>Ga0181563_10000018_pt1 | contig 137713 bp, 93 predicted proteins | sample 011ome_25_FD_133759 | JGI IMG/M metagenome (GOLD analysis project Ga0181563, IMG submission 133759) | Coastal salt marsh microbial communities from the Groves Creek Marsh, Skidaway Island, Georgia - 011512CT metaG (megahit assembly) | ecosystem: Environmental > Aquatic > Marine > Intertidal...
ACAAAAGGCGAATGGATGCGATGGATATATATATAAATAGTTATAAATATATCGCTCGCGTCGCCTCGTCGTCGGCGTCGCGCAATGCGGACGCGCGCGACGCGTCGCACCGTCGCGCGCGCGGGGCGACCGACGACGACGCGGCACACAAAATATCTCGCGCAAAGCGAGGGCACTTTTTTGGGGCCCTTTTGGCTCGGACATTCGGCGTTGGCATGCGCATGGTTCGGACATTCGGCGTGGGAAACCGTCACACGGACATGGGTACACACGCGCAGGGTACACACGCGCCCTGGATCCCCCGGGGCGCGAACGGCGCGCGCGCGCGATCGCCGCGGGGGTGCGTGGATGGTTTAAACGACGTCGACAGTGCGCGACGCCGTAGGTATAGCAGGGACGATGGCGAAGATTGAGGAGATGTCGAGTAGTGGTGGTGACGCGTCAGGGACGACGACGACGACGACCGGGGCGACGACGACGACGACGACGACCGGGGCGGTGACCAAGGCGCCCGAGACGCCCGCGCTGAAGATGAAGATGTTCATCGCCCCCGTGCTTTTGCTCGGAGGTAAACGACTTGGGATCGATTATAAGGATGCGCAGACGATTACGAACATTCGGATGTGTTTCGTGACGTCGATGACGCTGTTGATTGGGTTGTTTTCGATTGTGTATTTCCGATTGCAAGCGGCGAAGAAGAGATTAGAGGAGGACAAGGTGCGGGTCAAGTCCAAGGATTTAGCCACGGGAGAGACGAAGGAGGAAGAGGTGACGTTGTATGAACATGATTTCCGAGAGTTTAAGAAGGTTTTGAGTTCGAATTTGATGGGTGCGGCCATGGTGTCGTTGATGCACTCGTACATGAAGGTTGTGCCGCCGTTGTTGTTGCAGTCGATCATGATGCCGTTGAATTTGAGCGAGACGCAGTTGTTTCAAGTGCACGTACTCGGGCGCACCTCGGCGACGCACGCAAACTTGAAGCGACCGTGGGAGCCTGAACCCGTGAAGTCGCCCTTCGCGGCCTTCACCGAGGGATTTAACATTGTCCCTCACGGTGAGGAGCTTCCAGAGCCCGTCGCGCCCGGACAAGGGAAAAAGGCGCAAAAGCGCGCCGCCGGAAACCCGAAAAAGGCGAAATGATGCTACGTGTTTTACCCGCATATGTTGTTTGTTGTGAGTAAATGATTGGTTAATGATTTACATGCGTTTATGTTTGTTTCACGCGTTGCCACGACGAAAATCGTTTTCTTCGTTGTCGTTTTCGTCGTCGTCAGCGCGCGCGCGCTTTCGTTGCATCTCCTCACGTTCGCTCGGATGGTGCTGCCACTCCGGACCTAACTCCTCATCCAGGCGTCGCATTAGCCGTACTTCGATATCACGAATCTGTGCGTCAGGATCTTCCTCAAATCCTGCGTTCGTCGCCGGGAGAGTGATGAACGGCGCGAGAGACAGCATCGACGCTTCAACCAGGCACACCGCCACCGTAGCATCCAAACGCGTCGCCGTACTTCGATACATCAAGCGCGCGTGCGCTTGAGTGAGACGAATGAGCGATTCGAGCATACGTATTGTTGTTCGCGCGACACTACGACCTTCAAAACGTCTTTGAGCTTGGTAGTACGCCGTGAGAAGACGCTCGGCATCCTCCGTGAGCTGCGGATGAATCGTGCTCTTTACGTGCGCGATGTACTGTCTTAATCGTTCGAACGGCCACATCGATTCGGCCATTTCTTGCAACTTACGTTCTTTATTGGCAGTTTTCGCAGAAACATCGGGTTCGTCTGCAATCGTCTCTCGATGACTCACGTCTTGCGGCTTGGCGCCCCATTTCTCGAGCGCGCGTCCCCATCTCGCTCCATCAGAAAGCTGCGAACTACCAGGGTGTTGGTGCGTCCCATCCGTCGACGACAACGACGATCGCCCCATATCAGTGTCTTGCGAAGATCCAGGCGGATGATCGGCAGTAACGACTCCCAGTCGAGCGTGCGTTTCCAGAATGTGCGCGCTCACGGCCCGGTCCCACGATGGACGACGATCGTCGCGAAGCACAATCAAGCAGTCAAAGCGACTGAGCAAAGGAGGAGCTAATCCAGTATTCACAGCCAAGCTCGAACCAACGTCAAACTGACCGCCTTTTGGGTTTGTGGCACCTATGACTGTCGTTCGAGTGCGAAGCGTTGTCACCATACCGGCTTTCGCTACGCTAAGCGTTTGCTGCTCCATAGCCTCATGAATGGTCGCCCTCTCAGCTTCACGAATCGAATCAAACTCATCGATGCAACAAACACCGCCATCGGCTAACACGAGCGCGCCCGCTTCGAGCGTCCACTCGCCGGACTCTTTTGTGGCAGCCACAGTGAGACCTGCGGCGCTCGATCCCATCCCTGTGGTTAATATGGCCCGCGGCGCGACGGCAGCTGCGTACTTTAGTAGTTGTGACTTGCCCATGCCTGGATCTCCGACTAGAAGTATATGAGATTCTCCTCGAACGCGTCCTCCGCTCGAATCTCGCCTTGGGACGCCACCAATCAGCGCGAGCATCAGCGCTAGTTTTGGCACAGCCATGCCGAATAACTGTGGGCACATTGCGCGTAAAATCATATCACGTGCATGAAACGCATTCGTCGCGTGATTACCCCAGAACTTTGCAAACGCAGCCGTTTCTTCAGTTTCAATCACTCGAGCGACTTTTTTCTGCTTCTGTGCCACGTGCAAACTCACGCAGTGTCCAACCAGTTCGACTTCGCATCGTTGCTCCTTCGAGCACTTGTGCCACCGTCGACGAACCACAATAGCCACTTTTACATCATCTCCCGCTTGAACTTTATCCACTAAGTCATCTTCTAAAACTACGAGCAACGCTCGCGGGGCTGCTCGCGCGCTCCCGCCTGTGTTCCCACCGACTGGCTCCTGAATACGAATCTCCTGATAGTCGCGTACCAAACGTTTCGCCGACGGCACAGCGCGAAATGATTTGCCTTTACAAGGCTTCGTTCGCGGACATCCCGGTGGTGGTTCACCACCACTTCCTTCTTCTACGTTGACAGGAATCAAGAACTGATGCCCACACTTGACACATTCGAACACGTGTTCAGCTTCCAACGATTTTGGCGCGCCGACGCGGACTGCAACCCCCGAAACGCACCACATCCTATTTACATGCCTCGTTCGAATCTCACCAATCGACGGCGTCAATTCCGGATATGTCTCACAAAATCTATACGCATCACATCGCGCCCGTACAATCTCTTTGACGCTCATACGTTTAAGTTGCTCGTTCGCTTCAGTGTCGCCGCGTTCGCGCAACTGTTGAACAATCACTCCCTGCGCCGACCGCACGGCGTCATCCATCGCCGGTAATAAGGATAGCGGACGGTGTAACAGTGCGTTTGCAATCACCGGTATGCGGACGAACAGCTTTAAGGTGTCAATGTCGATCGAGTACGGCGCGCGGGGATCGGGCGCGTGTAGCATCGCGTGCAAGTCCGCCGCGTGTGTTTCGAGGATGTAACGCTCGAACTGCTGCGCGATAGACATCGGCGCTGATGTCGATGGTACCGCCGCCATCGTTTTTATCGTCGGTGTGACTTCCGCCGCCACACGAGTCAGGCGGTGGCGAGTGAAGTCGTTGCCTGTGACTCAGGATTTGAAAACTATGCGTCAGCTGTCGGCGAGACACTCGCGATTATGTCTGAAGTTCTCATCGACGCGAGTCGAGCGTTCGGGTTCATTATAAAAAAAGAACAGTGTAAACATAACAAGAATTTCTACTAGTACATGAGTACATTTGCGTGCTAAAAATTGTTTTCATAAAATTTGGTTTGCGGGTTTCGCTTACGCAAAGCCGAAACCGGTGCATCCAGCACGAACGGCGTGGAGCAAGCGCGTCGCACACTGCTCTGCGCTTGTGTACTTTGGAATACGGAGCGTTAAAAAACATGTTTGTGCCATCGGGAGATGATCAGTAGAGAGCTTTTCATCGAACCGAACCTTAAAATTGAGACCTTCAAATCCGCTGTGAGGCAAATGAGTATACGCGGCCCAAAAGTGTAACACGAGCGCTTGATCAGAGGGGGTGAAACTTTCAATCGCCTCCCAAAACCAATCGACGCGTCGTTGTTCCTCGGCAGATGTAATTTTGGGTTCGTAAACCGTCGCACTTTTCCAAGCTGCGACGGCAATTTTGGGAAGCCCGCACACTACGCGTTCAAGGTCGACTGGTGAAAGAGACGCGAGTATTTCCGGAGGGATAATGTCGCATAAACCTTCACGGGCTGCATACATCGCAGCTTCGCAGCTTTTGCCATCAACCACGTGCATTGAATTTCGAGCGTACGCTCTGACAAATTGTTTGCGATTCGCTTCAGTCACTCGAATTGTGCTACCATTTGGAACGAGATCGATGTTTACTACTTCGTTTCCGACGACAATTGTTCGAACGAACGTCAATCCTCCTGTAGCTTCGATCCATTTGTTCGAATCATGTGTAATAGGGTGCGTGCATAACGTCATCAATGTTCGTGCAAAACTTTCATCGGCAGCGGCGAGCTGAGATACAGACCCTTTACGACCGAGAAGAGCGCTCCAAATCCACGGAGCGAGCGGAAGGTTGATGTTAACGCCGCTCGCGACGATCAATCCGATGACACGACCAAAGAATCTCGCAGCCGCGAGAGGGACTTCAGGGCGGAACGTGAACACACATGACTTCATCGATGCATCACTTGCGGGCAAACTGCACAACACTGCTTCCTCGGGCTTACCAGCGGGACCTCGAGCGAGAGAATCGATCAAAACTTGCATTGCCTCACGATTGACGCCGTCGCCTAAACCATCTTCGCCTTCAAATGTTAACGTTAACGATCGCCCGATGAGCGCACGTCGACACGTGGACTCGACTGCAAGCCACACATTGCCGCAAGGAGAATCTCGAGTGATAGCCACAGACAAAGAGGTTGTGTTTTGGAACTCAGCGGCGTGACGTCTCAAATCCTTTCGCAACCGAGCAATCTTGAACGAATGTGGAAATGCATCCGTGGACGCACCGATCAAGTCCAGTGAGCTTCCGAAATAGAACATGTTCGGTGACACTGCGTGTAACAATGAGAATGTCTTAAACCACTTGCGCTGACTTAATAACGCGTTCACTGCGCTCTTTGAAGATGCGCCGCTCGGACGAAGCTCAGCAAAAGTGTGCAAAAACAATTGTGTCATATCCACGATTTGCTGAGCCGGACTGTGTACAGGAAATTCGCCAGCAGTTTCATGCAACCATCGAGAATTGCCAAGTAATTGTAAGCCACCACGAATGCCTTTATTCCCGCCATCAAGAGCCCAACCTAACATCGCGAGTGGAACACCAATGCACGCGAGAGCATTCACGCAGTCGTCGAGAGCGCCGATGACTGGATTGAGATCAATCACGTCATGTAACGCGCGCTTTGAATTCGTACGACCGCTGCTGCGCTTTAAGATACCAGACTTGTCCTTAACATCTTCTTCGTTCTCTTGTAACTCTTCGTCTTCATCAGGAGGAATAACAAGGTCTGACACAGCTTTGATACGCTTTCCAGACACTCGCGAAATCGCCGCCGCCAAGCCAAGAATGAGACCGAGACGAACGCCGCGACGGACGTTCGCGCGACCTCGAAACATCACCGCCGGCGCATCGGGTTCATCAGTCATCAATAAGCTGCTCTCAACAACGTACGCTGTGCACGCGCTCTCGGCATGTTTGGAAGTGTCGCGGACGTGTCTCGCCCATTCACACGCTTCATCGAGACTGGCGCGCAACTGAGCGGGAATGGTTGTCGAGCAAAGATCCACGGCTCCAGTCCACAATGGTTGCGTTTTTGCTTCGTGACACATGATTCTACCAAAAAGATAGCACACTCCGCTGATAGCGTCCACAACGGCGCTCGGAACATCCGCCGCGGCGACGTCGTGCAAGAGTTTTGGCGCGACAATCGCAAACAATTTTCCGTACGAATACTGAGCGTCGCCACCGGGCATCTTTAAACCAATCAAAATGGCCTTAGCCGCGACGTTGCTCATTTCAGGTTTTTCAGCTTCATCGGTGTTCGGAAACGTGCTGGAAATATTAGTACCACCGCAGCTCCAAGTAATGAGAATATCAGAGAGATGCGCGAGCGTTTTCCACCAGTTGGACTCACGCAGTTTCGGGGGTCCTCCATTCTCGTGATAAGACTTGAGAATCATACGAATAACGACAGTAACCGCGGTACAAAACATAGACGCTGCCGCTGAACCTTTGAATTCGCCATGCGACTCGCTGACCAAACCGTTCATGATACAAATTTGCATCGGCATGCAATGCACAGTGAGCGCGCGACCGAGCACTGCGCACCATCGTCCATCCTTTGAAGAGAGTGCACCTAAACGCTCAGCGAGCAGCGTAGGACGACCCACACCAATCATTTCAAGTTCTGACGAATGGCTGTACCCTAACAGCTCCCAGCGTGAGATGTGTTCAAACAGCTTGATGGTATTTGGCGAAGTCGTCTTGCTGCGTCCGGTGTCGAGCAAAGGCGTCGAAACCGATCTCAGACGCGTCGAAAGATTCGTAACGAGACGCGTGATACTCGTCGCATCCCGCATTCGACTTGAACTCACCGCTGGTGTGGATGATACACGGACCGTATGACCACGTTCAGTGAACGCTAACCGAGCTTGAACTCGAGTACTGTTCGCCAAACGCGACGCGTGTAAACGCGCCTCCGACGCATCACCAACTAAGGCAGCATCCATTCCAGCTAACCGATTGACCATCGCACTACTATCAGCATTATTACCTTGCGTCACCCAATCGATGAATGAACGATCGTCGTAATCGTCTAAATTTCCACCTTGCGTAATGTTGTGAAGCTCGTTGAGATCGACGTGTTGCGTTCCTCGCGATGCCATGTGTTCTACGTTAGTCTGCGGGTTCACTTCGAAACGAAACGCACGCTGCGCGAAATGTCGTGAATTACTGATGAGAGCATGTTGACGGCGACCTTCTGCATTCAAATCTCCTCCGTGAGCATATTCACGGTGCTGGTCCAAACTGTCATTGCTTCCTCCTCGTGGAACCGCGTCGTCGATATTCTCCGGTGGTGGTGAGCCCGTTGAGAACATGCGTTCATGTGTGCGTTGTCGAGATATTTCAACACTCACAATGGCACTCGCATCGGCGTTCGTATCAACTTCAGGTGAACTTGATCCAGCTTGCCACACCGTCGCCCAAGACTTTGGGGTGCCACTGAATGTCTCGTCGCGATCCTTGTGTGGTGCGCACGACGGAGGGCCGTGATAGCTTTCGTGGAGTTCGGTCAACGCATACGGCGTGAGTTGAATAACATCCTGAAATTCACTCGTCGGTGCGTCTTCTCCATCCATTGATGTCCCCGCCGCGTCGCCGATCTTGTTCACTTCGGCGCCGTCGTCCAACGCGTCGACCAACTCATAGAAATGCGCATTCAATTTTTCAATCTTCCCGCAATGCATTCGCCAAGCGCTTCGTAAATTGCCTAGTTCTATCAAAAATCGCCCCGCACGGCGTGGATCATACAAATTACCCTCATTTGTCGAAGTGCCAATCACCTTAAAAATGAGAAACATGCAACGGTTGAGTTGCTGAGTCACGTTGCTCCCTGGAGTTAAGCATCCTGTCGCTTCTGCGCGAAGCAAAGGAAACATAGAATCGAATGCATCTGCAACAAAATCCATGTACAAATAAGCCAAATCTAGAACACAAGGTCCTTGCTCGCGGTTGCGCATCGCCTCAAAAGGATCTACTTCGAGCACGCTCGTCGCCTGCAACTTGGCGCGCTCTCGCAACCGAGACAACGCCTCAACCGTACGCTTCACGGAATCACCTTTCGCGAGCTTCAGATAACTATGTCGTTCGTTGTGTGATAAAATCTTCGCCATTTTCTCCAAAGAAACGCTCAACTGCTCCGCGGGTTCCGCGAGCTCGGCTAACTGTTTTTGCACAGTCGCCACGAGCTCCTCGCGCGTCCCTGAACTCGACATCCCCAAAGCCGACGTCAACGACTTGAGCTGCCACTCCGTAGCCTGCGTCTTCCAATCCCACCTCTTCGATTCTTCCTTTACCTCGGGCACGGCAACCTCAAGCACGCGACTCGGCGGCGTACCCTCCTCCCCCGCCGTCCCGCCCCGCTCGGGCGTCCCCGAACCCGACGCGCCCGCGCCGTAAATTGAAAACAACTTGCTCAGCACCGAATCGCGCATATCAGGCGCCATCGTGCGCAACCGCTGCGAGAAAACACACACATGCACCACCGCGCACGCCTCACCGTCAGTCATCGCGCGCACGCACGCGCACACACGCGAACAAACATTCGAGAACGCCCCGCGCACGCGCCCCGCGACCGCCGCACCTTGACCACATCCTCCTCCACCGCGTCCTCCACTCCGCGCCCATCGCCGTCATCGCGCGCGCGCGCGACTCTCGCCGAGCTCGTCCCCTCGCGCGCGTTCACACCGCCTTCGCGCGCGCGTTCACCCTCCTCCGCCGCGCGTTTCCGTCCGCGCATCGCGGAAAGATGGCGCGCGCAATGCGCCTGCCTCTCTCGCGCGCGAGATCGCGCGACGCGGAATGCGCGACGATGCGACGCGCGACTTCAACGGCACGCGCGCGAGAAATATGCAGCGAATATCTGTCCACGCGTTGGCGTCGCCGGGTGCGGCGTCGCGTGGCGTGCGTCGGCGCTGAATGGCGTCGAAGACGTCGCGGACGTGTCTCGAGGACACCGGGAACACGTGCGACGCTAACAAAAAAGCGCACGCGCGCGTCGTCGGCGGCGGCACACGCGCGCGCGCTCGGGGCGTGGATGTGCGCGAGCGCGCTCGTGACGGTCGCGCACGGGGTATTGCGCACGCACGTGTCGACGGAGTCGCGAGGCGTCGCGCGTAGGGGGCGTACGCGTCGCGAGCACGCGACGTGGGTGAGGTTTACGAGCGCGCGCGGTTCGGGACGACGCGCGATGGAGGCGCCGGCGGCGGGTGGTGATGCGCTCTATGGCGTGTCCACGGAGCCGAGCGATGAGGACGTGCAGGTGTTTAATTCGTTGCTTCAAGGTGGGTCATGGGAGGCGATCGTGGGGAACGTCAAGGCGGCGGCGAATGATGGGAGGTTGACGACGGGCGTGTTGGGCGCGGCGTACTTGGTGTATAGCGAGAGTAAGAAGCGAGGAGAAAACGAGCAGACGTTGATGATTTTGCAGAATATTATTCAGGTGTTGACGCAAGCGGTGTTGACGTTGAATGCGTCGCCGGCGCAGAGGGTTATGGATGCGCTCATGGAGTTTGCGGTGGATGAAGAACGCAAGTTGGTGGATAAACTCGAAGAGGCGTACAACGACGGTATTAATACGTACGACGTCGCCGAAGTGTTGCGTGATTTTATTAAAAACTTGCAAGTGCAGGAAATGTCGTTCGAATTGGAAGTGGCCAAGGCTAAAGAGGCGGGTTGGGATGACCAGCTCGCAAAGTTGGAAACGCTCGCCGAGGAGCGCATCGAGGCGCAACGTCGCGCGATGAACATTCTTAGGCTTATTGGTGTTGAGGCACCGAGCGTACCGGCCGCGAGCCCCGCGCCTACGGTCGAAGGTGACAGTGGCGGTGGATTCTTCGCGGATCAAACCGAGTAAACAAAGCAGCGTTGAGTGTTATACAATCCATCTAATAAATAAGTTCTATGGGCGGCTCACAGCGGCCAGTTTCGCAACGGACCGGGAACGTACTCGCAATGAAAGCCATACGGCACGCGCACAGGTATGTGTACTACGCACTGCTTTGCGAACGTGCGAGCGTGCAATAATAGCAACTCGGTTCGCGGCTCGTCTTCGTTCAAGACGTGCGTGAGGACGAGAAGGTACCCATCATCTTCGCTCTCTGGACTGTCGCTCGACACGAAAATAATATCGCCGCATGTCTTCCCATCGCCTAAATCATAACGTACGACTTCACCCGTTTCAAAGTCGTGCTTGAGCACGGCATCGAACGCCGGAATGTCCATGCGCTCTTTGGGCTCGGTGCCTTCTTTGTACGCCACGGAGTACGCGTAGCGATACTTCAGACCAATGTAAGCACGATTGATGCATGGAAAATCCGACGTCTGGTCGCACATACGCCTACTCGAGACCAGAGTTTTCGTTTCTGTGTCAATTTCCCATCGCCAAAGCGCGGCAACGTCGCGCCCTGCGTTCACCGGATTGCTCGTCGGCGACGACCGCGGCGAATCATTTTGCTGGCACATGCCCAGCGCGTTCGTTTCGTCTGATTTGCACACATCGAGCACGATGCGAGAACCTTCATCGTACGCGTTGACGACGTGATATGCGAAGCACGTCTCTTTCGTGTCGATCCAATACGGGCCTTCGTTATCGCGTGCGCGACGAGGCATGAAACCAACGCGCATCGTGAGCTCCTTTTCGAACGAAAATGGCAGTCCACCATCTATGACTCGAGGCAAGTCAAACACCAACGGACCGTCCAGCAGCACAGTCTTCGTTGACGTGATAGCCATGTCGTGTTGCATCGACGGCCGTTCGACTTTGACTTCTCGGCGATACGTCCTGCCTCCAGTCTCACCGTCAATGATACCCACCGTCACCGTCGTTTCGTTTTGTTTGTCGCCAATGGCGATGAGGTTGTAACCGATGTAAATGAGCTCGCCCGTGCGCGGGCAAATTTTCCCGTGCGCCGACATATTGTCGAGCCAGAAATCTTTCGTTGAAAATGTCCCATTGAAATCGCACACGCCCTTTGTCGCGAGCGTCGGCCCGAGCTCAAGCTCATATGCCGACCCAGATTCGTACGTGGCCAACAATCGACCTGCGTGATACGTCAGCCCATTCGACGCCGTATTCTTGCTTTGAATCACCCAAAACGGAGAATCCGGCTGCATCACGTCCACCGTCATCTTTTCCACCAAACGCGGAAGCAAGTACCTCCAAATCGGATTGATATCCCTCAACCCAGTGTACAACGCCTCGTTCGCCTTCTCCTCGCGCTTAAACGCGCGTGTCTCAACATACTTACGCGTATACGACGCTCGTCCTCCGCCTAAACGCACCGCGTGCACCATACCGTCGCCGTCGAACCAGTGATACCTCTCCGTCCCGAGCGCGGGCTCGCGCGCCGCGTTCGGCCCGTTCCGCATAAACACCCCATCCACGCACGCCGGCAGCGCGCCATCGATGCGCAAATCTCGCACTTCCCCCTCGATCGCGCCGACGACCGGCGCAAAGTTCCCTTTGAGCGCGGGATTCGTCGTCGTTGCGCCATCTCCTCGGCGCTCCAGCCACGATGGGTGCGCGCTCAGCGCTCGGCTCGCGTCGCGCGTCGACTCGCACACCGCCACCGCCGCCGACGACGCCGCCGCCGCCGACGACGACGACGACGACGACGCGACGTCGCGACGTTCGCGCACGCGCCATCCGCGCGCGCGCCCAGCCCCGGCGCCCGTCGACCGCGCGAGCGCCATCGCGATTCGGATAATGACGTTCGAGTGCACCAATCACGACCAGGAGGCACGGGGGGACGCCAGAAAGTGTCCGACCGACCACCCCAAGGGTTTAGCCGGTTGCGTCGTTCGACCGCGCGAAAGGTCGCTCGCGTCACACGCGGCGTTCGCGTTCGACGACGCGACTCGCGCTCGCCGCCGCCGCCGCAGTTCCTCTTTGTCGCCGTCGCGCGTGTTTTCCCGTCGCCATGTTCGCGACGACGACGGTGGCGTCCGGGCGCACGACGCCGGGGCCCATTGGCACGCGGCGCCGCCTCGCGCGCGGCGAGGTGCCGTCGTCGTCGTCGTCGACGCCGCGTCGCGCGTTGACGAGCGACGCGCGCGGGAAGGCGCTGAGTTCGCGCGGTGCGCGCGCGTGCGTGGCGAACGGGGCGCTGATTCATGGGCGCGTCGGTGCGCGCGCGCGCGTCGGTGGACGCGAGGTGCGTCGACGTCGCGCGAGCGCGCGAGCGAGTCGGGTATAGATATCGACGTCGCGTTCGTGGTGTGATCGCCGTGTGAATGATGAGAACTGACGAGATGTGTGTGTGCGGTTTGTGTGTGTGTGTAGGCGAATGGGCGCGCGTATGGTGCGCAAATGTGCTCGGTGTTGGCGATGTATGACCCGAACGGCGCCATGGAGGATGGACGCGAAACGTTGATGCGCGAGTTGAGCGCGCGCATGGTGACGCGCGGTCCCGATGGTTCGGGGTATTTCGGCTCCAAGCGATACGGATTGGCGCACGAGAGATTGGCGATTATGGATCCGGAAGGTGGTAAGCAACCGATTGTGTATGAGGATGGAGCGAAGACGTACGCGGTGTGCGCGAATGGTGAAATTTACAACTTTCGCAAGCTTCAAGCAAAGTATGGGCTCACCGCGGCGAAGACTGGCAGTGACTCTGAAGTGTTGCTTCAGCTCTATAAACACCTTGGTGTTGATTTTGTAAAGGAGCTGAATGGCATTTTTGGTTTTGTCGTCGTCGGCGACGACGGGGACCACATGATTGCCGCGCGCGACCACGCGGGTATCAAACCGTTGTACATTGGCTACGGCAAGAACGGCGTCAAATGGTTCGCATCAGAATTGAAGGCGATTTGCGATCAAGATTGCGAACGCATCGAAGAGTTCCCCGCTGGACACTACTGGACCCCGAAGGATGGGTTTGTGAAGTGGTACAATCCATCTTGGGATAGCGACGATGACGCCGCCGTCGGTACCAAGGATACGTCTCACGTTCGCGCCATTCTTGAGGAAGCCATCATCGACCAGACCATGGCTGACGTCCCGATCGGCCTTTTATTGTCTGGAGGTTTGGATTCCGCCGTCGTCAGCACGGTGTTGAAGCCCATGCTCCAAAAGTCTGGTCAAGAGTACTTGTCGTTCACCGTCGGTCAAGAAGGTTCGCCCGACGTCACGGCGGCGCGCATGATGTCCGAATATTTGGGCACAACGCACCACGAATACCTTTTCACCTCCGAAGAGGCGTGCGCGAACATTGAAAACGTGATCTATCACTTGGAAACGTATGAACCTGAGCTTATTCGCTCGGCTATCCCCAACTACTTTCTGGCCAAACTCACGTCGCAACACGTCAAGGTTGTTCTCACGGGCGAAGGCTCTGACGAACTTTTCGCAGGATACCTCTATTTCCGCGACGCACCGTCGTCCAAGCATATTCATAACGAACTTCGACGTATCTTTGGTGCTTTGCACAACGTCAACTGCCAGCGAGCGGACCGTATGACTATGGCGCATGGCTTAGAAGCGCGAGTGCCTTTTTTGGACCCGCGCGTCATCGACGCCGTCATGGAGGTTGATCCCGAGTTCAAGCGCATTGAGGGTGAAGCTAAACCCGAAAAGCACGCCCTTCGTGCGTTATTCGACGGCGAAATTCCCGATCCAGTGCTCTGGCGTACAAAGGCTATGCAATGCGAAGGCGTCGGCTTGAACTGGGTCGAAGACCTCCAAAAGTTTTGCGATGAACAAGTCTCTGACGAAGACTTTGCCAAAGCTGAATCCATCTACCCAATCAATCCCCCGCACAGCAAAGAAGAAATGTACTACAGACGCATCTTCGAAAAGCATTACCACGGCATGGACAAGTTTGTGCACGTCTGGGAAGGCGGCTGTCGCGCGGGCGGCGCCGCGTGGGAGAACAACCAATACACGCGCGCCGGCGTGAAAAATGTCCAGCAACTCGCCAAGGGTTTAACTGGTGTCAAGGGTGCGTAAGCACCCATTAGTTAAAGTTTAAGTGTCATCTCTCGTTGACCGGGTTGTGTTCTACTACAGTATGTTGATTGCTTTTTTGTGTTGCACTTTGTTATTGAAATCATTTGTGTTGCAGTAATACGCTCAACTTTCGCGCGTCTCACGCCTCATACCCACACACGCGATGCACGCCGCGTCGCCGTCGTGCGATCACGCCACGAGCGAAGGTACGCGTGTGCGATCTCGACCCGCGTCGCCCGATGTCGTTTTTTCCTCGCTCGCGCGGCCGTCGTACACGCGAGATCGCGCGCCATGCGCGTCGTCATCGGTGCTCACAATTAACCAGGCACTCACCGTACCCGTCATTTTTCTCGCGCACACAGCGCTCGTCGAGGTCGCAAAGGCGTGTCAAACTCTCGTGACGCTGACGTGTGCGTCGTGCGGTGCGAGCGTTGCGCCGTGCGACGTGTGTCAGGCGCTCGTGGAGACGAGGGGCGGGAGGCGCGGGGAGCGTCCGGCGCGGTGCTGCGCGCGATGCGGAGGCTTGTGCGTATCCGGTGACGCGCTACGCGCGCGCGTAGGGCTCCGTGCCGTACACTTTGTCGATCCACTGCGCGCGGTGGACATGATGATCGCGAGTGGGCGCGCGGGATCGCGAGAGCGGTGTTTGTCGGCGAAGCGCGCGCGGTTAACGGCGTTGGCGAGCGCGCCTCGACCGTTCTCGGACCCGCTACCCCTTCATGGATCGACAAATCGCAGGCGTCCGAACTCAATTACGACGACAGACGACACGGACACGCCCACGGATGCTGAGCGCGAGCGAGATTGCCGGAGGTTGACATCGTCTAGCGTGCAATGCGGGCAGCGGCTGCCTCCAGATTCTATATTCAAAACTCCAGCGCCGACGTCACGACTTGGACGAGTATCCACGGTACCAAATTCTGCGTCATCGTCACCAGTGGATGACGCGCTTGCACTAGGGGACAAGATCGAAGGCGAGATGACGCGTTTGAAGCTACAGATTTTACACTTGGAATCTATGCGACGCAGTAAAGGAAACAAGAGGGACTTTACGAGCGTCGATCAGGACATCTTAGAAGTGTCATTAAAACGGTCAAAAGTGGCAAATAAAAGTGCTGAGGTCGTCTTGGATATTGCAAGTTCATTCTTACGAGATAGAGCTATAATTCAGCGAACTATGGACAACTGTGCCGAGAGCCGACTCGCGTTGGAAACGTTGGAAAGAGACACGCATTTGATGAACGTCACCAATACGGACAAGCCGCCGACGACGATGACGACGACGAGAGATTCACCGAGTGAAGTCGCGCTTGTCGAAGCTGACAGCCCGTTCTTGATGTATTGGCCGAAAATAGAATTGCTCGCGAACGTATTGCCCGGAGTGATGTTGCTAAAAAATCAACTGAAAAAACGAGCGGCGCGTGCCGAAAAAGCCGCCGATGAATGTGGTGCTGTACATCTCAAGCGTCTGGGCGAAATCACGCGAACGCAAAACGAACTGTTTAGTACGATGAGCAGTAAAGATAGCGAAGCAAATCACGCGGCTCATGCGGCGCTGCAACAGCTCATTTTGCTGTATGCAGCCATGTTCAACGACATCGTCATGAGAAGAGAGCGCCAAATGTGCTAAAAACAATTCTACAGTACTTCTAGATCTCACTATGCTACAACGATTCGCTCTACGGCGTCTCGTTTAATATACACGTCACCGCGTGAAACAAATCTTCAAAAACGTCCACTGGGAAACACTCGTCTGGTATCATCATCGTCCCCAACGGCACGTCGGCCGCGCACGTTAAAGTCGTCGGCAGACTCACATTCGCCTTTCGCAACGCCTTACCCATGACTTCCCCGTAGCCCGTACACACCAAAGCTCGTCGCAAGCCTCCTGCGCGCGCCGCAGCTTGCATGTCCGTCACGGTATCCCCTACGAAGACCACTCGCGCGGCGTCCGTCTCGTCGAACGTCTCCAGCGCCTCCAAAACCATCCCGGGTGCCGGCTTGCGTCGCGTACACGCCGGCGCCTGTTCTCTCGTCCGAGTGGCATATATCACCCCATCAACCCTTGCGCCGCGCCCTTCGCGCGCGAGCGCGTCACGCATCTCCCCGTGTATCACGTCGCGCACGTACGACTCTGTCGCGAGCGCCTTGCCCACGCACGTCTGATTCGTCACCACGCAGCACCGCACGCCGGCGTCGTTCAGCATCTTCACCGCCATCGCCGCGCGCGGCAGCAACACGAAATCACGCACGTCAATCACGCCCGGTGCGCCGACGTCCACGTTAATCACGCCGTCTCTGTCGATGCAAAACAGCGTCGGTGCCGCGGCTGCAACTGCGCGCGTGCCGACGCGCGCACGGCGTCCGCGCGCGCGCATCGTGCCGCGATGCGGATAAACATGATAAACATGTATCGCGCGCGTCGCCGCGCGCATGCGCATGCGCACCGCGACCGCGACCGCGACCGCTGAGTCGTCGAGTCGTCGAGTGCCGACCGCGGCAACGGCTGAACGCCACTCAACGACGCGGAATGTTTCGCTCGTGCGCGCCATCGTCGGGCACGGCGTGTTCGTCGACGCGGCGGGCGGGTAAGAAGGCCCCGCTCGCGCGCGCGCCCGAATGGGCGCTCGCGTTCGAGCAGTTTCGCGCCGAACACGCGCACGAGACGGAGGAGGATGCGAGAGCGGCGTGGGAGGCGCAAAAACTCGCCATGGTACAAGAAGACGAGGTCGCCGCGCGGTTGTACGCAGAAATGGATTTAATTGAAGGCGCTGGGGGCACGCGACTGGGGGCGTCCGCGTCGGCGGCGGCGAGGGAGCACCAGGAGCTGGTGAGCGAAGGCATTCGCAGAGCGCTGCGCGAGGAATTACGCGAGCGGGCGAAACGCGCGGATGCGAATCCGTTCGCGGTTGTCGCAGAGACGATGAGTGCGGAAACGATTAGAAATAAGAGTGATAGTGAATTGGCCGAATATGGCTTGAAACGGCGGGAGAATCGCGTGAGTCATAACGAAGGTAAATTCCACTGAGTTGTACTGTAATATTAAGTCGCTACTGTTTTCACGTGCACACGCGCACGTCGTCTTTATTCAACCTTTCCAAACTTGTCTTCAATCCATGCCGATGTGACGCTCTTCGGGCGCTCGATCGGGTAGCCCGAAGCGCGGGATAACGTGAGTTGACTTAACACGCCAATCGCGCGCGACGCGCCGAAGAGCACAGTGTAAAAATTCTCTTCGGTGATGCCGTAGTACTGGAGCAACACCCCGCTGTGCGCGTCGACGTTCGGCCAAGGATTCTTAACCTTACCCGTTGCGGTCAACACGTCCGGGACGACTTCAAAGAGCTTGCCCACGAGCTTGAACATCGGGTCGTCTGGGAGGTGCTTCAACGCGAATTCACGTTGACACGTGTATCGCGGATCCGTCTTACGCAACACACCGTGCCCGTATCCTGGTACGACACGACCACTCTTGAGCGTGGCCCAAACGAATTCAGTGAGTTGTTCCTTGGTGACGTCGTCTCCAACCTGAGCGCGCGCTTCGTTGAGCCATTTCAACACTTCCTGGTTGGCCAACCCGTGCAACGGACCGGCGAGGCCGTTCAAGCCGGCGACCAAAGACAAGTAAGGATCACTCAATGCCGAACCAACGAGGTGCGTGGTATGCGCCGACACGTTACCGCCCTCGTGATCAACGTGAATCGTCATGTATAAGCGCATGAGCTCCTTGACTGCTTCAGAATCGTGCCCCATCATGTGCGCAAAGTTCCCAGCCCAATCCAACGTTTTATCGGCGGCGACGAGCTCGCCACCCTTAAACGTGCGTCTGTAAATAATCGAACACACCGCTGGGAGCTTGGCGATGATATCCATAGAGTCCTCAAACGCGTACTCCCAATACGTCGTTTTATGCACGCCAGTTTGGTACGCCTTGGCAAACTTGCTCTCCGGTTGCATCGCCAATAAAGCACACGACAGTTGCGTCATCGGATGCGTATTCTTTGGCAACGCCTCCAACACATCATGCACGCACTGCGGCACATCTGCGCGTCGAACCAACTCCTCACTCAACATCTTCACCTGTTCTGCGCTCGGAATCTCCCCCGTAAGCATCAACCACATGATACCCTCTGGCAGCGGCTCGTCCCCGCCCGCCGCCTTGGGCAACGCCTCTCGCAGCTCAGGTATCGAATATCCCCGGAATCGAATCCCTTCCTCGGCGTCGAGCAGCGACGTCTCGTACAACATCGCCGTGATCCCGCGCATGCCACCCATGGCCATGTTCACCGTCACCTCACCGAGCGATTTCTCCCCGTGCGCTTGCTTGATCGCCTTTAACCGCGCGTTGACGCCCGGCAAGCGCGCGCGAATGACCTCCTTCAGCGCGCTCGCATCGTTCGAAGACGCCGACGACGACCACGTGCGCGCATGCGCCGACGCACCGACGCACGCCGCTGACGCGTCTACCGACGACGCGAACGGCGCCGACACCATCCGTGCCGCCGCCCGCGAGCGCGACATCCGCTTCATCAACGCCGAAGACGCCATGTCGACCGTCGATGGCGCGTCGTAGCGCTCGCACACACAGCTGTGAAAATGTCTCGAGCGCGGACGCGGGCGTTCGCGCGGGCACGTCGCGGTATGGCGCGCACAGAGGCGTGGATGTGCGGAGCTTGCGGCATCTGCGCCCTAAGCCGTTGGACCACGACGCACGCCATTGCGCGCCGCGGGTCGCCGTCGCCGTCGCGGACGATGAGCGAAAGCAGCGATAACGAGGATGAAGCGATCGCGATGGCGTCTGCGATGGGATTTGGGCTAGAATATGCCAGAGGCGGCGTGAACGATGGTGGAGACGTGGAGGTGCGTTGGTTTGAATTGGCGTTTTTTGATTTCGTGCGCGCGAATGCGTGGTTCGATTGGCGACGGTGCGCGCGACGGTGTGCGTGGTTTAGTGGATTTGTGCGCGTGTGCGCGTGCCGCGTGCGTGTGACTGACCGACGAGTCGTGTGTGTGATGATTTCGCGCGTGATTTAGGAGGATGAGGCGTTGTTGCGCGAGATTGACCAACGCATGGGCGCGGGCACGGCGCCGCGACGACGCGCTGCAGCGGCGGATGATGATGCGGATGAGTTGCTGATTGCAAAGACAAATGCGTTGGCTCGGAATAGTGGCGCGCGTCGGCGTCGAGGGGATGAAGACGTTGAGGAGGACGAGGAGGAAGAATCGGAAGTCGACGAGGCGGACGACGAGCGACACGGACGGGAGTTGGCGCTTCGTGATGCCTCCTCGCAAGGCTCTCGAGCGTTACAGATCTTGAAGATTAATCCGCAAGTGAAGAACTATTCGCAAGAACGTATGTTTTTACCTGCGATTCACAAGTCGCTTGCACCGAAGATTCGTACGGAGTTGAAGACGTCGACGTTTCGCCCGAAACTTCCCGCGTGGGCTGAGCCAAAGAAGGAACATATTGAAATAGCAGGGAGTCTGGATGACGTTGGTGACGCGTTAGAGGCGAATCAAAAGTTCCAGCTCGATATTCGTGCGTTACTCGAAGGGATTGATGACAAATTAGCAAAGAATGCGGTGTTGCAGCAAGAGGTGACGCGTAGCCGTAATCGAAAGGGACGACGCACACACTGGTCGCTTCAAGAGTCCATGCTCGACTTGTGGGGTGCAAAGAGTGATTTATACTTTCGTATTCCATCGGCGTGGACGCCAGCGCAACGAACGAGCGTGCTGGGCATGGAGGACGTCTCGGGAATCATTTCGCAAGCCAAGCTACAAAAACAAATCACGCCAAACGCTGATCAGCTCCGTCTCGGATGGGCAAACTTAGTTGATAAGATTCCATTATCATACGGTCAGCAAGCGAAAGTTTGGACAGCGAAAGAGGACGCACAGCTCCGTAAGGGGGTGCATTTTCAACTCCAACAGGCTCGTTTGTTGACTGACCAACGCATGAGTTTGGAAGAACTCGCGGGGATGTCGGTGCAACCGCTCGATACGCTTCTCGAAGCTGGTGGGTTGGACATCATTACTCGCGACTCAGAGGCGATCAACTGGAACGAAGTCGTGCGTATGCACATGCCTCATCGGACAATCGAGGATTGCCGCCTACACTGGATGAACAAAGTGGATCCGCGCATATGTAGCGAGGATTGGACCGAGGCCGAAGACGACGCGCTCGTTGCGCTCGCTGAAGCGACGGCGAAAACTCGAGATTGGATAGAAGTTGCGGAAAAGTTACACGCAAAGAAGAAAACGCCTCATGGACTCGTGCGAACGCCGTACCAGTGCGCCGTGCGCTATCAAAGTGAATGGAATCCATCATTGGTGAAGAGCTCGTGGTCTGACGACGAAGATGCGTTTATTCGCAAATGGGTCAACGAAAATGGCGCTGGAAACTGGACAAAGCTCGCGCGTTTGCTTCCTGGGCACACTGGACAGCAGCTTCTTCATCGTTGGCGTCGTCTTCAGCCGACGCGCCGCAAGGGTGCGTGGACTACTGAGGAAGATGAAGCCCTTCGCGTCGCCGTGAGCGCCTATCGCGAAGGCGAGCGCATCAAATGGTCGCGCGTGGCGTCTCAAATCCCAACGCGAACGGACGTGCAGTGCCGCGAACGCTGGACTGGCGTGCTCGATCCGTCGATCAAAACCGATGCGTGGTCAGCTGAAGAAGATGCTGCGTTGCTTAGCGCATTGGGTCCGAATTTCACCAACGACGCCAGCGGGTTCAACGAGTGGTCGAGATTAGCCGCTGTGTGCCCAGGTCGCACGGGGAAGATTTGTATGCGTCGCGTGAAATTTCTCATAAAACAGAAAGCGGCTAAAGAAGCGGCGAAGTCAGCGAAAAGACGTGGACGTCCGCCTAAGGGTGCGGCGTCGGAGGCGTTGGGTGAGACAGCGGCAGGAGCAGAAGTGACCGAAGCGTCGGAGGACGAAACCGCGCTCGCCGCGAAAAAGCCGCGACGAACGAAGAGGTGATCAACGAAACGAATTGACACGTGCACGTGATAGAATCATCGTGCGTGCGTGTACGAGCGCGCGTAGTACACATGGCGGCGAAATAGGATATATCTAGTCTCTTGTAAAGAATTTTACAGATTCGAATGAATCAGCTACGCACGAAGCGCGCGACGAGCGCGAGAGTGTGGCGTTGCACTTGAAGAATGTAGCGCTAAGAAACCAAGCAGACGAGCGAGAAAAATGTATGAGTTGATACAATTTACATCGCGGCACCGGCGGCGGCGGCTTGCGCAACGGTTTGACCCGCTTCGAGCGCGGCTTCGAAAGCCTTGGCGCACGCGGCTTCGTCGACCATGCCCGCGCACGTCTTTTGCATGGCTTGCAAGTCGCCGTTGCCGAGCTCGAGCGCAACGTCAGCCGGCAAGAGGTTCAAGCCGTCGACGAGTTCTTGCGCAATCATACCAGAGATAGCAACCATGGCGATGCGGCCGTTGTTGAGCTCCTTCAAGCGCAACACGTCGAGCTCTTCAGCCGACTTGCCGGCGCCGAGGCCGAGCGGGTCAAAGTTGAGGTCGCCCGGGGTGTAGCCATCCTTCAACAAGAACAACTTGTCGGATTGGCCCGGATCTTGCCAGCCCGCTTGCACGCGGGTAGACTCAGCGAGCGCGATGACCGTACCGATCGCGAACCAGAACGGCGTCGGCACTTGTTGGAAGTGGTTCACCGCCGGACCGGTGACTTGCGCGTCGAACAAAAAGGACGAGCCTTCGACTTGTTCGCCAACCAAGAAACCAACCGTGGCGAGCATGGACACGCGGCCGTGCGTGAGCTCAGCCTCGCGGTAGCGTTGCAAAGAAGAACCGTCGATGCCATTGCAGAAGCCGAGGATGTCGAGGCCTTCCGGGAACGGCGCGGAGGCACCGATCATGCCCGCCTTGACGGCGTCTTGAATGGAGGCGTAGTTCTTACCCTTGGCGAAGACGTCCCCGGACGCCGTGGTCGCGCGGACGGTGGGCTTGGCAGCCATCATGGTGACGAGAGCAGGCATTGTGTGTTGTGTCGGTGTTTGTGTTGGTGACTGGTGTGGATTCGCGTGCGAATGAGTGCCGCGCGCACGCGTCGTCGCCCACGCGTCGTTTGGATTAATCGCATCTCGCTATCGTTTTATTCCCAAAAAGGGGGTGCCCGAGGGACGCATCGACCGTTCATGACCCCACGATTGGGGGTCAAAAACGATGACGTCACGTGACGTCATCACGCGCGCGAAACGTGCGTCTGAAAAACGCCAGATGCGACGACCTGGTCATGATCGGTGGTCTGTGGGTACATACAAAGGCGTACGAGCGGGTACACACACCGACGCATACGCGTGTTTGGATGAATTATACCGTACTAGGGATGGTGTAGTGCGATGCACGTGTATGAGTATATGTAGGTCATGAGATGCGTTCGTGCGTGGTCGTGATCGGTCGGATGAATTTATGCGTCGACAGTGTTCGTTGGGTCGATTTTTGTGCTGGAATAGTTTTCGTTGGCCACACACACCGCCGCGCCGCGCGACGACGAGGGCGGGCGATGACGGCCGCTCGCATCCACGGACGTTGATGCGGCGCGTGTGCTTGAGATCCGTGGCGGCGCGCAGCAGCAGCAGCAGACGACGACGACGACGACGAGGGACGGCGTAAGAAGATTTCTCGTGGAATCATCGAGCCCATCAATCCATCGCATTCGCGCGAATGCCGTCGACGCCGACGATGATGCGCGCGAACGCGCGAGCGTTACGTAAAGGTGAGTTTTCTGCTATCGCTGTGGCGTATGCGTCGACGACGATGCGGGCGACGTCAACGGAGGCGTCGCGCGCGGTGGTGCGCGACGCCATGGTTGAGGCGTGCGAACGCGCGGCGGCGACGCGGTGGAAGCCGTCGTCTCGCGAGTTGGATGACGTCCTGCGCGGCGTTCGAGCGTCTTTAGTGGATAATGATGATGAGCGAGTGTTTGAGCTCGTGTGTGCGCTGGTGGAGGTGGATGGAGCGATTGAGGCGTTCGTTGAGCACGGGCTCGCGGCGGATGTCGGGAGACGGACGCGCGAGCGGAGACCGCAAGCCGCGCGTGGTTTAGAAGCTTGTCGCGCCATCGTACGTCGTGTAGGTGAGTCGACGAGTGGTGTGAGTGCTATTGCAGTCGTTGATGCGCTCAAGCCGGCGTTGAGGTTCGCGCAGACGGTGTTGAAGTCGAAATTGTCTACGAGCGCGGCGGCGGTGCAAGCGGCTTTGTTTTTAGCGCGAGCGTGCGATGTTGTCGGACACGTCGATGTGGAAGATGATTGGCGCATTAAAGCGCGAGCGATTTTAGAGTCGAACTCGATTTCTGTGCACACGCTGGTGGGGCCCATGGTGAAGTACATGTCGGCGGCGAAAGTGAACGAAGCGGCGCGCGCTGAATTGAAGCGCGCGGCGCGCGTAACGGCGCCAGTGTTGCTTCCACCTGAGCCACTCGTGAATACGAGTGCTATGCGCAGAGACGAATCGGCTGATGATGACAATATCGCCACTGCGGTCGCACCGCTTGACGAGCAGTTCACGCCGGGCACGTCACATCCTTTGTCAACGTCTACGCCAATTGACGTCGCCGATGTCATTCGGGATGAGATGTGCAACAACCAGAGACGCGACCGCGTGCGTGTCGTCGACACGCCGTTCGCAACGCGCAGGCACTTTGAGTGTAACTTCGAAACGCAATTACCGGCGAGTACGAAGCTTGATGATCTGTTCTTTTACGAAATAGACGCCATGTGCGCGTACGCCGACCAATTTGAAGAGACGCTTGCGCTCACATTGAAATGGATGAGAAAATGCGCGGCGACGCTTCGCCGGTCGGTACTGCGTAAGGTAAATCTGACGTCAAACCGTCCCATGGAACACGTGTTGCGTTGTTCTTTGGATACGCACCTCACGGCGCTGACGAGACTCCTAAAGCTCGCAAAGATCATCGGCGCGAGGAATTTAATGCTCGCCAACGAGGACAAGGCGCTCATATCGTCGTACAATATTGAGCGTTGGATATCGAGTGCTTTTGGTTGGATTCGCGTCGCCGCTCGGAAGGAACAGAGTCTGACGAGCTATGCCGTGATGGTGATGTGCTGCTACGACCCGAACGGGCAGAGATTTAGTAAGACCGATTACATTCCTGTACGTCTGGCGTTTACGCGGTGGTCGCGTTTGATGTATGCCCATCGCGTCCAAGCCAAGAGGCAGCTCCTCGCGCTAGTGCATTACGAGAACAGTCTGTTGCGTAAGAGTTTCGATGTTTTACGAGAGTTTGCGCCCTATCATCGAGAGCGAGTCGCTGATTTGGCGCGTATTGCAGGTTTGCGATGGCGCGCAAACGCGCACGTCATGGCGACGCGAGTGGGCAGCGGCACGATGGACGATGAATTGGACATCGCCTACCCGGAGGACATGTTATTCGGAGAATCACCTGGGGGGCTCATATCATGTAGACCGCCAAGTCGACGAGACTCGTTTGCGCTCATGTCCTCGAATGGCGCGCCTTCTACTTCTGGACCAGCGAGGAGCCGAAAGACGCACAGCGCCGTGAGTAAGAGCTCTATGACATCCGTAGGCGAACATGACGAACCGTTCGACGCCGTAGAGTTAGATAGCGCGTTCACCTCAGAGAAAATGCTCATGTACGACGCGTTCCAGGCTTGGATCGAACAAACGTACGTACAGCTGTCGACTGGGCCGAACGGCAGCGCGTTGCGTCACCGGAACGATACGTTGATGCGAAAGGCGTTCAAGGCAATGCGGCGCTATGTCGTACGCAGCGTCGGTGCGAGAGAGAAATATGTCGCCATCGAGCAAGCTGCGCGCTCGTTAGACTTTTACGTCACTGGCGGTGCGGCATTCAAGCGATGGATCGCTGGTGTGAGATACATCAAGCGCCTGTATGCCTTTGTGGATGAAGAAGTTGAGCGATGGACGGTGGAACTGCGCGTGAATTGTTTTCACGCGTGGCGAGAAATCGCCGCCTCGCGCTCAGCGGCGACGTTGTGGGAAGAACAGATGCTTGCAGACATTATGCCTACTATGGAGAATAACCGTCGTCGTGTGTGGTTAAAGCGATGGTCTTTCGCCGCCCAAGCTTTGATTGAACGTCACGCGCAATTCGCTCGCGCGCATTACACGAAGACGTTGCTTCGACAATGGCACGCACGCACGCAGGCATCTATTGTATCTCGAATCGTAGCGAGTGCATTGGATAAGTTATCGCTTAGTTAGATGATTAGAATTTACATAAATATTAGAAATGCGTACCAGAATGGAATGCAAATGCGCAGGTTTAGTTGAAAGCGCGCGGCTTCGTTGGGTACAGAGGCTGCTTGCCGTTGATGGCCCAGATATTCCAGACCAACGCCGAAGCAATGGTGAGCCACACTGCGAGCGGCGCGATAACGTACCCCGCGGTCGGAATAACGTTGTAGTATTGCGCGACGACATTGTACGCCGAGGAGACAACGAACAACACGCCAACCGCGGCGGCGCCGAGTTTCTTTTCGACATTATTAATCGAGTTCCACGTGTCACCAATGGACAAATGCGCCACAAGGGCAATAATCGCCGGGTGCACAACCGTACCAGTCGTCGCGAACACTACCATCGTCGACAACGAACGCAAGAATCCCATCGAAATCCACACGAGCGGAAAAACCACCGCTGGGGGCGTCCAAGATGGGCGTTTACGTTCTTGTTTCGCCTTGCGCTCATTCGCAATCTTCGGTCGAGACGCATTCAGTGGCGAAAACACTCGGCTTCTAAACGCCAACATGAAGAACATCACGGCCACAATAGCCTTGGCCGCGCCCAAGTTGGTGGCGTGCAAGTTTCCGAGACAAAACTTTTGAGCCGCGAACAACGCCGTCGTGATCGCACCAACCTCGAACGCCGTCGCGGCGATATACTTCACCACCGCGCCGAAATCAAACGTGCCCGTCTTTACCACCCATGCATCGATCCATTGTTGCGTGTCGCTCACGCGTGCGCGTAACTCAGCCTCTTTCGGTGTCATCGTCATGAACGCCGTACCTGGGCCATCGCGAAAAGAAACCTCCCCTGCGGCGTTCGTCACGATGCGTGCGTGCCGTCCAGCGACGCTGGCGTCACGATCGCGACGCGCATTCACCACGCGCGTCGCGCGCACGCCGATGGTTGACGGAGCGGCGGTGACGCACTGCATCTTGCGCGTCGTCGAGTGCGGGGCTGTTATCCACTTTGCACGCCATTGCAACGCACGGTTCGGTGACCGCGCGCGCGCTCGACGCCGCGTACATTGCTCGAACACTGCGCGTAATAATGTCTACGTTGACATCGCGCGCGTCTGGCGCGACTGGATGCGCCGCGCGCGCGAACGCGAGCACCGTGGCGTCGGCTCGTTCTAGGGTCGCCGCGAGCGCGCCTCGTCGAGGGGCGACGACGACGACGCGCGCCGCCGTGGGAGGCAAAACCCCCGATGCGATAGTGAACGTTGATTTGGGCGATCGCTCGTACCCAATTTACATCGGCGCTGGGTTGTTGGATGACGGCGTGGCGTTGCGTTCGCACGTGCGCGGGTCCACGTGCTTGGTGGTGACGAACACGACCATCGCTGGTTTGGGGTATTTGGATCGCACCGTGAGCGCATTGCGCGCAGCAGATGCGAATTTACGCGTTGAAACCGTTGTGCTACCCGACGGTGAGGAGCACAAGAATTTGGATGTGTTGAATATGGTGTACACAAAGGCGTTGGAGACGAGGTTGGACCGCGGGACGACATTCGTCGCGCTCGGCGGGGGCGTGATTGGCGACATGACGGGCTACGCCGCGGCGTCGTACCAGCGCGGTGTGAAGTTTGTGCAAATTCCCACCACGGTCATGGCCATGGTTGATAGCTCGGTGGGTGGGAAGACTGGTGTGAACCACGCGCTCGGGAAGAATATGATTGGCGCGTTTTATCAACCAGAGTGCGTGTTGATCGATACGGATTCGTTGAAAACGTTGCCCGATCGTGAGTTCGCGAGTGGCATTGCGGAAATTATTAAATATGGCTTGATTCGCGATGGTTCGTTCTTCGAATGGCTCGAGGCGAACGTGGATAAGCTTTTGTCGCGCGACCAAGATGCGTTGGTGTACGCCATCGAGCGTTCGTGCATCAACAAGGCGGAGGTTGTTGCGGCGGATGAGAAGGAGGGTGGTGTTCGAGCGACGTTGAATCTCGGCCACACCTTTGGACACGCTATTGAAACTGGCATCGGCTACGGCGAATGGTTGCACGGCGAAGCGGTGAGCACGGGAATGTGTATGGCGGCGGATATGTCGTACCGCCTCGGTTGGATCGACGCGTCGTTGAAGGATCGCACCATCGAGCTTTTGAAAAAGTACAACTTGCCCATTGACGTTCCGGAATCCATGACTGTTGACACGTTCATGGACTTGATGGCGGTTGATAAGAAGGCGGCAAACGGAAAAATGAAGTTCATCTTGCTCAAGGGCGCGCTGGGTGAATGCGTCTTCACCGGTGATTTTGACCAAACGAAATTAAAAGATACCTTGGAGGCGTACGTCAAGTAAACTCGCACGATGTTATATATAACTCAATTCTATATTTGCTATGCTGCATGATTTCCTTTGTATTATGCTGCGTCATTTCCTCTGCGTTGAGGCATGAATGGTTGCGCGAGCGCCGACGGCGGTGGACCTCGTCCACGACCGCCACCAGGTGGTGGCGGACCTCGTCCTCGACCACCACCAGGCGGTCCGCGACCTGGGTACCCTCGCCCTGGTGGCGGCGGCCCACGGCCGCCGATACCCGGCGGTGGTCCCCGGCCACCGACAACCGGTGGCGGTGCTGGCATCGCCGCTCGAGGCGCGGGCGCGGGTGGAGCGCTCGGCGGCGCGGGTGGCTCGGATGCTGGCGCTGGCGCGCTCGGCTGCATCGGCAGAGCAACTTGGAACCGCGGCGACGTCGCGGATGGATTGCCCATCATCGGATTGCCCATCATGACAAAGTTCGACCCCGCAGCTTCGCTGTCTGGAATGTCATTAGACATATCATCAATAGGCTCCATCGGTTCAGTCAGGCTCATCGCTCGCGCCATGTCGATGTTTGATGCGTTTGAAAGCACGCTTGGCGCGCCCGTATTCACACGGGGTGGACCTGGCGGTAAATCCGAGCTCAAATGTGGGGGCTGTTGTCCACCGCTGTGCATCGCGTACGGATTGCTAAATGGAGTCGGATATTGTGGGGTGTCGCGCGGCGACGTCGCCGGAGACGGGATTCCACTTCCCACACCGCCCGCCGGTGGAGCCATCATCATTGGAGGGGGCGCCATACCAACTTGCGGATTGTTACCGCTTTCCTGCGTGTTTTGCTGCGGAGGATATGCTCGTGTGGACTCTACCCGCGCCGTGCTAGGTGGCGGCGCACCCTTCCACTTGCCGTGCGTTGAAGGCTTCTTGCGACCGCCGCTGAATAACGCGCTCACGAGGCGCATCAAAACCAGCGTAAGCACGATTGGCGGACCAAGAATGAACGCGTGCACACCGAAAGCGATCAAATCGGCGTTATTTGAGAAACTCGTACCAGTCAATTTGTCGATTCGAGTGGCAACTCCTGTGAGTGTCTTGTCGCAACGTTCCATGAATGAGCTGAGCTGATTTCCGTGGCGCGAACCCCACGCTCGCTGAAGCATGGCATCCATAACGGTCGACAGCAAGCGAATCACAGACATCAATGGGGGCTTGATGAACGTTGTGACGTACCCAAGACCAGTCTTGATGGAGGAGAATCCAGAGGTTCTATTGGTGAGAGCACTGAAATCACCCAATTCTTGAATATCCTCCAACGCGTCATCGTCGTCCCGAGTTACTCCAGTGTCGGCAGTTTCGATCTGATTCAACGGCTCCGACTCCAAGAGATTGCGCTGAAGCCGCTCAACTTCTTCAATTTCAACATCACTCGAGTCATCAACCATTTTCTCAGTGTGCGGCTCCGGAAACACGGAATCTTCGCCATCATCACTCACGTTTGGCTCGGCGGTTTCGACGTCCTCGCCGGCATCTGAATCCTTGGCGTCGGATGGTGCATCATCGACAACGGCTGCTACGTCTGTCTCAACTGCTACATTCGACTCAATGGTTTCATCCGTCTCAGTTACAGTCGCCTCTTCATTCGTTGCGATATCAACTGATTGTTTATCAACAGTTTCCGTGGGATCGGGCATCGTGTCGCTCTCGGACGCGACCTCATCCGCAATAGTCTCCTCGGAAGCTTTCGTCTCGTGACGATCCTTGGACCGTGCTGCTGCGAGTCGCGCGGCAACAGTCGCGCGCTCACCCGCAAGCGTCTCCAATGTGTCCGCGTGATTATCTCGCTCCTCGGCTAATGCTTTCTTTGTCTCGTTATACTTGCGCTCAATTTGATCACAGTGTTCCTTCTGCTCTTCAAATTGCACCTCAGCATCAAAAGTACGTTGGCGGAGCGCATCAGCTTGCTTTTGTAAGTTGTTACGTAGCTTTTCAAGAGATCGTGAACATTCAGGTCGGCACTCTGACTCTCCACATGTACACTCGGAAGCCTCAACGTCCGGAGCTGCGTCTCGCGCGGCTTGCAGAGCGACTCGTAACTCGTCAACTTCTTCTGTGAGAGCTTGTACGTTCACTAATTGAGCGGTACACTCTCCAAGGCGAGCGGCAACATCTTCTGCCGAAGACATTGCACTCTCCATTCCGGTGAAGTCGGCAGTCATCTTTGCCAATGCCGCTTCAGAAGTTTCAAGTTTATCAGTCAATTCTGAGATCGTGTGTTCGAGCTTGGCAACCGTTGATTTCGAAGCTACGGAATGTACGAGCCTATCATACTCCACTCGAATCATCTCGTGGTCAGATTCCAAGTTCTTCCTCTTTTGCTTTTCGACATCAACCGCATCTGCTGCTTTGGCGAGATCAGCCTCAAGTGTGGCGATTCTTGTTTGCAGCTCGACCTCGTTCACTTGCGCACCACCAGGAACCGGTACTTGTGTATTGAGGGATTGTCTGAGCTCTTGTTCAGTCTTCTTCATTGCCTTGATAGCTTTAGCTGATCGCAGAAGCGTGTTTGTTACAGCTGTAATCGTATCTGCTGGTGATGTATCACTCTTAACTGGTATGCGATTCGCTACAAGCCACTCTCGTAGGATACGCAGTGCTTCGTCCGTGCTGGCTGTAGGCGGAACGAGGACTTTTTGTGCGGATGTGGCTTTTGGAGGCGCAGTGTCAGTGGGTGGCCGAGAGTCGCTAGTGGTTGAGCTCGCGTAATTCGCTTCCTGAGAATGGGCTTGCTGGGCAGCCTCACGTGCGAGTCGTTGTCGTTCCATTTCAGCTCTGGCTTCTTCGGCAGCTAAGCGCTCTGCCTCTATTCTCTGGCGTTCCGATTCGACACGTTCAGCTTCGGCTGCAGCTTCAGCCTCGAGTCTCAGTCGCGCTTGCTCAGCCTCAGCTTCAGCCTCGAGTCGCAAACGCTCTTGTTCAGCTCGCGCTTCCTCTTCAGCAAGGCGTTGTGCTTCCATTTGCTGTTGTCGCTCCATTTCAGCTCTGGCTTCTTCGGCAGCTAAGCGCTCCTCCTCGACTCTCAGGCGTTCCGATTCGACACGTTCAGCTTCGACCGCGGCTTCGAGTCGCGCTCCAACGTTTTCCTGCCCCAACGCGTCCATCATCACTTGCGCCGTCTCACCCGTCGCAAGATCCACGAACCCGTCTGGCATCTCCCATTGCGATTTTTGAGTTCGAGAATCAAAATAATATTCTTTCCCACTGCGCGTGTCTCGAAATTTCTCCCACGAAGCGCCGCTCGCGTCAGCGTCGCGCGTCGCGTCCGCCAGATCACTGCCGACCTGCATCTCGCCATCGCCCGCAAACCCCACAAATCCCGCATCATCCGTCGACGACGACGCCATCTCATCACTCGCCTCGTCATCGTCGGCACCGAACACCCCGAGCGCGTCCAACCCGTCGTCTTCGAACGCTAATCCGGAATCATCCGCTCCGAGTGCGCCATCGTCAGCGATCGCCCGAGCGACGCGCGCGCCCGCCAGACACGCGGTGACGATGACGCACGACGCGAACACTGCGACGGTCCGTCGCGATGCGCGGTGCGCGCGCGCGCGCTGTCGCCGCTCGCGAGACATAGCGCACGTCGATTTGTGCGGTGGTTACGCCACAGGTCCGCGCGTGCGGTCGACGCGCGTGCGGTCGACGTCCATGGCGCGTCACTCGAACGTACGCGCGGCGGCGGGCGAAACGCCATCGCAGACGGGTGCCGGCGTCGAGGGCGACGGCGACGCCGCGGCGGCGACGCCGACGAGGATGAAAAAACTCGCGCGATCGCTGGGCATCACGCGTCAGAGCACCTTACAGTGGACATCTTTAGCTCTCATCGTGACCACGGCGCTGATGATTTGGCGCGTGCTGGTGCTGACGACGCGTTCGGACTCGCCGGTGGTGGTGGTGCTTTCGGGGTCGATGGAACCCGCGTTTGCGAGGGGTGATTTGTTGTTGTTGCGCAACGAGAGACGCGCATCCGAGGTGGGCGAAGTCGTGGTGTTTGAAATCGACAACCGCGCGGTTCCGATCGTGCATAGGATTTTGCGAAAGCATGAGAATGGGGGTGATTGGGAGGATGATTCGAGGTTGATGCTGACAAAGGGGGATAATAATTATGCCGATGATGTGGCGTTGTACGCGCCGGGCCAACGGTGGCTGCGCGAGAGTCACATCGTCGGTCGAGCAGGACTTCTCATCCCGCACATCGGACGATTAACGATATTAATGAATGATTATCCGTGGTTTAAGTTTGGGTTGATTGGCATTTTAGGTTACTTTGTCGTCACCGGAAAGGATTAGCACAGTTGGTGAGCTCAAAGAGAGTTGAGCGTGGGCGTACTCGTCGACGCGACGTCTTCGTGTAACTCACTTCGCGCGACATGCGTAGCACGCACACGCGCGTACATACTAGTGTACTTCGATGTAGTCATCTTTGTCATATTCATCATCAATTCTAGTTGTATCATCGTCAAACGCAGCGTTTGCATCGCGTGAACGCGTGAAGACGAGACTAATAAAATGTCAAGACAAGATTCTCGAAACATCATCGGGACAGCGCTCAAGCCGCAGTCCGAGACGCGCCGCTGAGCGTAGCGCCGAGCGGAATAGACCACACTCGTGCGAACGCGTGCACATAACGTCTACGCATCGACAGTGATCGCGCGAGCGGTGCTCGTCGACAGAAAAACTCAAACTCAAACGCAGAGGGGAACGCAGCTGTCGCTCGACGACACCGCGAGAAGACGAGACAAACTCTTTTAACACACGCATTGCTTGCGTTCGCGCGTCGCCGCAATGGGGGAAAACTTGTCACCCGAAACCGTGCAATGCATCATGCGGCAATTGAAGGATCTGATGACCACGCCCGCGGAAGGCATCAGAGTCAAGGTGAATGAAGAAAATATCACCGACGTCGTCGCCGAGTTGGACGGACCGACGGATACGCCGTTTGAAGGTGGGATGTTTAAAATGCGGTTATCGCTTCCGACGGATTACCCAAATAATCCCCCGAAAGGCTTTTTTGTGACGAAGATTTTTCATCCAAACATTCGACAGCCGAGTGGGGAGATTTGCGTGAATACGTTGAAGCGGGACTGGCAACCAACGCACGGGCTGCGACACATTTTGATGGTGATTCGCTGTCTGTTAATCGAGCCGTTTCCTGAAAGTGCGTTGAATGAGGAGGCTGGTAAATTGTTGCTCGAGGACTATGACGAGTATTTTAGACGAGCGAAGATGTACACGAGTATTCACGCCAAGCCTGAAGCGGACAAGGCGACCGAGACGAGCAAAGATGCTCCGGCCAGCAAGGCGAAAAAAGTAGACAAGAAGAAGAGCTTGAGAAGATTGTGAGACACCAGCGGCACAAAGTCATCTCGTTGCAGCAGCACATTAGTAGTCGGGCGCTCGCGACGTTGGTTTTTCTTTGTAACGAGTGAGAAAAGAGGTTGCGATTTTCATGAATTTTGCGTTAAAAATCCGTGCTATAGAAAGTAATTGTATGTATTGGCGCGACACTTCAAATCGAGAAACCAGAGTGATGTTTAAACTCTTAAACTCTGGACTCTTGCGTTTCACCGGTGAATCTAGAACCAGACGACCCGTCGTCGTCGCGGTCGCCCCACGAGGTGTAATCCTTTCTCGTCTTCAAGGGCGCGGAGGCATCCCCGACAATCTTAAGACCCGCATCATCACCACCGATGACGATATCGATGCAACCGTACTCCTTCGCTTCTAACGGGGACATGTAACGATCACGGTCGGTATCTTCGTCTATTTGCTTCACATCCTTCCCGGTGTGGAACGCCATCAATCTGTTCAAGTTTGCCTTGTGGTACATGATCTCCTTCGCCTGGATCTCGATATCCACTGCGCTCCCACTGGCACCACCGAGCGGTTGGTGAATCATAATCCGCGCGTTCGGCATGGACATGCGACGCCCCTTCTCACCCGCGGAGAGCAAAAACGCACCCATCGACGCCGCCAAACCGAGGCACACCGTCGACACCGGAGCCCGGCAAAACTGCATCGCATCGTAAATCCCCATCCCAGCCGTCACGCTCCCCCCAGGAGAGTTAATAAACAACTTAATTTCCTTCGTCGGGTCTTGTTGATCGAGAAGCAACAACTGCGAAATCACCGCGTCGGCGTTAAAGTCATCCACTTGATGCCCGAGAAACACGATTCTATTCTTCAGCAACAACCCAAACGGATCCCCGGCTTCGGATCGCGGCACCACCGGACCAGCGCGCACGTCCATCGACGCGTTCACCGCGTTCACGATCGACGCTTGCTCGGCAGACATCCCATCGTCATAGAACGCGCGAGACCCGGCGTTCGCGCGCGTCGTCATCGATCGGTGAGATAAACCTAACCCTCGCACTGCTTTCGTCGTCGTCGTCGGTTTCACCGCCACCTTGGTTGCCCGCGTCGCCGCCGCCGTCGTCGTCGTCGTCAAAGTCATCATCGCGCACGTCGTCGTCGTCGTGTGTGCCTCGTGTCGTGGCCGCGAACACCGTCCGCGCGCGAGTATGACGCCCGAACGCCGTACCCCATGAGGCACACACTCCTCGCCGGGCCCTAGCCTGTCGTCCCTGTTCACGATTGGTCACGAGTCCCTCTGCGCTCCAAAACGAACCAAAGGCGTCTCTTCGCGAACGCGGGTGGTTGCGCCCCTACGTTCGGTGCCGCCGCACACGAGGGCGCGCGTTCGATGCGCACGGCGTGCGCTCGAGTGACGACGACGATCGCGCACGCGTGCGCGCGAGCGACGAGCGGATCGGCGCACGCGTGCGCGAGAGAAGGCGCGAGAGAAGGCTCGAGAGTTGGATTGGTGGTGCGCCGAGGCGTGAGCGCATCGACGACTCGCGCGATGGCGGTGAGTGGGAAAGGGTACGCGCCCGTGCGGGAGGATGCGATGGGTGGTGTTGATGTCGTCGCGCGCGGGGATGCGAGCGCGGGGGCGGGGTTTGATATGGTGGTGTGGGGGGTACGCGAGGAGGATTTGGACGCGGAGAGCGGCGCCATCGCGAGCGAGGCGCTCAAGGCGTTTGATGCGTCTACGGGTGGGGTTGTGTCGGCGATGATGGCAGAAAGTGAGTTTAAAGCGAAGGCTGGATCGAGTGCGTTTTCGCGCGCGAGAGGTGGATCGGCGACGCACGTGGGCGTGGTCGGGTTGGGGAAGGGCGACGAGGCGGCCAAGACGTCGACGCTCACGCAGCTCGGGTCCGTGGCTGCGGCGCAGGCGCAAAAGGCGAAGTGTAAGACGCTCGGGATCAAAGGTGCGGATGCCAATCCGAATGCGTGCGCGGCAGGGGCGTATCTTGGCGCGACGGAGGATCAACGGTTCAAGTCAAAGCCGCAAGCCAAGACGTTGGCGTCGGTGTCCTTGCTCGACGTCACCGCGGACGTTTCTGCGGGTAAGGCTCGCGCACAAGGCGTGCAAATGACCAAGGAACTCGTTGCGGCGCCACCAAACGTGGTGACGCCGAGTGCTATGGCAGAAGTGGCGAAGATGATTGCCGCGCAACACTCGGACTGCATGACGGTGGAAATTCTTGAAAAGGCGGATTGCGAAAAGCTCGGTATGGGATCGTTTTTGGGGGTCTCCGAGGCAAGCGACGAGCCACCGAAGTTTATTCATCTCACGTATAAGGGCAAAGGAAGTGATTTGAAGAAAGTTGCCGTTGTCGGTAAGGGTTTAACGTTTGATAGCGGCGGTTACAACTTGAAAGCCGGCGCCGGCTCGATGATTGAAATGATGAAGTTCGACATGGGTGGCGCTGGTGCCACTCTTGGTGCGGCTAAAATTATCGCCGCAACTAAGCCTGAAGGCGTGGAAGCGCACTTCATCATCGCTTCTTGCGAAAACATGATTGGCTCCCGCGGTTTGCGTCCGGGTGACATTCTCACCGCATCCAATGGGAAAACTATTGAGGTCAACAACACCGACGCCGAAGGTCGCTTGACGCTCGCTGACGCGTTGGTATTCGCCGATAAGAACTGTGGCGCCACCGCCATCGTTGACGTCGCGACGCTCACTGGAGCTATTATTGTTGCGCTCGGCGACGGCATCGCCGGTTTATTTTCCCCGACGGACGCTGGCGCCAAGCGCATGGAAGACGCCGCCAAGGATGCCGGTGAAGAAACCTGGCGCATGCCAATGCCGGATTCCATGTGGTCCATCATGAAGAGTGACATCGCCGACATGAAGAATACCGGTAGCCGCGGCGGCGGTTCCATCACTGCCGCGTTGTTCTTGAAGCAATACGTTTCTGAAAACATCGAGTGGTCGCATTGGGACATCGCCGGTCCGGTATGGAACGACAAATTAGGTGGCGCCACTGGGTTCGGCGCCGCAACACTCGCCACGTGGGTGGCGTCGTTTAAGAAGTAAACGCTCACATCATTTTTTGTTAATAATCACACGTCACATAAAAGCGTACGCAGCGCCACCAGCGCGCCACACTTGGAGGCGCACCGATGTCACGCGCGATGCGTCTCGCGCTCGCGCTCGCGTGCATCGCGTGCGCAGTACACGTCGACGCATCGCAGTACGGCGCGCGCGCGCCAGTGTCGCGTCGAGCTGGTCCGGACTTCGCCGCCGACGTCGGGACAACACCAACATCCTCGCCGACGATGTCTTCGTCGTCGTACGACAACCCACGACTTCGAGCGTACACGTGGGGCATCGGTGGTGACCGCGTCGGGCGTCCCTCTCGCCCGAGCGCGCTGCCGCCTGGACCGATCGAGCTCGACGCTGCGCTCGGAAACGTCGTTGCCGTCGCCGCGAGCGGGCATACCGCGTTCATCCTCGAAGACGGCTCGCTCTACACTGCCGGCCGCAACGCCTCCGATGGCGGTGGCGGTCGCGGTTCTCCGCCAATCGCCGACGCTGGGCAGATCGGGCGGGATGGGCCGATGGGCGCGCCGGGGCGCGTGCTGGGGGCGTTACGTGACGAGCGCGCGACGAGCGTCGGGTGCGGACGATATCACACCGTCGTGAGCACGGAGAGCGGACGCGTGTATTCTTTTGGCTTGAACGACCGCGGACAGCTTGGGGCAAAAGGAGTTATGGGGCGCGTCCCCGATTCGTCGTCGTGTACGTGCGATAGCGGGATGAATTGTGATTGTAGCGAAGGCGCGACGGGAGAGACGCCGCTGGCGCCGGGCGAAGCGTGCGACAGAGGCGCGGCGTGTCGGTCGGGTGTTCCCGTGCACGTCGACGTGTGGGGTGAGAAAATAAAAAGTGTCGCCGCTGGTCGCTACACGAGCGCCGCGGTGAGCGAAAAAGGCGAGGTTTTTGTGTGGGGATTGAACGCGTGCGCCGGCGCCGGGAATTTGCGAGACGAGCTGTTGACGAACGCGAAATCGGCTAGTCAACCTAGGAAAATTCTCGGCATCACGGATGTGGTTAAAGTAGATATTGGATATGTCGCGATGATTTTTCTGACGTCCAAAGGTGAGGTGTACACGTGCTACACTGGGTTTGATGGATACGCTGGCGCAAACGCCGACGCTTCGGCGTCCACGGCGCTCAAAAAGCACGCGGTATTTTCATCGGGAACGAGCGCATCTGACGTCGCCACGGGACGCTGTCATTTCGTCGCGAGCACCATATCGGGTAAGGTGTACACATGGGGATGTCCCAACGCCCTAGGTCGCACGTACGGCGATAACCACGAACCCACGTCACTGAGTGGAGACATGTCTCACGAATTCGTCGTCTCCGTCTCCGCGGGCGAATACTTCACCCTCATGCTCACGCGAGACGGCACAATCTACGGCACGGGCGACAGCAACAGCGGACAACTCGGCACGCAGATTGCGGGGTCAAAATTCAAAACCCCAATCCGCCTCGCCTCATCGCCGCCGCGCGTCCTCGCCGTAACCGCCGGATACCAACACGCCGCCGCGATCGCTCGGAACGTCTAGCGCCCATCCACCCCCCGCGCGCGCCATTCGGGGTTCGCGCGCAATGTCATATCACGATTTTAGCGTTGTCATCCACACGCGCCCAGGCGCACGCGAGGGCACACACACATCAAGCTCACGCTCACGCTCGACCGACGACTACGAAAATATCTTCACAAAGGCTCCACATTTTTTTGAAATCGAACCGTTATCCACGCACCACCTGTTTGACCGCACACCGACGCGCGTGCCGCGCGTATCGCGCCCGACCGGCGCGCAAACACGCATCTCACGGCGAGGATGAAATCGCCTCCGCGACCGGTGCTGTCGCGCACGCACGCGCGCGACGCGACGCTCGTCGTGAGCAACTCGAAAGCGCGCGACTTTTCCTACTACCTCACCCAAGCCAAGGCGCTGCTCCGCGCGCACGGCGTGGTGAAGCTCTCGGGCGTGGGCGCGGCGACGCAACACGCGCTCGTGGTGAGCGAAGTGCTCGAGGCGCGAGGAGAGGCGAGCGTGAAGCACGTGGAGACGAGCACGTTGAGGTACGACGTGGAGGAGGACGACGAGGATGCGTGGACGCACGGAGCGAAAGTTGAAGTCACGCTCGAGGCGGCGGCGCTTGTGAAAAAGTGAACGCGCGCGCGGGTGAATTGAGTCATAAAATCGAGTAGGATGCAGTGCAGTGTTGTATGATGGGTGTACCGTGAGCAGAAAACAGTGTAAAAAATTAATATTGAAAGAAGATGACTGTACAAACCGCCCTTCGACGTTTGTACAGTCATCGAGGACTGTACAAACACGCGATGGATGTGCTATTATGGCTGACTATGTGACTACATGTATGACTATGAGTCTAACTCGACTGTATCGCGTGTGTCTATGGCGCCGACGCGCCGACGCGACGCTCGAGCGATTCCGGCGCGAGCGCGCGATGCGGTTTTGGCGCCTTTGGATTACCTCGAATGTAAAATTCCTGAAACAATCGCACGGCTTCGTCGGCAAACAAACCACCGATGGACTCATACGGCGCACCGCGCGCGCGATCGTGCGCGCACGACCCACACCCAGTGTCGTGCACGTCGAGCACGGTGCCGTTACCGCCAAACTTGTCGTTCGCGCACCCGTACACCGCGCGTTTGATCCCCAGCGCGCTCAACGCCCCCGCGCACATCACGCACGGCTCGCACGTGACGTACAACGAACACGACCCAAACGCACACCGCCCGACGTCGCCGTCATTCGCCACCAACCATGCGTCGATGGCTTCAAACTCTGCGTGCCTCGTCCCATTCCTCGTGGCGTTGGTTCGATTGCGCCCGCGCGCGACGACGACGCCCGTGCGATCGTCCACGAGCACGCACCCGCACGGAACTTCCCACTCATCGAGCGCGCGCTCGGCTTCCGCGAGCGCTTCGCGCATGTGCGCCTCGTCGCTCGGCGTGAATTCGCCGGTCGCCATGGCGCAAAGTGCGGCATTCGGCATTCGGCGACGCGCGGTACCTCCCACGCACCGCCACCGACGACGGGGAGACGCCGACGACGACGCGGGGGTGATGTCGCAGTACTTTTACATCGATCCGCAAGGGCGCGAGCAAGGGCCGTTCGCGTTCGCGCACGTGGCGAAGTGGTACAAGCACGGGTACTTGGCGCCGAATCTCGGCTGCAGACGCGCGGATGAAGGCACGTATCGACGCACGGTGACGCAAGCGCTGGTGGAAGATGCGGCGGCGAATGGCGTGCCCGCGCATGCGGTGTCGGAACTCGTGCGACCGACGTCGTCGGCGAGGGGTGGTGCGGTGAGTGGGTCGAGCGGATTACGCGAGGTCCCGCCGCCTCCGCCGGTAGCGTCGTCTCATCCAGCGGGTGGGCGAGCGATGACGGATGTGAATGCGTGTATGGAGAAATTATTAGAGTTGCTCGACCGCGTGCTGCCTATTGTGCTCGAGGGTGGATTGCGCGAGGAGTTTGGAGAGGTGTGGAGCGAGATGTTACACACGCCGCCGCCGTGGACGCTCGAGACAACGTTACGCGAGCTCAAGGCAAATTGGGGGTCATTATTTGCGACACAACCGAGACGAATTAATGAAATAGAGTGCTTGCTCGATATGGCGATTCGACAAAGGAAAGAAGCTCGTCTGGCGGAGAATGAAGCGCAAGGGAAAGAGGCTTCGGCGGCGGCGGTGGCGCTACTGAGCGCGTGTCCCAAGACATTTCCTCCCGCTGTAATAGAGCGCTTACGTGTCGCGTGGGAGGAGGCAGAACAAATAAGAGCCTTCTTACACGTGTGAGGACGCGCGTGACGACGACAGCAGCATAGATACAGCAGTATAATTCATTTTTTTAGCGAGCGACATGCAAATACGTATTGACAACGTGCGCACTCAGATTACGCGACAAGCGCGCGCGCGAACCCGCCACGCATTTGTCGTCCTAAAAAACCACGCCCAATGTGGCGTTGTGAAGTTCTATTGTGTCTACTACTCGTTGCTCGAGCGGCCGTTCGCGATCTAGACGCGATCGAAGCTTGCGTATTCAACGTCGAAGGCTTGTGCACGCCGCAGCGTTCGATAGTGATGCGCTGGAACGTCTCACCTTCTTGGCGCGCATCACCAAGCTTTTGCAGGGCGTATATAATGTCATATCCTTCGATCACTTGGCCGAACGCCACGTGCTTGTTGTCCAATTGAGGCTTGTCCTCAAACGTAATCATAAACTGACTGCCGTTGCGCCCCGGCGTCACTCCCCCTTCATTGTGCATTGTCAAAATCCCCGCATCAATGTGCTTCAACTCGTAGTTCTCATCATCGAAACATTCACCATATACGCTTTGCCCACCTGGCGCGCAGTCGGGCAAAAGTGTCGCGAAATCAAAGTAATCTGGATCATTCGGGTTGTACACCACGGAGTCCAACTTTGTGAAATCACCCCCAACAATCCAATTTGAAGGATACACTTTGAACATCGTCCCGGCGTAGCAATGATAATCACACAATTGCACAAAGTTTTGCGCCGTGATCGGCGCCACATCTTCTTTGACTTCGAACACAACCTTCCCCAAATAGTATCCGCCCGCGCGCAGCTCAAAGAAACACTGTGGGTTGCTCTCGTTCACCGGAAACGGAGGCGTGTACTTCACGGGCGTGATTGCCAACGGCTCGGCGCGCATCACACGCGTTTCCCACTTCACGGCGTACACTCCACCAGGGGCCAGCGGGAGAATGGACGGGATGTCCTTGCTCTTCGCATCCTTTGGGACGTCATCAGGCGTGGACATCGTGCGAAGCTCACGTCGACGAGACGGCGCGCGTACGGTGCTAGATAGGTGAACGTGCCACGATCGTCCTGACTCGATCGATTCGATCACGCGCGTTCGGAACAGGAGTCGATGAGTGCGGCTGTGAGAGCGAGTTTTGGTAATCAAGTGGATAAAGCGAGGCGGCGGCTCAAGCGACACGCTCCAATTCGTTCACGTTTGCGAACGCCTGCGCGGCCGCGACGAGGAATTGAACTAGTAAAGAAACTCCGATGATAATGCGCTAAATGAAAGATAAGATGCGGACTAGATGGCGGCCGTTCAGAGCAAATCCACGCTACGGTCTGACTGAACACAGTGCGTCTTCAAAATCGCGGCCGTACTTTTCTTGGCCTCCTTCGTGTTCAGGACGACTAGCTGATTTTGATCGAGTTCTAGCTTGATATATTCATCGGTGCAAGTTTCAACCATATCAACGAGTGACTTCAAGTTGCGAACGGGCTTCCCGTTGACGCCGCTGACGATGATGTTAACGATGTCTTCGTACCCAATATTGATGTCCGCACTGAGTACTTGCGACACGACGACGACTTGATCACCAGGCTGCTCTTTGTGTTCGTGCATCATGCGGTGGAGCAAACGAAGTGGAGCGTCGTAATCGTAATCTTTGCCGTACTCAGAACGCAAATATGGCACACACACAGCGGTGAAAACGATGCCCGCACAAATGTAATAACTCGGAGGGACGCCTTCGATGTGCACTGGTACCAAGCGATTGTGTGGCGTGAGATCGATCGTAAAAGTCATCACCTTACCATTGCGTAACACGGTCACTTTAGATTTATCTCCAACGTACTTTCGGCTCACAAGATACGAAAAGTTGATGCGTTCGCCCGTGCGAAACGGCACCGTGCCGTCAGACGCGACGTCGACACCATCAAACTGCATCAATACATCCATGCGTTTCAAAAACTTCGACGCTGGAGCTAGCGGTGATATTCTTCGAAGCACCACACCTTTGTGCGTCGGCTTCATACCCAAGCTCTTCCGTAGTGATGGGTTCTCCAATCGTTGAAATTCACATTGCAACGCTGGAAAACCGTTGTATTTGCCCGACCTGCCGTAATCCGTAATAAAGTGGTCGATTACGGGCGTTGGAATGACGTAACCAATGTTTTCCGTGTCACCATCTTTGAGCGATTGAAAAGCTACGCCCACGCACTGCCCTTCGCGATTGAACGCGGGACCGCCCGAGTTACCGCTGTTGATCGCGGCGTCGATTTGTACCCCCAAGAGCTCCGCCGCGCCGTGCGAATACGACGTCACCTCGATGCGTGACACCACACCGGACGTGACGGAAATAGCGATACCACCCACAGGATATCCCACAACGGTGACGTCGTCTTGTAATCGCGGAAGCACGCCGAATCTCACGGGTTCGACACCCTCAAAGAACTCGTCGTCCTCCACCGTGAGCAAAGCCAAGTCGCACTCCACCCCGATCGCGAGCACCTTTGCCACGTATTTCGTATCCGATCCACGCTTCTTCAACTTGACCTGCGTGTGATGCTCCACCGAATGTGCATTCGTTAACACCCGTTTCCCCTCTATGATGAATCCCGTGCTCGTCGAACTACTCTGTCGCTTCCTTTGCCAAGGCAGCGAATAGTTTGGCTCAGTGTGCACGCAAAACACCTTCACCACCGCATCGATGGGATACTGCGGCGCGCGCTCGTCGTCCGAATACCCCTCTGAATCCTCCCCAAAGTAATCTATGCTCTCTTCCTCCTCCTCTGCGACGACGATGGCGGTGGCCACGTGTCGACGCTTCGTCGTCGTCTTTGCCACCCGTCCCGTCGACGCGAGAGACGCGCGCGCGCCCCCCGCCACCGGCGCCTTCCTCTTCGCCTTCGCCACAGACCCATTCGCGCGCACCGCCTTCAACGACGACGTCGCCGCTTTCACTGGCGACGCCGCCCCACGCGCGTCCTCGTCGTCGTCATCACCGCGATCCGCTTTCGCACCACGCCGCCGCATCGCGTCCCGTACCAACACCCGCACGCCGTCCTCCACGCGCCGCCGTCCTCCACGCGCCGTCCTCCACGCGCCTCGTCGCGCCTCTCGCGCGTCTCCCTGCCGCGCTCGCGTCCGTGCGCACGCCCTATACGCGCACCCTTGCGTCGACGAATGGCGCACCAACCGAACGCCGCGTCAGAGCGCGCCTCTGACGCGACACTCATCGTCACCCGCATCATCGCACCACCGCGTCGCCATCGCGCGCGATGTCCGTGGATGAACAGCGCCGCGCGCTGGACTACGTCCGCCGCGTCCGCGAGCGCTTCATCGCCGAACCGAAGCGATACGAACGCTTCTTAACCATAATGAAGGACTTCAAGAGCCAGAGGTGCGGCGCATTCAAAAACCGCACCTCGCATCGAGCGCATCGCGCGCGCACGTCGCCGGCGACCGCGCGCGGGCGCGTTCGCGTGGCGCGAATGATGCACTGACATTTCTATCGCGTGTTTTCGCGGTGCGCGGCGCAGGATTAACGCGAGCGAGGTCGCGGCGCGCGTGCGCGAGACGCTATCCACGCACGACGACTTGGTCGCTGGATTCAACGTCTTCTTGCCCGAGGTATGCGCGGTGATGACGCGACGCGTGCGACGCGTGTGATGCGACGCGTGCGCGCGCGATGGGTTGAAGGAATTACAACGCAGTGTGCGCGAGCGCGCGCGTTGTCGGCGCGAATCGTCGTCAGTTGTTTCATTCGTGCACGCACGCGCTGACCGCTCGCGCGTCTTTTCTCACGCGTTCGCAGGGTGCGCGCATCGGCGCGCGCGGTGGGCTCGGCGCGACGGCGTCGACCGCGCGACGACGCGGCGGCGGCGCGGCCAGGACGACGGGCTCCGCGAAACCGCGCGAACGTGGACGTCCGCGCGGATCGACGACGGCGGCGGCGGCGATGCGGCGCGACGCCGGCGACGACGACCGCGCGCGGGTCGATCGACGCGAGGTGCGTTCGAAAGCGATGCGCTATCGATCGCGCGTGCGATTCAATCGATATCGATCGATCGATCGATCGGTCACGGGTTTTTCGAGTGGGCGTCGCGGACCGTTCATGAACGGTCGATGTGTCCCTCGAGGAGGCGAATCGCCATTTTCGTGTGGGCGATCGAGGTGTGGGTGTGGGCGCAGAGGCGCGGGCTCGAGCGGGGCGGACGCGGGATCGTACGACGACGACGACGACGACGATGACGCGTGTGCGTAGGCATTGATGACTGACGATGTATGATGTTGCTTGTTATTTTTGTCGTCGCCGTTCAGGTTCCAGCGGGGATGACGCAGGCGAATTTGAATGGCGGGTACGCGTTGTTGCATAGGATTCGTTCGAGCTACGCGGGCGACGAGCGACCGTACCAGGCGTTTTTACAGACGTTGATTAAGTTTAGGAATAAGCAGTTTAGTGCTGAGGAAGTGGTGCATAAATTTGCGCTATTGTTTTATGATAAACCGTATTTGCTCGAAGGGAAGGATGGGTTGGAGAGTTTTGTGCCGAAGACGTGCAAGCCGCCCAGGCGGTCGACGTGGTTTGACTGGAAACCTTCGGTGCATCATAGATTCAGCAGTGAGAGCTTTAGATTATTTGTCCGCACGTTGTTGATGTGTGAGTTTAAAAGTCGATACAATCCTCCAGAGCCGAAAACGCGACGTTGGCGGTTGAGTGATGAAGGCGATAGTAGCGAATCCGATAGCGACGACACGACGGACAGCGACAGCGAAACCGAGTCGTCGACAGTGGTTGAGAAGGAGTCAGGAACGCTGCGTGCTGATCAAATTCCCGACTGTTGGACCGGATCAAAAGCCGATCGCGTGTTGAGCGCGTTTGAAAAGTTGGCGCTCGAGTCGAAACCGATGGATGAGGAGTATTGCTGGGCGGATACAAAGGTGAAGCGCGAATCCAAAATCGTCAAGGAGGAGGTGGAATCCCGCGGTAAACGTGGCCGTGGAGAGGAAAGAGACTACACGAATACGCCGAGAGAGTCACCTTCGCCGCCACCATCGTTCAACAAACGTCGCGCGAGCGCGCGAATCACCGCAAAGGTGAATCGGGGAATTATTTACAATCGATATCGAAGCTTGCAGTCGCCAGATGGAGCGCTCGGCGGTCGCATGCGCATGACTCGTTCCATGAGCACGGTGGATGACGAGCTACCACCAAAGCTTGGGAAGAAGTTAGTACTTCACAGAGATGCGGCGAAAATGTCGCCACTCTGTTCCGAACGCATCGGGTTGCACTCTTTGCCGGCGAACTGCATAGAAAAAATTATAGCGCACTTCGCCGTGCAAGAAGGTATCGCCGAACTCAACGTCATCCGAGAAACGTTGATGAAGTCGCTCATCAAGAAGGGCTATTAAAAACAGTGAGTTAATCAAATATTTCTCTTCCGCGTCGCCCGAGACTTAGTGTAGCAAAGATAATAATCAGCATCGGAAAATCGCCGGAACTGCGCAAGCCAAAACACGCGATCTCGCCTGGCGCGCTAGAAATATACTTCGGTCCTAGCCGTGCGAATTACAATACAAAATGGATCCAACGGCGCACGCGCGCGCGCTCTGAGACGATGCGTACATCGCCGCATACGCGCGCGCAACACACACGCACGAAACATCGCGCCCCGTCGAGTACGGGTCGCGCGCCCGCGTCGTCGTCCCATTCAAACCCTATGATGTTTTGGCGCTCGCGTCGCGCGTGGCATCCACGTCCACGTCCACGTGCACCCCCACGCGATCGCCCTCACCATCATCTCTCGCCCATCCTCTATCCACACCCTCACGAGCGCGCGTTCACCCGCGTCAACGCCCCGCGAGCGCGCCCATCATCGCCTAGTGCGATCCCCCGGGATTGACAAACTTGCTCGCCTTTTTGTCCGCGTCGGTGATGCCCGCGGTGACGTACACCACGGTCGCACCGATGGCGGCGATGCCGGAGAAGAACGGCCACGCCTTGGGGATTTCCCGGGTGAGCGCGGCGAAGAGACTTTGGTTCGAGTACGGCATCGCTTCTTAGCGTCGCGCAGTGCCGAACGTTCGGCATTGCGCGACGCGTTGCGTGCGCGGACGACGGGAGACGACGAGCGCGGTGGGGTGATCGACCGACGACGACGACGACGACGACGACGGTGACGACGACGGACGCGATGTCGGACGGCGCGAACGGCGACGCACCGCCGTACGACCACTTGGTGAAGCTGCTGCTCGTCGGGGACAGCGGCGTGGGCAAGAGCTCGCTGTTGATGCGGTTCGTGGCGGATAAGTTTGAGGAGGTGTCGCCTACGATCGGGGTGGATTTTAAACTCAAGTACGTGGATGTGCATGGGAAGAAGCTCAAGCTGACGGTGTGGGATACCGCCGGGCAGGAGCGCTTTCGCACGCTGACGAGCTCGTATTACCGGGGAGCGCAAGGCGTGATTTTCGTGTACGACATCACGAGCGAGGAGACGTTTGAAAACTTACGAGATGTTTGGAGAAAAGAAGTTGAACTGTACAGCACTATTGAGAATGCGGTGAAAATTGTGATTGGCAATAAGGTTGATAAGGAGGTAGACAGAGCGATTTCGCGTGAAAAAGGTGTCGCGTTCGCCAAGGAGTTTGGCTGCTTATTCTTAGAGTGCAGCGCCAAGACGAACCGTAGCGTGCAAGAAGCGTTCGATGAACTCGTGAAAGGTATCTTAGAAGCCCCGGGCTTGTTGTCCGAGCTCGGCACGGATGATCCGGCAGTGAAATTGGGAGCGTACGGAGAGTCGACGTCGGGATGTTGCTAAGCGCGATGGCGCTCTTCCACAGCGCCGCAATGTGTACAATGTAGAGACAATAGGGCAAAACGAGTTAATTCTAGCAATGTTATAGTATTGAAGTCTTCAAAAAGCTACAGGACTCAAAAACACGGATGCCGCAATAGTTGACGCGGTCACTCGCCGCGCGTCGCGAGTCGATTTTGGTTTGGTTACACGTGCGCACGCTCATTTAAAGCGGCGCGGCAATGACGGCTTCGTACCTCTTGATCGTGGTAAGCAACGAAAGGTCGAAGAACTTTTCGCCAATGCTAGCCGTCAAACCACCGAGAAGACGCGGGTCCACCTTGGTCTCCACCTTCAACTTTGACCCAGCCGGAGCGTGGCCCTTGATGGAGTCCTGCACCTTTGTGAGCTGCGCTTCCGTGAGGTCGTGCGCAGTCGTGATCACGCACTTCACCTCGTTACGACTCGCCATGCACTGTTCTTCAAAACGAGTAGCGATCATCTTCAACTCCGGAAGGCGTCCATTCTCCGCCATGGCGGCGACAAAGTTGGACGTGATCGGCGTAAACTTTGCGCCTTCGCAAAATTCCTTCACCCCCGCCAACTTCTTCGACTTGGCCATCGATGGATCCATCAAAAATTGCTTAAACTTGGCATCTTTCTCAACCAATGCCGTGAGCTATCGACACAACACAACACAACACGCGATACACGTCAGTTTTAAACCTCTCTCGTCGCGCGTTCCCCCGTCTCTCCGCGCGCGCTCGATCGCGCGCTCGCGCGCGCCACGTACCTGTTGCACTTCACCCTCAACCGCGGCTAACACATTCGCCTTCGCCGCGGCGACGTACAACGCCGACGCATAGCGACCACTGGTCCCGTACTGTTGCAAAGGCGCCTATATTCACGCGCGACGCGAATCCAAAACACCACCCGTCAGTACGCCACCACATCCAACGCCAACCCACGCTCGCGCGCGACGCTTTTCGCGCGAACGACCCGTCTCTGGCGCGCGCGCGACGCGACATAAAACCTACCGTCACTTCCGCCTTCCCCGCGGGCGCTTTCGGCGCCGCACCCGTCGCGAACGCGCGAACCTGCACGCGACGCACGCGCACACGCATCATCGTCGTCAGTCTCCATCATCTCGCCCTAATGATCGCGCCTCGAGACGCGCTGTGAACGCCGTCACCGCCTCTCCGCGCGCGAATACACACGCGCGCGATAAAAGATAAAAGATCGCACATTGCGACGCACCGAAATCCCCGACCGCGCGGTCGCGCGCGTGGCGAAGCGTCGAAGCATCGTCGTCGAATGTGGCGTCGCGCGCGGGCGTAGGGCTCGCGAGAGAAAAGTGCGCGTCAGTGACCACGATGACGGGATTTGTTTTTTCTGTGAGACGCGCCATATGTCCGAATACCGCCGAGTGTCCGAACGTCTTTTTGGAGGTCCAACACCCAAACGCCGTTCGACTCGACGGTGCGGCAGTGCGCGACGACGACGACGACGACGGATGACGACGACGACGATGTCGCATCGACGTCGACGAGGGTCATCCTCCGCCGCGTCGTCTCGCCGAGACACACGCGATGGCGGGTGCGCGACGACGGCGAGACGGGCGCTGGTGATGTGCGTCGCGAGCACGGCGATCGTGGGCGCGCGCGCGAGCGGTGGGATGTTTAGCGCGGTATTGCGCGCGACTGGGGGTGGTGGGACCGCGGAGGCGAGTGGGAGTGATGGCGGTGATGCGTCGTCGACGAGTTCGATCGAGGAGTTTGATGCGAACGCGCGGGAGAGTGCGACGGCGGCGGCGATTCGGAAGGGGGCGCGGGTGCGGTTGACGTCGGAGCGCGCGAGAGAGCTTACGTCGGCGCCGATGATGGCGGTGTACGGGGGGTTAGGCGAGCGTGGAGAGACGGTTGGGGCGTTGGATGTGTTAGCTGGATCGTCGAGTGGGGACTACTTGGTGTGGTGTCATCAGAGTAAGGAGAGTGACGTCGCGCGCGAGACGGCGGCGTTGGGTTCGCGATCGTCAAAGAAAGATTCGGACGACGACGACGATGACGATGACGATGACACTATTAGCGCGTTCACCCCCCTACCGTTGGCGAGTGTTGGTACAGCGGTACACGCTGAGGATCGACAAGTGTTGTTTCACGGTGGGTATAAGATTTGGAATGGCGGAAGTGAGTTTTCTGACGTATCGACGACGACGGCGTTTGACATGGACGCGGGCGCGTTCAAATGTCTCACATCATCTGACGACGATGGCGATGCAAAGGCGTCGCTCGGCGCTCGTAAACAAACTTGCCCCAAGCTCGGTGGTGAACACACGGGTAAGCGTGACGAAGAAGTTGCGGTGGTGACTTCAAAGCCCATTTACTTGCCCGATCCCGAAGAGGCGCGCGCCGAAGCCGCGCTCGGCGCGGTTCCGGAGCTCGGCAAGCACTTGTCCACGCCGGAACTTCCAGCACTTGACGTTGACGATGACGAAGAATCTTCGAAGAGTAAATCTACGAAGGATTCCCGATCGACGACAAAAACCAAGCAACATGCGTTGATCATCTTTGGTGGAAGAGACGAAAACGACGAGCGATTGGACTCGGTGTACGCGCTCGGCCTCGCGGACAACAAGTGGCGCAAGATTGATTACGAACTTCCACCCGCGCGCAAAGATATGGTGCCTCAAGGCCCGTTCGAGATGCCGCTCATCGTCAAGAATGAACACGCGCAAGGCAAACCGTTCCCGATTGGACGCTCGGGTGCCTCCGCCGTCGTCACGCGCGACAACAAAATGGTCATCTACGGCGGTTTCGTCGTCGAAGGCAAGCTCGGGTTCAACGTCGGCGAGACTTTGGTGCTGGATTTGAACACCATGAAATTTACTTATCCCAAGGTGAGCGGTAACGTTCCAGTGCGTCGTAACAAGCACACCGCCGTGCTTGATGACGCGAACAACATGTGGGTGTGGGGTGGCTCGGTGTGGGACCACACGGGAGGGAGCTCGACGTACGCGTCCACGGGGACGTATCGCGCGGATTTGGGCGACACCGACAACATTGTCTGGCATCGCATGGAAACCAAAGGTAAACCGCCGAGCCAACGTCGGTTTCATTCGGCAATCATCATGGACGGTGGCATGTACATCATCGGCGGCGAAGATTATAGCACGCGAACGTATTTGAGCGACGTGCACCGACTGGATTTGGAGACGCTCACGTGGACGCAACCGGCGGTGATGGGTGGTATTAATGGTGGACGCATTCGCGCCGCGTCGTTCCCTTGGTCACCCGCGAAGATTGATACCGATGACAAAGAGAAAGCGGCTGCAGCAGCGCTGGGTAAGAGCAGCAAGTCTCACCGCAAGGAGCTCGACGACGAGGCGGCCAAGTCGACGCCACAGACATCCGCGTCGGTCATCGACGCGTCCACGTGTGGTACCGGTACTCCGGCGCGCGTGCGCACGGGTGAGAATCAACCTCAAATTGAGACGCTCATATCCGCTTTGGTCGATGGCTCATCCCTGGGATCGAAGAAGTCCAACAAGGAGGAAACCGTGGCTACGCTCGCCGCCAATCTCGCCGCTTCGGGGTGGATTCCCAACACCGCGCGCGGGTCCTCAATCCTATCCGAGTCGAGCATGATTTGGAAAAAGAGTGACACGTCTAGCGTGGGTAAGTCTGAGACGCTTCCGGGATGGATTACCGATAAGGGTCATCGTGACTCGTCGATTCTGACAGAGACGCTCCAGGCGGATCCCGAAGCGGGCAGCATCGAGGCGCGATTGATCCAAGCCGTCAAGGCGAGCAAGAAGGCTGATGATGCCGACTCTGCACACGTCGGTGAGCGTGAGCATGCCAAGGATAAAGACGACGACGATGATGACGAAAAGAAACGTCATCGTCCGGCGTCATCCAAGGATGACGATAAGGAAGAAGAGGATTCGCGTGACCGCCGGGCGTCATCCAAGGACGACAGCGACGAGGATTCGCGTCGCCGACGCTCCCATGATGAAGACGACGAGGACGACGATAAGAAATCATCGCGCAGTCGACACACCGATGATGATGACAGAGATGATGAAGATTCACGTCGCCGTCATGCCTCGACGACGAGACACGACGAAGACGAGGACGAAAGAGAACCAAAACGCTCGAGCCGTCAGCGCGAGCGCGAGCGCGAAGAGGATCGTGAAGAAGAAGACAAGCCCAAGAAGCTTTCGGCAGCCGCGAGACTCATCCAGCAAATGTCTCGTGGACACGAGGCTTCTTTAGGTAAACACGGCGAGCCTTACGATCGAGATTCGGCTGATTTAGGTCGCGTGGTCTCAGAGTCGAGGAAAGCGAACACCGACGCGACGCAACATTCACACGCATATCTCGCCGTGGGCGTGTTAGCTGTGTTAGCTGCGATCGCTGCCGGTAGTCAGCAGTTTGTTTCTTCGAAGTTTGATGACGAATCGTCCGCGGAACGTATTCCATTAGTGGTGAATAGCGTAGCATCATCTGAGGCGTCGCCGTCGGGTGCGACGTGGCAAAAGGAAGCCGCCAAGCGTCGCGGCGTGCAATTTGGGTTCATGTCGAGCGATGGCGAAGCCGATGAATTGTGTTAAACGTTTGCTGGTACCGGTATGTAATTAAGTGTAATAAACTAAAAGTGATTTACAAATCTACTCGCGCACAGCGACCAAACCGAAACTTAGACTCTATCCGTTCCGTATTGTCCAGTTGAACTCTTGACGAGCCCTTCACCTTCCCCGTCAGCGCTCTGGCTCTTCACCTTGCGCACGATAGCGAAACCTACTAGGACAACGGCGAGGCCGACAAAGCTATTGAAGGCCAATAATGACCGCTCTTGGCCTTTGAGCAAATGCACATGCTCAAAGTGACCACTGGTGACTCTAAGTCGGGAGTACATGATATCCTTACCCAAATCACCACCTTCTACCGTGCGCCCGTCGTTTTGTAAAACCCAGCCTTCTGTAGGCATCTCGATTAACGCTTCGTTCGACCCTTGCACCACGCTAACATTTGTTAAAGGCATCTTGACACTTTCTGTGTCGCACAACGCGTCTTCGACAAACGTGCACATGGAAAAACCAGTCGGCGCGCATTGAAGCGTTGATACTTCATTCTCCCAGTGCTCTTTCTCGTCACATGATTTAGTAACTTTGCAAGAGAAAATCTTCGCATCAATGTCAGCCGCACTCATGAGTGTCGGATTGACTTGTTTGTTGATGAGAGAAATCGTAGAGCCTTCCATCATGTCAGACATTTCATCCGAAGAAAACTTTTGTGACGTTCCATAGGCGCCGATAGACGTTGCCGATGGTTTGCTGCATCCGTTCATCACGCCGAGCGCTGGGCAAAATCTAGCACCGTGTTTAGCAAGGCCCAAGTCTTCGCACGAATTTGACAGAGACTTTCGAACATTGAAGCACTGACCGATTTCCAGATTTGGCGCGCACTTGCAGCTGCACGTACCCGAGTACAACTTGTTGTCTCCTTCTTTCCAGCTCACCGGTGCATCGTTTGCGTGCGTCATGGCTTCAGATTGCGCAATTTGATCAGCAGGCACAGAGTTGACGAGCGCCTCCATGTTGTTGTTGTACGCGCCCGGATCATCACCGAGTCTCGCGCGCTCAGTCTTGTGGTGCAAGCTCGCCCAGAAGGAGCCATACGACGATTGACGATCGATTGCACCCACCTTGACTTTCACTGCTTTCGTTTCTATCGCAGATTTCATTATTTTCCAAAATCGCTGCACTGCAAACAAGTCGTTACGAGGTAACGGCGAGCGCTCTTCAGCGGCGAGTGCGGCTTGTTCTTGCGCAGACGTCACAGCGGGGCACGATGGAGACGCAGCCCAGGTTGATCCGATGCTCACAACGACGACACGATGAGACGGGATTGTGATCATGATCTTACCCAACCCACCCGAGTTGAACAGCACAGGGTAGCGCGGTTCTGAGCCTCGAGTCACTGGTCCGGCGGCGACTGGGCAGTCTTCGCCCAAGCCGCTCACCTTGGTAACGCCAAGCCCGGCACGTTCCGTATCCCGTACGGGCATCTTCGGATTAAATACCCAACCGCCGTAGCCGAACGACGTGGTCACTTCAGGGAAAGACGGCGTGAGCATCTCGTTGATGAATCGCTTCGACACGAGACGGTGCGTCTTGTGCGCGCTCGATCTCCAACGCCCGCCGTTGACAACGAGCTGACCGAATCGCGCCAAATCGCGACAACTTGCCATTTGACCACCGACAACCGAGATGTCACCATCAGTCGTATCATCGTGCGCGAAAAAGTTGGGCAAACCCATGGGATCGGTGAGATGCTTTCTCGCCCACTTTGCTGGCGCCTCGCCAGTCGCCGCGCGCAACACCGCGTTTAACACAAACAACGGCGAATGCTTGGCGTTGTTCACGGACGCATCATTCGCGAACACCGTCCCCGGCACATCCTGCCCATCACCACTCACTTGTGCCAGCAAATGACGCACCGTGAGCGCACGCCAGTGCTGCGCGCTCCATCCTTCTGGCGCGCTCTGCGTCCTCCCCGATTGCGCCAGAATATCCGCCACCTTGTCGTCCAACTTGAACTCCTTGTTATGCACTGCAGCACCGATCGTCAACGCAACTGCAATCTTCCCAACCTCAGCGCTATCGAACGCGCTATTCACGGTCGCACCGTTATAATATTCCTCGTGCACCACCGCGCCGCGCTTCACCACGACGACGCAATCCCGCTCCGGGAGCTCACGCTTCACCGTCGCCACCGCATCAATCAACGCATCGCCGCGCAAGTCAAACGCTTCAGGAAACGAAGAATACCACGATTGCGTGCGCGTCGGTCCGAGCGCGTCCCGGGCGCCGAGGTGGAGCTCGCCATCGGCGTGTTCGTACAAGTAGTAGCCCACGCCGAACGCGGCAAGCGCGAGCACGAGGGCGACGACGCGGTTGGCGTGCGTCGCGCACCACGACGGAGATGCGTTCGTGGCCCAATCGCGCGTTTCGGAATTCATCGCGCACGCGCGAGTCGTGCGAGGTCGACGCGCCGTGCGTGCGTGTGCCGATCGGGGGGGGCGATCGCTTGGGTGTTGAGGCGCACATTCTAAACCCTCATCCGCGGGACGCGGAAAAGGAATAACGTTCCGCCGTGTGCCGTGTTGAGGCGTGTACGATGTGTGTGTTTGAGAAATATAATTAACGTGATGAGAGCTAATGCGAGCGCTAGTGGAGAATGGTGATTATAGCCACGGCGTGGTGGATAAGCCGCCGACGGCGGTGCGGTCGTCCAACGGGTCGATGAGTTCATCGCCTCGTCCGGCTTTCGCGGATGACGCTTCCCATCCGCCGAGGGGTTTGCTGGTGTCCACGGCATCGGACATGGCGTCAGAATTGATAGGGAGGGAGCCAGCGACGGCAAATTTGACGCCATTCTTAGTAAATATGCGGGACAAGCCGAGAAAGATGTGGTGGCGCAAGCGCATGGTGGTGAAGCCTTGCGTGCGGAACGTCATGTAGTCGTTATAGCACACGATCTCGAGCACGGCACCGCCGGCAAAAGAGTTCATGCCCGTGAGTGTGCAGCGCGGAGCCAAGGACACGCCGCGAACGACGTCGGCGCCGACGGTTTGGCGTAAGAATGCCTCAACTTGCGCCTGCAAATCTGGCACCTTTGGCAAATCGCTGAACAAAATGGCAAACTGCTCGCGGAACTCGCGATAAGGAGCGCGAGAGAGGTTTTCAACCTTGTATGCCACCATGGCGGAGTTGGGAATGTACGCCACCTTACCGGCACGATTGATCAACTTTGTGTATAAATAGCCAATCTTTTCGACGCGCCCAGATATTTCTCGTCTGCCGCCGATGAGAATACGAATAACCTCTTTCGGTACGAACCAACCAGCGGCGATGACGATCAGACCTCCAAAGTAATTGGCAATAGTGTCTCGCAAGACAACCGAAGCGAGAATACCGAGCACTACGCTCGAAGCACCGAGAACTTGAAGAAGAACTTTAAGCGGCAAGCCCAACGAATCGAGCGCGGCAAGCGTCGTGATGCTCCAAATCAGCGCCGCACTTTCTCTATCGTATACGTGCGCAGGAATCAAATCAGCAGGTTCAACCGCACCGTACATTTTACGTCTCAACGCACCCGCAGCCGTGGCGAGATACTTCTTGCGAACCGACGTCACCACGTTGCCCGCGTACAAAATCTTCAACATTCTCACGCAGCGTTCGGGTGGGAACAAGGCGTGCATGTCCGGGCTCGCGATCGGCACAATCACCGCATACACGAACACTAATCCTACGTTAAATAACGCCGTGCGCAACAACTTGTACGTAAATCCAAAAAATGAATCGGGAAAAGCTGTCGTCGTCGTCGTGCCTCGCAGTCGTTCCCAACCGTCGTGCATCACCACCAACGCCGGGCGAAGCGCACCGACGGCAAACATTAAACTCATGGCAAATAACGCTGAATATGCCAACACTTGTGCGACGCTCAAATCCGTCGCCGTGCGCATGATTCCAGGAAGGTACGTCGCCGTCGTTTTCGCCACCTCGTCGGCGATTGTCCCCCGTGTCACCGTCGCTCGACGCCCCGCGCGCGAGTCTCCCACCCCTGGTGAACGTTGCGGCATAATTCCTTCTCGCACATTCGCGCGCGACATTGTCGACGACGACACGGGTGTGGCCGCGCGATGCGACGTGGTGGTGACAGTTAATGCGCCTGGTGACGACGACCGCGACGAAGACGCACGCTTCGACGTCGATGCGCGCGTTGGCGCACACACGGGCGCGCGGAATGCAAACATGTCTCGCGTAAGTGTGGGTTTGTGCCGATTCGCGACGGCGAGTGCGCTGCGCGCGCGCGTCGTGGTGTGTAGAGCAGGACGGCACGCGTGGCGCTTGGGGTGGCATATTCTTGATTCTTGACAGTCAATGTCGACACACTCGCGGCAAACAAGAGTCTCGCTCGATTTCGCGGTGAACGAAAGTGAGTGCTTGTTTTCTTTGATGCTGGGCGTGCGTATTATAATGCGCGTTGAAGCGTTTATGCCATTGGTCGCGCGTTAGCGCTTTTTGCGAGCCGCGACTGGGACGTCCCGACTGCGCCTCTGCGACAAAAGCACCATCAGCGCGAGCGCGCCTACACCGCCCGCGACTTGTTTGGGGTACTTGTCCGTTACCGCGCTCACTTTGGATTGCACGCGGCGCATGAATCGCCTCACCGAAGTTTGAACCTTTTCCAAGGCGTTTGGTTCTTTCGGCGCGCTGAATCGCTGCTTAAACGACGAACGTAGCGGACTCGCGGCTAATTCTTTAGCGCTCGCCGCCTTGATTTCCCTAGCTTCGCTCAATAGTTCATTAAGCTTTGTTTTCATCGCACTCGGAGTCTTTGACGCCGATTTAGACGGCGGCGACGTCGGCGTGGAGGACTTCACGACCGACTGAGGGGATTTCACCGGTGTCGTAAACGGCGCGTCGTTCTCATCTGCGCTCTCATTCTCGTGCTCGCTCGCCACATCTTCATCACTCTCCGACTCAACCTCGACGCTCTCAACTCGTGCGTCCGCACTGTTGACTTTACTGTTGTCACCATTATTGTGAATCACTCGCTCCTCAATCTTCTCTACCTCATCCTTGACGCTCGCGTCGCCGTTCGCTGGCGTCCCAACATCCGCATCCACCACCGACGTCGTTTCTTCGCCATCCATCGGCGAAACCCACTGCGGACGTCCTTCGAGCGACACCCGACGCTCGGAATCCGCACTCTTTCGCGCGCCATCCACGCTCTTTCGCTCAGAGCTCGCGACGCTCACTTCCACTGCAAACGCGCCGCTCGCATCCTTCCCTTTCCCTTCCGCAATCTCCTCAATCTTCCTCGCCTTGGCCTCCACCGCCCTGGACAGCTCTTCGCGCTTCGCTTGCGCCAACGCCTCGGCGCGCGCGCGCACTGCCGCCTTGCGTTCACTCGCCTCGACCGTCTTGGCCACCTTGGCCGCCACGATCGCCGCCTTGCGCTGTCGATGCACGTCGTCGTCGTCACGCGCGCGCGCGCGCGCCGCCGCGACGTCGTCGCCGTCGCCGTCACCCTCGCGACCGCCGCGGTCGCGCGTCGCCGCTACTGCCGACGACATCGTCGGATGCGTCGCACACTGTCGACGACGTTTTTTGGTGTTTCGAGAGCCAAAACATGGACGCGCCCGCGCGCGACCGCAGTGCGCGACGCCGCGTGCGCGGCAGCGGCGTTGGCGTCACCGCGGACGACGCCGAGGATGTCGCCGACGTGTGACGTCATCGAGCAGTGCGCGCGCGAGGCGTACGCGCGCGAACGAGGCGCAAAAGAAGGGCTCGCGAGCGATGCATTGGTCGTCGTGAACGGTACGCCGCGGTTGCTCGTGACGACGACGACGAAGGACGATGCGAGTGCGGTGCGCGTGGACGTCGTCAAGACTTTGGAGCGCGTGAATGCGGCGTGCGAGCGCGCGTTGGTGGAATGCGACGACGATATCATCGGTGGTATTGAAGCCAAGCTCGAGGCTGTCGTCGCGACGTCGGCGTGCGCGGCGGAGCTCGCGGTTGTTATCTCTCGAGATGCGCGGTTATGTCGCGAAGCGCGCGAGAGAGGGTGTTTTCCGGCGATGGCACAGACGATGGTGAGCGTGATGTGCGCGGCGTTGGATTGGGGCTCTGGCGCGGATGATGTGAAGCGCGCGGTGTTGGACGCGCACGCCACGGCGTTTTTAGCGAAAACCGCCGACGTCGGGGGTGGCGATCGCTACGTCGTCGCGCGCGAACTCGCGTGTGAGGAGTATTTAGTTGCGTTGGTGATGAATATGGAGGCGACGTGGTCGCGGCGCAGCCAAGACCAATGGAATGCAGAGCTTCATTCTCAGGAGGAGAACAACAAACACGAATACGTCGAGGAGTCGCTGGCGACGGCGTACGCGATTGTGTTTGACGCCGTGGCTTTTCGCAACGACACCATCAATGATCAAGGTGATCGAATTGCACGCGCACCTGCGACGACTGTGATGTTACGCGCGTTTGTTGGCGCCTTACGATTTCATGTGAGATGTTTCATTGCGTGCGACGGATTGTGGCACTTGAACAATGCGGCGCTCATAAGCCTCGTTCACGCGCACGCTTTGTATCGGCACATCGCGTTATCAGACGAAGTCGACCGTGCGTTTGATGCCGAGGAAATGGGTGACGATGGGAGGTTATACTTGGACGAATTCACATCGGTCGCGAAACAGATTCTCGATTCAATTATGGAGTCGTGCACCTCACATATGCCACCCGGCGCCGAGCAGGCCACGTTGCCATTGCTCTTGGATGTCTTAGAATGCTTCACTGCGGATACCAATGCGTATAGAGATATTGGCGAGCGTATGTGTGAGTCGTTGGTGTACATCCTGCGTGCGCCTGATGAATATTTCGAGCGGGTTTGGACGTCGAAAATCTGTGAAAGCGCGGAAGGTCAGTTGAATACTTTCTTTTCCTTTTCCCTTCGGCCCGGGATGAATTCCTACCTGCGGAATGCGCCGGTGGCCAGCAACCCCTGGCGTGCGCGTATTGAACGGTGGCCGTCACCGGCGCTATCATTATTTCGCATATTGGGCAACTTGCACGACGTTGAGCAAAACTTTTCACCAGTGACGCGTTACTTTGTCGAGGAAGGCTTTACAAAGGTGGATGAATATTTCATCGTTCGACGTAACTGTAAAGCGCTCAAGCGCACAGTGTTTGAGCTGAGAGATCTTGGTAAAGCAGACTCACTCACGGAAGAGGAAATTGAAGCCTGGGATGATTTCGTCGATGATTTTGACAAGGAATTCACGCGTCGGCACCCTGATGTAGATATCAACGCCATGTGTCGAGAGTTTGCGAGTCCGTAGGATTAGTACAATAGGTAGAAAAACGTGTGTACTGGTATGTATATAGGATACAGTCGAGCATTGCTTGTTCTTACATTGGTTTTGCGCGCGATGGTACATCTTTTTCATCGGCCTTGTTGGCCAGCGAGCGTTTTCTCTGCGCCGTGTTCCTTTGAAGCTCCAGGCGGCAGCAAAGACACTCCCCACACGCCGTGTGGCGTGCCTTTTCGTTTGTCAAGTCGCAACGTGTCCCAATCTTGCTCCGTCCATTCCCCCATACGATCACGGTTGAGATGCTCTTCGCATCCGCCCTTGGAATGCACAACATATTGGTGCACAACGCCGCGTTGCTCGTCGACGAGGTGAGCGTCGACGTCATTACGCGTATCAACTTTATACTCTACCGCGCCTTCGCCACGGAAGAAATCAGGAAACAGTAGCGCTAATGAGCGGTCTTGAGCGTCCAGTTCGTGCGATTCATCGTCGGGAAGTCGCTCCCGTCGTGAACATTCTTTTTCAAACATGACGCGATAGGCATCCCGCCAGGCGTCGTCCCCTTGATGCTCCGTTTCGGCGTGAGCTCTCGCGAACGCCTGCTCGAGCGCATCAAGCGCCAGTCCAGGATGATCAATTTCCCAAAATTCCGCTTTTGACTCGCGCCCATCGACCGTCATCGCTTGCACGCTGTGTAAGGTGTCATCGGCCATTGACGACGTCAGCCTACGCGAAGACTCATCGACGCCGAGCTTGCTGTCTTTGAAATATTCGTGCGCTAAAATTTCCTCGCACGTCGCGCGCGTCGTCGGATCAAAATGTAACATGCGTTTCAGTAAGTCCCTTGCCGTGGCGTCCACTCCCATATGAAAGCGCGAATCGAGCGTTCCCGCGCGTCCCGGGATGCTTTGCAAATATTCGCGCCATCGGCTGCTCTTGATTCTCGCAATTTCCCCCCACGTAGGCGTGCCAATCACGTCGAACAGCTTCTCCAACTGCGTCTGGCGCTGTTCTGCATTCTCATCACACGCGTCATCGCCAAAGCACTCGCCCGTGCGCGGAGATTGCAGCGCAGCATCGTCGAATTGAAACAGCGGCTGCACCGCGAGCTTTGGATTCAACGCGCCCATCGTGCACTGTCGCTGTAAGAGCTCAGCAAAAATACACCCCAAAGCCCATACGTCCACCGCACTGGAATATCCCACGCCACCCATGATAACTTCAGGCGCGCGATAGCACGGCGTCATGACGTTACTAGTCAGTATCGACTGCTCCATCGCCGCCAAAGATGAAGACTGCCGAGAATGTAACCGCCGTCGCTTGGCCGAACCCACGTCCACGATGTCATCTTCGCCTCGAACCAAGCCCCCGACCGAGCCTCTCGCGCTGCCAAAATCGCACAACTTAATCACGCGGCCACCATATCTATGCTTTCCGAGCAGTGTGTTCGCGCTCTTGATATCGCGGTGCATTATGCCCACAGAGTGGCAGTACCGCACGCCCTCCGCCGCCTGCTGCATCAATCCTCGCACTTCTGCAGCCGACAACTGGCCACGCATGCCGTACACATCCCCGCCCTCGGCGTACTCAAAGCTCAGGTACACATCAATCGAGACCGCCTTAAGTGTCATCGTGCGCACGTCGAGCTTCCGAGCGCCGCTCGAGGCGCTTCGCGTAAACGCGTCCCGCAGCGTGCACACGTTTGGATGCCTCGACCGGTGCAACGCCACAATCTCCCGCAACACCTTACGCGCGTCGTGTTCGGACGCCAACACATTCGGTATCCGTTTCAGCGCCGTCCACACCCCGTCGTACTTGGTGTCGCGCGCTAAAGCCACGGCACCAAAGGAACCTTCCCCGAGCACATCCGTCACGACGTACCGCGCGCCGACGTCCCACGTCTCCACCGCACCGGCGCTGGTCGACGTCGCGGCGTTCGATCGCACGTAATACACACCATCGACGTCGGGCGCCTTGGTCACCGCGCCCGCGTCCATCACGACCGCGACGGAGAATGCGCGACGGTTACGTCGAATCCATCCGAGTCACCACAAAAGCCCTAAAATGACCGTGGATTAGGGTATAGGGCATAGGCGTGTCGGCGGTTCAAACGCACGGTGGAACCCTGGTCGGGCGACACATCGTCGACGCGAGCGCGTGCGGCGCGCAGACGACGCGCGCAGACGACGCGCCACGCGAGCGCACTCTTTCGTGTTCCTCGCCCGCGCGCGTGCGTTGCATCCCGACAGCACGCGATGGTGCGCGCGAGCGCGCGTGATGGCGACGCCCGCACCGGGTCGTTGGTCTTTGGCTCCATCGGGACGTTTTCGGTCGGCACGGGCGCGAGCGCGAGCGCGAGCGCGTTCGGGTACGCGTCGACGCTGGCGGTGAGTGGGAAGTATGGGTACATGGTCGCCGCGAGTGGGTCTGGGGCGTACGTGGTGCGCACGCACGAGGCGAGCGCGCGCGCGGCGTCGTGGAAGGCGGATGAGACGCCGCACGAGAAGCGCGTGCTCGATAGCGATGCGTGCGTGAAGTGCGCGCGAGGGGGGAGTGAAGGGGTGATCACGATTGTGGCCATGACTCCAGATGAACGCGTGTTTGCGACGTGCGATGATGAGGGCGTGGTTGAGTTTTACGCGGCGCGGGACGCGAGCGACGGCAACGCGACGGGTGAAAAGTTTGGTGAGATGACGCTCGCAAAGCCTGTGCGGGCGTTGAAATGGTGCTCGAATAACGAGTCGTTTGTAGCATTGGCGGGAGATGCGTTGGTGTACGTCGAAGGCGTGGGTAAGGAACCGAAAGAGGTAGCCGTAGGCGCGTCGTGCGTGAGCGCGAGAGGCAACGACGTGCTCGCATGGGCGAGCGGCGATACTGTGTTTATTGGTTCTAGCTCGGACCCGCTGAAGGCTCCGAAGGAAATTATTGAAATGGGCCCGTACCGCGACGAAGACGACACGATTGAGGTTGATGGCGTGTACGCCGTGAGTGCTGATAAGCTTTTAGTCACAGCGCGCGGCGTCGCCGAACCCGACGACTGCTTCCTCGCGTGCGTGACGAAAGAGCCCAGCGGTGAATGGGTTCGCACCCGTCTCGATGCGGCGTTCGATATTGATCCAGAAGTCGTCGATTTATCCGGCCCTGTGCTCGGTGCGAATGTTTTTAGCGCTTGGAATGTCGTATTTGCCACGCATCGCAAGGCTTGGGACAACCAGCTGTTGACGCTTAAAATTGAGCGCGACTCCACACCTTGCGTCTACGAAGTTGAAGACGACAGATGTTTTGCGACTGTTCCGATGACGGTTGACGATGAGAACAACTACGTCACGGGTTTGGGAGTGGATTTAACGGGCGCTGGCGGTACGATGCTTAATCCGCAAGACGCGAGCGCGCCGGAACTTCCCAAAGGACCAACGCTCATCGTTGCGACGTCGGATGGACGCATTTCCATCTTGTCGTGCGCGAATTTGAACACAGCCGAAGCTCAAACAGGCGCGTCGCATATAAAGACGCAGCAAACATTGCCGACGGGCGCGCATCCAGCCATGGCGAGCGCGTCGAGCGCACCTGCTACGCCTGCAGCGGCACCGGCGTTTGGCTTTGCACCACCTGCATCTTCAGCTGCGGCGCCCGCGTTTTCATTTGCGCCGCCGTCGAATCCGCTCGTGGCGGCGCCACCAGTGGCGACGCCACCAGTGGCGACACCACCGGCGTTTTCTTTCAAACCCGCTACGCCGGTGGCGTCTACGCCGGCGTTTTCATTCCAGGCACCCAGTGTGAGCACGCCAGCCACGGTGGCTTCCACGCCGGCGTTTAGCTTCAAAACGCCAGAGCCCGCATCTGCGCCTGCATTTAGTTTTACACCGGCAGATGCGGCGAAAGCACCCGAAGTCGCGACGCCACCAGTGGCGTCGACTCCAGCGTTTAGTTTTAAGCCCGCCGAAGTCGCGACGCCACCCGTCGCCTCAACGCCAGCATTTAGCTTCAAACCTGCTGAAGTTGCTACACCTGCCGTGGCTTCAACTCCGGCGTTTAGTTTCAAACCACCAGAGACGACGTCTGTGGCAACGACGTCAGTGGCTTCCACACCGGCATTTAGCGTTAAGCCTGCCGATACTCCAGCGTTTAGCTTCAAGGCTCCGGAACCGGCGAGCGCGCCCGTGGCGTCGCCGCCCGTGGCTTCCGCGCCAGCGTTTGGATTCAAGCCTAGTACTCCGGAAGCAGCTAAAGCACCAGTAGCGACGCCGCCTGTAGCGACGCCGCCTGTAGCCGCGCCACCGGCGTTTAGTTTCAAGCCTGCGGCGGCGCCGACGACGCCTTCGGCCGCGTTCTCAACCCCTGTCAAGGCTGACGTCACGCCACCCCGTTCGACAGTGCCACCAAAACCGACTAACAGATCGAGTACGAGCACGCCGAAGTCGCCAATCGACAAGGGTATGGAATTGTTGCAACGCGTGAAGGTTGGAGAAATCGACATGGACGCCGCGGCGACAGCGCTACAAGAATTACTCATCGAGCATACACCGACAAAGAGCCCGAGGTCAGATTGGACGACTGTCATGGCGGAAAAGTTCGAACCGATCGATACTTCAAATTCTCCTGCGGTGAATTTGCAAAGCTCACCGCTACCTTCGTGGGGCGTGAAGCTCGCGGAAATTCGAGGGAAGAAACCATCGGTGACTGATGACGGATTACAGGCGATTGAAAACGACATGCAGAATGTCATCGCAGAAGTCAATGCCATGTTGGAAGACGTCACTAGTGTCACGAAGAGTTTAGAAACATCGAGCGGCGGTCTACTCGGGAAGATGGATATCGACGCCATCGCGAGCTCGTCGACCGCGGTGCGTTCAAACGTTGAGTCACTGCTCGATGGAAGCAACCAGCTTCGCAGTCGGCTCAACGAGTTATGGGCCGCAAATTCGTCCGACGAAACCTTGCGCAGTGAATTAGAAAGCTTGATTTCGAGTGCATGCGAGGAAATCGACGAGGCAAACGCCGGGGAGAACGACACTCGTGAGTTGAGTCCGGCGTTGAAGGAGGTGCAAGAAAACATGCACCTCGACATGCGTTCGGTACTCGACATGGCGGCTGAGCTCGAAGCGGCCGTCGAGCGACTCGAAGCGGCAAAGCGTGAAGCGTCGAGGCCAAAGCCCAAGGCTGTCATCCGTAGCGGGTTGGTGTCGTCCACAAAGCAAAGTGGCGGCGGTGCGTCGTCTTCGGCGGTGCAAACGGCGAGCATTATGAAAGCCATCACGACACAAGCCACGGTGATTGAAGCGCAAGCGGAAAAGTTGAATCAATTGTTAGAGCGCATCACGCAGGGCGATGAAGGCATCGCCACTCGCGTACTTTCCGCGGCGAAGCACTCATCGCCAGCGCCGGCAAAGGCGAGTCCATTGTCGCGAAAAATTGAGCCGATTGTTGTGGCCAAGATTCGCTCGGCGCCCGAGCCATTCACGCTGAAGACTCCGGTGCATCGCGCGAGCGCGCTCGACGCGGACGTCGCGGATAGAAACGATTTGGAGAGTGTGATTCGCTCTCGCATGTCGAGCACGCGCGTGACGACGATTAAGAAAGCTGAAGCGCCGAAACCGGCGTCGCCAATCACTAAGGTTGCGCCCGTCGTCGTGACGCCGCCAAAAAAGTCAGTCGAAGATGTGAAACCGGCGAGTTCGCTCTTCGCCGCCGCGCCCGTTCCAGCTGAGACGAAACCCGCGCCGGCGCCAACCTTTTCGTTCGCGCCAGCGCCAGCGGTGACGAAACCCGCCGAACCAGCCAAGGCTGCCGTTACGCAACCCGCGGCTCCGGCGGCGCCCGCGGTACCGGCGGCGCCTGCACCCGCCATGGGCTTTTCTGCGGATTTCCTGGCCAAGGCGAATAGCGGTTACCAAAAAGCGCAAGACGCGCTCGAAAAAGAACTTGCCGGTGGCGCTGCCAAAACCAACGAGCCAGCGGAAAAAGCTCCGGAACAAAAGTTTTCGTTTGGTATTCCCGCCAGCGCCGCTCCGGAAAAGAAGGCGGAGGAGAAACCCACATTCGCGTTCGCGGCGCCTCCAGCCGGTGGATTGAGCTTTGGCGCGCCCGCCGCGAAAGCGACCGAAGAAGAAAAGAAGCCGGAAGCCGAAGAATCAAAGAAGCCGGCGTTTTCATTCGCGCCTGCAAAGGTTGAAGATGCGAAACCGGCGGAGACGCCAACCAAGGCTGAAGCCGCCAAGGAGGCGGCGCCGACGATGGGATTCTCGGCTGATTTCCTAGCCAAGGCGAATCAAGGCTACGCCGCCGCGCAAAAGGCTTTAGAGGACGATCTCGCGAAAGCCACGCCACCTCCAGGGACACCGCCCGCGAGCAGCGCGGCGTCAGCATCGTCGCCAGTGAAGACGTTTGATTTCGCTTCGGCAGCTTCGTCGTCGCCTGTGCCAAAGTTTGGAATTTCCGCCGCATCGAGCGCGGCGACGGCGCCGACCGCTGAAGCTCCCGCGAAGCCTGCATTTGGCATCAGTACGTCGAGCACGAGTACCAACTTGTTTGGTTCGGCGAGCGCGGCGCCTGCGAGTGCGCCAGCGTTTGGTGCGAGTAGTGCGGTGGCGTCGACGCCGGCGACAACAACTGCGTCTATTTCGTCTGGTTTTGGTAGTTTTGGTTTAGGTGCATCCGCGCCGGCGAGCGCCGCCGCCGCAAAGCCAGGTCCGTTGGCGACGCCCGCGTTTGGTGCGCCGCCGGCTTCGAGCGCGGCGAGTTCAAGTGCCTTTGGCGCTGCGCAGCCGATCACTGGATTCGGCTCTACGACGACATCCGCGCCGGTTGCAAGTTCCAGCGCGTTTGGTGCGGCGGTTGCGACAAGTACGCCCGCGTTTGGTGCAGCGAGCACTTTTGGTGCCGCGGCTACGGCGGCGAGCTCGTCGTCGTTTGGTACAACGAGTGCATTTGGCGCCGCGGCACAAACGAGCACGCCCGCATTCGGCGCCCCGAGCGCGTTTGGCGCCGCAGCACAAACGAGCACTCCGGCGTTTGGCGCCCCGAGCGCGTTTGGCGCCGCGGCGTCGACGAGTACTCCCGCGTTTGGCGCTCCGAGCGCATTTGGCGCTGCCGCTTCTACGTCCACGCCAGCTTTTGGTGCACCGAGCACTGGATTTGGTAAAACGTCTGGGTTCGGTGCCGCGGCGACGACATCTACGCCCGCATTCGGCGCGCCGAGCGCGTTTGGTGCAGCCGCGTCGACATCCGTGCCCGCATTTGGCGCCCCGAGCGCGTTCGGCGCTGCGGCCAAGCCCGGTGGTGGCTTTGGCGCAGCGGCGACGATGGGCAGCGGATTTGGCGCCGCTGCGACGTCCGGTGGAGGCTTCGGCGCCGCGGCCACGACCAGTGGAGGTTTCGGCGCGGCGGCAACCGCTGGTGGCGGTTTTGGCGGCGGCGGTTTCGGCGCCGCCGCCGCGTCTGGCGGTGGATTTGGCGCCACCGCGTCTGGTGGATTTGGTCAACCTGCAAGCGGTGGTTTCGGCGCGCCCGCATCCACGGGTGGATTCGGCCAGCCACCATCGTCAACAGCCTCAACGACTGGGTTCGGCGCGTTTGGCGCCCCGTCGTCTGGTTTCGGCCAACCGTCGTCCGGTTTCGGCCAACCTCAATCCGGTGGTTTCGGCGCGTTCAGCGCCCAGGCGCAGCAACCACAACCAGGTTTTGGCGCCTTCGGTGCTCCACAATCGCCATCGTCCCCATCCAACCCGGCGTTTACGCAAATGCGCCGTTAGTACAGAATTGTTGAATATCACGCAACTAGTGCAAACTCTGAGTCCAAAAAGCGCGCGCGCCTTGGTCCTCACACCCGCACACGTCCACGCACACGCGCGATGCGAACGATGCCCACGACGACAACCGCACTCAATGCGCTCACCACTCGAACGCGCGTCACCACCCGACGCTGCGCGTCTCGCCGCGCGTCGTCCAACGTCACCGTACGCGCAGCCGTGACGTCATCACTCGCGGACATCGATGCGCCGAACCCCGCCGCTATCTATGACGTCGTCGATGAAGAGGCCATGTTAGCGGCGTCCGATTTTCCCATCAAACCCGATGATTTAATCGCGCGCTGTAAGACGTGCTTGCGCGCCGGCTTTGCTGTGATTGGCGATGAGCTCGCGGATGACTTTCAATTCATTGGTCCCGTCGTCGGCCCGCTGCCCAAAGATGCGTTCGTGAGCGCCGTGGGCGGGTTCGATTTGACCACTGGATTTCCCGACATGAAGAGCAATTACCACGCCTTCCGCGTCGACCCGTTCGAGCCGAACCGGGTGTGGTTTCAAAACAGAACCATTGGCACGCACACGGGCGTGCTCGCGGGTTCGATGAAGCCGACTGGGATTAAAGTCGAATGTCCGCCGCAAGCGTTGTCGATGACGTTTAACGAGGCGGGTAAGATTACGAAGATTACAGTTGGTGTGTGCATGGATAGAACCATCGGTAACACGGGCGGGCTCGGTGGGGTGTTTGCGTTGTTTTACGCCACTGGAAACGGGTTGCCGTTCCCCGAAGCGCAACCGTGGAAGATGAGCAAGCGGTACAAATTTTTTCAATTCTTGGGGCGTTTAGCGTCTAACCGCAACAAGAAGGATTGACGCTTCGAGAATATTGTATTAATTATTTCAGAATTCTTAACGCGCTGGGTACGACTATGATTTCACCGCGGTGACGACGACTCCGTCGAAAGATTTCACGCGCAACGCTTCGACTTCGCGCATCAGGCGTTGATTTTCACGCATGATTCGATGAAACTCAACCCGTCTCGAATCCGCATCCGACGCGAGCTGACGTTTCAGCGCCCCCACAGTCTTCTCCAGGTGATCTCTTTGTCGCTTCTCTTCGCTCGTGCGCACGCCTGATTCGCTATCGGCGATGACATCCGCGTCGTCAATGTACGTTCGATACATCGTCACCACGCGCTCCTTCAATGTCTTGGCGTCTTGAATGCAATTCGCGCAGTCATGCAAATCGCGTTGAAATCGTTTCACGACATCCGCAGTGTCTGCACTACGCTTGCGCGTGCGCACAATGTCGCGTTGTAATCCATCTCGTTGTGCCTTGGCATCGCGCACTTGTCGCACGAGCGCGGAATTTGCGTCGTAATACCGCGAAAGCTCTTCGTGCGTCGTCTCAATGTCTCGCTCGAGCGCTTGAGCGCGCGCGCGTAACGGCGTCTGCTGTTCACGCAACGCGACGACTTCTTGCGCGAGCACGGCAATGTGCTTTTCTGCGCGCGTGAGTTCGGTGTGTGCGTCAGCCAGGGATGTGTTTTTCGCATCGAGCGTGCGTTCGTGGGTGCGAATGCGCTCGCGCAGGCGCTCGGCTTCAGCGTCCCGCTCGGCACTGGCGCGCGCCTCGCTCTGAGCGTCTGCTTTGAGCTGGGCGATTTCTTGAAGACGCGCGTCTTCGTGTTGCTTCACAAGGGCGTATTTGGTTTTGGCAACGCCGTTTTCGCCGCGCAAGACGAGTCCGGCGTCGTGTTCGCGCTTGATTCGCGCCTCGTACGACGCCTTGAGCTGCTCGATTTCTTCATGCACCACGTCCTCCATGACGCGTCTCAAAGTTGCAAATTCCTCGCGCTGCGCGTCGCGCTCGCGCTCGAGCGCCGTGATGGTATCGCGTAAAGTATGTACTTTCACCGCGCACTCTTGCTTGAGTGTACGCTCGCTTTCTTCGTGTGCATTCGTCATGCGCGCTTGGAGCGCGGTCCAGGCATCCGCCGCCGCCGCGCTCGACGCTTCGAGCGCCGCGAAACGCTCAACTTCAGCAAACATCTTGCGCGCGTACTCCTCCTCCGCATCAGCGAGCGCTTTGGCGTGTGCGTCATTCATGTCTTCGATATCCTTCCGCGTGGCGCGTGTAAGGTCATCTCGTTCGCGTTCGAGCTCCGCGACTCGTCGACGTTCCATTGAAAACCGACGCTCGCATTCATCCTCTACGGTTTTCACCCTATCATTCATCTCCGCCGTTTTCAATCTCAATTGATACTGCGCGTGCAACGTGACTTCTTTGACTTGTGTCTGCAACTCGGCGATGCGTTGACGCGATTCATCCAGGTCCCCACGCATCACGAGTACTTCATCGCGCGCGAACGCCACGCCGTGGTGACCTTTGCATTTGGATGTCGAGTTGCGCGCGTTCACAGTCGCGGTCCCGTCGCGAATATCGTACGCGAACACGCAACCATCCTCACCGACGGTGTATAAACTCGATTCATCCGCACTCAGGCGCATCATCGTCACCGCGCCGAAGTGCCCGGCGTACTCGACGAATTCCCCCGTCAGCGGCGTCTTGTACGCTCGCACGCCTCCATTCGCCGTCGCCGCAAATATCCGATGCGTCATCGCAGCATACGCCACGTGTGTGAGCTTTACGCCGTCAGAGGAAAACCCACGCACGACGTTAAACTCGTCATCGAGCTCGGTTAACGTTGAATCGTTGCCACATGCGACCAATCCACCGCCGCGCCGCCGTAACGCCGCCACGGCGTCGTACCTTCGGCCTTTACGTACGTGCTCCAATCCTCTCGCGTTCTCCCCGTCATGCATTGCCGTGCGCATGTCCCACGCGTAAATCGCACCATCTTGACCCGAAGTTATCAACGTCGAGTCGTCGTCGCGCCATACGATCGATTTCACCTTGCCACAATGTCCCCGAAGCGTCGCGAGCGTCTCAAACGTAAACGCGTGCACGACGTAGACGACGGCGCCGACGGCGGCGGCGACGCAATGCCCACCCTTTGCGAATTCGCACACGCGACACGCTTTGAAAGGGAATTCTTTAACAACGCGCAGGTCATTGTTCAGGATGTGCATCAGGCGGAGCTTGTCGGTGAATCCGACGCAGGCGATCCATCCGCTCGGATGCAAGGCGACGGAGAGCGGCGCGGCGTCAGGACATCGAGTCACGACGTCGAGCGATGGTGTGTCTGCGGTGACGGTCCAGATCCGGACCGTGTGGTCAGTGGCACTGACAGTGGCGATGATGGGCTTGCGCGCGCACACGTCTGCGGATGAGATCGCACCGAGGTGAGCGTCGGCGAGCACTCGGGTGAAGTGCATTTCGTCGGCGCGCATGATGTCGACGTTGGCGAGCGACAGCGCGAGCGCGCGCTTGTCGTCGAGGGTGCACATTAAATTGTCACCACTCGGTGAGATATCGAGCGCAACGATACTGTGCTGGTGCTCATCGGTATCTTGAGTGCCGGCGTTGATACCGTCTCTGTCTTCGTCGACGTTGTCGCGAGCGTACGAAGCGGCGTCGTTTGGAACTGGTTCGGCACCCGCGAGCGACGCTGAAAGCATGGTTGACGCATCGTACGCATCGATATCCTTTGTCTCTCGAGCGATGAGGGTCTTAACGCATTTGTACAACACGCCGCCATCCTTTGTGCGCTTTCTCGCGCACCGTTCGACGATATAGACGCGACCTTGGGCATCGCCGGCGATGAAACCATTCTTGTACGCTCGAACGCATCCGACGGTGCGACTCGCACAGCCTTCATCACTCGATGCGCCCTGACGCGCGAGATTCAACACGCACACGATTGCACCATGTTCTAAAATGAGAACCTCACCCGTGGATGTTCCTACGGCGACGTGTTTGTCGTCGTTATGCAACCACGCGTGTGCCGCCACTTCGCGGCCGACATCCTTGACGAGTTCATTCAGCGGCGTCGCCGACAGCAATTTGATGGTGGTTTCGTTGACTCTGTATGTTCGAAATACTCCACCTACGCATAACGCACTTACGATATCATCTTCGTGTGGCGAAAACAACGCGTGCGTGATTTGCGTGTGTGCGTTTGACGCGGATTGACTCGCGTCGCCGTCCCGCGACGTCGTCGAGTCGGCTCCGCTTGAGAATTGTCTCGGGCGGGGAAGTTCTACGGACGTCCCATCGCGCACTGACCACACCACGAGAGCGTGTTTGGTGGTACTGTACGCGAGTAACGACGCGCCATCTTTCGAAAACGCTAAACCATCAAAACCAATGGCATCCGGCGCCGTCGACGCGTCCGCCACCCGTCGCGGCTTGATGTCGGACCGAGTCATTACCTTTTCTCTTTTGAGCGAGTGCGCGTCATAGATCGCAATCGATTGCGCCCCATCGTCATCTAAAGTCGCCAACGCAATCGTACACGTCGCCACGTGTGTGGCGATGGCGGTAATCTCCCGCACATTTCGAGAAATTTGGAGAAACTTTTGCGTCTCGCGCGCGACGTCGTACGCCACCGCCGACTTGCCCGCGCAATACACCACCGACCCGTGATCGATGTACTGCACCGCATCGCGTATTTCAATATCCAGTCCGAACACAGTCCTGCGTGAGATTGAAAAAGAACTCGCGCGGTCACCCATGGCGGCGTCTTGTGCCGCGTCTATTCGTATCGCTCGCTCGCTCGCTCGCTCGCTAAATTTAGACGTCTTTGTTTTTCGGCTCCCCGGGACCCCAACGCGAGGGTAACAAAATCAATGCAATCACACTACACGCACCGGCAACGACGCCGTCTACTGATAAAATAATTTTCCACACCTACACGCACGCAAGAACGCAAGCACGACACCACAACGTCCTCAATCGTGATCGTCGTGCGCGTGGTCGAGCAACGCGAATTCACCCTTAAGTTGCTCAATCTTCAACCCCATCGACCGTCGCATCGCCGCCTTGTCATCCTCATCGCTCATGCTCGCCAATAATTCCTCCCATGCGCGCACCACGTCGTCCACGCACGCCTTGGCGATGTCGTAATCATCGTTAAAGTACGTCGAGCCCACGCTCTCTTGCGCGCTCTCAATCTCCTCTCGCGCCTCGACAAACATATCGTTCAGCGCATCGACGCGCGACTTTGTCGACACCACCGACGACGAGAACGACGACGACGACGATGAGAATTCGCGTCGCGTCGCGCCATCGCGCGCGAGCGCCGTCGTCGCGGCGGCGGCGGCGGGCGCGATGATGACGCGCGTCGCCAGCGGGACACTTGACGTTCGCGACGCCATCGATGTCGCGGCGGCGGCGGCGGCGGCCAGCGCGCGACGCGCGGCGACGACGCGATGCATGGCGCGCGTCGCGATGCGTGCGTGGGCGAGCTGTCGCGAGGCGAGGCGAGGCGAGGCGAGGCGAGGCGCGCGGCGCGCGGTGGCGTTGGTGTAGTGCGTGCGGCGCGCCGAGCGTCGACGAATGACGCGCGTCACACGCCGACGCCGACGCGATGTTCGCCCACACCGCGCCCGCGATCGATGCACCGATTATCGCGCGCGCGCTCGGCGCCTCAGCGCGCCGTTCACGACGCCACGGGCGACGCGCGACGCGGATAACGACGCCGCGCGCGGTGAGCGATGGTGAGGCGCCGAACGACACTGAAGCGAGCACGAGCGCGCCCGCAAAGGTTGGACGCTTCGTCAAGCGCGATCCGAGCGATGTGCGCGAAGTTCAAGCGCCGCTCGGCGCCGGGCCGGGCGACGTCGGCGCGCGAGGGAGCGCGCCACCGGCGATGAACATTAAAGTGATTCCGCTCGGTGAAACCAAGTTTCAAGGCGTGGCCAAGCCGTCGGTGGCGGAAACCGAGAGCGAAATTGTATTTCGTCGCGCGCAGCTCGTGGGTGGTGATGTGTTGGCACTCGTGGTGTTCGCGGCGATCGGACGGGGCAATCACGGCGAAGGGTTGTTTGTGAGCGACGTGTTGGCGACGGCGGCGCCGTTCGCCGCGGGTTGGTTTGGCGCCATGGGCGTGGGGGATACGTTTGGCGCCAAGGCGCGCGGGGATGAGCCAAGCGAGGCGGCGGTATGCGCGGCAAAATCGTGGGCGGTGGGCATTCCCGCTGGATTGGCGCTGCGCGCGATCGGGAAGGGCGCGCTACCTCCTGGACCGTTTGTCGTCGTTTCGATGGCGGTCACCGGCGCGTTTCTCGTCGGCTGGCGATACTGGTTCGCAGAGCAGAAAGCCATCGCGAACGGGACCATGGTTGGTGGTAACAAACGCGGGAATCCCCTTGAATTCATGAACTTGCTCTTCGGATTGGTGAAGCGATGGTAGGAACAAAACGACGCGAGCCGCCGAATGCGTCGAGCGTTTTTTTGGGCTTTAATTTTCATTTGTAATCCACGCACACGCGCGATTGCGCGTCACGCATCATACGAACCGCACGTAGGTTTCTATTTTCGTGCATATTCACACCCGTGGCGCCCGCGCAGGCGCGACTCGCACGAGAAGCCTCACCCGTCACACGCGTTCGAGTCTCTGAGTTTGACTTTGGCCTCTCCAACGCTCGCGTACCAAACGCCCCTCACACACGCGCGCGCACGACCGCGTGCGCAACCTTCGCCCGCTCGAACGCACGCAGGGGCTTCTTGTGTCGCATCTATCCGCGACGCGCGTTCGCGAGACGCGCGAGACGCGACGCGTGGGCGGTGATTGTCGCTCGATCTGACCGCGTCAGACGCCCAGCGACGACGACATGTCCCACGCGCCTGGGCGCCAGGCGCCCTCGAGCGTCGATGCGCGCGGTGGAGACGACGATGACGATGAGGTGTGGGAGGATACCGGCGCCAACGCGGGGAATCGCCGCGCGAGACGCGATGAGGCGATGCGAGTGCTCGACGTGCGCGGGGATGACGACGCGAGCGCGGTGCGACTGGCGTATCGAAGGTTAGCGTTAAGGCATCACCCTGATAAGCATCGCGGTGATCCAGACGCGGAACGGAAGTTTAGAGAAGTCGTCCGAGCGTATGAGACGCTGACGCGCGAATACGGGTTGAGCGGTCGCGACTTAGGGGCTGAGCTCGGCGACAGGTTTGAGAGCGCGGAGGACATGCGCGACTTCGCGGCGAGTTTCTTTGAGAGTTTCTTCTTTGGTGGTGGGTTTGGTCGAAATGGCGGGGGCAACGCGCCTCCTGGTGCGTTTGGTCAGCGATTTGATGACGACGACGTGAGCAGTGGGGAATACGACGACGACGAAAGTGAGAGCGATTCGTTGCCGAGCCTTGATGACTACGACGACGAGGACGAGGACGACATGGATGACTACTCGGATGATGATGAGTACACTGATTTACACAACTTTTTCGGGCATGAACCGCTACCGTCGAACTGGGGTGGAAATCGTGGTAGTCGAGGAATGCCTGGCAAATGGTTCGGTAGACCGGGCGATAGTCAAAGCTCTGGAAGCGGGGGAGGGCGCCCGAGCATGACCGACGATCAGCTATTTGAGCATTTGGAGCAGATGCGCAAGGAGGCCGCGCGCTATGCAGCAGAATTGGCCAAGCAAGAGAACGAAGCTAGACGTGCCGCCGAACCGCTAGAGAAGCTTCAGAGACCAACGTTAGTGACGCGAACCGATTCATCAATCACGCTCAACTTGTACCGTACCAAGTCAACCACACAAACGCTACCGCAAGATCGTTGTTGGGAGCTTAGCCTCAAGAAAGACAAGGAACAGAACTACTCAGTCTTTACTTCGGTGAAGGGGAAAACCATCATCACTGTGAGTGACTTGCTTCCAGGGACAAAGTATTGTTTTAAAGCGAGGGTTGGCCGCGTCGATGAATCCAGCGGCGAAGTCACCGAATGGGGACCTCATAGCGTAGAAAGTGCATACGTCACATCCGGACGTGCGCCGACTGGAAACGTTGGGAAACAAGTCGTATCATCCGCGAAAGATGATACCGCTGTAGTAGAAGCTGGAATGGGTAAAAAGGCGAAGAAGCGCGCGGCGAAGGAGCAAGCAGAGCGAGAAGAGCGAGAGCGAGCAGCAGCGGCAGAAAAGCAAGGTAACGCGGCCCCCGCAGTAGACGAAGCGGCGGCACGTCAAGCTGCGCTTCGTAAAGCTGCTGAGGAAGCTGCTGAGCGCGAGATGGCTGAGATGGAAGCGATTCGGAAAAGACTCGAAGCGTCGAAAAAGCCAGACGCGGTCAAGGCTGAACCTAGCGCGGGAGAGGGGCTTTCGAAGAAAGCTGCACAGCGCAAGAAGAAAAAAGAGCGCGCAAAGGCAGAAGAGCTAGCTAAGCAACCAGGGCCACAACAAACGACAAGTAGTTTAAACATCGGTGGTGGTTTGCCAGAGACGGACGAAGAACTCGCTAGACGCTTACAAGCCGAGGAAGATAGGGCATCCATGCTGGTTGAGGAAAAGTACAAGCAGTCGCTATCAGCAAGACCTCCGCCATCTGGATCGCCACCCTCCTGGGCCGCGGCGCCGGCTATGCGGGTGCCTGGCATAAGGGCGGACGCCGGCACGTCTTCGATGCCTCCAGGTTTCGCATCAGGTCCAACTCCTATGGCTGCATCTCAACAATCTAGACGACTGAAAGAAGAAGGGCAATCCAGTGGTGGTCCACCGCCCCTCCCGCCTGGCCCCCGGCCTCCGGCGGGATACGGCGCGGTGCAAGAGCCGCTGGCACATTCTCCGCAACCAGCGTGGGCGACTCAAGGTTCGGCCATCGGAAGCGCTAGCACTTGGGGAGATGCGCCAAAGGGCGCTCCGCCAGTATTAGCGCCGACGCCACAACCAACGGCGCAGCCTGCTAGGTGGAGTCCGGCGAACAGTAACTGGGAACCAATGGGCGCGACGGCTGGTATGAGTCCGTTGCCACTAGGCGACGTATTTGCCCCTGACGCTTCGTCGCAGAGCCTTCAATCTGGAGGTTTGTTCTCGGGCATGGGTAGCGAATGGGGCACGTCCCCCGTGGCATCGTCACAATGGGGCACGCAAAGCACATGGGACAGTGGCGCGCAACAGCAGCAAGGCTCCATGGTGAGTGCCGACTGGGGCCTTGGCGGTTTGGGCGTCAGCTCCGATCTCAACCCCGGCGCTAACTGGGGTGCGTTCGGTGGCACTTCTCCGAGTACGGCACCGGGGATGTGGTCTAATCCCGCCGATGGACTCTCAGCCGGCATGAACGGTATGAGCATCGGATCACCAGACGCCCATCAAGGCGGGCAGCAACAACAGCGTAGCCCGGGAGGCGAAGACCCAAATCTTCTCGATTCAAGCCTTTTGAGTTTTTTAGGCTAAGCGCTCGTGTGTCTTACTATTACTCTCTCTGTTTCTCTCTAGCTGTCGCTTAGACACTTCACTTCTGCAACAAAAACATTCAACTTTTTACGCCGCGGCGCCAACCGTAATATTCCTCACTCGCTGGCTCGCGCGTTCAAACCGTACACAGCTTTTCCCGTCGAACCGCACCCTCGCGCGCAAATGATGCATTAAAACCGTCACACAAATACGCGAAGTACACACGCGGGGGTTGCGTCGATATCACACGCTCACGACGACGCGCATACAGTCTCGAACGCGCAGATTTTGATTTTGACTTCTGGATTACTCTCTCACTGGTACGAAACGTACCGCCGCGATGACACTAGCGTTCATCCGACCTCGCATCGGTAAAGTATGGGAGCACGATGCCGATGTCGACATCGATATCGAGCGCGTCGCCGGGGAACACGCCGAGTGTGATGTGGCGCTGCAAGGTCAGTCGGCGTGGATGCGAAGTGGGAAAAACGTAGCGCTCGGACGCTGCGTCTTCAACGAAGACGGACGCGGAAAGCTGAAATGGAAAGTCACGAGCGATTTGCCAAGCGGAGATTATGCATTAAAAGCAACGATACCAAATGCACGGCCGGCGATTGAGATGACGATTGATGTTGTGATTGTCGAGCGAGTTCGGGTGACGCGAACGAGCGCGGGCGAAGCGACGGTTGAGTGGGACGCGCGCGCGATACCAGTAGATTATGCCCCAGAAGATGGATGGAAACTCGCGATTGACATCGTGCCGGACATAGGCGAAGGGGAAGATGTCAGCGCGGTCGTATCGCAGGCTTTTATGCTCGCGGCAGAGAGCGGCGTGAAGACGCACACCAAGGACGCGCGGGTGTTGTGCCACGTGTCCGATGCGGAAATTAAACAGCGATGGAAAAGGGTAAAGTTGCTTCCGAACAGAACTTGTAACGTCGGACTTTGCGCGTTTGGTGACGACTCGGATGCGATGGCTGATTATATTACGTCGAGGGCGAGTGTAGCTATGCGTTCTACTCAGATTGAAATCACCGCGAGTGGTTATCCATCTCAATCGACGAGTTCGAGAAGTATTTGCCCCGCTGATGGCCACTACGCTCGGTACGTACCGGTAAAGGTAGAAGACGTCAAACAAGAAGATGGCGAAGAGCTCAAGGACGTCGCTGATATCGGTATGAAGGAACTCGCGATTGAGGAAGATGTAAGCGCCGGACTCTGGAAGACTGCTGAAGTCACCGATGGTTGGCGGCAAGATCCCGGTTTAAACGTCGTCATCGTTCGAGCGGACGACTTCAAACCGGTGTATGAAAATAATTGGGATACTAGTGGAGGAGCGCGTCGCGCCAAAGACATCGAATTAGCTCTACAATCATTCATGAAGGCATTCTTTGACGGCGGTGAAGTCGACGTTGCGCGGAAGAGCGTCACAGAACACATGTTGTGTATTACAACATGTGGGCCATGGGCTGGTGGCGCGCCAAAGCTTGCTGAAAAAGTAACCAAAGCTTTGCAGCTCGTTATTGTCGGTATACTCGGTGCGGATGACACGAACGACGAAACAACTCTGGCCATTCAAAACGCAACGGCGTTGGCGGACAAGCCACTCGCTTTAGCAGTGCTATCTCATGGAAATGCGAAAAGCAAAGTTCATACGTGGATTGACGTCGGGCCGTCCAAAGGTAAGGCATTCATTCGAGCCACACTTACTCATGCCAGTGGAGGATGGTTTCCAACGTTAGTTCAGCGCGGTACGAAAGAGCGCGCATCGGATTTGTTTGTCCCTTGGAAAGACTTTTCTGAAGAAGGTTGGGGCGTAATGGACGAAACCGGTAGATTGAACCGTTACTCACAACTCATGGTTGACACGAAGAGTGCAATTCTTGATAGCACGAGTGGTTCAAGAGTGAGCGTATACAACTTGGTTCGCGCGCTTGTAAAATATTCGCTTTCATCGAGTGCGAACGCAACATTTGTTCCAAGTGTTGATATGCTTTTGGGCGGTATTATTTTGACACGGGGAGCTTTAGCGGCAGCAGAATGTGTCAATGCCGGCGCGGTTGAGTACATTGCGCAGCGCGTTTGCGCATGCATTAGTGATGCCGGCACGCACAATAAGCTTGAAGTTCTCGACAAGGCTTACGTCAAGTCGCTCCTCAAACTCTTGACAGTTGACAATTTTGCGTTGTATGCGGAGTGCATCAGACGAGGTGCAGCAGAATCAGCTTTGCGCATTATTCACGCATTTTGGAATGGAAGTTCGACTTTCTTCGGCAATGAAACTCGTCAGTCTATGGCGTCCCTCGCGGAGCACATGGCGCTCACCGACTTGGCCACAGTTCGCATCGCGGCAAAGCATGAGGACATACTTACCTCGTTCACTGCGCTTCGTTCAAGTTTGACTTGCAATGCGTCTGATGTCGCGCGCATAGAGGGTGAAGTGTACATCCTTGATATTGAAGCACCCAAAGATCGCGATGGTTTTGTTGAATTGCCTCGAAAGCAGCGAATGCGAAAGGATGCTTCGCCACGCATGACACCAGCGCAAAAAATACTCAAGGCTTACGATGATATATGGGAAGGCGGCGAATCACCTGATAAAGATGGTGATAAAGACTGGACCATGATCGATGCTAAAATTGACAAAGGCAGCGATGCCGAAAAGCAGGATGCTTCTGAGGTTTGCACGCCGGTCGCCAAGAAACCGACGACTATTGACAAGTATTGGCTCGAGGCGGATGCAATGCCATTCGACGGGGGGATTGTCGTATTGTGCGCAAAAGACAGAGACTGGGATGCACATGTTGCTATGATTCGGCAAGCGCCTCGCTTGGTTTGGCGCGCACGCGAACGCGGAGCGCGAGCGGTCATCTTTGTGTGGCCGACACGCACGCCTTCATGCGTCGCGGTGCAGCCATTGTTGGCGAGTCCGAATTTCGATACAGCGACGAACATTCCGGCATTTGTCGTTGATGAACAGTCGGTGTTAGCCGCAGTATCGTGTACTGATGATTGCACGTTCGTCATCGATGTAAAGCTGACCCAACCGACTGTTGGACTTGCGCAACAATTGGCGATGCGAATCGGCCACAAACTTGCAGAGGCGTGCGCGGATAGACCGCCGCCTATGGAACCGAAAGCCAATCCACCGAGCGCTGGAAGGTTCAGGGGAAGGTTTAAATTTAGCGCTGACGAAGTTTTACTACCAAAAGAAGTTGTGGCATCTCCGAGCTCGCAGTCTGCAGGTGAAGGATTCGCGGCGCTTATTCGTCGTGTGACATTCACGGGTGAGTCTAGCAAAGACGAGAGTAAAACGGACGAGAACAAGAAGCCGGACGAAGAATCGGGTAATATCGCGGCGTTACAGAAGCTGAAAGAAAAGGTGAAAGTTCCCCCGATGGGCGATGATTCACATCTGGACGCCTGGCGAAGCGCAAACGTAGAAGGCGGCGTTTCGCAATGGACTCGCGCGATGCGTCTCGTGACTGCACTCGGTGACCACGGTGCTGAATTATTGGATCATGCTTATAATGTGAATCCGACATCGGCGAATGCAAACGAAAAACCAATTCGCATTCTCAGTCTAGACGGCGGTGGTATGCGTGGCATCGCTACATTGGTGATGCTTGAGCGCATCCTCAAGGCTACGCAAAATTGGTGTGTCGGTGATTGCTTCGATTTAATCGTCGGGACTTCTACTGGAGGCATCATAGCCGTAGGAACGGGGCTACTTCGCATGACCACTGAAGAATTAAACGAGCTGTACACGAACATGGGTGATGAAATATTCCCCAAGAAGGATTCATACATCACACAGGTATACAAGGCGTTCCAACGTGGTCAAGAAGAGGCGCGGAACTTTGAAATTATGCTCAATAAGGCGCTTGATGGTGAAGCTGAAAAGCCACTGTATACGATCGCATCTCACCCGAGATGGTATTCTTCACGTTTCCCACCGCCACGCGTAGCGTTGGTCTCTCGACTGGTGAGCCGTTCGCCGACGACGACGTTCCTCATGCGCTCGTATCACCATGAAGGTCAAGCGAAAGGGCATCTCGGGAGGTTACCGGGCGAGCACCGTGCTAGTCTCGTTCAGTCTATTCGCGCGACGACCGCGGCACCTTGGTATCTAGAAGAGCTCAAGGTTGATAAAGAAATAGGAGGCACAGGTGGTTGCGCGTGCGAAGCAAAGACTGATTCCGAACAGCGTCAAGGCGAAGCCAGCGCTAGCGGCGTAAACACTAAAGATTCCCCAGGCACGGGAGCGTCGGATGCTATCGAAGACGATGTCGTGAAGTACGACGTGCAGAAAACACCGACACATGTGCAATCTGAACTTCGGCTTATCGACGGCGCAATAGCGAGTAACAATCCAACGGCGGTTGCTGTATTCGAAGCTCGACGATTATTCTCACAGTCACGACCGTTGTGCGTGGTATCCCTAGGCACAGGTGCGTCCGTGCCACATGCGCGCGGTGCGCGTAATCCAGGATGGTTGGATAACACAATTCACGCCACATGCGATGTCGATCAAGTAGACGCCACAATTCGCCATCTACTCGGCTCAAAGGATTCCTACTATCGTTTTCAACCAATCGCGGATATTTTCGGCTGTGAACTCAATGACACGTCGCCCGAAACCGCCGCTGGCCTTCGCCGCGGCGCTGCAGCGTACATGGACTCCATGGAACACCAAGTCAACAAGCTCGCCTCGGTGCTCCGACGAGAATACGTCCCGGCGGCGAATAGCGCGTCGAGCAGCGTCCGCGGCGATGACTCCTCGCCGCCATCGCCCTAAATCCCGAAACCAGTTAGCGAAACAATTCTTCCATTGTCATGTTCCATCACTCACAGCGCATTTGTAGACCGCATTCGCATCCAATGTTGTGTCCCGGCGTCCCGCGACGCAAACGCGCTTGAAAAATCCAAAAAGCCGTTATCTCGCCAGTCACGCGCACGCAGCTCCGCGCCGCGCGTCGCGCCGACGTCGACGCGCGATGCTGTCACTGATAAAGAAAACAGTCACCGATGCCGCGCACACGCTCCCGTTCGCTGCGCACGCCACGCGCGACGGTGACGCCTCACCGCATCTGCTCACCGCATCTGGTGCGCTGGTCCTAGACAAGCTCACCGGCGCCGCGCGCGCGTTATGCGTCGCCCCGGACGCCACGCTATTGTCTGGCTCCGACGATGGTGGTTTACGCGCGTGGAACACCTCGAGCGGGCGCCTGATGTCGCAAACGAAGGCGTTCGAGACCGACGTCGCGGTGGCGTCGGTGCGCTCGGCTCGGTCGTCGACGGGCGCGTCGGTTGCGGCGTGTTCATCAACGGATGGGCGCGTGCACGCGCGAGATTTAACCACCGGACGCGTCACGATGACCATGGATGGTCCGACGTGTGCGATAGAGGCGCTGTGCGTGTTACCGAAGAGTGGACTCATCGTCGGCGGCGACGCGCGAGGCGGAATTTTTGTGTGGGATTTAGCCGACGGCGAACGCGGTGCCGGCGTCGAATGCGTCGCGTTATATCCGACGTGGCGTTTTGGTGTCGCCGCGAGAGAATTTCTTAGCGAGAACGCAACCAATGCGGGTGGTGCCAATGCGTCGCCGAGGAAGAAGCGCGGCGGTGTCGTCGGATTGGGCAAGGCGAAAGCCGCCGCCGTCGAGCCGAATTGCGTGCGCTGCGTGAGCGGATGGACGCATCCGGCGGATCCAGACGCCGAATTCGTCGCGAGCGGCGCCGAAGATGGGACGTTGACCATTTGGAAAATGCGCGCTGGTCGCCCAGTCGCTATGTTTGGCGCCGAAGATGGAGGCCATCGAGGGGCGATTTACGGCGTGTGCGATAACGACGGCGTCATCGTCACCGCCGGAGCGGATGGCCGGGTTCTCGCGTGGTACGTCAACGAACGAGGTGAATTGCTCGGTCCGCCAGAAGAGATGAATGTACGAGGTAAACACACTGGCGCAGTGTTCAATGTCATCAACATTGCTCCGGGCATCGTGTGCGCCGCGGGCGCGGATCAACGCGCGTTGGTGTGGGACGTTCGAGCGCGGCGGTTGATGTTTGAGTGCCCGAGCACCAAGGCGGGCGCCGTCAGAGCGCTCGCATTCGACGCTGACGCGGGCGTTTTATACACGGGCACGGCGTCATCGCAAATCGTTCGATGGGAGCTTCCGACTGGTGATGTGTTGAGTCCGCGCGACCGCGGCGAGGAGTTGTTGCTGACCAGGAATTTCAGCGCCGAGCGTCTCGACGAGGTGGCGCCGACGAGTCGAGACGACGACGCGTTTGACGGTTTCGCTCGCGACGACGATGAAAGTGCGACAGCGATGGAAGACGTCACGACAGAGGCTGCATCGAATGATGTTGAAGAGCGACATTTTCAAGAATTAACGCGGTTGCGTTTAGCGCTTAAAGACGCTCGAGACGAAAGCTTGCGATTGAAACAAGCGGATAAGAAGCGGTCAAATTACGTGCGAGAACTGGAGGAGACGTTGGAACGCGAGCGTTCTTCGTCACAAGGAGCAGGAGACGCGGCATTGCGCGCAAAGTGCGAGAAAATGGAAACTATTGCGCGCAAGCAAAAGACAAAATTAGACGAGTTGAAAGGCGAACTTAAGACGGCGCGAGACGAATTCGACGCGGCGATGCGAGACAAGGATGCCGAACGCGAAAAAGTCTCCGTCGAACTCGAGCGCACTCGTGAGGCTTTAGATGCCGCGCAGAAACCAGAAATGTCCGTAGAAGAAATGATGGCTGCCGCTGAAAAGGCGTTGGAAAGTCCGGCACCAGTGCAGGAAGCGTCGCAAGAAACACTGAGAGAGCTTCACGCTGCGCGCGAAGAGCTTCAAATGGCGCAACAAGACGCCGACGTAGCGGAGAAGACGATTTCACGGTTGAGATCAGAATGCGAATCGTTGCACGCGCAGTTGACGAGCGCCACTGACGAGTTGCACGCGCTCGCGAAGAGGACTGAAGACTTTGCCCAGTTTAAAGAGCGATTGACCCAGGAGCGGGACGCGATGACGACGACTGCGAAAGCCCGCGACGAGGAAATTGCGCGTCTGACTGCGCAATTATCGTCAATGCGTGACAGCGAAAGTGCCGTGGAGTCGCTCAAAACAGAGCACGCACATGCCATCGAGACGCTAAAAAAGGAACACGCGGACGCCATTGAGACCATGCGAAAGAATAATGACGTCGAGGCGAAGAGACTTCAAGCGGTCGTCGAGCAGAGTAAGACGACGCTCAACGCCGCGGAGGAGAAGAGTAAATCATTCCAAGATGAGGCGGTGCAGTTGCGTCGGCAGCTCGAGGATGAAACCGCCGAGCTCGATGCGATGATGTCATCCAATGCGCAAAATGACGCGGCGGCCGCGCTTGCAAAGAGTGCAGAGGAGTGTCAGGCGTTGAAACGCCAAGTCGAGGATGCGCAAAGGGCGAAGACGGATGCGGAAGCGATGTCAAAGACGCACGAAGATAGTATCGCATCTTTGCGGCGTCAAGTTGAAGAGTTAGAGGCGTCGTCGAGTGCGGCTGATCAAACGATGAGGGCGCGTGAGGAGGAATTACAAGCGACAATGGAGTCTTTGACCAACGAGTTGGCGACGCTCACGGCGGTGGTCGGCGCCAAAGACGCGGAAATTATCAAAATCAGTGAACAATCGAATAAGTTCAAGCAAAAGTTTGATAATGCAGTGACAAAAGGCAAGGGCTTCCAGGAAGAAGCTGCTCGACTCCGCCGCGAGCTTGAAGAGAAATCCACTGAGTTATTCGCAGCCGTTGAATCAAAGCAGCAGAGCGCCGCGCAGATTGCGAGCGCGACGAACGCCGAGCTCGAAAGTCTTCGCACTCAAATCAAAAGTCGAGATGTCGAATTGGCTGAGATGACCGCGCTTCGGACGGATGACGCAGACGCATTGGACGCGTTACAATCTCAAGTGGCTACACTCGAGGCGTCTTTGAGTGCGAAGGACGCCGAGATTGAGCGACTCGGCGCCGTCGCCGAAAAGTCAAAGCAAAAGTTTGACAACGCGGTCAAGAAAGGTAAGGGATTTCAAGACGACGCCACGAGACTTCAACACGAGTTGGACGACCTCAAAACACAACTGTTAGACGCGCAGAACGCGAGCACGAGCGGCGCGGAGGAATCGAGACAGTTGAGCGACGATTTGGAACGTGCGCGAGCTCGAGCCGACGAGCTCGCCGCGGAGCTCGCCGCTCAAAGCGCGCAATCGAGAACTCAACTTTCCAAAATGTCTACAGATATCGACGCTGCAAATGTGGCGTTGGAGCGCGCGCGCGGCGAGCTCGCTGCGCGCAACGACGAGCTTGAGCGTTTGCAGTCGCAACTATCGTCTTTTAGCGAGGCGCAACAGGAGCTCGCGCGGCTTCGGGACAACTTGGAAGCGTACGAAAGTGAAATGGACGCGCTCAAGAGCTCGGTGGAAACAGCCAAGACGAAATTCGCCAACGCCGTAAAGAAAGGCAAGTCTTACCAAGAGGAAGCAGTGAGCCTTCGAGAGCAGCTCGCGGCAAAAGACTTCGAATTAACGCAAGTGTCGAGCACAAAGGGTGCGAGCGAAACGCGCGTTGGCGAGCTTACGCTCGCTCTGGAAACGACCAACGCAAAACTTCGCGATGGATTGTTAGACGTTGAGGCGAAAACCAACGAGGTGGCGCGACTCGTGGGCCAACTCAAGCAAAGCGAATCTCGCGTAGAAGAACTCGAACGTGAACTCGAACAAAGCCAGCGCAGCGCAAAGGATACATTAGCGCCGAGCGCGGATAGTCGCGGTCAACAATGGCTCGAGCAGCAAGCGCGTGCAGCTGTTGATGAGCGAACACGTGATTTGACGGAAGAAAATGAACGATTACGCGATGAAGTCGCGGCGGCCACCGCCGCGGCGGCTGAAGCGTGGCAAGCAGCCGCGTCTTACGGAGTAGACCGCCCTGGGGACTCGCGTCCAGTGAGCGAAATCGGCTCGCCCGCCCGCGATGGCTATGCGACTCGGGCCCGGTCGCTCTATCAGCAACCGTCGTACAGAGGCGGCGCGATGTCGATGATTCACGAACGCGTCGACCCAATGGTGCCTAAATCAGAGTATGACAAATTGAAGGAGTTGTGCGTGCGATTGAAACGCGATTTGGCGCACGCGAAACAAACGGCGAAAGACGCGGTGCAACAAGTGATCAATAGACTGGAAATTGAAGTCATGGCTAAAGTGCACGCCGAAGCGGCGGCGAAGTCGGCGCAGGCTGAATGCGAACGCGCTTGGAGCCATGCGAAAGACGCGCTCGCGGCGATGCAAAAGAATGTCGCCGCTACCGCCGCAGCATCAGCGCAGGCGAACAAACCGATGTCGCTCGCCGACACGCTCAAGCCACAACCGCCACCTGGGACGCGGGCGGCGTCGGAGCTTGAAAAGAAATCGGCAAGCGCCGACGCGCTTTTTGTCATGCGACAAGAGCATGTACCATCCATCATTTTCGCGTTTCTCGCGTTCCTCGTGGGCGCGTTGCTTTCAAAGACTTAGCAAATTGTAGATAGAATTACACACGTCGGCGAGTCGTTTCTGTGCATTTACTTCTTTTTCATCATCGCCACGAAACCACTCATGATAGACTCGCCGCGTTTCGGTCCGTTCATCGCGTCAAATAGTTTACCAATCGCACCTTGGGGCTCGTACCTCGCCATGATACCCTCGAAACGCGGATCACGTCTCAGAATTTCAATATCGGCGTCGCGACGAATGGCGGGATACTCGTCGTATCCTCTCTCGAGCGCCTTATTCAGCGCCGCCAATCCCTCGGTGACGTTTTCTAATTTCGCGTAACAACACGCGCTGTTATACCATATAGCAATCTCCTCTCCCGCGGATAATTCCCGAGGTTTAAATCCCAAACTCGGCCCCGCGGGGGCCACGAGCGATTTTCTATACCTCACCGGCCCGCTCCCCGGCTTGCTCATCGCGCTCGTAAACGTCGCCAACGCGTCGGCATACGAACCATCCGCATACTCTTTAATCCCCACCGCAATCGCCTCAGCCGCATTCTCAGGTGCGCGCGACGACGCAATCTCCGCCGTCATCGCCGCGAACGCGTCGTCATCCACCATTTGCGGCACGTAGGCGCCGCTCGCGCCCACGAGCTCAGCCAAGTCGGCGTCTGAAAGCGATTGAATATCCGCCACTGGCGCCGCCGCATCGGCGAACATCGAGGCGTCGTCGTCATCCTCGACCGCACCAGGGGATTGGTTCCAAGTGAGCGGGTCGTTGGCGTCGAACCCACGCGCGCGCGCGACGACACACGGGTGAGCTCGCGCGGCTGATGTCCCGAGTTGGCGTGGGCGAGACCCTCGAACGGGCACGGCGGCGGCGGCGAGGACACCGACACTCGGCGCGCGGGACGCCTGGGATGGCGACGGGATCATGGTGATGTGTGACGTAATGACGCTCGATGCGCGCGCGATCGGGGCGAGCGACGAGGTGTGTCGCCAGGGCGCGGCGTCGAAAGCGGATAGCTTTGGGGAAATTTTAGAAAATGGTTCATTATAAGTCGTACAGAAACAGTTTGAATACGTACACGAATGCATGCGTCGTGTGCGTTCGGCATCTATGTAATAGTCCTAGCAATCGCGGCACGATGAGGGCAAAAAAATGTCTGGTACAGGTTCGCTGCTGCAAGCGGGCGACGACGGGGATGTGATGGGTCGGTTGCTCTACTCAGACCATCCGCCCCAGCTCGAGCCACCCGATCGAGCCGGCGCGCGAGAGGCGTAGCCGTCGTCGCCGTAAGAACGTCGCGGGCGTTCGCTACGTTCGCCACCGCGGTATCCACCGCCATCACGATCGCCTCCGCCTCCGCGTCCGCGGTAGCCGCCACCATCGCGGTCGCCTCCGCGTCCGCGGTAGCCGCCTCCATCGTCGCTGCGGCCACGGAAACCGCCACGGTCGTCGCTACGACCTCGGAAGCCACCACGATCGCTACCACCGTCACGGTCACCTCTGTAACCACCGCCTCGACCGCTGTAGCCGCCGCCGCCGCGACGCTCAAAGCCGCCTCCTCGGCCGCCTCCTCGGCCTCGGCCTCGACCACCTCGGCCGCCAAATCCACCGCTGCGCGGAGCACGGCTTTGTTCGGCGATGAGTTCAGGTAGTTGTGTACACACACTCAACTCAAAGCCATTTAAATCGGAAACGGATTCCAAATCAGACATGTACGCCGCGTCGACATCAAAGCACATGCCGTTTTGTCCCTCCATGAAGCGAATTTTACCGCATCCATCGGCGAGCTTGCGGTCGATTTCAGTCAAAGCCCGGAGTAAATCACCAGCGCGAATCGCGGGCTCGGTACCGTTCACGTCGACCACCATGTATGTGCACGAGTTTGGCGCACCAGTGAGTAAAGATCTCGGCGGCGGCGCCTCGGTGTGTCCGCTGAGCGCGGCGAGCGCGGCGGAGAGCGTCTTCAACACCTCCGTGTCGACGACATCGGGCAACAAACGCTTCGCGGCGGGGGTGAAGTACGGCAAGAGTTCTTCATCAACCTTGGCGAGCAAGTTGGACGCCGTCACGGCACACGCATCCATGACTTCGGTCGAGCTCGGGATGCCGACGGCTCTGAATTCAGCGCCAGTTTCCTTTTTAATGCGACGAATCATGTGGGATTCGCGGTCGGTGTGCATGGCGATGGCCGCACCCTTTTGCCCAGCGCGACCCGTACGGCCGCATCTGTGCACGAACGACTCGACGTCGTTGGGAAGTTCGTAGTGAATCACCAGGTCGACGTCAGAAATATCCAAACCGCGGGCGGCGACGTCGGTGGCGATGAGCACCGTAAACCGGTTATCGCGGAATCGTTGAAGCGTGCGCTCGCGCTGCGCTTGAGCAATGTCACCGTGAAGCACTTCAGATGCGATGCGGCGACCCAAAGCGGCGGTGAGCTCATCCGCCGCGCGCTTGGTTTGCGTGAAACAAATAGCCTTCTTATCCTTGGCGTATACGGTGACGAGGTCCATGACGATGCTCGTGCGGTTGGAGTGCGACACCGCGCACGACATCAAGTCAATAGTATCCGCAAGCTTTTGCTTGGAATCGCCAACCAAGTCCACAACCACGTGGCCTGGCTTCAAGAACTTCTTCGTGATCTGCTTCACCCAGCTCGGCATCGTCGCACTGAATAAAAACGTCTGACGCGACTCGGGGCAGTCTTGGAGAATCGCCTCGACGTCCTCTTCAAACCCGACGTTCAACATTTGATCCGCCTCATCGAGCACGACAAACTCAATCTCATTCAAGTTCAAGCTTCCTCGATTCATCAAATCCTGCACCCGACCAGGGGTACCGACGACAATGTCCACACCACGTCTGAGCTTGGACTCTTGTTGTCCGATGGGCGTGCCTCCGTATACGCACGTCGTCGCCAACGTCGGCGCGGTGATGAAAATTTCATTCTCCACCTGCTTTGCCAACTCCCGCGTCGGCGCGAGCACGATACACTTAGGATTTCGCGACCGACGATCACCATCCGTGAGCAAACGCTCAATCACAGGCAAAGAAAACGCCAAAGTCTTCCCCGTCCCCGTTCTCGCCCGGCCGACGACATCCGACCCCTCCAGCGCGGGTTTCAACACCGCTTGTTGAATCGGAAACAACGCATCCACGCCGCGTTTTCGCAACGCCGCCACGGTGACATCAGACATATTAAAATTCCCAACATCCATCGGATCCGCATCAGCCTTCACCTTAATCACGACTTCGTCATCCTCCGCCACGCCGTACCCCTCCGCGACGTCGTACCCATCCTCATCCTCTTCGTCGTCGTCATCCTCCACGTCACGCCCCATAGTCGACGCAGACGACGCCATACCATCCACGCGCGACAGCAACGCCTCGTACCCATCGTCATCGCCCTCATTCGCGTCGTCATTCCCCCCCGCGCGCGCCGCCACACCGAATCGCGCGCGGCGCGCCGCCACACTCGCGTGCGTCATCCTCGTCGTCCTCGTCGTCCTCGTCGTCGTCATCGTCGTCGTCGTCGTCGTCGCGCGAATCGTCCCGTGCGTCGCGCGCGACGAAAACGCCGCCGCACCCCGCGTCATCGCGCGCGCGAGCACGCATCGCGTCGTCGACGTCGTAAACATCATCACACAGTCGGCGCGGTGTGGCGGCGGCGCGACCTCGACCTCGACCTCGACCGTGGCGATCGTGGCGATCGATCGATCGATCGATGACGATGGGTGTCGCGATCGCGATCGAGTTCGATCACGCCACGCGAACGATCGATGGCGACGCACCCGGTCTGACGCAGCGCCTTCGTTTCAGAGCCGTCATGTACGGTCTCCAATGCTAGTTTTCGCTTTATTCGCGTTATACGCTCCAAAAGGGGGAGGTGTAAGTGGTTAAACCCTACTTAGGCCTCGCTCGATTTCGTTTTTAATCTGACCTCATTCATTTGCTCTTATATATACACACACAAACTCTACGTTCTTAGGAACAACTTTCTGGTCGGTCGGTCGCGGGTGATTGACTACGATGACGGGGTTTGTTTTTTTGTGTGTGTGTGCACCACAGATTGGCGAATGAATGAATGAATGAATGAATGAATGAATGAATGAATGAATGAATGAATGAATGAATGAATGAATGCGCAAGCGTGTCTAGGTCTAGTATTGTGATGTGTGTGCGCGTCGGTGCGCGCGATGCATTGATGTGTTTCTAGTGCTCTGTCTAAGGTGCGTCGATGCCGAGAGCGTCGAAGAAGACGCGCGACGCGGCTGGGACGTCTACGTCGAGCGCGACGCGACACTTGGATTTCCCACTCCATTCATTCCACACGGGCCATTTGCCACGTACATCGAGTACGGTTTGACCGCGAGTGATGCCTTGGGTGACCACACGCACGGCACCTTCGCGAAAGGTGAACAAATGACGCATGCGTGGAATGGCGAGTAACAACGCGGTGGGGTCGTGCATGTAAATGCCGTCGAAATTCGCGACGTCGACGTGGTACGCCTTGTAGAATTGCGTCGCCGCGTGCAAGAACGCTCGCATATCGTCGCGCACTACACCATGCGCATCGACACCTTTCGCATGCGCGAGCTGATCGATGTGTGCCCCGCTCAACGTCAACCGAGTCGTCACGTCCAACCCCACGACGTAACATCTCGAAAACGTGCTCAATACTTCATCCGCGGCTTCTGGATCCCCTAAAATATTCGCCTCCGCCGCAGGATTGACGTTCCCATTCACCCCAAACGCCCCACCAAGCACGATGAGCTCATCCATATCCCGCAAGCACGCCGGATGTCGACGAAACGTCAACGCGAGATTGGTCAACGACGCCAACGCCAAAACCGACACCTCGCCGGGAAACTCGGCGCACGTCTTCGCGATGAAATCCGCCGCATCCACGCCTTCGTCGTACACATACTCATGCGCACCGTCTGGTTTTAAAAACACATCGGCGTACTTATCGCGCACGCCTCCAAAACCACACGCGCCGTGCACGAAATCCGCGACGAAGACATTCGCGTCCTCCGCGTCGCGCGCCCCGGCGCCGAGCGCGTCACCCTGGGGCAACTGTGCCAGGGGCACCTTGGCGCCGTCCACGACGGGAATTTTCGCGCCTGGCACCGACATGTGCGCATCATCGTCGCGCACGACCGCGCCGTCGATGAGAATCTTCGCGTTCGTCGTCGCGTCGTCGCGTCGAACGTTTCCGAAGATGGTGGTTACGCCCACCACTTCGACATCTTCCGAGAACGCCTGGAGTGCGATGGCGATGGCGTAGGCATCGTCCACGCCAGGGTCAGTGTCGATGATAATTTTCTTTCGTTTTGCCATGGTGACGACACCGGTGGCGAGGTGCGCGCGATTGAAAGGCGTGCGAGCGAATGGCGATGAGGGATGTGGGCACCGCCGTGGATAACGTGACGGCGCGAAGAGGAGCTCCAGTGGTTTTGTGTCCGCTCGGTAACGCACGTGGACGACAAACGCACATTCATGGTAGTAAATTACAACAATATCAATCAGCGAGGGAGCGTGGACTTAATCTGCCCACGCGTCGTCGTCGTCTTCCCAAAATCGACGCACAGAGTCGATGGCGCTTTGCAACACTGGTCGGTTGACGAGCTTGCGGCGACGAATGGACGACTTTCCGGCGCGCGCATCGACGTCATTCTCGAGCTTTAAGTTTGGACCGTTGAGGTAGGCGAGCACGGCGCCACCAACGAGGCCACCGCCGTGGCCCCAATTGTCGATGCGACGACTAGTGAGGCCAAACATCGTGTTCACCGCAAGCGCCGTACCGAGCGATTGTAATTGCATGTCCGCTCGTTCGCCCAAGTAACGTTTATGACGCTGTAGATACACCGCGAGCGCGCCTGCGAGGCCGAAAATAGCTCCACTTGCGCCGACGCTATTCGACGGACAGAATCGATAACTCGCGTAGTTGCCGGCGACGCCCGCGCCCAAATACACCGCCATAAACTGTTCGCGCCCAAACGTCGCCTCCATCATCGGCCCGATGCTATTTAACGAGTACATGTTCACTAACAAGTGCGACAATCCTCCATGCAGGGCTATGGGGGTGACCAATCGCCACATTTGCCCCGCGGCGATGGACGCGTTCACCTTGGCCCCGAGCGCAGTGAGCGCTTGCCCGCTCAAAATCTGCAGCGCATACGCCCCCACCGTCGTCGCCATGATTGCATCCGTGCACACGCGATCGGGATTTTGAAAAGGTCCCGGCTGCGGTGCGCGTCGCGAGCGCGGACGCGCGTGGTACGTGCCTCCGTACGCGCTCGCGCCCAACGCGACGGCTGACGCCGCCGCCTGCGCCGTCCCCAAGCCTCGCGCGCACACACCGCCAATCACCTTTGCCCGCGCAAACAACGAATGCGAGTGCGAGTGCGAACTCGCGCGCGTCGCCTCATCGCTTGCGCCAGGAACGCGCGAACGGTACTGTATCGATCGTCCTCGACGCCGCGCGTGGCGATGGTTGCCCCACGACGATTGACCACCCCCGAACGACGACGACGACGACATGCGTGCGAACGCCGCGATACGCGCTGTGCGATGCAACGCCGAGCTCTCCCGCGCCTCGCCTGTCGCTACGCCGCACAACGCGTCGACGCGTCGACGTGCACCTTTGTGGCGCTATCCACACAAGATGCCTCTCATGAACGTCAACGCGCGCATCAGCGTCGTCGCGCACGCACCGACGCGCGGCAACGCCGCGAAGGCGTCGTCGTCGTCGTCGTCGTCGTCGTCATCGGTGCGGTCGTCGCGCGGTCGTGCGCGCGACGTGCGTCGCGAACGTCATGTTTGCGCTCGGCGCGTTCTCGTTCGTGCGGACGCCGATGACGACGACGCGTCGTCGGCGTCGGCGTCGACGACGCCAACGACGACGGATGATTTAGGATTGAAAGCTGCGTGGTACGGCGCGGAGGCGTTCGGCAAAGTGATTGGTGGAGGCGACGCGAAATCGTCGTCGGCGTCATCGGCGGCGGCGCCGCCGACGTCGCGAGAGGCTGCCCTCGCGTCCATTCGTGCGGATTACGACGAAGACTATTTCGTCAGTGGGCGCGGAACGTTGTCTGCGTATGCGCCAGAATGCGTGTTCGCGGACCCGTTCGTTTCGTTCACGGGTGTCGATCGGTTCAAGCAAAACGTGGGTAACTTGGGAGGCTTGATGCGCGAAATTGATTTAAACGTCACAGAATTCACCGAAACGAACGAAGGCTTGCAAACGGAGTGGCGGTTCACGTGTATTTTGGACTTGCCTTGGCGACCACGATTGTCCGCCAAGGGTGGGACCACGCACGTGATTGACAAGGCGACGAATTTGGTCGTGAGGCACTACGAGCGATGGGACGTGGAACCAGCCAAGGTGCTCAAGCAGTTGTTCGTGCCGGCGTCGAAGGTGCCCGAATCGCAAGCGGAAGTGTTTATGATGAGCGCTACATCTGGTGATATCGTTGGTGCGCTCGGCGCGATCGCGCCTGTGTTGTTAAAGGTGTCTGCGCCTTTGTGGTTGACGTCCGCGGCGCTGCGCGGCGTGACGCATTCAGAGTCCACGGGAATCGAAAACGCGTTCGGTTGGTTTTTTACGCTCGCGTTGATTGGACAAGTGGCAAAATTTCTGCGCGGGGTCGGGATGAGTTAACGGGATGAGTTAACTGTTGTTCTAGCTAGAGTTGGTAGGTTACAAGTTGTAATTTTGCTAAAGATGAGCCGCTTAGTGTCCTCGTTTCGGTCGTTGAGCTTTGCGCCCCGATGGCTCGTCAGCCTTACGCTTCATAGTCTGCGCCGCATGTTCTTGCTTGATGACCATGGTCGCAGCCGGGGTCGCCGCAGCTGTGACTGGGGTCGCCAAGACTGGCGTTTCAGTCTTGACAACTGCATCACTCGATTTCTTAGCCTCGACGTCCGCCATGCCCGGAATGTATCCCGGAGTCTTGCCCTTCGCCACAAGACGCTCATACACTGCCACAAGGTTCTTACGTGCGCGCAATAGCTCAATCGTTTCTTCACGCAATTTTAACCATCCCGCGCACACGGCGTGCGTATTCATTACTGGCGTGGACACGCCGAGGTCTTCCAGCGCTTGGTCGATGCGCTTGCCAAATCGCGGACCGCCTTGCGCTTGAATCGCTTGCTCGTTGGCGACGGCAATAAAGTGCGCACCGCGAAGGTACGCACCGGATTTTAACGCTGCTGACCCCTTCGTGGGCAACTCTGGCGCTAATGTTTCGAAATCCGCACGCACTTCATCGATGGACAGTGGTCGCTCAACAACTTGAGATCGACCTTGAGCAAACACAGCCGCGGCGCGCTGCAACAACACTTGGTTCTCCGTCCGTCTGCGCTTTTCAATCTCTCTCACCTTGTTCAAAATTTCAGCTTCTTCTTTCATTTCACCATTCGTGCGATTCAACAACGTATTCAACGCCACCTTGCGATCGTACTCATGTTGCGGGTTGAACGGCATCTTTACGATTTGATGCGTCGCCGCTTCCTCTGGTGTCTCGGCCCGTGCCTCGATGAGCGTCTTCGCAATGGTGTAATATCGCACCTTCAAATCATCAACACTTCGCGCCTTGGAGCCTTCGAACGCCCATCGATCTTGTACGATAATGAACCTCAAGTCGAACCGCGCGAGAAGCTCAAACAAGTAGTCGGTCTCCTCCTTGCTCCAAGACTCGTCCAACAGTTTCAACCGCTGTTCATACTCCTCATTAGTGTACGTGATCATATCAATCTTCTTGTTATACTTGGCAAACGCGTAATCACCGCCCACATCACCACCATTCGTGCCCATTAACGTCTGTTGCGCGCCCCCGATGGCTTTCTTCACCCAATGCTTCAGTTGCAACGAATCCGTTCTCGCACTGTTCCTAAACGGCTGCCACTGCCAAGTCACCGTTCTCGCCGTAATCTTACGTTTATCCTTCAACCCATGTAACGCCACAGCGGTCGGCATCACCGGTGCGCGCGCGTCGCCATCGTGCACCGACGTCCCGCGCGTGATCTGCCATACCTCTCGACTGATCCCTTTCGGTGGCTTCTCCGCCCCGGCATTGGCGCGTTTCTTGGGTTTTCCCGCTAGCGCTCCCGCGCCGGGGCCTCGGGGGATGCCCAAGATGTCTTTCGCGTCGCCCATGTCCGCCTGCGCGCGCGCGTGCGACGACTTTTGACGACGATTCGAGCGTGCGTTTTGGAATTACCCCAATTCCCAACCGTGACGCAATGCGCGAAAGCGCGCGCGTCAAACCTCGACGCAGGCGCGTTGGCGACACCATGGCGGACGGCATAACGTCGGCGACATATCTAGAAAAGTTTATCGATGGTGCGTGAGGCGCGATCGATCGTCGAAGCGCGCGTATGCGTCATATAGGTTGTGATTGTGCTGCTGACCGATGCCGATGATGCGCGTTGATGGCGTTGTTTGTGCTCGCGCGCGCTACGAGACTGACGGTTTCGTGTGATTTTTCTGGCACACAGCGTTGGCGGATGTGCCTGCCGAGTTACAGCGCATCCTGGCGACGATAAGTGAACTCGATAAGCGTAATTCGCGGTTGAGCGAAGAAGCGCGGGAGAAAACGGAGGCGTGCGCGACTGCGACGAGCGCCAACGCGCGAGGCGCGCGGCAGGGAGATTTGGATCAGGTGAAGACGCTACGAGAAGAGATTGATAATTTGCATTCAAGCATGACTCTGATTGCGAACGAGAAGATTCGATTAGCGCAGATGGCTTTGGAGTTGGTCAAAGGGAACGCCGCCGTGTTGGACGAAGAGTTGAAGACTTTTCACAAAGAATTAGAAGAGCAAGGCATTAACGTCGAAGACGAGCTCGATGGCGATGGATATGGGGCACCATACCAACCTCAGTATCATCACAAGGCACACAGGGTGCAGCAGCACAGTCGACCGCAACCACGCGTCCCGGATTACGTTGCGCGTCCCGGACAAGAAGTGAGCTCGATGGAGGTCGGCGACTTGGTCGCCGCAAATGTGGGCGTGTTGAGTCAAGGTGCGGGCGCGCAAGAGTGGATTGTCGCCACCGTGACGCGATACTCACCCACCGAAGGTGTGTTTGAAATCGTTGATGCGGATGAAGAAGCCGAAAAACATGTGTATAGACTACCGCAAAAGTACGTCATTCCGTTGCCTAAAACGGCATCCGTGCGCCAATCGCAAAATTTCCCAGTTGGTACGAGTGTTTTGGCTGTGTATCCAAACACGACAACTTTCTACAAGGCCAAGGTTGTGCAACCGGCGAGGCGATTACCGAACGCAGAATACGGCGAGTTTGTTTTAGAATTTGAAGACGACGGGGACGCTGATGGGCAAGCGCATCGCGCGGTTCCATTCAGGCACGTAGTATTGTTCCAGCGTTCGAATTGAGGTCAAGGTGTAATTATATTAAACCATTTGTATAGCAGCAAGCAACGAGTGTGTGCCCACCTCAATATTTAGATGTGTAGCGAGCGTATTGTGGATGAACAGAGTCGATCCGACGTGTATTGTTTGTTTTATCTAAAAGACGTACGCGTTCGCGGCGCTTGAAAACCCCGCCTCTCGCGCAAGTAATAGAAACCCTTGTTTACTTTGCCGGCGCGGCGATACCAGCGTGTTGTGTCACCCAAACCTTGAGCTTATCGTACGAGATCGCTCCTTCGTTCTTCGATTCTTCCACGCACACGCCATCCTTGAACATGATCAGCGTCGGCAACCCGTACACCTTGTACTTCTCCACCAAAGCCGGATTCCCATCGCATTCAATCTTCACCACCTTTAACGCATCACCATACTCCACATCCGCCTTTTCTACAATCTTCCCAATCAGCTTACACGGCCCGCACCAGCTCGCCCAGAAATCAACCAACACCGGCGTCGTCGAGCCCAACACCTCGGCGTCGAACGACGCCTCGTCAACCTCTCGCAACCCCGCGCGCGCGAGCACGCCGCCCGCGCGTTTCGCCGCACCGCTGCGCACCGCACTCGACGCGCATCGTCGCGCACCACCACGCATCGCCACACCGCGAGACGCAACGCGCATCGGCGCTGTCGTCGACATCGTCATCACCCGCGATCGTCGGATGCAATCACGCCACGTCGCGCGTCCTCACGCACGCGTAAACCACCCCTCGACCGGCGTTCGCACACGACACACACAATGAATGCGTTACACGCGCACGCACACACACACACACACCACGCCGCGTTCACGCCGCGTCGCACTCTGGCGCGGCCGACGACGGCACGGCGATGACGTGGCCGCGTATCTATGAGCGGGGTACACACAATGTGTATGGGGTACACACAATGGGTATGGGTGTGTGACGCCCAGACCCCGTCGAGTCGCAAACTCACGCGATCGATATTCCGTATCGATCGATAGACATTGCATCGATCGCGACATCGATCGATCGATCGATCGTCATCGATCGCGCGGTGGTGCGTGCGGCATCACGGTGCCCGCGCGGTGCCGAGTGCGTGCGCGAGTCCTCGACGCGCCGACGCCGACGACGTACGACGTACGACGACGCGAACGGCGACGCGAACGCACGACGCGTTTTCTCACGCATATTTCCACGCGCGCTAGAGCCCGACGCGACGCTCGCGCGCGCGATACAGACGCACGTGACTGTCGAATTCTTGCGCCGCATTTGAATCGCATTCGCGCGGTCGACGCGCGCGCGTCTCTGTTGACGACGACGACGACGACGCACGCGCGCGCGCGCGTAAACGCACGAGGAGTCGAATTGAGTGATTTCACGACGGATTCACGCGGCATGGCGAACGCGAGGTGCGTATGCGCGCGATGAGAGACGCGAATGCGACGAGATGCGCTGGCGGCGTAACGGACACTGGTGCACTTTTGTGCTGCGCGCGGACTGACGGTCTTTTGCGTTTCTTTCGCGCGCGAACGACTAGGATGACGCGCGATGACGCGAATCATCGAAGCGAGATGTTTGCGACGATTAAGCCGTATGCGTTCGCGACAAAGGTAGGCGTGTGCGCGTGTTTCGTTTGGGGACGTCGAGCGCGGGCGTCGCGAGCGCTGACTCGCCGGCGGGACGTTTCGTCGCGTTTCGTCGATGACTGACGGGTGTCGTGCGTGCGTATTTGTAGATGTTTACCCCGGGTGCGATGACGCCGTCGAATGCGTTGACGACGAACGGGGGGGAGTACGACCCGATGGGGTTTTTGAATGGCGTATACGCCTCCGCCGCGCGTCGACGCGACAGGTCATCCGTGGAGTCGGATGACACCACCGACGCGGGACGACGACGCTCGGCGACGTTCTCGTCGCTCGCGGCGAAACCCGATGCGGAGCGCGAGAGCGATGCGTTGCCCGAAGCAGGCGTCACGTGTGCGTGTTGTCGCACGCAAAAAACGCCGTTATGGAGAAACGGTCCGACGGGCGCCAAGACGTTGTGCAACGCGTGCGGCGTGCGCTTTAAAAACGGGCGCATCGTCGTCGACGGCGCGTCTGGTGATGTCATCGCCGTGCCCGCGCCCGGTCGTAAACGACCGGCGCCGACAGGGATTAGTGACGCGGCGCAGCACGTGAAGAAACATGCCGGGCACAACGCGCAAAAGTCTGCGGCGGCGGCGTTTCGCGGGTCGGCGTTTGGGTACAACCGCGTGCACGACGGGCGGTTGATTGAGCTCGAACGCGTGGGCGCGCGCCACGCGTTTCCTCGCGTGCACAGCGCCACGATTCTCACGGATTACGATGGTGCGGTATTGCTCATGTTGTTGCACGATGGTGACGATCAGAGCGACGATGAAGACACGGTCGATTAAAACCATCGCGTGTCTCAACAATTGTATTCGCGTCTTGTACAACGTTCTCGTTTTGTTTTTCTCGCCGCGGGATGGACGTCCGTCCCGATGGTTTCCTATATAAAATAAACGCGCCTCAGCGCGTGTACTCTATACTTCAATTCTTTCACGATTTTGTACGAGTTCAAGCTCGCGCGGATCGCGTGCATGGCTATCAAATGTCTGTTGTAATTAAAAGAAATTTTCATTGTCCGTCGCGTCGGTCGCGCTCCACTCACGTTTAATGGTCCATAAACTTATCCATCGCCACCGAAAGCGCCGCCATGGTGCCGCACCCAATAGCCATACCACTCGGTCCACCCGCGCGCGCCATGACACCACCCGTAAAGCACCCAGCATAGGCGCTATTCGCTATATCGTGCTTCGCCCGCACCTTTTCCACGACGCATTCGCTCCCGGCGTACAACGCCCCGAACGCCGCGAATCCTTTCGCATAACTCCACGACCGCGCCCCCGCAGCTCGCGCACCAGCCTTGACCTGATCCATAATTTTCACCTTTGGTGCATCCGGAGCCGCGATTTCCATCGGCTCGAACGCGCCGAACACGATACCCATCGCCGCCCCGAGCGCGCCCCCGAGCACCGTGCTCATCACCGTCTTCAGCGCGCAGTTATCCATGGCGTCTGCGGCGTAAATATCCTCAGGCGTGGGCATCTTCACGCGCTCGTAGGTTTTACGCTTTGGTTTCTTCGATGCCGCGCGCGCGGCGCCCTCTTCCGTGCGTTGCGTCGTCGATGGCGACGCTGAATCATCGGTCGACACTGGGAGCGATGTCGTGGCATCGTTAGCGCGGGACCCGGCGCCGTGGCCGACGTCGTTCGCGAGCGTCGTCGTCAGCGACGCTTGGGCGTCATCAAAGGCGGTGGAGGCGTCGTTCGAGGCGCTCGCGCGGTCGACGGACATGGCGAGGCGTGCGGGCGCGCGCGCGCGAGTGAGGGAGCCGCCACAAACCTGCGCGCGCGACATGGCGCTCGACGGCGATGCGTTCGTCGCGAGCGAGGATGACATGCGCGCCGAACGCGCGGCGTTCTTAAAGATTGTTCGCGCGGTCTACGCCTACCCCGACGACGTGGCGCGCGACGTGGCGCGCTGGCGCGCGTCGTTGGACAGCGCGCACATTCCAGCGCACCATCGGCCGCTGCTCGCGAACGCCGTGCGTGAGCTAGACCGCGCGGAGGCGTGCGCTGAGGCGAATACGGCGTTTACGCGCGCAGCGATTGATAATTTCGTGCACAATCCGTACGCGCCCGAGCATTTGCGCGTGCCGGAAGAGGAGGTGGAGCGTTGGGCGCGAGAGGCGGAGACGTTTCGCGCGGCAAAGGATGACGTTGATAAAGTGCGCTACGTGTTGAAGAATGCCTATCGCGATTGGTCGAGTGATGGCGCGGTTGAGCGTGATGAGGTGTATAGATTGATTTTTGACGCGCTGAGGGCAAAGTTTAATGTAAATGTGGATGTGGGGAGTCCGGATGGCGAGGCGCCGCGCGTGTTGGCGCCCGGTTGCGGATTAGGACGGTTAGTATTCGAGCTCGCGCGTCAAGGTTACGACGTGCAGGGAAATGAGTTTAGTTATTTTATGTTGTTCTTTTCGTCGTTTATGTTGAATGCGACGCGAGATGTTGGGGAGTTTGGAATTCATCCGTTTATGCACGCGAGAAGCAACCATCGACGGATGGAGGACGCGTGGCGAGAGACGCGCGTGCCAGATGTCGTCCCAGGCGACGTCACGTTCCCTCCCGGGGCGAGTATGAGCATGGCCGCTGGGGATTTCACCGCTGTGTACGGCACGACGGCCGAACGCGGGCAATGGGATGCGGTGGTGACGGCGTATTTCATCGACACGGCGCACAACGTATGCGAGTACTTGGAATGCGTCGCCAATTGTCTGCGCACAGGCGGCGTGTGGGTGAACTTTGGACCACTTTTATATCACTGGGAAGAATATCACGACGAGTTGAGCGTAGAGTTGAGCTTGGATGACGTCATTGCCGCGGCTGAGAGTTTCGGCTTGCGCGTAGAAAAGTGCGAATTCCACGACGCCATGTACACGAGCGACGAGCGCTCGTTTCACAAAACCACGTACACGTGTGCGTTCATCGTCGCCGTCAAAGAATGAACGCACGCCATAGATTTTAGCGCACGTATAATTTAGTGCATTCATATAAAGATGTAGTCGAGATAGCAGATTGTCTGTTGAGTCGCCATCCCAACGTCGGTCGTCACGCGCGTCAAATTTTTCTCGCGCGTCAACAACAACTTCACACACGAGCGCGCGACCGGGGCTTCGGCACGCCCGCGGCGGTGACGCACGATGCCCAATCGCTCGGGCTCGAGGTCGCCGCGGTCGCCGCGCGGCGCGAACGGCCCAAAGTCGCCGCCCGGCGCCACTGCGCCCGCGAGCGATGATGGTGTTCAACGTTCTTTGAAGATTAACGTGCCTTCAAAGACGCCTACAGACCTCGCGAGCGCGCTGCGCGAACTCGAACGCGTGCGAGCGGCGCAGGAGAAGTCGGCGTCAGCGGCGATGGCGGCGACGCGTCGAGCGTTCGATGAGCAAACGGCGCTTGAAAAGAAACTTGAACGCGCGGAGGGCGAGCTCGCAAAGGCGCGCGCCGACGTCGAAGAAGCGAAAGTTCTCGCCGAGCGCGAGTCGCAAGACGCTAAAAAGAACGTTAAGGCTGCGAAAAAGAAAGTTTCAAAGTTAGAGGCTAAGCTGGAGGAGCAGATGGCGATTAATTCGCGATGGGAAGAACGCGCGAGTCAGCAGAGCGGTAACTTGCGCGGCGAGTTGACGCAAAGCGCAGAGGCACTTGAGCGCGCGAGTAAACGCGAAATAGAATTAGAAGACAAATGTGCGCGACAGGAAAGCGCTCTGGTTGCGGCGAGAGGACAGGCTGAGGAACTGCGCACAACGCTAGAGAGTGAGCGCGAGAAAAGTGCGGCCAAGTTGAGCGAGAGCGAGAGCGAAGCGAACCGCCTACGACAAGAGTTAGAAGAAGCGCTAGAGATGGCATCAACGGCCAAAGAGGAAGCCGATATGACAGTAGAGTCAATGCGAGCGGCGCTCGAGGCGCAAGCTGAAGGTGGACATGACTCAAGCGCCGTGGAAGAGATTCGCATTCTTCGCGAACGCATCGAAGAGTTGAGTAAACCGCAAGCGGCGTCAACCAGCTCTGAGGATGCGGCCAAAATTAGTCGGCTCGAAGAAAGAATCGTAGCTCTGGAACGCATTTTAGATGGTGAACGTAAGGCCAAAGCAACGGCCACGGCTAACGTCAACGCACTGACCGATGAAACTAAAAAACTGCAAGCGGCGTTAGACGCCGAGCGCGCGGCGCACAATCAAATGAGTTCATCCTTCGCTTCAGAGCGTTCTGAGCACCAAAAAGCGAAAGACGCGCAGTTAGCCAAGTTAGAAACGGATCTGAGCGAAGCTACAACGAAGCTGACTGAACTTCAAAAAGCACTTGATGCTGAGCGAAAAGCAAACGCAACTACGAAAGCTAAGGCGGCAAACGAAATTCAAGCAATTCGTAACACCTCAAAGACGGCTGAGAAGGCCATCGCAACGGCTACTTCGGCTATGGATGCAGCTGAAAGTCGCGCATCTCAAGCAGAGAAAAGTGTGAGCGATTGTCAGGTGACAATCAAGGCGCTTCGAGAAGAAATCCAAACGCTTCAGGCGCGCGAAAGGGAGCTGAATGAACAGCTCCGCTCTGCGTCAGCGAACGATTCGGACCAGCTCAACGCAAAGCAAGCCATCATCGACGAGCTCAAAATTAAGTTGAAGGCGTTAGAAACGGCAGCAGAGCAAGCTTCAGAGCTTAAAAGTGCGCTCGTTGCTGCTACAGATGCCGCAACGACCGCCGCGCAGTCCATCGAGGAAAGTGAAGCTGAGTTGAGCGACAGTCGTCAGAAAATTGCATCCATTGAGAAAGAGCTATCAGAGGCTCGCGAACAGAGTTCGAGTTTAGCGAAGGAAGCCGAGTCACGCGAAGCACAGATGCGCGACCTAACGCGTGATTTGCAGTCGATGAAGAAGCGAATGAAGGATGCGGAAAACAAGTTCAATGAGATGCGATCAAGTGTGACGTCAACGAGCGCCGCGGATGAAGAAGAGCGCAAACAACGCGAGTTAGAGCTGAAAACTGTGACTTCGTTGGCGGATGCGGCGGAATCCAGGGCGGCTGGTCTCGAATTACAGTTGAAAATAGCTGACGATGCTCGAAATGAAGCCGTGGCGAATGAACGTCGTTTGACGCAGGAGCTTGAGAAAGCTCACCAAGCCATAGCCGACGCTGAAGCGCTCAAGCTGCTCAGCGACAAAGCACACGCGGAGAATGCACGTCTCAGCCAAGAGCTCGGCCAAACGCGTGAAGCTTCGGAAGAATTGAAAGTCGCGCATGAAGATATCCAGCGTCTCACAAAAGAACTCACTACGGCACAAAATTCGCTCAAGGCAAGCAAGGCTGCGGCTTCTCGCGCCGTTCAGGAAGCCGTTAGCGCCAGTAGTAAGCGCTCTCAGGACTTGACTAAAGAACTCGAGCACGTGAAAAAGCAGCTCGCCGAAGGAAAGGCACATGTTGAGAGCCTCGAGGACGAGACAAAGCATGCAAAAATGCGTGCCGCTGAGCTAGAGATGTTAGTCGATCAACTACGAGATAGTCTTAAAACGGCTGAGCTTGACGCAACCACAAGGACAAACGACAAGCTCGACATGGAGTACATGCGTCGTGAAGAGGATTTACGAGCTGAAATAAGTGACCTAGTGTTAGAACTTCAAGACGTGAAGGACGATGCGCTCGAAAAAGTTGAAGCGGCAGAACGCCGTGTTGCTAAGCTTGAATCGCAACTCGAGGAGCTTGAGGTGGCACTAAGTCAAAGTAGAGAAACTGTCCGGACACTATCTGCGGAGACGTCTGCCAAGGAATCAGGTTCTGCACAAGAAGTGAGCGAGTTGCGACGAAAGTTGGTCGAAGCGCAAGAAATCGCCGCGACGGCGTCTGGTAATACAGAAGCCGTCAAGCGCCGCTACGAAGCTCGATTACGCGACGCGAGTGAACTTGCGGAGAAACAAATAATCTCACTTTCGAAAGATCTTGAAAGCGCCAAAAGAACAATTGATTTGGCTGAGAAAGCAAAGGAACAGGCAAAGGCAGACATCAAGCGCGCCGAAGACGTCTTCGCGCTCAAGGCGAAGGCGTACGAGGAGCAGATTGAAACTGTTCACAAAGAAGTTGACGCTGTCAACGAAGAAAAGGTCGCGCTCCTTGACAAGATTGATGAAGCACATGCGATGCATGAAGAGCTCAGAAAACAACACGATACCATGGAAGCTGATCTCGTGGAGACGTGCTCCATTCTCGAGAAGGTTTCAGAAAAGGCGAGTACGTCAGCAGATGAGTACAAGAAAGCCATGGCGCAAGTCAACGCAGGGACGGCTGCGTTGAAAGAAACGCTCGAGGCTGAAATCCTCCTCACCATGGAACGCGTTGAAGAGAAGGAACTCATCATCAAGGAAATGGAGACGCGTGAAGCCGAACGTGAGGCTCAACTTGAACTTCTTCAAGAAAAGCTGTCAACCAACGCCGCTGAGCTCAAGGCTTACGAAATCAAATTGAAAGATGCGACGGCAGGGGAGCGCGAACGATTGGTCGTACTACAGAAAGAGAACTCGCGGTTGGAAAAGCGTTTGACAGACACATGGGCCGCACTTCAAGGCGCGCATGCGGTGGCTGAGCAAACCAAGTTGGCAGCGAAAAAGGCGGTTGGCGCCGCGAACCATGCTGCTGCCAGGGCAGAAAAGGTTGCACTCCAGGCCAAACAAGAACTTCAAGACATCAAAATCACTCATAGTCGCGACGCAGAAAACGCCGCGCGTCTACAAGCGCAAGTGCACGATCTCAAGGGACGCGACAACGCGACACGCGCCGAACTTGAGCGCATCAAGGCTGAGAAAGACGCTGAAATCTCTCGTCTCAAACGAACCCCCGCGCCGTCAGCGCCGCAACGACATCGAATTAGTGGTGCTCTTGACGATGAAATGATGCGCGCGAGTGATCTTCTCGAAAGGTTGGGCCGTAGTCGAGAGTCATCGATGAGAGATGAGACTGAATCTCAAGACCGTATTTCCAATTCTGACGTCGCCTCGTTCCGCTCATTTGGCTATGGTGGGGCGTCGGCACTCGATTAGACTATTCATTTAGCTAGAATTTGTATTTAGAACTAGACGCTAACGAGCTATAATCACCTACGCGGCAAATCTGCTAACATCGCTCAACCTTTCGAAACCTCCGAGTCGCCAAAACATCGAAAGCACGACGACAAAGAGAATACTTGCCAATCCTTGCACGGCTAAATTTTCAACCATACCCGTGAGCATGTTTTGGATTCGAAACCACGTCGACGGCGTGCGCAAATTCGCTGCAGCGACGGTCTTGATGTCATCGCCTGTCATGAACAACTTCAACGCTACGAGTGCATCGTCCCACACGATGCCCGCCGCGGCTTTGAGCTCGGCAACGCGTTCCCGACGTCTCTGCGCTTCCTTTTCACTTCCTACGAGAATGTCATCAAACGTAATCTTCTCTCCACGGTCCTTACAGAAGCGCTGGACGTGACGAAATTTGTTCAACACGCGCATGACTCGCGCATTTGCGTTATACTTCATTACGTTATGGAAATCAGCAACGACTTCGTCCACGGCTTGACGAACGTCTGGCTCAGCCATGTCCTCTTGAAACACTTCGTCTTCAATCATACCCAGGAGAAAGTCCCGCAGTTCTGCTTCTTTCGTGAGCTGTCGATACGAATCAAGCATATCACGAACGTTTTTTGGCACACCCTCAAATTTGTCCACGCCAGCATCGAGCCATGAACGCATGCGTATTTCCAAAGGATCGAGCGCGATTTTACCGCTCTCGCCGCTTGAAATCCAACTTTTTGGCAATTCACTCTTCGGTGTGAGCACCACGCTCCGAGGATTTCCCTTTGCCGCCGCCTTAGCCGCGGCATCAGCCAACTTGCGTTTGACATCATGTCGTGCGTGTGTTGCAGGAAACATATCCGCCGCTGTTTTACCGTCATCGCTCGTCAAATGCGCCGTCGCCGCGCCACCGCTGAGTAGCAAATACTCGATTACTTTCACGTGCGACATGAGCGCTGCCGTCATGAGAGGCGTCATGTAGTCCATTTCACCGCAATCCGCTCCACACGCGTGGAAACCACATTCATCGACGAGGAATCGCACGGCGTCTACGACGCCGAAACCACACGCAACGGTTAACGCCGACCGCGTTGCATTTCCCTCCTTTGATCCACACCGCGCACGACTGCGCTTGGGATTCACTCCAGCCGCAACCAACGCTCGCGCTATATCTAAATCCCCTCGCACGCACAAGGCTTCGATGAACGCGTCATTGCCATCGATATTTCTCACGGTCGCGTCGGCGCCTCGGGACAGTAAAATCTTTACCGTAGATGCCTCCCCTTGCCTACACGCCATCAACAGCGGCGTCTCGTCTCGTCCATCGCTCGCATCAACCCAAGCTTCACATGTCGTAATTAACCGCTCCACGCATGCATCGCGCGCGTTTGCCGCGGCATGGTGCAACGCCGTTCGCCCGCTCGAGTCCTCCGCGTCGACGTCGCACCCGCGTCGGCGCACCAGCACCTCCACCACGTCCGCGTGACCCGCCGCAGCCGCGTGATGCAACGCACAAAACCCATTAACGTCTCGCACGTCCGCGGCGATGCCGTACGCGAGCGCGTCGTCGATGCCCGTGAGCGAGCCAGATCGCGCAGAGTCAAACAACTGGTCCAGCGCGCGCTTCGTCGCCTTTGGATCAGGCGCCGCGCCCGTGGACGATGGCGCGACGCTCGCGAGCATAACCGTCGCACGCCACTCGCGTTCTGTGCGGACGACGCGTGGTGACGATCGATCGGGCGATGCGAAACCGCGCGGTTCGAAATAAGGACTGACCTGGTTGTTACAAATGTTTTCTACGCGCGCGACTATTGAATCTTAATGAGCTCAATGTCGAACAGCAGCGTCTTATCAATCATCCCTTGATTCTCCAACACGAATCCAAGCGCGCGATCGCCCGAAAAGTTCGCCGGCTGGGGCTTTTTCGTGCGCCATTTCTTCCCATCCGGGTACCCGAGCGCGTTGTTTGGCGGCACGATGATGCGACGAATCGATCCCACCTTCATCCCCACGATGGCTTCGCGAAACGCCCCGATGACGTTTTCATCGTTTGGCGTAAACCGAAAAAAATCCTTATCATCCCCAGTAAACGCACCACCCTTACTCTTATTACGAGCTTCAAACTGTGTATAAAACGAGACATTACAAACAACGCGGCGTTCGGTTAGTCGCTCGCGTCCTCGTCAAAGCTTCGAACGCGACTTTACATCACGATTACGATTCACACACACGCACCGGTCGACCGTAATACCCAATCGTGTACCCATCCCAATCAATCACAGCCGTGCCACTCGATGCCCCATCGTACGTCGCCGCGCCCGCCGGCGCTTCCACCACATCCTTGTACTGCAACCCGCTCGCCGTCTGCGTAAAGTCTGGGTAGATGATCGTACTTTTGCCGTAATCCTTCCCTTGTCCTTGCAACCCTTGCATGTAGAGCGTATCGCCGTACTCCGCGCGCGCGTCCGGTGCGCGCAGCGCCGCCCACGCGGTGACCGCGCCCGTCATCGCCGCGCGCCGCGACACGACAGACGTCGCATCGGCCACATCACCAGCCGCGCATCGAATGCGATGGTGTTTCGTCGCGCGCGCGACGGTGTGCGACGTCGTTCGCCGCGTCGCACGCATCGCACGCATCGCACGCATCGTCGTCGTCGTCTTCACCGTCACCGCACCGACGCCGCACATCGTCGTCGTCGTCGTCGTCGTCGTCGTCGTGAAGACCACGGCGTCGAGGAGTGGCAACTGTCGATCGAACCCTCACTCGTCTGCGCTCTCGCCGCCGCCCCTCGCGCGCGCGATTGATCGAACGCGCGAGCGGACGAGCATGGCGTCCACGTCCGCGGCGATGCCGGACGACCACATGGGCGACGTCGCCACGGGTCTGCCGCCCGGCGCCACGTCGCGCGTGCTGCGCGCGCCGATCGCATTGGAAAGCGGCGACGACATGACGGACGTCACCGTGGCGTACACGATGTACGGCGAGATGAACGCGGAGAAGACGAACATCGTGCTCGTTGGACACTCGTTGACGTCGAATTCGAACGTGCGCGAGTGGTGGGGGGAGGTTGTAGGCGACGGCGAGGCGTTTGCGTTGGATTTGGAGCGCGATTGCGTGGTGTGCGTGAATTATTTAGGAAGTCCGTACGGCACGGCATCGCCCGTGAGCGTGGATCCGCGCAAGAGCGATGGTGGTCAGTATGGTGTGGATTTTCCAACGCCGGTGACGATCAGGGATAACGCGGTGATGTGTAAGATGTTGCTCGAGGAGCTCGGCGCGCGCGGGGTGAAGTGCGCCATCGGCGGGTCGATGGGGAGCATGTTGGCGCTTGAATTCGCGGTGACGTATCCGGATTTCGTAGAGGAGTTGGTGATTATCGCGGGATGTGGACGACACACGGATTGGGCGATTGGTATCGGCGAGGCGCAGCGGTATGCGATCATGAGCGATAGCAAGTACAACGGCGGGGCGTACGCGAGCGGCGACGGCCCAAACGCGGGGTTGGCGACGTCGCGGATGATGGCGATGCTATCTTATCGCGCACCCGCAAGCGTGGATGGAAGATTCTCGAGATCGGACATGGGGGATGTCGTGCGTCCCGCGGAAGAGCCCGAGCTCGGGGTGCGCGCGCATTCGGGGCAAACCAAGTTGCCGTATTTCGCGGTGGAGTCGTATTTGCAGTATCAGGGGAAAAAGTTTATACGCCGGTTTGATGCGAATTGTTACATTCAATTGACGTATAGCTTGGATTCTCACGACGTATCGCGCGGCAGAGGAGATTACTTTGATGTTTTGGCGTCGATTAAACAAAAGACGCTCGTAGTGGGGATATTGTCTGACGTGTTGTATCCGTACGCGCTTCAACGGGAGCTCGCCGACGCGGTGCCAAATGCGCAGCTGTACACCATCGATTCTCCACACGGGCACGACTCTTTTTTGATTGAAATCGCACAGTTGAATGACGTCATCGCGAGGTGGCGACGCGGTGAAAACGTGGACACGCGGAAGACGACGTTGCATTTTACCGATTTGGAGACGAGCGACGACGTCGAGGCGTTGCGCGAAGGAATCAAAAGACTTCGAGAAGATCTCACGGTGGCTGAGAGCAAATGCGAGCGCGCAGAAGCCGCGCTCGCGGCGGCGCTGAACCCGTCAAATACCATCGCTCCGGGTGTGAGGCGATCTGCGAGCTCTACTGGAAGCTTGCACGGGCTCGTCATGCCCATGAATCCGGGTTTCAACTTTAAGCGTCTCACGCCCGTCTTCGGTAAGCTCTCCGTGGATGACGCGCGAGAGTCCCCCGGCGTCGGTATCGGTGGTTTCTAAACCATTAGCACATTACAGACATTGTAACAGAAATTAGCGACGTATGTACACACCATCGCGCCGTAAATGTTATCCCGCTTACGTGCCACTGCAAATCGAGCTGTCGCAGGCCTATTCAAACGTTCAAACGTCATACGCGCGCGCGCGTTCCGCAATCGCGCGCCGCGAACGCGTCGCAATCGATGATACATTCGTCATCGACGCGTCAGAACACGCTCGACGCATTTCTGTCGCGTGGCACCGCGACAAAACCCGTTGGAGCACCGTCGCGCACGGGCGTTGAGAACATTCCCCCCGCGGTCATCGCCGGCGAGAACGCCCCCGAATGCATCGAGGATGACATCGAAGATGATGACGAAGCGATCATTCTCGCCCGCTGGCGCCGCGTGTACGACGGTGTGACCGCATCGTCGAGTACGGCTGTGAACGACGACACGGCTTCGCGACGGTCGCGCGCCGTCGCCAGAGCCGCGTACGCGTACGCCGTCGCCAGAGCTAACGCGCGGCGACGCGCGAGAAACAGTCGCAACGCATCGCATGATTCGAGTTTTATGGGTGATTTGCGACGCTCACAGTGCGTGGTTGGTCGAGGAGATGCGGCGAAACGTTTAAAACTTGCAGCGTCGGGCGTCGCCTCGCGGTCGTTGGGCGAATACGGCGAGTGCGCGTTACCGCATGCGTCACTCGCGCGATTATCTGCGCGAAATAACGCCGTGAATGCGATTGAATTTGATTCATGTGGGGCGTACGTGACGTCGGGTACGAATGGTGGGGCGATTGACGTGCTGGAGGTTGGATCGTTGCGCGAGACGCGTGGGGAGCTGTATTGTCCAAAGGTGAAACTATCGACGGAGCGGTACATCGAAGCTTTGAAGTGGAACCCCGCGCGCAATGCTATCATGACCGTGAGTGATTCTTCGAATGTTGTTATAGCGTATCGTGCGACGCCGCGTGCGCTCGGTCCTCGACGTGCGTCGACCGCGTCCGCCGCGGCGCAGTCGGATATTTTGCAAAACTACATCGCAAACGCGCACGGCCAAGCGAGTTCGGGTTTTGGGTTGCATGATTTGATTTGCGACCCGAATGATCCGCATGCGATCGTCGCATGTTCGAGTCATGGTCAGGCGTTCGTTTGGGACACGCGTGTTGCAGGGGGTAAACACCGCGGCGAGTTGAGTTCGCACTTGAAATCACCGTTGCAGTCGCTCGTCATGTCAGACGATGGTCACACCGTCATTGCGGGAGTTGGCGACAGGAGCGACTTGTTAATCTGGGATATGCGAAAGCAAAGCGCGAAGAGTGGGACATCATTCGGGATGCTCGGTGTGAAGACGGAACGCTACGACCTCATAGCGCACCTGAGTATTTCCAAGCTGCTTCAAAAATCGGCGCTCGGCGCGGAGATGATGATCCCAAAGACCGGCGTACATTGGATTGGGAATGATCCTGCAGATAGCAGGCGATTAGGGTTTCACCTGGCAAATGGTTGGAGCGGGGTTGTGGACCTGCTGAAGCCGTGCGTGACGCACGCGCATTGCCCACCCGCGCCTTGGCTCGAAGTGAATCGACAACACAACGCCGCAGTGAATGATGTCCAACCAGATGCGCTTTCAGTGCCGATACGCGATTTGCGTCGCCGGCGCGCGTGTTGGGTACCTGGAGTTGGCACTTTTGCCGTTGGTATGGGCGTGAAACCGGGCGTGCGAGTATTAGACTTTACGCCAACGACGAAATCTCGACATTGGGTGCATGGATTGACCATGGCTGACCTCGATAAGGAGCCTGAGATGCGTTACGCGACTGGGAACGAACCAGTGCTGATCGAAACGTCGACGAAGATTTTCACCGTCGCCGCGCATCCGCTACATCACGGTGAACTCATCGCGGGTGGCGAGAGCGCGTTGAGTCTCATCGGATACGTCGCCGAGCGCCCAGCGGAAGAAAATCCAGATGACGAGAGAGAGTCTCTGGACGCGACTCAAATTGAAAATATTGTAGCATTATAAAAGAAAAAGCGCGGCTAGTTGCGCCTTCCACCTAGCTAGTAAACGCACATTGAATTACAGTCACAGCTGTGAGTCGAAAATCACGAGCAACACGTCTTCTCCTTTGTAGCGCGATTTGTCCCGAGATTAATCCCGCCACCGCCAAGACTGTTCGCTTTTGACCCGGTCAAACGCGCCTTTATGTTCTTCGCAATCGTCATAAACGCATCTTCCACGTTCACGCTCGCTTTGGCTGACGTTTCAAAGAATGGGATGCCGAACTCATCCGCCAGTGCCTGCCCGCGCGCCTTGCTGATTACGCGCTTCTCCGTGGACACGTCGCACTTGTTCCCAATTAACACCTTATTCACATTCGAACTCGCGTGCTGCTCAATATTTCTCATCCACCCACGCACGTTGTTAAAGCTCGTTTCATCCGTCACGTCGTATACGAGCAAAATCCCCATCGCCCCGCGATAGTACGCAGTCGTAATCGTCCGAAAGCGTTCCTGCCCGGCGGTATCCCAAATCTGTAACTTTACCCGTTTACCATCTAACTCCACGGTTTTGATCTTAAAATCAATCCTACAATGTGCGGGTAAAACCCATGGAAGGCGCGCGCGTCAGTCGAAAGAAGGAAAACGCGCGCGCGACGGCGTACGCCAATTTCGCCTTTGAATCAATCCAACATACGCGTCGCGTGCACGCACCCGATGGTCGTTATAAAGCTCGTCGTGAATTGATCATCACTAAATCTCAACAGCAAACAACTCTTCCCCACGCCTGCGTGCGTGCGGCGCGCAAGAAACCCACCATTCAACGTCAGTCAAAATTAAAATCAAGCGCCACCTGGCGCCGAGTTTGCGACGACGCGACGACGACGACGCGACGCGCGACGCGCGACGACACCACCTACCGCTATCACCGATGAGCAATAGCTTTAGCAAATGATCGTAATGCTGCCCACTCGACGTCATTTGCCGCGACGCACGGCGCACAGTGGCGCCACACCACGCCGCCTCGTTTCCACCCGCGCGCGCGCGTGTCACCACCCACGCCTCTTCGTTGCCGTCGCCGCCACCGACGACGACCATGGTGCTTCGCAACCACGCGCTCGGGTACGCCTGGGCGTTCGTCGCGTCGTTCGCCAACGCGTCGACGGATAATTTACGAAAGTTTGCATCGTCGCGCGTGCATAATCCGAGCGAGATCGTGGCGCTGAGCGAGCTCGTAAACGTCGTGGCGCTCACCGGGGCGATTGTGATCACTGGGAAATGGTCTGTGATGATGTCGTCGATGCGTCATTACGATTTTATGGCGCTTGCGGGTGCGGCGGGGGTGCTTAAGGCGTTGAGCGGGACGTTGTTGCAGCGCGCGTTGCAGCTCACACCGCTGTCGTTGTGCGTCCCGTATTTAGCGTTTACCCCGCTGTGGTTGTTAGTGATTAGTTTTTTCTTAGTGCATGAGACGCCGACAGTGCGTGGGGTGTGTGGGGTGTGTGTGATTACGCTGGGGGCGTACATGTTGAATGCGAACGCGGGGAAGGATGGGGAGAAGTTTGACAAGTCACCTCGAGCGACTGGCGACGACGCGGCTGCGACGACAACGACGCGTACATACGCTGGAGGTGCACGGATTTTGGACGCATTGTCGCCAGCTGGGGCGAAGAGAACATTAGAACGCTCGCAGTCGTGGATGTCCGTCGCTTCGAGCGGGTTGGAGACGGTTATCGATTTCGGCTCGATGTCGTTGGATAAGCGCGCAAAACAAGGCTTATTCGCGCGCGCGATTGGAAATCAAATTGAAACGTTGCGCAACAACCCTGGGAGTTTGTTGACGATGCTTTGCGCCGCGCTCTATGCCCTTATTGCCGATCTCGACAAGCTCGGAAAGTTACATTCCAGCGACTTGCTCGTCTTCATGTGCGTGCAACGATGCTTCATTTGCTTCCCTACGCTAGCCTTGGTTCTCGTTCGTTCACCCTCGGCATTCAAGAATTTCAAGTCTTCGCGCACCGCGGTGACGCTCGTTTTGATTGGCCTCACCGACATCGCCGGCATGGCGGCATTTTTGAACGCCATCAACTATATATTTACCTCGTACGCCGTCGCCGCCAAGCGTACGTCGATTTTAGCCTCCGTCGTCGGCGGCGCCGTCTTCTTCAAAGAACCTATCGCCCGGCGCTTGCCTTACATCTTCATCATGTTCATTGGCATGGCACTTATATTACTTGCCGATGCTGATCGTCATTAGCCGCAGCATGCGCTGCGTAGCCATTGTAACATCACCGCATCGCGTTCGCGTCCATTCGCCGAGTTAAACCCCACAGATTTATCCAGCCGTCACACGATCGCACGCGCGTTCGCCGCTCGTCGTCATGGATCCCGACGCCAATGAGAAGGAAATCGAAAGTACGTCAACGCTCGATGCGCATCGGCGCGGCCGACGCCGTCGGCGCGGTGGCGCGCGAGAGAAAACGCGCGGCGATCGCGTCGCGCTGTCGAGCCGCCGGCGAGGTCTAGCGGTGTCAACGCGAAGCGCGTCTCGCGCGAGAGACGACGCGATCATGCGTGGCGCGCGCGTGCGATGTGCTCGCGCGCGTTCGTGTGCGTGTGCGTGTGTGCGTGGACTGACGATGTGTGTGTGCGCGCCTCGGCGGGTGCGGGTGTTTCGTTTGAATAGTTTGGAAGATGCGCAAGGTGCGTGTTCGCGCGTTCGTCGCGGTATTCGCGCGTGTAGAGTGATGATGCGCGCGTGTTGTGCGTGAATTGTGTTATATGCAATGTGTGGTATACTGACGCGTGTTGCTTGTGTGTGTGTGTTGTTCGTTCGGTGTAGCTCATCAAGAAGCTGGAAGACGCGCGAGGGAACGGGACGTCGATGATTTCGCTCGTGATCCCGCCCAAGGGGCAAATCGCACTCGTGAACAAGATGTTGGTCGATGAAATGGGTACGGCGACGAATATTAAGTCGCGCGTGAACCGCCAATCCGTGCTTGACGCTATTGGGTCGGCGCAGCAGCGTTTGAAGCTGTATAATAGAGTCCCAGATAATGGTTTGGTCGTGTATTGCGGTGCCGTGTTGACGGAGTCTGGCAAGGAAAGACAGATGAAGATTGATTTTGAACCTTTCAAACCAATCAACACGTCGTTGTATATGTGTGATAACAAATTTCACACCAGCGCGCTGAGCGATTTATTGCAAAATGATCAAAAGTATGGTTTCGTCATCATGGATGGTAACGGTACGCTTTTTGGCACGTTGTGCGGAAACCACCGGGAAATTTTACAAAAGATCAGCGTTGATTTGCCCAAGAAGCACGGTAGAGGTGGTCAGTCTGCGCTTCGTTTTGCGCGCTTGCGTTTAGAAAAACGTCAAAACTACCTCAGTAAGGTTGCAGAACTCGCGACGCAGCACTTCATCACAAACGACAGACCCAACGTCGCCGGTTTAGTGCTCGCTGGTTCGGCAGATTTTAAGAACCGTCTCTCCGAGGCGGATTGCTTTGATAATCGTTTGCAAGAAGTCGTTTTGAGCGTTGTTGACGTTTCTTACGGTGGTGAAAACGGCTTCAATCAAGCCATCGAGCTCTCTGCCGATACATTGTCATCGCTCAAGTTTATTCAAGAGAAGAAGTTGGTCAGCCGGTTCTTTGACGAAATCGCTCAAGACACTGGAAAATACACATTCGGGATCAACGATACGCTCACTTGCCTGGAGATGGGTGCTGTTGAAACTTTGGTGTGCTGGGAAAACCTTGAAGTCGAGCGTGTGACTATGATGAACAGCCAAACGCAAGAGGAAACTGTAAAGTACTTCCGTCCCGAGGAGCTTACGGATAACGAGCACGTGCGCGACAAGGAAAGTGGTGTGGATTTGGAAATCATCGACAAGATGCCCATGTTGGAGTGGTTAGCTGAAGAGTACAAAAAGTTTGGTTGCGCGCTTGAAATTATTTCCGACAAGTCTCAAGAAGGAAACCAGTTCTGCCGCGGTTTTGGTGGCATCGGTGGTTTGCTTCGCTACCAAGTCGACTTGACAGCCTTCGAATGCGCCGTCGATGCCGACTCGGATGCATGGGACAGCGACGATAGCGAGTGCTTCATCTAATTTGCGTTGATAACTCTCGATTCTGTAGTAAAAAGTAATCAATTTGACACACAAAAAAGCGTTTCGCATCTTCCCGAGGCGAGACGATGTGGTGGCCCTCGAGTGGCCACACTGCGTGCCTCTTCATCTCGCGTGCGCGACGCCGTCGCTAATGGACGATGGGAAATCAAGTTAGCATGGTACCCTCCACGAAATCGTCTTCACTCTCATACTCCCGTCGCCACGCTCTGGCCCTGCAACTTCACCCGCGGCATGCCCGTCCGAGCACACCGCCTGTAAAAGCTCACAGCGGCAGTGCGCTCGCGCCTTTCGACTATCTCCCAGACGAGCTAGTTGCGCTAATTTTCACACATTTACCCGGCGATGATTTGGCCCGCGTGTCGTGTATCGACCACAGGTTCGCACGGCTCGCAAACGACGACGACGAGCTGTGGCTCAGAGCTCTTCACCGAGACTTTGGAACGGCTTTTGCGCCGCCTCCTGGCGTGCACGTGCCCAAAGGTGACGGAAAGTTACAGTACGCCACATGTCGAGAGACTTTTCGCGCGATTGTTCGTGGTCGACTCGGAGGGGACGGGCAGATTCCTTCAAACGACGTTCGGATGGGAATGCGAGTCTACGGTTAACCTCACTTTGTAACGCGATGTCCGTTGACGAGTTCTTGAATCGCGCACTCAAAGACGCGTCAGAAGCGTTAAAGTCCAAGAGTTCATCGGACAAGAACCCTTGGCGGGAGGCGTTGGATGTGTGGCGAGGATTTTACGCCGCGGTGGACTGGTCGGAAACGTGGTTGCGCGCGCTTCTCGTGGCACACGCGGCGCTCTTCGTCGTCATAATCGCTACAAGACGTAGTGAACGCACACAGGGTGTATTGTTTTGCGTGTGTGCAGTTGTCGTGTTTGCGGCTGAGCGCATCAACGCGTTCGCTGGCGCGCGTTGGGAATCCTTTTCGGGGCAAAACTACTTCGACTCGCGAGGGAGGTTTACTTCTGTCGTGCTTTCAACGCCATTATTAATAGCGGCATGCGTGGTATTGGTGAACATGCTGTTAATCATGACGAAGCTCATGGTAGACGTCGCACAGCGCCGCGGACGAGGAGGTAGTCTGAAGAAGACGCAGTAATTGAGAAACTGAGAGTATTTTTTAGAGGGCTCGCACTTTCCCGACGCATCGAAACGTTTGGTAGTTTTAGTAGATTTATGTACAAAGTATTTGTAATGTGTATCATGGAATTGTGAGAACGAATGCAACCGCGTTGAATCGTGCGTAACGACAGGGCGAAGAATCGTGCTATCGGTAAATCGCTAAGTGTCAACTGTCAAGACGCCATGTTTTTTGCAGATGCTCTTGATATGCTCTAGCTTTGAAGTGGCGTCTGGAATGTCAAGCGCCAAATCTGCAACGTGGCCTTCAACACGAAGGAACCCTTTCTGCATTTGACTGGCGCTTACCTCGCCGCTATCCCCCAGAACCTTGAGTAAACCAAGAATGTTGGCGACGTTGTTGCAATCTTTTGGAGCCTCCAAAGCCATGGTGAGGGCGAATTTAACAAACTCGTGATGGAAGAACGGCATACCAAGATCGTGCAAGCAGTGTCGAGCTTCGGAAACGTCGTTCGTGACGATGTACTCGTCAAGCATGGCTTTGATTTTCAGCTTGGCGGCGTCTAGAGGCGATTTATCAAAGTCGCCCCACGCGCGCAGTACCCTGTCGCTATGACCTGGTCCAGATAAATGCCCATGAGCGAGTAGCAACGCTTCTTGAGCGACTTTGCCCTCGCACGTGGACATGGCCGCGACGGTGTCTGGGAAAGATGGAGGTAAAATGTCGTCGATGATGGCTCGGGCGACGAACATTCCGAGAACCTCCGCCGTGTCCGGAACGTCAATCACGAGATCATCCGCCGCTTCGATCAATCGCACAAATCCACGTTGAATTTGTGCACTAGAAAGTGCACTCGGATACAGCGCGCTGAGTAGTACTGCGGCGGCTTCCTTTTCCCGATGCCCTCGGTCCATGGCGAGAGTCACCAAGCGCTTGACGAAAAAGTGTTCAAACATCGGTGCGTCGAGTTTTTCCACGCGCGTCCACGCCTCATCAATGTCCGATGAGCTGAAGTACTCAAGAATGATCGCCCCCGCCTGATCTTTGTACTGCTCGATGACATCCTTACTTTTGCCCCCGACGTCCACCGTCCTAAACGTCGTGGGTTCCTCCGTCGAGTCGTAATTTGGATCCCCCGAATCCAGCGCATACACCGGTGAATCATCAATCACCGACAGCACGCGCATGGTTTCATCTCCTTTTTGTCCGCGTCCACTCGCGCGAGAATGTTGCACGCCGTGCGAATCCACCCACTGTACGCTCAGCGCCGCGCTCTCGCGTCCAGTCAGCCCCGCGCCTTTCCCCGCCGCCTCCAACTGATGCCTCTTACGAATCGTCGCATCGAACGCCTTTTGCTGCTCCACCGTGAGCAACATCTCGAACGATCGCTGTCGCAGCCGCGGCGGCACGATTCACCCTCCTCGCTCGGCGTTCCCGAGTGCGGCGTCGGGAAACAAATCCAATCGAACGCTGCGCGAGGATGCTTTTCGTGCGCCTACGCGGTGCGTTGACGCGCGCGATGTCCTATATCCGCGATGCGCGGCACGAGAAGCGAGAACACGCTGGCGAGAAATTCGATCGATCGTTTGCGCGCGTTCGCGTGCGCCGTGCGTCGTCGCGGGCGTCGTCAGCGCCTGTCGTTCGCGTCGCGGTGTGTCGACGGTCGCGTGCCGAGCGCAACGACCTTGGACCGAACGTGTATTCGTGCGACGTACTATGATCTCTATACCCTCTGTTTGAGATGCATTTATAACGCTGACTCGACAGTTGAGATATTTTCGCGATAGAGAGGAATCTTATTCACAATACGTGTGTGTTCATTCCATCGAAAACGGACCGGTGCGGCACATCACCTCGTGCGCCTCGCGACACTGGACGCCAGTGCTCGCGCCGCGATCGCGACGCGTCGACGATGACCGACCAGACGTGTCGTTCGTGTTCTTCTTCGTCCTCGTTGCCGTCACTGTCGTGGCGCTCGACGAGCGACACGTCAACGACGCGCGGCGCTCGACGACGATCGGTTCCGGTGCGCCATGGTGTTACTCGGCTCATCGGCGCGCTCGCGCTCATCGCGCTCTGCGCGACGCCCGCGGTAGACGCCAAGCCGAAGCTTCAGATTGTGAATTCTGCGAATGACATCGTGCACGCATCGCACATATTATGCGGCTCGAATGCGGCGGGGAAGGAGAAGTGTTTGGATTACGAGGAGATGTTGGCGCCGTACACCGACGCGGCGCACCACTTGGAGCAGGCGTTCGCGGAGCTCGCGGTGAAGTATTCTGAGTGTCCAACTGGGAGTGAAGGTGGTGATTTGGGGTATTTTCCGCGCGGGGAAATGGCGAAGGATTTTGAGCGCGTGGTGTTTGACGCGAAGACGCCGTTGGATACGGTGGTCGGTCCGGTGGAGACGCGCAACGGGTGGCACTTGGTGTTGGTGCACGATAGACATTTGGCTGACGACGAGGCCAAGGAGAAAGCGAGGTTGAAGCAGGAGGCGTTGAAGCAAGAACGGCTCGAACGGGCAGAGCAACAGCGGGCGTATCAGGAGCACCGCGAACAGCGCCGACGCGAACGCTCGATGCGGGCAAACTTGAAGGATAGAGAGACAGATAAACACTCGTTGCATCACGACGAGTTGTAATGATATTACTATACGTTGCTGCTATCGTACTAATAACGCTCGAGTAACTCTCGCAGATACTCTGCGCGAAGCGCCAAGTCGCCTGCATTAGTCGTCACGCCGATGGAATCTTCGAGCTCCTTCGCTTGCCACAGCTCTCGCAAAACTTCCCAGTATTCTCCACCACCGTCGACTAAGAAATCACATGCTTCAACCCAATCGGGCTCTTCTTCGCAGTACTCGCGAATGCGTTTGAAATCGAGCTCGTGAATGTCGACAAACACCCGCCGCAGCGCCTCTGCCGACGTCGACTCGCTCGGGCCTCTCGAGCTCAACGCGCTAAATACTAACTCTGTGAGCGTCACAGCGAGTGCTTTAAGATCAATCACCACGCTTTCAGGCGTACACAGCGTGCTGCACCCAAAGTTGATCAATTTCACGTCCAAATCATCCGCAGACCGATCGACAAATGTGCTACACAGAAACGTCGACGCGTCCAGCGCTCCGTGCGCTACGCCTCGTTCGTGAGCGTACCATACCGATTTAATGCACCCTTCAAACGCCTTACGCACGAACCGCGCGCGCGCGCGTTTCGGTTCATCTGCGACGCGCTGTACAGGTGGCCAAAACTTCACCGCAGAGTTCACATCCTGCCTCGCTCGAGGGTATTCGCTCAGCCGACGCAACCCGTGCCATTCCTGCACCGTCCACAACGACGTCGCCTCTGAGTCCACACCCTTCGACGCAAAATATCCCACCAATCGTGCTATTGGTAAATTCCGCTTCGGTAACATCCCAGGACCACGTCCGTAACGATCAACATCAATCTCCACGTCATCATCGAACAACAATCGCTCGTACGCGCGCACCTCTGTTTCCGCGAGCGCCGCCGCTTCGCGCCCCTTGTACTCCTTCAACATCACCGCCCCTCGATCAGCCTCGGCGCGCCCGATTCCGAGCGGTTCCGCGGGCGCGTGCACGTATCGCCCAGCGTATAAATTCACGCAACTCGCATCGTCGCCGCGTGCGTCGACGTCGCGGCTCGTCAGCGACGCGCTCTCCGCCGACCCATCCGCGGCTGTCCTCCACGTGAACGCGCTATCGCGCTCGCGTTCGACGCGGAACGTCACCGTGCCGAGCTTTTGTGCGATTTCAAAATCATCCGCGTCGGCCGCGTCGAGCGCGGCGCGCGCGAGGCGCGAGGCGCGAGGCGCAGCAGCGCGACCCCGTCGCGTCGCTGACGTCGATAACGTCAACGTCAATGTCGACGACCACGACGTCGTCGCGCGCGCCGCCGCGGACGACGACGCGCGCGCGTTCGATGGCGCGAACATCGCACGCGCAATCCGTACGCGCGTCTCGCGCGCGCTCTGTCTCGCGCGCGTCGCGTGAGGCGCGTCGACGAATGCCGCGCGCACCTCATTCGTCGATGCGGAGCGATAAACCCGACGCCGCGAGTGCATCGTCGCGACCGGGCGACGCGAACGCCGAGCGCGAGATCGACGTCTTCGCCGTCAATGACCCATTCACCGCGTTTTTCACACTCGTTGCGGTGATTCTCGCGCTCGTGCAAGCCGCATCCGCGCGCGCGTGTACGTGTTGAAAAGCAACACATCATGAGCACCGATGACGCCGGTGCGGACGATGCGCTCGCGCGTGCGCGACGTAATCGCGCGTGCGCGATCGCGAAACGTACGGCGGTGCTCACGGCGACGACGATTCCGCGCGAACGCGTGCGCGCGCTCAACGCAACGCCTGTGAATGATCGCGACGGCGCGTACGCGGTGTATTGGATGCAAGCGTCGCACCGCGTCGAGCACAACGAAGCGCTCGAGTACGCGATTCATCGCGCCAATGTCGCGCAAAAACCACTCATTGTGATGTTTTCGTGCACGGCGTCGTATCCGGAGGCGAGTGAGCGGCATTATGGTTTTATGTTCGAAGGTTTAGTTGAGGTATACGAGGCGTTGCGCCGTCGGCGGATTTCAATGACGGCGACGATTAACGCGCCTCCGGCGTCGATCATCGCCGCGAGTCGACAAGCGACGGAAATTATCGTCGATGGAGCGTATATGCGCATACTTCGTGCGTGGAGAGCAGAATTGGCGCGCGAATCGTCGTGTGCGGTGACGGAAATTGAAGCCGACGTCGTCGTGCCGCAATTGACGAATGCGCCCGGCGGAGCGGCGGAAATCGCGGCGGCGACGTTTCGCCCGAAAGTTCTCCCTCGAGTCCCCGCATTTGTCAAGTCAGAGCTCCCACAGTTCCCATACGCGTATGGCGAGCTCGACGACGACACTCGGGACGTGTTTGAAGACGCGATTAAAGATTTTGAAACGCTCCCCGTCGACCAGGGCGTCGACGCGTGCTTACGCGCGCTCTCCGCGCGCGGCTTGCCACGGCTCGAACGGTGCCCTCGAGTGACGTCGCACGTCGGCGGTGCACGCGCCGCGCGCGATAAGCTCGATACATTTTTGACGACCAAGATATTGTCGCGATACGCGCAGTCGCGTAACGATCCGAGCATGGGGTTACAGTCGCATTTGTCGCCGCACATTCAATACGGGCAAATTTCAGTCGTCGAAATCGCGCGGAGAGCGCTCGAGTTTCAAAAAGCGCACGCGATGGATGCGAAGATCAGCGCGAGCGTGGATGTGTTTTTAGACGAACTCATCGTGCGTCGCGAGCTCGCGGTGAATTTTGCGTTGAGGAATCCGCATTACGATACGTATGAAGGCCTTCCAGAGTGGTCGAGGAACACGCTCGCGAGGCACGCGAGCGACGCCAGAGCGTGGACGTACACGCTCGAGCAATTTGAGCGCGGTGAAACGCATGATAAGCTATGGAACGCCGCACAACGGGAGCTCGTGGTGTCGGGAAAGCAGCATAATTTTGTGCGCATGTACTGGGGGAAGAAAATTCTCGAATGGACGGCGATTCCAGAGGACGCGTGGCGCTTTGCGATGACGTTGAATAACCGGTATTCGCTGGACGGTAGAAACATGGTGAGCTTGACGGGCGTCGGATGGTGTTTTGGTTTACACGATAGAGAATTCCATGACTTCGAGGTCACTGGTACCACGAGGCGATTTAGTTCCGAGGGCATGTCGAAGAAATTCCCAGCTGGAATGAAGGAATATCTCGAGCGATGGGGCGAAGGCGGACATCGAAAGCGTCAGGCACGCATCGCGGATATGTTTGCGTCTGTGAAAAAGGTTCGCGATGAAAGGTAGCACATAGCACTAGTTTGCCTTTCTTATTACTGTAGAATAAAGTTGTTTTCATGGGATTGTGTCTTCATGCAGAGTTTAAACGGTCTCTGTCTTTAAATTCGCGCGCGACTCGAGCGTCCATCGCGTGGAGGAATTCGCCCAGCGAGCACCGCCCGTCTGAACCCACGGCGTTGTACGCCAAAAATGGGAGCTTTCGCAACGCGCGACCACTTAAACCTTCGCACTTTTCCGCTATTTGACACAGCACTTGATGAGGTGCAGGTTCCGATTCGAATTCTCGATCTAAGTCGCAGATGTCACCGTATGCAATGTCTTCATATTCGTCGATTGCTAAGACGTCGTACACCAAGTCGCGGCGCATGAGTTCAACCACGCACGAACGCAGAATCTCAAACCGAGCACTCACACCTGGTGGACCGATGTAACATTTAATATCCGCCCGGTCCACAAAAGCTAAATCTATAGCCTCGGTGATGTTACTCGTCGTGAGCACGATGGCGTTTGGACGCGACTTGAGCGCGTCGATTTGAGTCAAGAGCGCGTTCACGACGCGAATCGCGTCGCTTGGCTCAGATCCATTCGCCGCACTCTTGCGCGCGGCGGCTAAACTTTCTACTTCGTCCACTAATACGAATACTAACGACGATTCGTCTTCTAAAAGTTCTTGAATCTTCCCAAAAAGCTTACTCACCAATTTCCCGCTTTCGCTAAACCATCGACTAAATAACGAGTGCGCGTTCACCTCAACCAAAACGCTATTCGTATACACGTCATTGAACCGAATCGACAACCGCTGCGCCAAAGCCTTACACAACGTCGTCTTCCCCGTCCCCGGCGGTCCATGCAACAACACCACGCGATTCCACGCAATCAATTGCGCGTCCACCCCGCGTTCGCTAAACAACAACGCGTTCGCCGCGTACCGTAACAACTCCCCCTTGACATCCCCTTCCTCATCATCAAACACCAAACTCTCCCACGCGCCCTCAAAATCTCTCGACGGCAACATCCACTCACGATACGTCGCGATATCATCCGCGCCATCCATCTCCTCTCCCGGTTCGTCCTCGTGTAACGCGTACGCCCGACACCGCGCGTCGCACTGCCAAAATAACACCTTCCTCGGCCTCTCACCATTCGCCGCGTGCGTCCACGTCACGTCGCGCACCCACACGCGCTCGACGTGCTCGCGCATCACGCGCCCGTGCGCGCTGGCGAAATCTTCCTCCGTGAGCTCGTCGTCGACGCGCACGAGCGCGTCGCGCGTCGTCGGCACCGTGCCCACGCGTTCGAGGCTCCAGCGCACGGCGCGCGTGACGTCGTCGAACGACACCGAGGACGTCGACCGCACGCGCGCGTCGATGTGACAGATGGCGATGATGCCGTCATCCATGGTGTCGCCGTGCGGTGCGGTGCGGCGATGGCGACGGCGACGGCGCGGCGCGCAGTGCCGACGAACGACGACAGCTCGAGCAATCGAATTCAAAATGCGTACATAAATCGCCGGTTGTCCGAACACGTATACGATGCACGTCTTTATCTATCAACATACCACCGTGATGCCAATAAATACCACATATACGTAGAGTAAGGTCCGTGATAGCTATGTCGTGTGCACATGGAGGAAATCCCATGGCATGTCCGCGTCAGCACCTTATCCACACTCGCGACCGACCGACGGCGCGTGCTGTCGCGCGCCGCGACCGTCGTACTGTACTGCGCGCGACGCGAACGCGGTGTGCGTCGTTCGCATTATTTTCCGCGGTGCGTCGCGGTGCGTCGCGCGCCGTGCGGCATCGGGTGTCCGAACCGTCGGCCCCGCGCGCCCGAGGGCCCGCGCGCGCCGAAGCGCCGAAGCGACGCACGCGCGAGTGCGCGCCGCGGCGACGGCGGCGACGACGACGACGTCGGCGTCGGGCGTTGGGAGAATATCTTGGGTAGCCATTCGCATCGGTGCATCGCGCGCGCGGTGCGCGGCGCGCGGCGCGTCGGTCGCGGGAACGCGTTTCGCGTCGTTGATTTTTGAACGCGCACGCGCGAGGGTCGGTGCGAAAAAGTTCCGCGCGGGGCACCGGCGCGCGCGGCGACGGTGATGTCGAGCAAGGTACGCGAGTCGGGCGCGTGTGTGGATGCGAAATGTGTGCGCGCGGTGGTGCGATGGACGACGCGAGAGCGCGGTCGCGTCGCGCGTGGGCGTGGTTTGATTGATGCGATGCGCTGGCGGTGACCTCACAGGCGCTGACGTGTGTTGTGTGTGCGCGTGTACTCGTTTCGTTGTAAACGTCCAGGCTGGACCGTCGAAGACGGTGACGCTCGATGCGCTTTCGGCGGTGTTTCACTTGCCAATTAATGATGCGGCAAAGGAGGTGCGTTGGTGTAGGCAGGCTTGTGGATGTGTCGGCGCGCGTTCGTGAAGTCGTTTTGGCGTCGCGTGGCGCAGCCAGTCGACGAATGACGACGAACGACGTGACTGTGTTAGTTGAGACATACTGACGCGTGTGTTTTTTTGTGTTATTTTCATTTCATAGCTTGGGATGTGTGTGACTGTCTTGAAACAGCGGTGTCGCGATCACGGCGTGGCGCGGTGGCCGTATAGAAAAGTGAAGAAGTTGGACACGATTATAAACGCGCTCGAGACGACGGCGACGACGTCAACCGCGACGACGACGTCGACGGAAGATGGCGTAGTGAAAGCAAAAGGACGACGCGGGAGACCTTCAATGCACGATCAGCAGTCGCGACTTGAGACTGTCAAGCGTACGCGTGACTTGTTAATCACGCAGCCGAATAGCAAAGCGCACTTGAAGGTTGGGAAATTGGACAAGACGACGCGCAAGCGTATGGCGTCCTCTATGGATGACGCGCGATGCGAAGACTCTTCTGGTGACGACAGATCATTCAAGACGTCTTCGTACGCTACAGTTAGAGGTGCATCGAATCCATCGGTGAGCAATTCGCCAAAGAGGTCAAAGGCGAGTCGCGACGGAGTGAAATCAGAAGAGACGAGCGCGCCACTCGGCGGGGTGCTCGGTCGCCTTCTCGAAGCCGCGCACAATGCAGAGAAGATACCAAGAGTTAGTAAACCTCAGGCTATGAGGCCATTGAAAATCGGCGTGACGACGAGTGGACGCAAAGGGTCATCAACGCCGTCGCCTGGATCTTCGAACGGCAGCGACCAAATGCCGTTTCCCGCAGCCCGTTCAACGTTTTCGATGTTTCCGTCAACAGACTTTCTGCGAGCGACGATGCCCGTCGCACGAACGTCGCCGGCGCATATTCCTTCAAACATCGCGCGACCGATACCGCGCAAATTTAACACTGAGGCCGTCTTGGCTTCACTCGCGAATCAAATTCCAGGCGCCGGCGGCTTCCAAGCGTTTTGGCATTCGCTCTCGCGCTTTGGATCGGCTCCGAATCCGTCGTCATCACCATCACCGGCTCCACCGAGAAAATGATTCCACATGAAAGTAGATAGAATACGATAGCACTCCACCACTAGCTCTATTGCTTCTTCAGGTACCCGCACCCCCGCTGGGTTGTCTAATTTTGGATTGACTCTCGACGTCCTCGTCCTCTCCGGACGACGCGCCGACGACAGAAAACATTTGATTTATTGATTTTTTTCGCGCGAGTGCCATGCTCACGCATCCACCCATAGCCGCGCACACGCGCATTCGTACGGATCTGTTGTGACTTAATATTTACACCATTCCGTATGCATCCATCACTCGTCATCCGCCTCGCGCTCCATCCTGGGTTCGCGACTCAGAGCCCGCGGACCACATCCACACCTGGCGGCTGGGGCTTGCTCGGGCTCGATGCGCGCCACACCTCGCCGCCCCGCGCGCGCGGCTGAACGACGCGCACGCACGCACGCACGCGCGAGCACGCTTGGTATCGCGTTCCACGAGCATCGACGCCAGACGTTAGACGACGACGACGACGACGACTGCTGCTGCTGCTGTCGTGAGACGCATTCGTCGTGGAACCTTGAGATCTTCCAGTGTGCGTTTTGAGTGAAATCGCGCGCGATGGGGAAGACGCCGGCGCAAGAGAACCGCCTCAAGGCGAAGAAACAAGGAATGTCGCACGAAGATGTGAAGAAGCAGCAAGCGGCGGATGCGAGGAAGATTAAAGAGTTGGCAAATAAAGACCTAACGTTTGGGCAGACGAAGGGCGCGGGACTGAATAAAAAGCACGAGGTGCACTTGCAGCGTTTGAAGGATATGGCGGATCCGACGACGGAGCTCGGTAAGGCGACGTTGCGAGCGGCGAGGAAGAAAGCTAAGGAACAGCAGGAATTTCTGTTGCGCACAAAGGGTATCGATGTGAAACAGCCGGAATGTCCACCAGGCGTGGACCCGAAGACGATTTTGTGTGAGTTTTTCAAGCATGGATGCTGCGCCAAAACGGCGGACAAGTGCAAGTATTCTCACCAACTTGATATCGCGGCTCGTCAGCAAAAGCGTAGCGTGTTTGAGCTCCCTGATGAAGATTCTATCGAGATGTGGGATCAAAAGAAGCTCGAAGCGGTCATCGCTCGCAAGCACGGCGCCGAAAAGAACACCAGCAACGAAACCGCAATTGTGTGCAAGCACTTCCTCGACGCCGTCGAAAAGAAGCTCTACGGTTGGTTCTGGCACTGCCCAGGTGGTGCAGATTGCAAGTACAAGCACAAACTTCCGCCGGGCTTTGTTTTCAAGTCTGAACTTCGCGAACGCCTTTTGGAAGAGGCGCGTGCGCGAAAGACTGATCAAGACATTTTAAGAGAGAAGTTGATTGAACTCAAGAAGAATGGCCCATCTACCGCAATGACTCTTGATGTTTACCTCGAATGGAAGAAGGAACGTGTGGAGAAGAGACGAGTCGCGGATGAAGCTGCCACCGCGGAGCGCAAAAAGAAGGGCTTGCTCACGGGTAGAGAAATCATTGAGGCTCAACTTGGCGATGCTGTGTCAAGCGAAGACGCTGGTTCGAGCGCCGGCGACGATGAAATTGTTCGCTTGATGAAGGAACGCCGCGAGGCGGACGATGAAGCCGAAGCTAAGGCGGCCGAAGAGGCACGGGAGAACCTCGAGCGCGCCAAGCAACTCGGCGACCTTTACAACATTGAAATGCTTCCTGATGAAGTCGACGACTTCGCGGATCTCGACGACGAGGAAGAAGACTTTGCACCGCCTGAAGGTTGGACGCCCGATGCGGTCGCGCCCAATGCGGGTGAAGATGGCGACGATGAAGAAGCCAACGCGGCCAACGCGGCCAGGGAGGCAAAGGAGGAGAGCGACAGAGTTGCGCGCAAGCAGGCGGAACTCAAAAAGCTTGAAGAAGAGGGTATTGTGCTCGCTATGAAGACTACTACGACGGATAAGGAAGCGGCACTGTTCAAACCTGCTGTTGAAATCCCAGACGAAGCATTAGGCGACGGCGAGCTGGACCCAAAGAAGCTCGGCGAGATGATTGCGGCCAAACGCGCTGCAGAAGAAGCTCAACGACAACAGGAACTTGCCAATCTTGCTGCGGATAAGGAAGCGAAGGAAGCTGCGAAAGCGGCCAAAAAGGCTGAACGTGAAGCAGCACGCGCCGCCAAGAAGAAGTCCAAGAAGAAGGGTGATGACGACGACGATACAATTGACAGTATCGAAAAGGCTATGGGTAGCGTCGAAATTGAAACCACGAGCGCATCGCTCAAGCGTATCTCTACCGGTGTCTTGGCATCCCGACCAACGGCTCGCGATATCAAAATTATCAACTTCTCCATGGGCATGGGTGGTCGCGAACTTATTAAGGACTGTGACATCGAAATCACCATCGGGCGTCGTTACGGTTTGCTTGGGCAGAATGGTTGCGGTAAGACCAACTTCCTGGAGTGCCTTGCACGCCGTGAAGTCCCCATCCCTGATCACATCGACTTGTATCACTTGCGCGAAGAAGCTGTTCCGACCGATCGCTCTGCTATTCAAACCGTGATTGACGAAGTCAAAGCGGAGATGGAGCGCTTGAATGCTTTTGAACAACACATTCTCGAAACCACTGGTCCCGACGACGAGCGTTTGGAACTCATCTATGACCGCTTAGAAGAAATCGACCCGACCACTTTCGAGGCTCGGGCGGCAGAACTTTTACACTCCCTTGGCTTCGAACAATACATGATTCACCGTGCGACCAAGGATATGTCTGGTGGCTGGCGTATGAGAGTCGCCCTCGCCAAGGCGCTCTTCGCGTCGCCAACACTCTTGTTGCTTGATGAACCGACAAACCACTTGGATTTGGAGGCGTGCGTGTGGCTCGAATCGTACTTGGCGCAGTACAAAAAGTGTTTGATCATTGTTTCGCACTCTCAAGATTTCTTAAACGGCGTCTGCACGCACATCATTTGGTTGACTCAACAAAAGCTCCAGTACTACACGGGCAACTACGACACTTTCCAAAAGACTTTGAACGAGAACAACGTCGTGCAACAAAAGAAGTATGAAAAAGAACAAGCTGATATCAAGCACTTGAAAGAGTTCATCGCGTCATGCGGTACGTACTCCAACATGCGTAAGCAGGCTGAGTCCAAGCAAAAGATTATTGACAAGATGGTGGCTGCTGGTTTGACGCCTCCCGTCGTCAAGGAACACGACTTTACGTTTGATTTCCCAGACTGTCAAAAAGTGCCGCCGCCAGTATTGCCTTTCGGCAACGTTTCGTTCTCCTACAGTGGTAAGAAAGAGGATTACCTGTATGAAAACTTGGAGCTTGGTGTTGACTGCGACAGTCGCATTGCGTTGGTGGGCCCTAACGGTGCCGGTAAATCCACATTGCTCAAACTTATGACTGGCGAATTGACGCCATCAGAAGGGACGGTCGATCGTCATCCGGCGTTGTCGATCGGTAAGTATCACCAGCACTCTGTTGACGTTCTCGACAAGAGCATGAAGACGTTGGACTTTTTCATGCAACAGTACCCGAATACCATGACGTTCAAGCGCGAAATGGAGGAATGGCGAGGTTACTTGGGACGGTACGGCATCAGCGGCCGAATGCAGACTCAACTCATCGGCGAACTGTCCGAAGGTCAGCAGTCGCGCCTCGTGTTTGCTATGCTCTGCATGTCTCGACCGAACTTGTTGCTTCTTGATGAGCCCACGAACCACTTGGATTTGGAAGCCATCGACGCCTTGGCTGAAGCCATCAAGCGCTACAATGGGGGGCTTGTTCTCGTGTCGCACGATTTCCGCTTGATTGATCAAGTTGCGGAGCAAATTTGGGTGTGTGAAGACAAGAGCGTCAAGGTGTGGACGGATGAGGGCGGTATTCGGGCGTACAAGAAGAAGCTAGCCAAGAAGGCGGAACGAGAAAGCGCCGAGCGTAAACTGAAGGGCTCTAAATAGAGCGAGCTCTGTTCGACAAAGCTCTTGAATATTCACGAATTGAAAACATTTTAATAACTAAACTTTGCGTAGTTCACAAAATGAGATAAATATGCTACACTGCGTATCAACCAGACTCACGTCCCGCGGAACTTCAACGTCACCGCGCGGTGCGCCCACGAGAGCGCCGCGTCGGTACCCCCCAACAACAACGTCAGCGCTATCATACCACTCATCACTACCAACGAGTTCACCGCAACCCCTTTCGCCGTATCCCACGTCAATAACCCTCTATTCGGCCACGCGAGCAACGGAGCCACCTTGCGCAAATTCCCCGGCTGCGCCTTGAACCACGCCAACACCTCTCGCGCCACAAACATCGCAAAAGGCACGTGCTCGTCCGCGTATTCATCCACGTCCGCCGCACCATCGTCAAACGCACCCGAATCCTCGCGCGCGAGCGCATCGTCGCGGGCGATCGACGTCGCCGCCGCGCGTGGTCCGCGGTGGACCCGACCGACTCGCACGCGTTCCACGATGTTCGTCCGCGCCGTCGCGCGCCAACGCGGCGACGTCGACGCGCGTCGCGATGACGTCGATGGCACCGGCGTCGTCGTCATCGTCGTCGTCGCGCGTGCCGCGGCCATGGCCGTCGTCATCGGCGGCAAACGAAGGCGCAAAGGCGACGAGTGGCGGCACAGCGCGACGGTGACATCGATGACGACGCCCGTAGCGACGATGCGTCGGTGCGCCGCGCCGACGAGGCGTGCGATGACGACGACGACGACGTCCTCGTCGCCAGCGCGCCGCGCGCCGCGATGTCGCGGTGCCGCGCATCGCACATCGAACGCCGTCGATGGGCGCACCGACGTCGATGTCGATGTCGCCGCGTCGCTCGAGCCTTGGGCGCGCGCGCTGCTGCCGTCGCGAGATCTCACGCGCGCGACCGCGGATGCGAGGACGACGTCGAGTCGCGATGACGCGGCCAAGGTGTTCGCGACCAAGGCGTTCGCGTACGTGTACGATAAAGGATATAGGCAAATGTTCAACGCGCTCGGCTATCCTGGACGCGAGCGCGAGGGCGAGATCGCGGTTGAGGTGCTCGGGGAAACACACCGGCATGGACGGTTGTTGGATGTTTCTTGTGGACCTGGGAACGTGACGTCGATACTAGTCGATGCGCGGGTATGGGATGTAACCGCTTGTGATTACGCCGAAGCCATGTGCGAGCGGTGTCGAGAGACATGCGGCATCGGTGCTAATGTTTATCGCGCCGACGTGGCCGATTTACCGTGGTTGGCCGAAACATTCGATGCTGTACACTCATCCGCTGGAGCGCACTGTTGGGGCGAGCCCGAAAAGGGATTTGAAGAAATTTATCGGGTGCTGCGAAACGGCGGCACAGCACTGGTTAGCACCGTTGTTTTGTTGAAAACGACTGGCACACAAAAAGAATACGAGAAAAATCGAACGTCAAATACCCCATTTTGGGATGCTCTCGCGGTCCAAACGATGATGGAGAACGCGGGATTCAAAAGTGTTGAACTTGTGCGTCAAGAAAAATGCTTCGTGCAGTTCAAAGCGCGAAAGTAGCACCGTAGCAGCAGCAGGAGTAGCAGGAGTAGCAAATAAAATAATCAATACCATTATCGTCGAAGAATTTTCTTCAAAGCATCATCTATACGTTCATACTTGAACTTGTAGCCGGCACTGAGAGCCGTCGTTGGCTGTACCTTCTGTCCTTGAAGAACCACCGTTGCGCCTTCACCCAGAAGCGCTTGAATGGCGAAATCCGGCACCGGCAACCAGTTTGGCTTGCCAAGTGTCTCTCCCAGTGTTTCGCACATATCGCGCATGCGTACAGGAGTAGGCGCTACGCAATTGATTGGTCCGTTGAACGCTTCGTTCGTCAGACTCTCCAAAATCAAGCCCACCGCGTCGTCTCTGTGCACCCAGCTAAACCACTGCGAGCCATCGCCCAAAGGCCCACCCAGAAACGCCTGGAACGTGGGGACCATTTTACCCAACGCACCGCCGTCACGGTCGAGAACGATCCCGAGTCGGAGGAGCACCACCCGACATCCGTTCGCGCCCTTTGCCGTCTGCTCCCACGCCTGACACACCTGACTCAAGTAGTCTGCACCTGGCCCACTCGACTCATCGTACGTGTCACTTTCGCTCGTGCCGTAATATCCGATGGCCGATGCGTTGACTAACACTTTCGGTCGTTTGCTTTCATCTTCGATCGAGTTGATGTGTTCGACGATCGTCTTCGTGGTTCTCACTCGCGAAGCCATGATTTCACCCTTAATCTTCGGGTCCCAACGAGTACTGATCGGCTCCCCCGCCAAATTTACCACATGTGTAGCACCTACGAGTCCTCGTCGCCATTTATCCTGGCCCACGAACGCAATATCACCCTTTGGGAGAGAGTTTGGCGATAGCTTGCCGCGCGCTTTATCGACATCACGCGTTAAAACTCGCACCTCTGCTCCTTGCTCGAGAAGCGTAGCGACGAGTTTGGAACCGACAAAACCCGTAGCGCCAGTAATGGCGACAACCAATCGCTGTGACGTCGTCGCGGTAGCGTCGGCTGCGCTGGCGGCGGTGACAAAACGGCGCTCGCTCAATCGGGACGCGCGAGCCGTCGCTGATGCCTTATCCACCAGACTACGGTGAGCTTGGCGCTTAAGCGACGCGTGTACATTCACACGCGCGCTGATTTTGTTATGTGTATTTGCGTATGTTGCCATGTTACGCGTCAAGCTGAATACTTAACGCCGGCGGTGGCGAGGTTGACAGTGAAGTACTGCTGTTCAGGAGACGCGTTGAGAAACACGTGGCGCATGGCTGCTTCAGGAGTGAGCCGCCGTGCAGGGTCCCAGTCTAGTGCGCGATTGAGAAACTCGTCAAAAGCTGAATCTTTCGAAATAATAGGTCCGCAACGAAGAGACCGATGCTTTACTGATGCATTCGATAATCTCCCTGGAGTGCTGAAAGGGACGCTTCGCATTCGGCTTTCGCTGCACTCAAGCAGTGATGAGGTGTTCATGATGGTAAAGTTCACTCGTCGCTCGGTGTTTGTAGCGGCCAAAAGCATGCGTTTTGGGGGAGGTCCTAATTTAGACACAATACTGCTCAATAAAGCTGCTTCGTTGTCGCCAAAGAAAATTGGCTCGCCGATGTACAGTTCCGCTAGCACGCACGCAAGACTCCACACGTCAATCGGATGGCTATATCCGATGCCGAGCATAACCTCTGGGGCGCGATAGAATCTGCTCTGTACATATGTATACACTGCCCGCCCAGCGTAACACGCACTTCCAAAGTCGATTAATTTCACGTTGAGCGAATCCGGGCGCTCAAGCAAAATGTTTTCTGGTTTGATGTCACAATGGACAATCCCAATCCGCTTCAAGTACAGCAACGCCTCTACGAGTTGCCGAGCTATATGTCGAACAGTGACAAGTGGAATACTTGTGAATTCCCGTGCGGCAAGAAACTCGTACAAGTTGATGTGTAAAAGTTCAAGAACGACACACGTATGCTGACGGAACTTGAAATGCTCGAGCATACGAACAACTCGACTTGTCCCGCCCTGTAGTCGATCTAGAACTTCAACTTCCAGCAAGGCTTGTCTCGAAAATTTCGGATTGTTATTAATGACTTTAAGCGCCACCATACGTTTACTTTTATGATCGAAGCATCTAATAACTTGTCCAAAATTACCTTGGCCGAGCGAATCCATCACCTCAAATTGGAATGCTACGTGCTCCCCGCGAATTATCTTGAACACTCCGTCGTGAGACTTGGACGAACGAGAGTCCATGGACGAAATTATAGTTGATGTCAAATGTTCTTGCGTTCTTTTGTCGTCCTTATCCATTGGGACATACCATACACGTTTGTAGCGCATGATGTCTTCTCTATCAATCTTTCGCATTCGGCGCCACATTTTTTTCATTACTTCGGTGGCTGGAATTCCCTGGGTAGAGTCATCCACCGACGTTGACACATGGTGGTTTGTACCTACATTACACGTGCGCCTCACGTTCTTTGATCGAGGCTTATCGCTCGGTGTATCTAAGTTGCTGCGTTGTTTTGAGCGCATTCTTGCGCTTAGCGGTGGCAGCTTCGGTATAAATTTCGGGCTCAGAATCGTTGACTCGAGGCATGGTGGGCGAGCTGTCTGCAGCACGTTGCGAAAACGCGATTTGTCATGTTTCAAACGCCGTGTTGTTCCTTTACTTGTACATTGTTTGTGTTCTCTCACGGAATGAGGCGATGTGAGTTCAGTCAACGCGAGCCTTGGGCATCGCAGGGGCGTGGCTACAGAACTTTTACTGGCACATGGCGCGCGTGGCGCGCGCGTATACGGTTCAGTAGATGCTTCGTATGTCGCATGCCACGTCGACTCTGGGGACTTCGGCATGGGTGTTTGTGAGAGGCGTGTCTTCGCAACAAAAACATAAATAGCCACGCAGTGTTAACACTGCGTTAACGTCATATCAGCCATCTTGCATCGATTCGGGCTGTTACAAAATCCCCACATTGCTGAGGGACTAAATCCTAAATGTCTCATTTGTGTGTCTCATTTGTGTTTCATTTGTGCTTTGCGCGCTTGATCGATCAGAGGCTGCAATTCTCCTTTTGCTGCCAATTCTTTCAACAAACTTAAAATCAACGGAAGATAGTTGTGTCTACGGCGAATATTTTCATCGCGCCATCTCGCTTCTTTCGCCTCTTCTCGCTCTAATTGTGATTCAATTTCACTTTTTTCTCCACTGAAATCCGCACCTGACGTTCCTAACGCACTCAGTTCAGCCAAACGCGCACGCAGATGCTTCCGGGCATCCTCTGTAACTGCCAATAAGTTGAATTTGATCTCCTGCGTCGCGTAGTTTTCTATCCGACGCTGAATCGCGGGCACGGCAACTTCCAACCAGTTTGAATCGCCGAATGGACCGTGGTTTATCGGTCCTTCGCGTAATCCGTCTAATTCAAACACGAAACCATCCTTTGGCACGTACGCTACAAAGTGAAACACATCATCGTCTTCTCTAGCAGGACGGGACTGAATCACGATTGGTTCGGGGCGAGCAAAAGAATTATGCGCCGTACGAATTACCTCGCTGTTCGACACCGCCAACCCTTTCGTTTCCGCGTCAAACTCCTGCGTGAACTCACGAAATTGACTCAACTCTTCACCGAGTTCAACTCGATCGTGCGCATTTAGTAGCACCGAGAGTATTGCCTGCGTCGCACATGCATTTGTGACGACTTGTTTTGCAAAGAAAAGATCCAGAGGAGCTTCGTGATCGATGGTGGCTTCATAGTTGTCATTTCTCGTCCACTTGAAGAGGAAAATCAAACCCAACACAGGTTCGACGCTCACGAGGTCGGCGACGTCTAGCGAGTACAGCTCTTCGAAACCGACATCTTTCACTCCGATATTTCGAACAAGTTCAGTAAACACGCCCGGGTCGCTTTCAATTGTCGTCCAGTCCATTTCAAGACTGCGAGGCGTGGACTGAGGGCTGGGTTTAAGCTGTTTACTGTTTTAAAAATTACAACTGAACTCCGAGTCGTACCCGTCTATTCCATAATATCGTTCGCCGCGGCACCGAAACGATTCCAAAATCCACCTCCAGTGGAGACTTCGTTTCTAACTTCGCGCTCCTCTTCCACTTCACCCTCGGCGAGGGCATCCATATCAACTTCTTCGCCTTCCGCGAGCACGCGGCTTTCGACGATGACTTCATTTCCATCTGAGTCATACTCAATGATCTCTAAAATCTCTTCCGTTTCTTCAATCACGTGATCCTCGATGTATTCTTGTTCGTATTCTTCTGGTTCATCATAATCTTCCTCGTGACGTTCATACGTTACCGTAGTCTGAGACACTCGCTCCTCCATCTTCAGCGGCACCGGTTCTGCGACACGCGGCGCAGGTGGCGGCTCCCGTACTGGTTCTGGTTCTGCGCGCTTCGGAATATCGGGAATGACAAAATTTTCTTCGCCGATATCAAAGTTAATGGTTTCCGAACCAATCACCGATTCTTGTACGACTGGTTCCTTCTTCAACACAAGCTGGTCGCGTTCCGAGCGCAACTCGTTGATTTCTTCCATCTGAGCTCGACAGTTTTCATTGCACTCGTCGAGTAACTTTTGAAGCTCAGCAGATCCGTCAACAGGCTGCGTCTTGGCCAAGGCTAATGCTTTCTTTAACGTCGCAACTTCCATCTTCAGCGAGATGAGGAATTCTTCCGCACCTTGTGCACGTTTATCGTTCATCTTTGCCCAGTTTTCGGTGTACTCGAGCGCCTCTTGATTTGCCCGCGCCTCCTCCTCGAGTGCGGCGATGTCCTCCTTGGCCGCAGCGAGCTCGGCTTCTAACTGAGCGATTCTGGCTTTTGAGGCTTCATCATCACCCGTATTCTCCTGTGCCTGAGAAGTCGCGGCAGCTGCCATCTTGGCGTCATCGAGGGCGTCTTCGAGATCTTCAATCTTTGCCTTGAGCGCGTCGACTTCAGCAGTCATCGTTTGCTCGTGAGTTGTTTTCAAAGAAACAATATCAGAACGAAGTCTAGCAAGCTTTGCATCGCTCGCCTTGTTCAACCTGTGACTTTCGAGCATCAGTTGTTCTTGTTCCGCTTCGTGAGCTTTGACTTCGGCGCGCAACTTTGCAAGTTCAACTTCCGCATCGTTGAGTTGTTCTTGCGTTCGTTCAAGCTTGCGTTGAAGCAAGTCGGAGTTTTGCGAAGCTTCAATTTGGTAGAAGCTGAACTCACTCGACACAAATTCCTTGGCGATACGCAAACGCTCGATTTCCTCAAGAGCATTGGTCAACTCCGCGTTTAATTTTTCGCTCTCCTTGATCAAATCGCCGCTTTTTGAGCTCACGCGCTGAGCCTCCTCGCCGAGCTCAGCCTGCGCCGCTTCGTACTCGAGCTCGCGCGCCGCAAGCTTATCGCGAAGCGTTTTAACCTCCCGCTCCCGTTTACCACGTTCGGATACGATCTCGATTTCTAAGTGTTCCACCTTGGTTCGGAGAACTCGGATTTCAATGAGTAACTTGCTGGAATCGCCGTCAGTTGGTTCCTTTGAGCTACGCTCGAGTTCGTCGAGACGAAGTCTTAATTTCATCATATCAGAAACAGCCACATCGCGTGACTCTGTCATTTCCTTGAGGTCACCTTCAAGATCTTCAATAACTCTATTGTAGTGACGCTTGTCACTACGAGAAGCCGCTAAAAGCTTTTCCTTTTCATCCGCGTGTGCACGGCGCAGCTCAATGATGGAATTTTCAAGTTCGCCAATGCGCAACTTCATCGCGTCGAGAGCAGACGTGTCAACTTCAGGTGCAGCAGCTGGCGGCTGAGATTTCATCTTCGATTTCTCATGATGCGCCGTAGCGAGTGCGTCTTGAAGAGACGCGATTTGTTTCTCAAGCGCATCCTTCTCATCCGCATTTTGAGACTTCACATTGGACGCCTCAGCGAGTGCGTCTTGAAGAGTTGCGAGTTGCTTCTCGAGCGCATCCTTTTCATCCACGTGTGCGCGGCGCAGCTCCATGATGGAGTTTTCAAGTTCGCCAATGCGCAACTTCATCGCGTCGAGAGCAGACGTGTCAACTTCAGGTGCAGCAGCTGGCGGCTGAGACTTCACATTGGACGCCTCAGCGAGTGCGTCTTGAAGAGTTGCGAGTTGCTTCTCGAGCGCATCCTTTTCATCCGCGTGCGTGCGGCGCAGCTCAATGATGGAAACTTCAAGTTCGCTGATGTAGATTCGTCTTTGTTCAACTAGGCTGTCCATGGATACCTTATCGACTTGTGCTTGAGCATTCATACCTTGCAACTCTTCCACTTGTGCACGTAGCGCTTTGATTTCTTTATCGAAATCTTCAGTGTTCACCGGCTGCGCATCCTTGATTTGTGCATTCAACGACTGAATCGTCTTCGTCGCAACTTGCGCATGCAAAACAAACTCCTTCTTCTGCGAAATAGAGAATTCTCGCGCCATATCGAGTAGTCGTGTGCGTCGCTGGTGTTGCAAGACCAGATGAAGCAGGCTACTCCAGCGAATATCAGCCCGTCGCGACTTCGACGCAAGCATTGCAGCGTCGTACGCGTTTTTTAAATCGCTGAGGCGCGACTGCTCGTGATCAAGCAAACGCGTTTGATCTTCTAACTTGCCGTTCGCGTCTTCTAAATCTGATCGTAACGCACGTACTTCACTGCGCAAACGAGAAAGTTCAGAAGATGAGTTCATGTTTGTGGAATCCAGGGATTCCTCCAATCCGAGGAGAGATTTCTCCAACTCTGCGATACGAGCATCACGACTCGCACAAATCTTGAGCGCTTTGTCGAGTTCAATCTTGTGCTCATCACGAGCAGTGTTGGCAAACTCGAGCTGAGAGCGAATTTCAATCAGCTTGAGTCGAAGCGCATTGATATCTGCTGTCGCCGCTGTTCGCGCACGTTCAAGTTCTGTTTCGTTACCAAGCAGAAGCTCCTCAAGTTCTTCAATACGCTTGTCCCGGAGACTTAACGTCGCACCATGGCGCATCTTTGAGGCGGCGTTTTCCTTCTTACGAAGATCAGAAAGATCAGCCAACTCACTTTGAACGTTCGTCAATTGAACTTCAAGCTCTGCGATTCGAGCATTAGCGTCGCGAAGGCTTGCATCTCTAGCTGCGAGTTTCTCGTTCAATGCCAACGAACCACTTGAGGCGTCAGACTTCGCCTTCTCCATATCACTCTCACGTTCGAGCAACGCGCCTTCGAGCTCGCTAACTCGCGCATCGCGTGCAGCGATGGTATTCTTGAGTAGCATTATTTCCTTCTCCAGCGCCACGAGTTTTTGCTGCAGTGCTAACAAATCATCCGCCGCACTTGTGTTGGCCTCCGCTTGAGCATGATTTTCGAGCAACAGCCCTTCAAGTTCCGTGATGCGAGAGTCACGAATAGTCAAGGTACTCGTGTGTCGTAACTTAAGAACTTCGACGTCCTTTTCATGAACTTCATGCGTGTCCCGAAGCTTCGTCTCGAGCTCAGAAATCTGATCATGTAATGACTTGATGGTCTTCGTCGCAACGGCACCGTGCAGGACGAACTCTTGCTTCTGCGATTTGACAAACTCGCCGGCGATGCATAAGAAACGAGTGTGGTGATTCTTCACAGCC
>Ga0181563_10000026_pt1 | contig 115929 bp, 114 predicted proteins | sample 011ome_25_FD_133759 | JGI IMG/M metagenome (GOLD analysis project Ga0181563, IMG submission 133759) | Coastal salt marsh microbial communities from the Groves Creek Marsh, Skidaway Island, Georgia - 011512CT metaG (megahit assembly) | ecosystem: Environmental > Aquatic > Marine > Intertidal...
ATTTGAATGGTCTTTTGAAGCAAATCGTTTTTTACCCGTGCAGAAGGGCCATAATTGCAACTTGTCTTTTTGCCACTAAAAATGAAAGCTAAAAAAATCAAACCAACCGAAAAGCTAGCGAGGTAATACCCCAATCGGTACAATAGTTTCATACTGTATTTTTGAAAGTTAATTTTCGGGTTTGCATATCCACAATATCTAGCGAATAGTGATTATAGGTTTCGGGTAGGTGGGGTGTTATTTTTTCTGCCCATTCCAAAAAACAAAGCTGCCCCGATTCTAGATACTCTTCCAAACCAAAGTCCAATGCTTCATCGGGATGCTCCAAGCGGTAAAAATCAAAATGATAAATCAAACCCTCTGAGGCTTGATAGGTATTGACTAAAGAGAAAGTGGGACTTGAAACTGGTTCTGTCACGCCCAAAGCTTTACAAAGAGCCGCAATAAGGGTGGTTTTTCCAGCACCCATGGGACCGTCAATACGGATGACGGGATTGGAAAAGTCCTCGATCAAAAGCGAACTCAACTGCTTTAAATCAGTTAATTTAAAGTGACTCTGCATTGCGCAAATATAAGGCTATCGAGGACGTAAAACCACAAATGGAACGATCATTTCTTCAAGGGAAACGCCACCGTGTTGGTAGGTGTTGTTAAAGAAATTTACATAGTGGTTGTAGTTGTTTTTATAAATAAAATAATAGTCCTCTTTCGCGAAAATATAGCGACTACTAAGGGACAGGGAAGGCAATGCAAACGCGTTGGGGTTTTCACAATCCAAGACCTCTTTCGCTTCAAAAGTCAAGCTTCTCCCTGTTTTATAGCGGAGGTTCATACTTGTTTCTTTATCTGCTACTACTGCGCTAGGGTTGTTTACATTCAGGGTCCCGTGATCTGTAGTTAGCACAAGCTGAAAGTCCAGTGTGGCCGCTTTGCTCAACAGTTTTTTGAGCGGACTATTTTGAAACCAACTCAAGGTAAGCGAGCGATAGGCTTTGTTGTCGGGCGCTAATTCTTTGATCATCTCCATTTCGGTTTTCGCATGGGAAATCATATCTACAAAATTGTAAACTACGACCGTCATGCCCTCATGCGTATGGTTTTGAAGGTTTTTGATGAGTTGTTGACTCTGATGGAGCTGCGTAATTTTGTGGTAACTCCAAGGACGTGTCACGCCGAGGCGAATGCATTGTTCTCTCAGCAGATCTTCCTCGTGCAAATTTTTCCCTCCCTCTTCATGATCAAATTTCCACCATTGGGGAAACTGTTTCTGAATTTCTAGGGGAGTCAAGCCAGCAAAAAGGGCATTTCTGGCGTACTGCGTTGCCGTAGGCAAGATGCTGAAATAGGCATCTTCTTTTTCTACAACATAGTGGTTTGTAATTTCTTTTTGAATTATTTTCCATTGATCGATCCGCAAATTGTCGATTACCAACAGTAAGGTGGGTTTGTGTTGTTTTAACTCGGGGAGTATTCTTTTTTTAAAAAGTTGATGCGACAAAACAGGCCCCTCGTTACCTTGAATCCAATCCTGATAGTGCTGTTGAATAAATTTTGCAAACAGCGCGTTGGCTTCTTTTTTTTGAGATTCGAAAATCTCCAACATACTCGTATCTTCTAGTGATTCGAGTTCTAATTCCCAATAAATCAATTTTTTAAAATGGGCAATCCAGTCCTCAGAATTTTTCAGTCCGCTGAGTTCTAGAGCCAATTTACCAAACTCCTTTTGATAATTTTGAGTAGTTTTTTCCGCGATGAGATGCTGGTGATTCAAAATCTTTTTTAAGGACAATAAAATCTGATGTGGATTTACTGGTTTGATCAAATAATCAGCAATTTTTGACCCTATGGCATCTTCCATGATGTGCTCTTCCTCATTTTTTGTGATCATGACTACAGGCAGTTGAGGCTTTCTGTTTTTGATCTCTTGCAAGGTTTCTAGACCATTCAGTCCCGGCATATTCTCATCCAGTAAAATAACTTCAAAGGGACGCGTGTCAATCAAATCCAGAGCATCTTGACCATTAGTACAAGGCGTGAGCGCATATCCCCGTTCTTCTAAAAAAAGAAAATGGGGTTTGAGCATTTCTATTTCGTCATCCACCCATAAGATATTGATCCGATCCATTGTGTTATCTTTGATAAAAATTACCGCTCAAGCCGTGTATCTAAAGCGTACGTTATTTAACGACCCAATTTATGGTTTTATTGCCATTGAAACCGATTTGATTTTGCAATTAATCAACCATCGTTTTTTTCAGCGGTTGCGTCGTATTTCTCAAATGGGCCTTTCCAGCTTGGTCTATCCCGGAGCACATCACACGCGCTTCGAACACGCTCTTGGAGCTATGCATGTCATGCAAAAAGCCATTGAAGTGTTAACCCAAAAAGGAATTGCCATCTCATCAGAGGAAAACGAAGCCATGCAAATCGCAATTTTGTTACACGATATTGGCCATGGTCCTTTCTCCCATGCGTCTGAAAAAATTCTCCTTAAAGGGAAAACACATGAAGAGCTGTCCTTGCGTATCATTCAAAATCTAAATGAGGAGTTTAAAGGTGCCCTAGGTTTGGCAATTCAAATTTTTACGAACTCCTATCCCCGAAAATTCATGCATCAATTGGTCTCTAGCCAAATTGATGTCGATCGGTTGGACTATTTAAAACGAGATAGTTTTTACACGGGAGTTACGGAAGGAAACATCAATACCCAACGCATCCTCAACACCATGCATGTCGAAGAGGAAAATCTAGTTTTTGAATCCAAAGGAGTTCATTCCTTAGAAAAATTTCTCCTAGCACGACGCCTGATGTATTGGCAAGTCTATTTGCACAAAACCAGTTTGGCGGCAGAGCTTTTGTTGGTAAAAGCCTTGGAACGTTTTTGGGAATTGGTAAACTCTGGGGAAGAAGTCTTGAGTCCCACCCATAGTTTTTACCCTTTGATTCACAGGAGTTCTGATCAATCCCTTTCGGATTCGGTATTACTTCACTATTTGACCCTTGAAGATTCGGACATATTACATTTGTTAAAACAATGGCTCGGTCATGCCGACTTCGTTTTACGAAGTCTCTCTAAACAAATTCTCTTTAGGCAATTACCGAAAATCAAAATCCAAAGTGAACCCTTTGACACCAAAATCCTTGCACATAAAGGAAAGCGATTGCAAGATCGTTCCATTTCACAAAAAGAAATTGCTTACTTTGTCTTTTCGGGCAGTATTTCCAACCAAACCTATAGTCCAGATCACACACAAATTCTCCTAAAAAATAAATCGGGAAAGCCAACTCCTTTAGCAGAAACTATAGATTATTTGGACTTTAACACTTTTTCCAAGCCGCTTTATCGCTATTATTTGTGTTATCCAAAGCGTCATTTTTCCTTATAAATTCCTACTTTTGCAGTCATGAAATCTACTGCTTTTCAAATCGCAAAAAAATTCGATGGAAGTGTAGAAGGCAATGGTGAAGTAGTTGTAAACGCCCTAGCAAAAATAGAAAATGCTCCTCCAGGAGCTTTGAGCTTTTTAGCGAATCCAAAATACATTCCCTTTCTTTACAGCACCCAGGCGACCGCTGTTTTAGTTGCTGAAGACTTTAAAGTAATGGAGCCGACTCAGACGACTTTAATTCGGGTTGAAAATCCCTACTCTGCATTTACACTATTACTTCAAGAATTTGCAAAAGAGAAAAAGAAAAATCTACAAGGAATCCATCCCTCTGCTTTGATCGATCCTTCGGCAACCCTAGCAGCGGATGTATATGTGGGGCCTCATGTTACAATTGGTGCAAAGACAAAAATAGCGACAGGCGTTCGTATTCACGGACAGTGTTATATCGGTTCTGAGGTTCAAATTGGTGAAAACACGGAATTGCATCCTCGAGTGAGTGTACTTGATGAATCTGAGCTTGGAGCGCGCTGTATCATTCAAAGCGGCGTTGTAATTGGATGTGAAGGCTTTGGTTTTGCTCCCCAACAGGAGGGCAAACAAGAAAAGATCCCACAACTGGGTAAGGTTCTAATCGAAGATGGTGTAGAAATTGGTGCCAATACAACCATTGATCGAGCGACACTTGGAGCTACCGTGATCCGCCAAGGGGTAAAACTCGACAACTTGGTCCAAATTGCTCACAATGTAGAAATCGGTCCCCATACCGTTATTGCTGCTCAATCGGGGGTCGCAGGATCTTCAAAAATCGGAGCGCGTTGTATTATCGGAGGTCAGGTAGGGATTATCGGCCATTTAAAATTGGGAGACGATATTCAGATTCAAGGGCAAACGGGTGTCATCAGCAATATTCCTGATGGACAGGTCATCCAAGGAACTCCTGCTATCGATTTTAAATCGTTTTACAAATCGTATGCCTTGTTTAAACAATTGCCACAATTTGAATCACGCTTAAACAAACTAGAAAAAAAGGAACACTCATGATCATTACAAACACGCCTCAAAAGACACTAGCTAAAGCTGTTGAACTAAAGGGTATAGGACTTCATTCTGGAAAAGCAATTGATCTCGTTTTAAAGCCTGCAGCTGCAGACTGCGGATTTGTTTTTGTTCGAACCGATTTAGACCCACAAGTTGAAATTCCAGCGCTTGCACAGTATGTGAGCAAGACCGATCGGGGGACTACTTTATCTGTGGAAGGAGTAGACGTTCAAACCACAGAGCACGTCTTAGCTGCATTAGTAGGTTGTGGTATAAACAATAGTAGGATTGAACTCAACGGCGCTGAAGTACCTATCTTAGACGGTTCTTCTAAACCTTTTGTGGAGGCTATCCAAACTGCTGGAATCCAAGATCAAGAAGCCCAACAAGAGATTTTTGTAGTACAAGAAAACATACATATTACCGATGAAGCCTCAGGTAGTGAAATTCTTATTGTTCCGGCAGAATCAACTTCTTTGACAGTACTGATTGACTTTGAAACTAAGGTTTTGGGTACACAAAACGCAGTACTTCACAAGATGGAAGATTTTCCCTCTGAAATTGCATCCTCTCGAACTTTCAGCTTTCTCCATGAATTGGAGACGCTGCTCGATCAAAATTTAATCAAAGGAGGAGATTTAAACAACGCCATAGTATATGTCAATAAAACCTTGGACAAAGAGACCATGGACCGCCTTAAAAAGGCCTTTGGTAAAAAAGAAATAGCGGTCAAAAAGAACGGTATTTTAGACAATTTAACGCTCCATCATCCCAATGAAGCCGCACGACATAAGCTACTCGATGTTGTTGGAGACTTGGCTTTGATCGGTATGCCTGTGCAGGGTCGTGTCATCGCAACCAAACCCGGACATAAAATCAACACCGATTTTGCCAAAGAGTTGCAAAGTCTGATCAAACAAACTCGGAAAACAAATGCACCCGTAGTGGATTTGTCCCTTCCACCGGTCATGGATGTCAATCAAATTATGGACATGCTGCCACATCGACCTCCTTTTCTTTTGGTGGATAAAATTCTCGAACTCTCGGATACCCATGTTGTGGGACTGAAAAATGTCACCATGAACGAAACTTATTTTGAAGGACACTTCCCAGGAGCACCCGTCATGCCCGGAGTGCTTCAAATTGAGTCGATGGCTCAGGCTGGGGGAGTTCTTGTTCTCAGTACAGTCCCGGACCCCGAAAACTACCTCACTTTTTTTATGAAAATTGACAATGTTAAATTTAAAAGACCTGTTTATCCTGGAGATACTTTAATCTTTAAATTGGAGTTATTAACACCAATACGACGTGGTATATGCAATATGCGTGGATACGCTTTTGTAAATGGTCAAATCGTTAGTGAAGGAGACTTAATGGCTCAAATTTCTAAAAGAAAATAAATCCATTCTTACTATGCAAAATTTAACCTCAATTCATCCCAGCGCAAAGCTTGATCAGAACGTTCATGTGGATCCGTTTACCACCATCCACAACAACGTGGAAATCGGAGAAGGGACTTGGATCGGATCCAATGCAACCATTATGGAAGGGGCCCGGATAGGGAAACATTGTAAAATTTTTCCTGGTGCTGTGATCAGTGCTATCCCTCAAGATTTGAAATTTAATGGAGAAGAAAGTGTTGTACAGATTGGAGACCACACTACGATTCGAGAATGTGTTACGATAAATCGAGGTACGGCGGCAGTGGGTATTACAAAAATCGGCGCCCATTGTTTGATTATGGCCTATTCGCATATCGCGCACGACTGTACCATTGGAGATTATTGTATTTTTTCAAACAACAGTACCTTGGCAGGACACGTAACTGTGGGCAAAAAGGTGATACTTTCAGGGTTTACCGCAGTCCATCAATTTTGCACCCTTGGAGAATATGCCTTTGTGGCTGGAGGTTCTTTAGTGAGAAAAGATGTTCCTCCCTTCATCAAAGTTGGACGGGAACCCATTTCCTATGCTGGGGTCAATTCGGTTGGTCTGAGTCGAAATAATTTTTCCGACGAGCAAATCAAACAGATACAAACGGTGTATCGAACCGTCTTTCAAAGCAACCTAAATACAAATCAGGCTTTATCGGTTTTAGAAAACGAAGTTGAAGAAAGTGAAGAAAAAAGTAAGATTGTTGAATTTTTAAAAAAATCTGAACGCGGAATCGTTAAAGGGTATTCCTAAAAAAACTAATTTTGGCATTCTATGGCAACAACATCAGACATCAGAAAAGGATTGTGCATTAAGTACAGCAATGACATCTTTAAAATCATAGAATTTTTACACGTAAAACCGGGAAAAGGACCCGCTTTTGTTCGTACCAAGCTTAAAAGTGTCACCACGGGAAAAGTGATTGACAACACCTTTTCAGCAGGGCATAAGATTGAAGACATTCGTGTAGAAACTCAAAAGTATCAATATTTATATAACGAAGGCGATCAGTTTCATTTTATGAATACGGATGATTACAATCAAATAAGTATTGATAAAAATATTTTAGAAACCCCCGATTTGTTAAAGGAAGGGGAACTGGTTTCTATCTCCATCAACACAGAGGACGGGATGCCGCTTTCTGCGGATATGCCTGCCAGTGTGATTTTGGAAGTAACACACACGGAACCTGGAGTAAAGGGCAATACAGCAACCAATGCAACCAAACCCGCTACAATGGAAACAGGAGCTTCAGTGAATGTTCCTTTATTTATTAATGAAGGAGATAAAATCAAAGTGGACACTCAAAAGGGACACTACATCGAACGGATAAAAGAATAAAACCAAACCAACTAAATTTAAACGAATGAGCGTACTTGTAAACAAGGAATCAAAAATCATTGTTCAAGGATTTACGGGAAGTGAAGGGACCTTTCACGCCACCCAAATGATAGAATATGGAACCAATATAGTAGGGGGAGTAACTCCCGGAAAAGGAGGACAAACCCACTTGGACAAGCCCGTATTCAATTCGGTTGCAGAAGCCGTAACAAAAGTAGGGGCAGACACCTCTATTATTTTTGTTCCGCCTGCCTTTGCTGCCGATGCAATCATGGAAGCCGCAGAAGCGGGAATTCAAGTCATCATTACCATCACAGAGGGAATTCCCGTAAACGATATGACTAAAGCGTTCCAGTACATCAAACAAAAAGGAGCGACCTTGGTAGGGCCCAACTGCCCAGGAGTCATCACTCCAGAAGAAGCCAAGGTGGGAATCATGCCGGGCTTTGTCTTTAAAAAAGGAAAAGTAGGGATTGTTTCAAAATCGGGAACCCTTACCTACGAAGCTTCCGACCAAGTGGTTGCTGAAGGTTTGGGAATCTCTACAGCCATTGGAATTGGCGGAGACCCTATCATTGGAACTACAACCAAAGATGCGGTAGAGTTGTTTATGAACGATGCCGAAACGGATTGTATTGTTATGATTGGTGAAATAGGGGGTCAACTGGAAGCCGATGCCGCAAAATGGATCAAGGCAACGGGCAATAAAAAACCCGTCGTGGGCTTTATTGCTGGAGAAACCGCTCCAAAAGGAAGAACCATGGGACATGCGGGCGCCATAGTAGGGGGAAGTGAAGACACCGCCGAAGCCAAAAAACGCATCATGAAAGAATGTGGCATCCATGTGGTAGATTCCCCTGCGCAAATTGGAGCTAAAGTAGCTGAAGTTCTCGCTTAAAAACAAGATATGAAACTCTTAGAAAACAAAACGGCCCTCATCACAGGAGCCAGTAGAGGCATCGGAAGAGGAATTGCTCAAACTTTTGTAGAGCAGGGTTGTGCAGTAGCATTTACCTATAGTAGTAATTCAGAAGCGGCGGAAACCCTTGTCCGAGAATTGAGTACTACCGGAGTACAAGTAAAAGCCTACCAAAGCAATGCTGCCGATTTCGAAGCTGCTCAAAAACTCGTGGATGATGTTCTTGCAGATTTTGGGAGTCTTGATATCTTGATTAATAACGCTGGAATTACCAAAGACAACCTCTTGATGCGTATGGGAGAAGAAGACTTTGATAAAGTCATCGAAGTCAACTTAAAGTCTGTCTTTAATATGACTAAGGCCGTGCAGCGTACCTTTTTAAAACAACGCCAGGGTTCATTGATTCACATGAGTTCTGTAGTTGGAGTAAAAGGAAATGCGGGTCAAGCAAATTACGCCGCTTCAAAAGCGGGGATTATCGGCTTTTCCAAATCAGTGGCTTTGGAGTTGGGTTCGCGAAATATCCGTTCCAATGTCATTGCTCCCGGCTTTATAGAAACTGAAATGACCGCAAAACTCTCGGAAGAAGTTGTCCAAGGGTGGCGCGATGGTATCCCCTTAAAAAGGGGAGGAAAACCCACTGATGTAGCCAATGCCTGTGTGTTTTTGGCTTCTGATCTGTCCAGTTATATTACTGGACAAGTACTTCACGTAGATGGAGGAATGTTAACCTAAAAAAAATAATTATGCAAAAATTACCTAAAATTGGATTACCCGTTATTTTACTCGTAATCGTCCTATTGATCTTTGTCTCCAAATCGTCCATAAACATTGGATATGGTGAAGCAGGAGTATTGTTTAAAACCTTTGGAGGGGGTGTTGTTACGGATCAACCGCCTCTTGGAGAAGGATTTCACATTATCGCTCCTTGGAATAAAGTGTATGTCTACAACGTGAAACAACAAGAGTTTTTTGAAGGAAATATGCAAGTGCTTTCTTCAAACGGTCTTGAAATTTCCTTAGATGTCTCCGTGTTGTATCAACCTAAGTATGAAGAATTAGGTTTGCTTCACAAAACGAAGGGAGAAAATTATGTCAATATTGTTTTAATTCCACAAATTCGTGCGGTAGCGCGTTCTGTAGTGGGACGTTACACCCCAGAGCAATTGTATTCTACTAAGCGAGATGCCATTCAAAACGAAATCTTTGAAGAAACCTTAAAGAATGTTGACGAGCAACACATTCAAGTGAATGCAGTCCTAGTGCGTGATGTCACTTTACCACTTGCGATTAAAGAAGCGATTGAACGTAAGTTAGGTCAAGAGCAAGAGTCTTTAGAGTATGAGTTCCGTCTTGAAAAAGCTAAGCAAGAAGCAGAACGTCAGCGTATTGATGCAGAAGGGAAAGCCACTGCGAACCGTATTTTAAGTGCATCTTTGACTGATAAAATTCTTCAAGAAAAAGGAATTGAAGCTACCTTAAAGCTATCTGAATCTCCTAATTCCAAAGTGATTGTGATTGGAAGTGGAAAAGATGGTCTTCCTATTATTTTAGGAAATCAATAAATTGAAATCAAATTTTTTAAATATATTTGCACTTCAATGAAAAGATCAACACATCATAGCCACTTTTTATCAAACAGCTCAAACGAGAGGTAAGAGGATGTCTATGACCCATAATACAAACCCGTTTGAGCAATCAAACGGGTTTTTTAATTTAATACTATGATACGACTGGCCGTACAAAAATCAGGAAGACTTAACGAAGATTCCCTTCGCTTAATAAAAGACTGCGGAATTTCAATTGACAATGGGAAGGACCAACTCAAAGCTGCAGCGCGCAACTTTCCCATGGAGGTGTTCTTTCTGCGCAATGGTGATATACCCCAATACTTACGTGATGGGGTAGTGGACCTCGCTATTTTAGGAGAAAACCTTTTGGCAGAAAAGGGTACCGATATAGAAGTCATTGAACCTTTGGGCTTTTCTAAGTGTCGCGTTTCCATAGCGGTTCCCAAGGGCACTGCTTTTAAGGGAATTCAAGACTTGGAAGGAAAACGTATTGCAACATCCTATCCTAATACGGTCAAGACCTTTCTCAAGGAAAACAAGCTCAAAGCCGACCTGCACATCATCAACGGTTCAGTGGAAATAGCCCCTAATATTGGGCTGGCAGATGCGGTTTGTGATATCGTTTCCAGCGGAAGTACCTTGTTTAAAAACAACCTGAAAGAAGTCGTTCAAATTGCCAAATCCCAAGCGGTACTGGTTGCTTCTCCAAAAATCTCATCCGATAACCGTAAAATTCTCAAAACTTTACAGTTTCGTATTCAATCGGTATTGCGTGCCAAAACCTCAAAATACATCCTGTTGAATTGTCCCAACGACAAGATTGGAGCCATCAGTTCATTGCTGCCCGTTTTAAAGAGTCCCACGGTACTTCCGTTAGCCCAAGAGGGCTGGAGCTCGTTACACTCCGTAATTAATGCGGGGGATTTTTGGGAAGTTATCGATCAACTCAAAGAGGCGGGTGCCGAAGGTATTTTAGTATGTCCAATAGAAAAAATGGTCTTGTAATGCAGCAATTCAATTGTCCTTTGCCGAGTGAATGGGAAGCCATCACCCAACGTCCAACTGCTTCGTATGACGAGCTGGAAGGCCTTGTTTCGGAAGTCTTTAAAAAGGTGGAAGCCCAAGGGGATCGTGCTCTTTTGGAATATACGACTCAGTTTGATCAAATTCAACTTCAAACGGTTCAGGTCCAAGCTGAGGAAATAACAAAAGCGGTTGCTGCAGTACCAGAGGAGTTAAAACAGGCGATCCAAAACGCTAAAACGAATATCGAAGCCTTTCACCGCGCTCAGCAAACGGCTCCTGTAGCAACAGAAACCCAGCCAGGTGTTCGCTGCTGGCAGGAAAAAAGACCCATAGAAAAAGTAGGGTTGTACATTCCTGGAGGATCGGCACCTTTATTTTCTACAATTTTGATGCTAGCGCTTCCCGCACAAATTGCGGGTTGTAAAGAGATTGTACTTTGCACACCTCCCAACAAGCAAGGAGCAATACCCGACGTAGTGCTCTACACTGCACAACTGTGTGGGGTAACCCAAATTTTTAAAGTGGGCGGCATTCAAGCCATCGCAGGGATGACCTTCGGTACCGAAAGCATTCCCAATGTCTATAAAATCTTTGGTCCAGGAAATCAGTACGTCACTGTGGCAAAACAATGGGCCACGCGCTACAATGTCGCAATCGATATGCCGGCAGGTCCCAGCGAGCTGCTTGTCGTTGCTGATGCCAGCGCGGATCCTGAGTTTGTAGCGTCCGATTTGTTGTCCCAAGCAGAACACGGACCTGACAGTCAAGTACTTTTTGTAACCACCCAAGAAAGTTTGCTAGAGAAAGTAGCCACTGCAGTAAAGAAACAATTGCAAGAGCTCCCGAGAAAAGCCATCGCCGAAAAGGCCCTAGAAAATTCAAAGATGATCGTGTTGCAAGACGACGCAACAGCCGTGGACTTTATCAATGCCTATGGACCCGAACACTACATCATTTGTGTTGAAAACGAAGACTACTACGTCAATGAAGTGCGCAATGCAGGATCTGTTTTTATTGGGAATTACACCCCCGAAAGTGCAGGCGACTACGCATCTGGAACGAACCACACCTTACCCACCAACGGCTACGCAAAACAATACAGTGGAGTGAATTTGGATAGCTTTACCAAAGCGATTACCTTTCAAAAGATCAGTCAACAGGGGATTCAAGACCTCGGAAAGAGCATCGAATTGATGGCGGCTGCAGAAGGATTGCAAGCCCACAAAAACGCCGTAAGTTTACGTTTAAAAAAATTAAAAAATGAAGCCTGAGATCCGTCGTTTTTTTAGAAAAAGCCTGCTGGAGTTGAGTCCTTATCAATCGGCGCGGGAAGAATTTGTCAGCGACGGCAGAACGATGATTTTGTTGGATGCCAATGAAAACCCGTTTCCGTCCGAAACCAATCGCTATCCCGACCCCATGCAAAGAGAACTAAAGCAGAAAATTGCTGATTGGAAGAAGGTAAGTACAGAGCAGTTGTATCTCAGCAACGGCAGTGACGAATTTATCTCACAAATCATCATGGCGTGTTGCGAACCCGCAACAGACCACATTGTCATTGTACCTCCTACTTTTGGAATGTACAAAGTCGCTGCGCGAACCTATGGCGTTGCTGTACGGGAAGTGCCTTTAAATGCTGCTTTTCAATTGGATGCAGAAACAGTTTTAGAAGCTACTAATGACCATTCCAAAATTATTTTTATTCCCACGCCCAACAATCCTACGGCCAACAGTTTTGATGTCCAGGCTCTTAAAAAAATCATTCAGGAGTTTCCCGGTCTCGTAGTGGTGGACGAAGCCTATATCGAATTTACGGATCAGGCCTCTTTTATCGAACTTCTCGATTCCCATACTAATTTGGTGGTCTGTCAGACCTTTTCCAAAGCGCAAGGGATGGCGGGAGCACGTTTGGGGATGGCCTTTGCACATCCCGAGTTGATTCGCTATTTAAATCGCATTAAAGCCCCGTACAACATAAATTCGTTAACTCTCGCTGCTGCATTGCAACGTTTGGAAGAGCAGGATCAAGTTCAGGAGCAAGTCGCTTTTATGCTGGAGGAGCGTAAACGCCTTGAAGCTGCTTTTGCTGAGATTGGATTTATCAAAACGATTTTCCCTTCCGATGCCAATTTTGTCTTGGTGCGTGTGGACGACAGCAGCCTGCGCTACCAGCAGTTACTCGACAGCGGAATTGTGGTTCGCAATCCTTCAAATAATACCGCTTGTGAAAACACCCTGCGTATCTCCGTTGGTTTAGCGGAAGAAAACAACGCATTAATTCGCGCTTTGCGCACTTTAGATACATGAAAAAAGTACTCTTTATTGACCGCGACGGTACGTTGGCCTTAGAGCCCGAAGATTATCAATTAGACGCTTTAGAAAAACTCGTGTTTTATCCCGAAGTGTTTATGTATCTGGGGAAAATTGCTCGAGAACTGGACTATGAATTGGTGCTGGTCACCAATCAAGACGGTTTGGGCACGGACAGTTTCCCAGAAGAAACCTTTTGGCCTACCCACAATTTTATGCTGAAAAGTTTTGAAAACGAAGGGGTTGTTTTTGACAACATCTTTATTGACAAAAGCTTTCCCGCCGACAACGCACCCACTCGAAAACCCCGTACTGGTTTATTGACAGAGTATCTGGATACTGAAAAGTACGACCTAGCGAATTCTTATGTCATTGGCGATCGCCTAACCGATATGGAATTGGCGAAAAATTTAAGCGCTAAAGGCATGTTCTTGACCAATGATGAAGCACTTGGGGCAGAGGAAGCTTCAGACGATTTAGATCCCACTATTGCACTTAAAACGACTTCCTGGAAGGAGATTTATACTTTTTTAAAGCTAAAGCAACGCATCGTTACCCAAAAACGCACCACAAACGAAACGGACATCCGCATTACCCTAAACCTGGATGGAAGTGGACAAAGTAAAATCGATACGGGAATTGCCTTTTTTGACCATATGTTGGACCAATTGGCACGACACGGAGGAATGGACTTGGAACTTTCTGTACAAGGAGATTTGGAAGTGGACGAACACCATACCATAGAAGATACCGCTATTGTCTTAGGCGAAGCTTTTGCTTCCGCGCTCGGGGACAAACTGGGGATGGAACGCTACGGCTTTTGTTTGCCGATGGATGACTGCTTAGCGCAGGTATCAATTGACTTTGGGGGAAGAAATTGGCTGGTTTGGGAAACCGAATTTCAACGGGAAATGATCGGGCAAATGCCTACGGAAATGTTTATGCATTTCTTTAAATCCTTTACCGACGGAGCCAAAGCAAATCTCAACATCAAGGCAGAAGGAACCAATGAACACCACAAGATCGAAGCGATTTTTAAAGCCTTTGCTAAAGCGATTAAAGTCGCCGTCAAGCGCGATCCCGATAAAATGATTCTTCCCTCCACCAAAGGCAGTTTGTAGATGGTCGCTATAATAGATTACGATGCAGGCAATGTCCGCTCTTTACAATTCGCTTTGGAGCGTCTGGGGGTAGAAAGTGTGCTTACTGCAGATTCGGAAGTGATCAAAACCGCTGAAAAAGTGATTTTCCCCGGTCAAGGAGCTGCAGGAAGTGCGATGGAAAAGTTACAACAAACCGGCCTGGATCAACTGATTCCAACCCTCCAACAACCCGTTTTGGGGATTTGCTTGGGGATGCAATTGCTCTGCGATGCCACAGAAGAAGGAGATGTTAAAGGCTTGGGAATTGTCTCCGAAAAGGTCATTCGATTTTCAGATCAAGTCAAAGTCCCCCAGATGGGATGGAACACCATTTCAAAATTGCAAACTGCTCTATTTAAGGGAATTAAAGAGGAAGACTTCATGTATTTAGTACACTCGTATTATGTCCCTCTTTTGCCTGAAACTATTGCCCAAAGTGACTATGACGGAGCCTACAGTGTAGCCTTACAAAAGGACAATTTTTACGGGGTACAGTTTCACCCCGAGAAAAGCAGTACGGCGGGAAGTCAACTCCTTCAAAATTTTTTAGCATTATGAGAATCATTCCAGCCATTGATCTTATTGACGGGAAATGTGTTCGGCTATCCAAAGGCGATTACAGTACCCAAAAAACGTATAACGAAAACCCCTTAGAAGTTGCCAAAGCTTTTGAAGATCATGGGATTCAGCACCTGCATTTGGTCGATTTAGACGGTGCCAAATCAAAGCATATCGTCAACCACAAGGTACTGGAAACCCTCGCATCTAAAACGAGTTTAAGCATTGACTTTGGTGGGGGCTTAAAAACCGACGAGGATTTGCGCATTGCCTTTGAAAGCGGAGCCAAGCAAGTCACAGGCGGGAGTATCGCGGTAAAAGAAACGGAGGTATTTCTGCAATGGATTGCCACTTATGGCGCTGAAAAAATCATTTTAGGAGCCGATGTAAAAGGCGAATATATTGCCACCGACGGCTGGCAGGAAACTTCGGACCGCTCTCTTTTTGATTTTTTAGACAATTATCAATCGCGAGGTGTACAAACTACTATTTGCACGGACATCAGTAAAGACGGGATGTTAGCAGGGCCTTCGTTTGCGTTGTACGAAAAGATTTTAAAAGAAACGGAACTGCAACTCATCGCTTCGGGAGGGATTTCGCAATTTGATGAACTGCCACGACTGGCCGAAATGGGTTGTGAAGGCACCATCATTGGAAAAGCGATTTACGAAAACCGTATTTCCTTAAAGCAGTTGGAAGCGTTTATTTTAACACAAAGCTAATGGAAGAAGCACTTTTAATCGAATTCAAGCAAAACGCCATCTTCCGTCTGGAAGAAGGACAGCGGATGCTTCATTTGGCCTTTGCAAAAGTGGGGGAGGACAGCCTCTGGAAACTCCCTGTTAAGAATGGAATGGCGCTGGGCAATCAACTTTTGCACGTCTGTGGGAACATGACGCAATATGTCCTTGCCTCTTTAGGGCAAGAAGCGGACCAACGTCAACGCGATTCAGAATTTAGCACAACAGAAGGGTATTCCAAAGCGGAATTGCTTCAGCAATTGGATGTTACCGTTTCCCGAGCCATCAAAACCATTCAAACCACTTCGCCCTCTGAGTACCTCCGTGTTCGAAAGGTACAAGGTTTTGAATTTTCAGGTGTGGGCGTAGTGTTGCATGCCGTAGAGCATTTTTCGTATCACGTGGGGCAAGTCGCGTTTTGGGTCAAACAACTGACCGAAGTCGACTTGGGGTTTTACGACCACCACGATTTAACCCAAATCAACGATTGATATGCTGACCAAACGCATCATTCCCTGTTTAGACATCAAAGACGGACGCACTGTAAAAGGGGTGAATTTTGTAAACCTACGCGATGCGGGGGATCCCGTGGAACTCGCCACCCAATACGCCCGTCAAAATGCAGACGAACTGGTCTTTCTCGATATTTCCGCGACGGAGCAACAACGGAAAACCCTGGCCGATATGGTCTTGCAAGTCGCTGCAGCCTTGGACATTCCCTTTACCGTGGGTGGTGGCATTCGCTCGGTAGAAGATGTTTCTATTTTGCTAAAAAACGGAGCGGATAAAGTTTCCATCAATTCGGCAGCGATCAAACGTCCGGAACTCATTGACGAAGTCGCTACCCACTTTGGAAGTCAATGTCTGGTAGTCGCCATCGATGCGAAGCAGATTGACGGGCAGTGGAAAGTCCATTTAGTAGGGGGGAAGGTCCCCACGGAAATCGATCTGTTTAACTGGGCTCGAGAAGTGGAAACTCGCGGTGCGGGAGAAATCCTCTTTACCTCCATGGACCACGACGGGACTAAGAATGGCTTTGCCAATGAGGCTTTGGCCCAACTTTCGGAAACGGTGAACATTCCCATTATCGCTTCCGGTGGGGCGGGAACCACACAGCATTTTATCGATACCCTTACTCACGGAAAAGCAGATGCTGCTCTAGCGGCCAGTGTTTTCCACTTTGGGGAAATCCCAATACCCGATTTAAAACAAGAACTCAAACAACAGCAGATCGCTGTACGAATCTAAACGCTATGGAACTCAATTTTTCTAAAACTCAAGACGGACTGCTACCTGCCATCATCCAAGACGCGACCACCAAAACGGTCTTGATGTTGGGCTATATGAATAAAGAAGCCGTTCAAAAGACACAAGAAACGGGTCTGGTAACCTTTTACAGCCGTTCTAAGCAACGTTTGTGGACCAAAGGGGAGGAAAGTGGCAGCCACTTAAAACTGGTCGATATCGAGGCGGATTGCGATCAGGATGCCCTTTTGATTCAAGCCGAACCCCAAGGGCCCACCTGTCACACGGGAACAGACAGCTGTTGGGGAGAAACCAACACCAGTCATTTTGGGTTTTTGTCCGAGCTGGAAGAAACCATCGCCCAGCGGAAAACTGCCGACGACGACCAGAGCTATGTCGCTTCTTTGTTCCGAAAAGGCATTAATAAAATCGCACAAAAAGTAGGCGAGGAGGCTGTAGAAACGGTTATCGAAGCCAAAGACGACAATGAGGAACTCTTCTTAAACGAAAGTGCCGACTTGCTTTTTCACTATCTGATCCTACTCCAAGCCAAAGGGTTTACCCTAAAAGACATCGAAGCGGTCCTAGCGAACCGAAAGCGGTAAGTCAAACAACTGAACCTGATCTTGAAGGCGTTGTATCAACAGATTCATCATCCGTTTGTTTAAGGAAGAGGAGTTTAAGGTGTAGTGCTCGTATTCCGCTACCGTAAAATGCCCTATGATCATGCCTTTTAAAGCGTTGCGAAATTTTTGATCCTTGATCAAACTACTTTCGATATAGGCCAACTTCTTTTCTAAACCCAAATCGTAAAAGACCCCCTTGCGCTTTTCAATGTATTGCTGAAAGACCTTGACAAACAAGGGGTTTTGCAGTTTTAAAATAGGGCGGAGGGTCTCGTTTTGAAAGCGCTCTTCCGCACTCATTGTATCAAATGTCTTGGTTTTCTTGATCTCCGGACGGATACGCAACAAATCATTGGGTCGGTCGTTCATGGTTTTCTTTTGATTAAAAGTAAGGGCTTTTCCAACCAAAAAAAACTTGTGGCTAGGGAGATTGTTAACGAGGTTTTTAACAGGAGTGATCTATATGTGCTTGTAGTATCGCTCTAATATGAATTCCACTAAAAAGTTTGCTGTTTCATTTAACTCCTCTCTAACAAGAACGTTTGGTATTCTTAGTGATCTATAGCCATCAACAATTGAATAAAAGGTTCTTTTAATATTTGATAACGATATGTGTATGATGCGTATCCCGAAGGGTATGCACTTTACACCTTGTTGACGTGTCGTTATTTTTTTAATTTCTTTTTACGTTTTTTCCAATTCTCAGAAATCTTTTCATCATTGGTATTGAAAATTTTAGAATCTAAGTTAGTGTTTGCCCAAGATTTTATACTGTAATATTCTATTACTGGAATTAATAGTTTCGGGACATCACTTTCCGAAATATTTTCATTTTCTAAATTGGTAAATTCTATTTTAAATCTTTCATTAATACATGTTACGTTTTGAAAGTATACAAAGAGAATAACAAAGTCACTTAGTAAGGTCAGTGGAATGCTGATTTCAAATAGTATTCTTATAATATCACTACCGCCTTTTGAGAAAATAGAAAGAAAAAAAGGAATACTCAGTACTACTAGAATTACCAAGTTTTTATATAGCATTAACTTCAACGTATTTTCAGTATGTAAGGAGCTTTCATAAGAGTGGATATAGTGCCGCAATTCGTTTTCTATGTCCTCTAGTTGGGTATAGAACTCGTCTTTTTTGGTATTCTTTGCCTTGTGTAGGTTGTTGTTTGCAGTGATTGAGGGCATTGCAAAAGATTTAGGTGTGCCAAAGCACGTTCTATAAATTATGCCACAAAAAAAAAGGGAATCTTTAAACTAAGATTGGTTTTGTAATTTGGGGCGAAATGAAAATTAAACATATGAAAAATAAATTCAACCGTATGCATTTTGCCAATTTAACTCATTTCTTTAAACTATCCCGATTTTCTTACCTTTGATCAGAAACTAATTCAAAGGGAGGTTAGAGGGCCCACTGCCTCCTATCTCTAGTCACCAAAAACAAGACACTGTGAACACGATCAACCCCGATGTTTTCGCCTTTTATAAGGCATTAGCCCAAAACAACACCCGCGAGTGGTTTGAACCCCAAAAACCGCGTTTTAAAGCGTTGGAAACCGAAGTAAAAGCCTTTAATGAGGGAGTAAAAGCAGGCTTGGAAGTCACGGATGAAATAGAAAAGGTCAAAATGTTTCGGATTTACCGAGACGTGCGTTTTTCAAAAAATAAAACCCCCTATAAGACCCATTTTGGAATTTCGTTTCACCGCAAAAAACCCCAACTGCGTGGGGGCTACTATATACATCTCGCTCCGGGTGACAGTTTCCTTGCCACGGGCTTTTGGGATCCCAGTCCGGCGGACTTGCTCCGTATCCGCAAAGAATTGGAAGTCGATGCTCAGGAATTTCGGGATTTGATGGCCGTTCCTACCTTTACAAAGGTCTGGGGAAGCCTGGAGGGCGACGCTGTAAAAACGGCACCCAAAGGCTTTGCCAAAGACCACGCCAACATCGATCTGATTCGCCACAAACAATTCTTGTTCATTAAAAAATTTGACGATAAATCCGTACTTTCGCCTGACTTTCAAAAAGAAGTAATCGCAGCTTTTACTGCCGTAAGACCCTTTTTTGATTATATGAGCAACGTACTTACTACTGATTTAAACGGGGAATCGCTCCTCTAATTTCAACCCAACTTTATGAAAAAATTAAGTTCAAAATTCGCGCTTTGCATTGCCGCCACATTTTTAATTTCAGGCTGTGCCGCTTTAAAAAACACCACCCCCGACAGACCGGATTACATTCAGGCTTCGGTAGATCTGGTAGCCATGAATGACGACAGGGTACAGGTGCAAATTACACCTCCCAAAATCAACGCAGAAGAAATCACTTTTTACATTCCACAAATCGTCCCAGGGACCTATGAGTATTCCAATTTTGGTCGTTTTGTAGAAAACGTAAAAGCCTTTGATTCAAAGGGTAATGAATTGTCAATTGAAGCGTTAGATCAAAACAGCTGGAAGATCTCCAAGGCAAAAAAATTAGACCGCATCACCTACTGGACCAACGATACTTTTGACGGTCCCGAGGGAAGCGAAATCTATCCCATGGGAGGAACCAACTACAAAGAGGGGGAGACTTTTTTACTGAACTTACACAGTATGATCGGTTATTTTGAAGGGATGAAAGAAGCGTCATACCGTCTCCGTGTTCGTTCGCCCAAAAACCTTGAAGCCTTTACTTCTTTACCCGCACTTTCTAAGAGTGATACGCTGGATGTATTTTCTGCCAAACGCTATTTTCACATCATCGACAATCCCATTTTATACAGCGAACCCAACACGGTGCGTTTTGATTTAGATGACATCAAAGTAGGGATGGCCATTTACTCCCCCACAGGAGTTCACAAGGCCACCGACTACGAAGCAGCCATTAAAGAAATGATGGTGGCGCAAAAGAAGTTTCTAGGCAAGGCAAACAACACGCCTTCCTATGATATTTTGCTATACCTGATGGGTATGGACGAATTGCAGTATTTTGGAGGAATGATGGGCGCTTTGGAACACCACACTTCCACAACCGCCGTATTTGTGGAGCAAATGCAGCCACAAGAACTCACTCAAAGCCTAGTGGATGTGGTATCACATGAGTTTTTCCACACGCTTACGCCACTGAACATTCACTCGGAAGAGATTCACAATTTTGAATACAACACCCCCTTAATGTCCAAACACTTGTGGATGTATGAGGGAACGACGGAATACTTTGCCAATTTGTTTCAAATCAATCAAGGACTCATTGACGAACAAAATTTTTACAACCGCATTCTTGAAAAATTAAACTATTCACAGCGGTATGACGATACGATGTCTTTTACCGAAATGAGTGCCGGTATTGTGGACGAACCCTACCAAACGAACTACGCCAATGTCTATCAAAAAGGAGCGTTGATCAATATGTGCTTGGACATCCTCATCCGGGAGCAGAGTGGGGGAGACAACGGTATTTTATGGGTCATGCAAAACCTTGCCCAGCGCTACGGTACTGAAAAACCGTTTCAAGACGACGCCCTGATCGATGAGATCGTTGCGATGACCTATCCAATGGTAGGAGAATTTTTTAAAACCCATGTCGAAGGAAACACACCCATTGACTATATGGATTACTTTTCCAAAGTCGGCTTGACCATGGGCGAGACGGAAGTTCCACTTCCCAGTATTCTCTTTAAAGACAATCAAAGTCCCTTTTTTACTCCGCAACCCAATGCTTCGGGTGTGGTTCAGTATGTGGTCACTGATTTAAACACGACCATAGAAGCTATGGGTGTTCAGGTTGGAGATCTGTTTTTGGGCCTGGATGGTAAAATGTTACCTGAAATCAAACAGGAAAACGCTGAAGGCATCAATGCGGTGTTTACACCCAGTTTTATGTGGGACGACCAAAAAGAGTTTAGCATTACCGTACAACGGGGAGAAGAACAACTTACGCTCCGCGGGGTGACAGGAACTCCTAGCGCCAAAGCAAACGGTGTGGTGGAAGATCCCACTGCTACTGAAGCCGCCGTGGCACTGCGCCAAGCTTGGTTAAAAAAATAAGCAACTAAACCACTGTTTACTTCCCTTTGGATTCCATCTCTAGGGAAGTTTTTGTTTCTATGCGGTCCAATTCTTTGAGGAGTATGGAAATGACCTTTTGATCTTGTTGCATTGGAAAGACGTGACCTGCATTGGGAATCGTTTTTAGTTGAAATAGAGCTTTAGGAAAATGGGAAGTGGCAAATTCTGCATTGGGTGCAAAGGGGACTATTTTGTCTTGCGCCCCGTGGAGCATGAGTACAGGAACAGCGATCGTGTTCCATAGATCTTCGAATTCTTTTAAGCTGGCAACGTGGGCGCGCTTTTCTTTTTGAGCCACAATAAAGGTTTGGGGCACCATCCATCGGGTCAAACGGTATTCCGCCAAACGACCTAATTTAAAATAGCGTTCCGCCTCCGGGTCCAAGGCTGGAGCCAGAAGAACAACTCCAGAACAAGAGATGGGGTCTTTCAGCGCCATGGCCGCTGCAATGGGACCGCCGTAGAACCATCCCACAAGCAAAGAGGGGAGGGAAGGGTTGTGGTATTTTTGTAGTACAGGAAGCAGGCTCTCCACTTGCTCTTCAATTTCGGGATAGGCCACGCCAAACTCGGAGTAACCGTATCCCAATCGATCCAAGCTGATCAAATTTGCGTGCTGATTTAAAAGCGAATCGGTGAGGTACCCGTCAAAATTATCACTAGACCCCGGAGCACCGTGGATAAAAAATAAGGTGGGAAGTGCTGGATCGTAGGGCTTGGAATGTATGTGTCTTAAATTCAAGCCTTGGTAGGTTTCATAATGGACTTCAGCCTGTAAACCGTGTTTTGCAAAACGCTTAATCACCTTCTTGTCCGATGTGCGAAAGCTTGCCCAAGCGCCGCAAGCATAAAAGCAAAACAGTAACGCAAAAAAGGTGAAGAGATAAAAGATTTTTTTTTAACATGGTAAACGAATTGGAAGTGTTAAAATAACGAAAATCTTTTGTTAAAAAAGGAAGTGGTACCTGAGAATAAAGTAAGTTTGAGTGATCAATTACTCTATGAGTAATAAAGAGAACATCCTAACTGCCGCCCTGGATCTTTTTGCAAAACAAGGAGTAGCTGCGAGTTCTACCCGCGCAATTGCGCTACAATCCGGTGTTTCTGAAGGTCTCATTTTTAGACATTTTGCGAACAAAGAAGCGCTGCTTACAGAAGTTTTAAAAAAAGGAATCGCACAAATCGAAGACCGCTTTGAAACAGTTTTACATTCGGAACACCCTAAAGTAGTACTCAAACAAATCCTGTCTGTGCCCTTCCAACTAAACCTGGAAGAAAAGACCTTTTGGCGTCTTTTGTTATGCCTCCAATGGACCGATCCCGGACCCTGTCAACGTGTATTAGCACCCTTGAAAAATCGAATTGAAAAATCCTTTAAAATTTTAGATCGAGAAAATCCCAAAACAGAAGCGGATAGTTTTTTGTTATTCTTTAAAGCCATTATCAGCTGTATACTACTGAAATCCAGTCATAATGCCTTTGGAATGGTCAATATGATTTTGGATAAATTTGATGTTTTGTAACTTTAGTTAGTGAGTGGTTGCTTTTTTAATTTTTGATCTATTTCTTTTTTAGATGGAACCAGTTTTAATTGATTTCCACTAAAAAGTGCTAAGCTTTCAGTCTTTATAAGCTATAATGTTTTCGCTTTTAAAGAGCAGGTAATTTGTATAGCGTTAAAAAATATGCGTATTTTTGCTTAAAATAATAAAGAATTATGCAAAATATAATCTCAAATTATGAGAATTTGCTTATCAATATTCCGAAAATGATAAAGAACAGCAAGTTTAAAAGCGACCTATTTATACACGAATTAGGGCTTGCAAAAGCAACATTTTACAGGAAATTGAAAGAAAATCGCTTTGATTTACAAGAGATTAAAAAGATTGACGAAATACTACAATTGGAGAGTGAAATTGATGCACGCCTGGAAAAAAGCGAAAATTCAATAAAAAAGGGAAGACTTGTAAAAAGGGAAGATGCAATGATTAAAAAGTCTTAGCCCAATCTTCACGGGTATCAAATGCATCTACTATAAAGATTTTATTTTCAACAACTTTATAAAGCAAAACCGTTTTTTTCACAATGAATTTACGATAAATAGTCCCAAACGGAAGACCTATAAATGGGTTGTCCTCAATAATTATCAAAGCATTCCAGAGTTCTTTACGTACACGCTCCGCTACAGCTTCACTAAATTGTTCAGCAATTCTATCGAGTATAGAAATCAATGCCGCATTAGTTTCTTCCGTTAAATACAATTCATACCTCATCGTATAAACTTTTAATTGAACCTACCAACGTTTGCTTACCGCAGTTTTGTTACTATGACCAAATCTTGTGTTCTTGAGGGTGTAATTGAATTGGGACTGAATAACAGACTAAATATACAAAACTAAATAATATATAATTTATGTTATGTAAAATGATATTAAAATAGAATATCGTACATTTGAAATGTTAATAAACCCTACACCCCATGAAAATTTTAAAATACATTCTTATTACGGTTGTCAGTTTGGTTGTCATTGCAGCCGCCTTCTTTGCTTATGGATTGTACATCAATCCAAAAAGTCCAAAAGGAATGGCAGAATACAGCAGTGGTTCTAAGGAGATTGCCATTCGTTATTACCGTCCTTTTAAAAAGGAACGATTGATCTTTGGTGCGCAAGAAGACGGAGCTTTAGTTCCTTATGGTCAATACTGGCGTTTAGGCGCAAACTTAACCACCCGCTTGACAACGAACACTGATCTTAGTTTTGCTAGTCGTTCCCTCCCGGCAGGCTCCTACGGTCTTTACACCTATCCTTATAAAGACCATTGGTTGCTCGTGGTACACGAAAAAACAGGTGGATTTAGCAACGCAGAACCCGATCCCGCGGCTGTGGTGATGAAATTCAACCTCCCAGTAGAATCTCTCCCCGAAGTCATAGAACAGTTTACCATTGATTTTGTAGAACAGAACATACGCTTGCGTTGGGATACCACGCAGGTATTGATACCCTTTAGTGAGTGAGAAAACTATTGAAAGGCCTTTGGACCTTAGTCCGTATGAGTTTTGCCGTGCTGTTTATCGGCGGACTCACCTACTACATTATTGATAAAATTCAAGAGAAGAAAAACTTGATGGACATCGAGGAATACAGTCCTAAATCTACCCTTGTTGTTCCTAAAACAAAAATCCAAAAGGCAAAATACCCTTTTATAGACGTCCACAACCATCAGTTTGACATGCCTTTAAAAAACTTGTCCAAACTGACGGCGGAAATGGACAGCTTGAACATGGCGTTTATGATCAACCTCAGTGGATTTAGAGGTTTGTATTTAAAACAATCCCTTAAAAATGTAAAAGAGAACGCCCCTACCCGCTTTGGCCTGTTTGTCAATGTCGATTTTGAAGCGATAGACGATGTTGATTTTGCTACCGAGCAAGTCGCGTTGATTGACCAAGCGGTTCAGGACGGAGTGCTGGGTCTAAAAGTGTATAAATCACTGGGACTCACCGACCGATATAAAAACGGAGCACGGATCGCGGTTAACGATCCCCGTTTGGATCCCATTTGGAAGGCCTGTGGAGACAACAACATCCCTGTTTTGATTCACAGTGGAGAACCCGCTTCGTTTTGGCATCCGAAGGATAAGTTTAACGAACGCTGGTTGGAATTGCGCCAAAAGCCCAATCGGTATCGCGATCCCAAAACCAACCCTTCTTTTGAGGAAATCCTCGCAGAACAACACGACATCTTTCGGAAGCACCCCAATACCACTTTTATCAATGCCCACTTGGGATGGATGGGAAATGATTTAGACCGACTGGGCGCTCATCTTGACACCTACCCCAATGTGGTAACCGAAATTGGAGCCGTTTTGGCAGAGTTGGGTCGTCAACCCAAACGCGCACGTCAGTTTTTTGTGGACTACCAAGATCGTATCCTCTTCGGAAAAGATGCGTACAATGTTTCGGAATATTACACCTATTTTAGAGTCTTAGAAACTGATGATGAATATTTTGATTATTACAGAAAACGCCACGCCCACTGGAAAATGTACGCCCTGGCCCTCCCCGACTCCATTTTAAAAAAGCTGTATTATAAAAATGCACTGCGTTTGTTTCCCAGTATCGATTCAACCCTCTTTAAACCCGCACTATGATTATTGTAAACACACCTGAAATTCACAACAAAAAAATTACGGAAACCCTAGGTATTGCCAGAGGCAGCACGGTACGTGCCCGTAATGTGGGGCAAGATATTTTTGCCGGATTAAAAAACATTATTGGAGGGGAAATCTCGGAATATACCAAACTTCAAGCCCAGTCCCGCGAACAGGCGCTACAACGCATGATCGAAGATGCCGAGCGTATGGGTGCCAATGCCATTGTAAACGTCCGCCTTACCACCTCTATGGTCGTGCAAGGCTGCTCTGAAATCCTAGCCTATGTAACTGCTGTCGTGGTGGAGTAAAATGGAGCTTCTGTTTTTTTAGTCTGTGGGGTACTCCTAGTTTATCTTCTTTATAAAAAAGGTAAAGAAGAGAAAGAGGAAAACTTTGAGGATCGAGAGTATTAATTTTTCACTCCCAAAAACACATTCACCCCTTTTGGGATAGGGTTTCCTGAACTTCTTCGAAAACTTACCACTTGCCCCGTGTGATACAAAGCGTCGGAAATTGGACCGTTGATTAAATTCCACAATGGAAATTGACTCTGCTTCCCTCCCCGATCAAAAAGAACCTTAGCCTTTTCCAAATCTTCTAATTTCATCGACTGAAAAAGAACCACTGCAGCATCGAGATGGTGTAATGTTTTGGAACGCAGGGTTTTAAAATCTTCGGGAATGTTTTCAGCAGGTCGTAAGGAGGCCTTGCCTTTCGCAGTGTTTAAAATCACTTCCGTCAATCCGTAGATATGTTCCAGCGTTTCCCAACTGCTCTGTCCGCTCGTAGAGGGTTTATACGCTAAATCTTCAGGCCGTAACCCTTCCGAAGCCCAGTAATAGCGAAAACCCAAACCTTGAATCATTCGCGAGAGTAGGTTTTCTGAAGTCATAGCAGTGGGCGTTTTGGGAATCGACTGAAAAGGGAGTTCTTGAGCCATAATGGATAGGTTTAAACTAAAAAAGAAGACAAGGAACAAACGCATTATAGATATTTACTCCACTAAAATAGTATTTTAGCACTATAAATACTGCTGATGGCTAAGAAATTATCCTCCTTAGAAGAACTCGCTAAAATCCAATTTGACAATCTCGTGCCCGACCGGGAAGAACCAAACACCTCCGAACCTGAGTTTATTCCCCAAGAGCTCGAAGCCCATTTTAGCAACAAAGGCCGTGCGGGTAAAACCGTTACCTTGATCAAAGGATTTCAAGGCGATCAACAAGAATTAAAAACCCTTGCCAAAATCCTAAAAAATGCCGTAGGGGTTGGTGGTACAGTCAAAAACGGTGAAATCATCATCCAAGGAAATTATCGAGATAAACTGATGCAGCTTCTTCAAGAAATGGGCCATACCGTTAAACGTGTGGGTGGGTAGGCATGTCATTACTTTCTTTTGTTAATTTATTGTCGTATCGGGTTCAAATATCCACTCGCCAATCAATCCCTTCAATCCCACTCTTTTTTAAATAAGCATTACACTGACTAAAGTGTTTGTTCCCAAACCAATACCCCCTATTAGCACTTAAAGGAGAGGGATGACCACTGCTTAAAATCAAGTGCTTAGAAGTATCAATTAATTTGGCTTTCTTTTTGGCGAAGCCTCCCCATAACATAAAGACCACTCCGCTTTTTTTTGCAGAGATGCTTTGAATCACTGCATCGGTAAAGCTTTCCCAGCCTTGCTTTTGATGACTTCCCGCTTGCTGGGCTTGAACGGTTAAGGTAGCGTTGAGGAGAAAGACCCCTTGCTTTGCCCAGGGGGTCAGGTTGCCACTTTTAGGGTAAGGAATCTCGATATCACTTTCAATTTCTTTAAAAATATTAATGAGGGAAGGCGGGTGCTTTACCCCCGCTGGCACAGAGAAACTCAAGCCATGAGCTTGCCCAGGACCGTGATAGGGGTCTTGGCCGAGGATCACCACTTTTAGTTGATCTAAGGGGCAATGGTTAAAGGCCTGAAAAATGTCTTTCCTTGGTGGGTAACAAGTCGTTTTTTGATAGGCCGCTTTGACAAAGTCTACTAAATTTTGGAAATAAGGTGTCCCAAACGCAGTTTCTAACGGCTTTTCCCAACTGGAATGTATTTGCACCTTCATGAATTTATTACTTTTGCAGGGCTAAGTTAAGAAAAACCAATGGGGCAAATTCCTACCAAAACACTTGAAGATCTGGAGTATCCAGAGGTACTGAGACAATGTGCGGATTTTGCCATTACCCTCTTGGGAAAAGCGGCTTGCCTAGACACCGAACCAGAAGTAGATCAGGAACGGATCTTGGATCAATTGCAGGCAGTTTCTGAGTTTCGAGCTTCTTTTGACAATGAAAACCGTATCCCAAATCATGGTTTTGAGTCCTTAACGGAAGTTTTTGCCTTACTGAAAATTGAAAACAGTGTGTTGGAGATCCACACTTTTCGCAATATTGCTGCCAATACAGAAATCACCAATACGTTGCTTGCCTTTCTTAAAAAATTTCAAACCTACTACCCTACGCTTTATAACCGCAGTGCGGGACTCACCATAGAAAAAGAAATCAAATCCTCAGTCGATTCAGTTATCGACCGTTTTGGAGAAGTTCGAGACAATGCCTCTGAAAGTCTTTACAGCATTCGAAAAAAAATTCAACAACTGAGAGGGAAAATTAGCAGTAGTTTTAACAAAGCCTTAAGTCAATATCAAAACGCGGACTACCTAGACGACATTCGCGAGTCCATCTTGGACAACCGTCGTGTTTTGGCAGTAAAAGCGATGCACCGCAGGAAAGTAAAAGGCACCATTATGGGCAGTTCCAAGACAGGAAGCATCGTGTTTATCGAACCCGAAACGACTCATGCCCAAACTCAAGAACTCCAAAACCTCTTGTTTGAGGAAGGGGAAGAGATCAAAAAAATCCTAAGTCAGCTCACCGACTTTTTCCGTCCCTATCTCCCCTACCTCCAACTCCAACAAGCTTTTCTTTTGGAACTGGATCTCATCTATGCCAAAGCGCGTTATGCTCAAGAAATAAAGGGTTTACTACCCGAAATGGTCGTGGATTCGCACGAGATGAATTTTAAAAATGCGTATCATCCTCTTTTGTTACAAGCCCACAAACTCGAGGGCAAAGTCACCCATCCGCAAGACATTCGCTTGGACGCAGCGCACCGCATCATCGTTATTTCTGGACCCAATGCCGGCGGAAAAAGTATTACCCTAAAAACCGTAGGACTCTTGCAATTGATGCTGCAAAGTGGTATGCTAATCCCTGTACACGAACGTAGCAAAGCTTGTTTTTTCGACCGTATTTTAACCGATATTGGAGACAACCAGTCCATCGAAAACCATCTGAGTACCTATTCCTACCGTCTAAAAAACATGAAATACTTTTTGAGAAAGTGCGACGCCAATACGCTTTTTTTAATCGATGAGTTTGGAACGGGATCAGATCCCGAGCTGGGAGGGGCACTTGCAGAAGTGATTTTAGAGGATTTTTATGAGCGTGAAGCCTACGGATTAATTACTACCCACTACGCCAATCTTAAGGTACTGGCCACAGAATTGCCCGCCATGATCAATGCCAATATGCAATTCGACAACCAAACCCTAGAACCTGTATTTAAATTGATCCTCGGAGAAGCGGGGAGCTCCTTTACCTTTGAGGTAGCCCAAAAAAATGGCCTTCCTTTTAATCTGATCAATCGAGCAAAAAAGAAAATTGAACGCGGAAAAGTCCGCTTTGACGCGACCATTGCCAAACTACAAAAAGAGCGTTCCCAAATGCAAAAAACAGGACAAAGCTTAAAAGAGAAAGAGTCCAAAGCGGAACAAGAAGGGGATCGCATGGCAGAAATGAACGCCAAATTGAAAACCAAACTGGTGAGCTATCAGGAACTTTTTGATCACAACCAACGCATGATCGTTTTGGGGAATAAGCTGAATGATGTAGCTGAGCGCTTTTTTGAGAACAATAAAAAGCGGCCATTAATTTCCGAGTTATTAAAGCTCGTGGAAAGCGAAAATGCCAAACGCAAAAGAAAATCGGCAGCTCTCGCTAAGAAAGAACGAGAAGAAAAGAAGAAGCTCGCTGTGGAAGTCACCAAAGAAATTGCAGTGGTCCGCCAAGAGAAAAAGAAAAAAGCCAAAAAAACACCCCCTCCAAAACCCAAACCCAAACTCAATGTTGGGGATCGCGTCAGAATGTTCGACGGACGTTCTATCGGGAGTATTGACACGATTGAAAAAAACAAAGCCATTGTAAACTACGGCGTCTTTACGACTCAAGTAAACCTAGAGCTCTTAGAGCTAGTGGAAGCTGCAAAACCCGCAAAATGAAACCGCTTGTACTCTTCTACGACGGGCCTTGTATCCTTTGCAACTATTGGGTTCGTAGGTTGTGTATTTGGGACAAAAATGACCAGCTTCGATTTACTTCATTAGACAGTGACTATGCGCTTGGTTTTTTTAAAAAATACCCGAGTCCGCTGCACGAAAAAGATGCAATCCTAAGCTGGGATTCTGAAAACGGCTATTTTTCAGAGTCGGAAGCGTTATTCTGTATTTTAAAACGCTTAGGTGGGTTTTGGACACTTCTCTTGCTCTTTCGTGTCTTCCCTTTGACCTGGACCGATGGGCTATATCGTTTTATTGCTCGAAAACGCTACCGCTGGTTTGGTAAATACGACCACTGCCCCCTACCCGAAGCACGGTTCGGTCATAAATTTATCTAAAGTTGTATATTGGACTTTGTAAACACCTTAAATCTTAAAAAATGAACGAATTCAAAAAATTTATCAGTAGAGGAAATGTCATTGATATGGCGGTGGGTTTAATTATGGCTACCTATTTTGGTGCTATTATCAAGTCATTGGTTAATGATGTGATCATGCCTCCCATTGGGCTGCTCTTAGGGGGTGTCAATTTCTCAGCCCTAAAAGTTGTCATTCAGGAAGCTCAAGGGGAAACTGCAGAAGTTGCCATACTGTATGGTGCCTTTATCAATACCATCATTACTTTTCTCATTGTGTCCTTTGCTATTTTTATGGCAGTTAAAATGTACAACAAAGCACAAGAACGCTTCAAAAAAGAGGAGGAAGAGGCCAAACCCGCAGCGCCACTAAAACAGGAAGTACTACTGACAGAAATCCGAGATTTACTTAAGAAGTAGGCGGATCTTTTAATTTTCCAATTGACTTCCCTACTATCATGGACACGGCGGCGTCCCCTGTAACGTTTACAATAGTTCGGCACATATCCAAAGGACGGTCTATGGCAAAAATCAAGGCCAATCCTGCTTCTGGAATACCCGCTTGAGCTAGGACAATAACCAACATTACGATTCCCGCACTGGGCACAGCCGCCGTTCCGATGGAAGCCAAGGTTGCAGTAAAGACAATTCCGAGTTGAGCAGAAAGACTCAAATCCAATCCGAAGGCCTGAGCAATAAAAACAGCGGCAACTCCTTGATACACAGAAGTACCATCCATATTAATCGTGGCTCCAATGGGCAAAACAAAACTGGCTACTTCTTCATCGACGCCTAAATTGTCCTCTACACATTCCATAGTTACTGGTAAGGTAGCAGCACTGGAACTCGTAGAAAAGGCCAATAATTGCGCTGGAGCAATTCCCCGCATAAAAAAATTAGGTTTCCGCTTGGTAAAGACACGAACGATGATAATATACACTACAATCATCGACGCCAGACCCAGCAATAGCGTGATTGCATAGAGTGCTAAGGCTTGAAACAGCTCCAAACTAGGGGCTTCAACTACTAAGGCGGCTAATAGCGCAAACACCCCATAGGGGGCGGCGAGCATAATCAGATCGATCAGCTTGAGAATAATGACATTAAAGGAGTCAAAGAATTTTTTTACGGGTTTCGCTTTTTTGCCAGGTAATAAAATCATTCCAATACCAAAAAACAAGGCAAAAAAGATGACTTGTAGCATGTTTCGATTGTTGGAAGCAGCTAAAAAGATATTGGAGGGTACCATATCCACCAAGGCTTGCAAAGGTCCCGATTCTTGTTGTTTGGCCGCTGCCGCTTGTTTGGCTTGGGTGTCAGTAGCATAGGCTTCGACCAATTCATTACGCGTTTCAACGCTGATGGATTTCCCGGGCTGGATTACATTAACCAAAATCAACCCGATGGTTACTGCCGTTAAAGTAGTAATCAGATAGGTGATAATGGTGCGCCCTCCCATTTGCGATAGTTTGGAAATATCTTTTAAATCAGAAACTCCTTTAATCAATGAAGCGAGAATTAAAGGAACGGCAATCAACTTTAACAGATTGATAAAAATGGTTCCAAACGGCTTGATGTAATCTGAAATAAACTGACTCCCCTGCGGAACAAAAGAGAGCAAAAGTCCAAAAAGAACTCCAAGTCCCATTCCGATTAGAATTTTCCAGTGTAAAGCAAGTTTTTTCATGGGTTTTAAATTTTATTGGTGCGTTTGAGGAGGCTAAAATCAGCGAGAACTAGTGCCGCCATTGCTTCTACAATGGGGACGGCGCGCGGGACGACACAGGGATCGTGTCTTCCCTTGCCCTGCATGGCCACGGCTTCCCCTTTTGAATTTATCGTTTCTTGATTTTGCATGATAGTGGCTACGGGCTTAAAGGCTACATTGAAGTAAATATCCATACCATTGGATATCCCGCCTTGGATTCCTCCTGATCGGTTGGTTTGGGTAGTTCCGTCTGTGTTAAATAAATCGTTGTGCTCACTGCCTTTCATTTGAGTCCCTGCAAAGCCACTGCCGTACTCAAAACCTTTGACTGCATTAATCGAAAGCATGGCTTTTCCCAGTTCAGCATGGAGCTTGTCAAAAGCGGGTTCTCCTAATCCTACGGGAACATTTTTTATGATACAACTCACTACTCCTCCTATGGTATCTCCTTCTTTTCGAATTTGTTTGATGTACGTTTCCATGGCTTCCGCCATTTTAGGATCAGGACAACGCACAGGATTTTTCTCGATAAAAGACACATCTACCTCTGAGGGATGCGTGTCTAAGGAAAGTGAACCGACAGCAGACACATAAGCGTTTAGAGTCACAGGAGCTAAAAACTGTTTGGCAATGGCGCCAGCAACCACCCGACTGGCTGTTTCTCGGGCAGAACTTCTCCCACCTCCGCGGTAGTCACGAATGCCATATTTTTCATCATATACATAATCGGCATGTGAAGGCCTGTAGGTGTCTTGGATATGGGAATAGTCTTTTGATTTTTGATTCGTATTGTGAATGGCAAATCCAATGGGTGTTCCCGTTGTTTTTCCTTTAAATAGTCCGGAAAAAAAAGTAACCTCATCGGGCTCTTTGCGTTGGGTGACGATAGCGGATTGCCCGGGCTTTCTCCGATCTAAATCTTTTTGAATGGCTTCTAAATCCAGTTCTATTCCTGCGGGACAGCCATCAATCACGCCTCCGATCGCAGGACCATGAGATTCTCCAAAAGTCGAAACTTTAAAAAGGGTGCCAAAAGTATTGCCTGACATAAATTCTAATATAAGCTCAAAGATAAAGGTAATGTTTGGAAAGTCTTTTGGAGTTTGTTTTTTTTTAACCTACTGGCCACTTGAAAATAGGCAGACCTAAATTCCCTCTTAGTAAAAGAAGCTTTAACACCCCCTTACTCCCCCCCTTGTTAGTGGGGGGCTTTAACCCAAATAATGCAATAGAAGATCTACTCCAGTCAAAGACTACTATAAAATAAGTCATTTTGCTAATATTTTCTACTTCATAACGAATCCTATTCCATAATCTGGGTTTAATTCCGCATGATGGATAGCATCCCATAAATTCTCCCTTAATAGAAGAATTTTTTTTCTTAAAAATGCGCATCTCCCACCTAACAGCGAGACTTTTATTTATAACAATACGCACCCTCCCCCCCCCTAACAAGGGGGGATGAAGGGGGGTGTTTTACCCTCTTTTCTCGAATCGGGTTTAAGTCTGTCTTTCGGTTAGCATACCCTGAAACAGGAGGATCTACGTTTCGAATAGAATACAGAGCAAATTACACTAACGCACACCGTAAAATTGTAATCGGGTGCAAACTTTCGCGCTGCGTTCCATCTTGGATTTGATGGCGACAGCTGGTTCCATTTGCTGCAATTATTACTTCGGGATCGGTTTTTCGTACAGCAGGAAATAACCGCTCCTCACCTACTTGCATACTAATCTCATAGTGTTCTTTTTCATATCCAAAAGAACCAGCCATTCCACAACAACCCGTGTTCAGCATTCGCACGGTGTAGTTCTTGGGTAGGTTTAGAATTTGGAATGTATCGGCTGGAGTACCCAAGGCCTTTTGATAACAATGCGCGTGAATTTTTACTTCTTTTGCTTCTGTATGGAATTGAGTTGCTTGCAGTTTTCCTGCTTTTAATTCTTGTGCTAAAAAAGATTCTAAGGGAAGGCAATATTGGGCCAATTCTTTTGCCGCTTTGGAATCACTGGCCAGTTTTGGGTACTCATCCGTAAAGGTGTAAATCGCGGAGGGTTCGATACCCAACAGCGGTGTTTCGGCTGAAACACAATCGCCATACAATGCAACATTGCGATTCGCACAGGCTTTGGCTTGATCCAAAAATCCTTTGGAAATATAGGTCCTTCCACTTTCAGTGGGTGGTAGAATACAAACCTGATATCCCAAGCCCTCTAAAAGTGCTATGGCATCCGCTCCAATTTCAGTGTCGTTGTAATTGGTAAATTCATCTAAGTATAAATAAACGCTTTTACTTGACTTTATTAACTTTTTGTTTTTTAGCTTTTTATATAGAGATTTTTTAAGTTTTGGAACACTTCTTTTTTGAGCAATACCCAAGCCGGATTTGATCCCATTTCCTAGAATAGGGAAAGTTAAAACAGTATTTTGTAACCCACGTAGAGGTTGGGCAATTTGATTCAAGCGCCCAAAATAAGCAAAGAGTTTATCACGAAGTGAACTGCCATGTGTCTTTTGATAGTGGTATAAAAACTCTGCCTTGTAGGTAGCAATATCCACACTGCTTGGACATTCCGTTGCACAAGCCTTACAACTCAAACAAAGGTCCATCACTTCTTTTAACGCTGGATCATCAAAGGCATTCGGTTTCTTGTTTTGCGTTAACACCTCTCGAAGCACGTTGGCGCGCCCTCGGGTGTTGTGCTTTTCGTCTCTCGTAGCTCGATAACTGGGACACAGGGCTCCTGCGGGTTGTACGGAACGGCATTTCCCAGCTCCATTACATTTTTCGGCAGCTCTGAGAATTCCTTGATCAGCAGAAAAATCAAAAGCAGTATCAAATTCAGGGGTCTCTTTTTGTGCTGTCCTCAAGTTTTGGTCCATGGGAAGCGGATCGACAATCTTCCCGGGATTCAAAAGCGCATTGGGATCGAACAGGGTTTTAATTTTTTTAAACAGTTGATAATTGGCCGCTCCCACAACAATCGGAATAAATTCGGATCGCACAATACCATCGCCATGCTCCCCGCTTAAAGATCCTTTGTACTTTTTGACCAGTTTTGCTACCGCCAAGGTAATGGCTCGAAAATCCTGAACTCCCTTTTTTGATTTTAAATTTAATATCGGACGCAGGTGCAATTCCCCTGCTCCTGCATGTGCGTAATACACTACTTCTTGGTCGAACTGAACCATCAGCTTTTGAAACTCTTCGATATAAGCTGCTAATTTAGGCAAGGGAACTGCCGTGTCTTCGATACAGGCCACTGCTTTGTGATCTCCCACCATATTTCCCAACAATCCCAGCCCCGCGTGGCGCAATTCATTTGCCAATTCTATTTCTTCATTCCAAAGCGGAACAGCAGCGTAGGCCAAACCCTGTTCTTTTACTTGATCTTGAAGGCGTTTTAGTTGCGCTTTTAGTTCTGCTAAGTCGTCCTGCCGCAATTCCAAGAGCAAAATCGCCTTTGGGTCTCCCTGAAGGAAGAATCTGTTTTTTTGATAGCCCGGATGGTCTTGGGTGCAGTCTAAAATAGTTTTATCAATCAATTCGCAGGTAAAGAGGTGGTGCTGCATCACAGGCTCTACTGCTTGCATGGCATCGGAAATAGAGTTGAAATGCAAAACCAACATCACCTTATTTTTCGGAGGTAATGGCTCTAGTTCCAGCGTAATTTCGGTTGTAAAAGCGAGAGTACCCTCACTACCTGCCAAAAGTTTTGAAAGATTTAGTGGTGTTCCTTCCGAAGCAAATGGCTGCATCTTTATCAGTTCATCTACCGCATATCCCGTATTGCGCCGGTGAATACTGGCTTCTGGAAAATCGGTTTGGATATGCTTTTGGATGCCCTTTTGAGACAACGTCTCGAGGAGTTCTTTATAAATCTTCCCTTCTAGGGTTTGGGCAGTTCTTTTCTCTTCGAATTCCGATTCTGTACAATTTTCAAAACGAGCCACATTGCCGTCGGAAAGTACTACGTTCATCGCGCTGACTTTGTCTCGCGTGACCCCATAGCGAATGGAAGTCGTTCCTGACGAATTGTTCCCCACCATTCCGCCTAACAAACAAAATTGTGAAGTAGAAGTATTGGGGCCGAAAAACAACCCCTTTTCAGCCAAATAACGATTGAGCGTATCTCGGTTTACTCCCGGTTGTACGGTTACTGTTTTATTATCTAAATCTAACGCTAAAATTTTAGTGAAGTGCTTGGAAATATCGACGACAATTCCAGGACCGACACACTGTCCTGCAAGAGAGGTTCCCGCGGCACGAGGGATAAGGCTGGTTTGATTTTGCTGTGCAAAGACAATCAATTTTTGAAGATCTTCAACCGTTTTTGGATATGCCACAGCCAGAGGAAGCATTTTATAGACGGAAGCGTCTGTAGCATAGAGGGTTTTGTGAAGTGAATCCCATTCCAAACCACCTTCTAGAGCTTTGCTCAGTTGTTCTAAATTCTTCTCCACCTTGGTTTTACTCCTCTGCTTTAATTAAAATTTTATAAAGCTAAAATACGCATTAGTTTCCCATTTCCTTGCAATTGACTATTTTAGCCCATATTCAAATGGATTATGTATAAAAATTTATTCTTACTACTGACCTTTATCCTTTGTGTTTTAGGTTGTCAAAGCAATTCTACTACTTTAAAAATTAAAGGTTCTTCGGATCTGGACAATGGTAGCACCATTTACCATATCGTGGCAGACCTCAATAATCAGCCAACAACATTAGACACCTTGACCGTAAACCAAGGCTCCTTTGAGCTAGTCGCTGAAGTCGCTGAACCCAATATTCACTTTCTTCAAATTGCTGGGATACAAGGAAGTTTTCCATTTATTGCAGAATCGGGTACGGTTACGATTGAGATTTACAAGGACAGCCTGGGACTTTCTAAAGCCACTGGAACCGAGTCCAATGAAGATTTTATGCGCTATAAGTCAGAGACGAAAGTTTATATCGAGTCTTTAAACGGGATAGGCAATGACCTGCAACAGGCCATGATTTTAAAAGATTCTTTAATGGCAGAAGATCTTCAACAGCAATATCAAGAAGTCCGCGATCAAATTCAAGAATATGAGCTAGAGTTCATCAAGGGATCAACCAATTCCTTAGTTTCGGTTTTAATTTTGGAACGTTTTGTTGCCAATAAAGTCATTTCCATGGCCGAAGCAAAAACGATTTTTGAATCATTGAGTGAACGGGTACGAAATACCAAGTCGGGAAGAATGATTCAACAACAGTTGGAACAGGCACCTAAAGCGGAAGTAGGTCAAGTAGCCCCTTCTTTTGAAGGACCCAGTCCAGAAGGAACTACTTTTGCGCTCAACAATGCGCTAGGGAAAGTGACCATTATCGATTTTTGGGCAAGTTGGTGCCGTCCTTGCAGAGTTGAAAATCCGAATCTCGTACAGCTTTATCGTTCTAATAAAGAACGGGGTTTAAGTATCGTAGGGGTTTCATTAGATAGAGACAAGAATAAATGGATTAAGGCCATAGAAGACGATGGACTGGTTTGGGATCATGTGTCGCATTTACAATTCTGGAATGATCCAATTGCTAAACTCTATAAAGTTTCTGCTATACCCGCTACGTTTATACTCGATGAAAATGGCGTAATCATCGCCCGCGATCTTCGCGGAATGGAACTCTACACCAAAGTGGAGGAATTATTGAGTAAAAGCTAAAATTGTTGGTTGCGATATAGGAGTACACCTGCCAATACCAATGTGATAAACAAAATTCCTAACATCAACTGAGAGGTGTAAATCACTTCGAAATTGAACAGAATAGTCATCAAAATCCCACCTAAGGCTCCTCCAAAATGAGCAGTGTGCCCAATGTTGTCATTCTGTGCTTTCATACCATACAAGGTGTAAATCATATACCCGATTCCAAAGAGATATCCTGGAATGGGAATAGGAATAAAAAAGAGCATTAATTCCATTTCAGGGTATAATAGTAAAGCACTAAATAAAACTCCCGTAACCGCCCCACTAGCACCTACTGCGATATAATTGGGCTGATTTCTATGAAATGCATACGCAAATAAATTTCCTGCTAACAAACTTCCAAAATAAAGCAATACAAAAGGAAGTGCCCCAAGGGCAGATACAACAAAAGACACGAAAAAATAAAAAGTAAACATATTAAACAACAAGTGGGTCGTGTTTACATGAAGAAAGGCAGAAGACAACAAACGGAAGTATTCCCCCTTTTGAATCTTATGAACTTCAAAACGATACTTGTCAAAAAAAAAATCTTGTTTAAAACCCCTTAGGCTAACAACAATATTTGCCGCTAAGAGGAGTATTCCTACGAATGGAATTTCTTGTAACATTTGGATTAAAGGTCAAATACAATACCCTGCGCCAAGGGAAGTGCATCGGAATAGTTTATTGTATTGGTTTGTCTTCGCATATACACTTTCCAGGCATCGGATCCGCTTTCACGTCCTCCACCTGTTTCCTTTTCACCCCCAAAGGCACCTCCAATTTCTGCACCCGAAGTTCCAATATTGACATTGGCAATTCCACAATCACTTCCCCAATGCGATAAAAAGGTTTCCGTTTCTCGCATATTGAGTGACATGATCGATGAAGAAAGTCCTTGTTTTACTTCATTTTGAATGGCAATGGCTTCTTCAATTTCCCCTTTGTATTGCATTATGTATAAAATGGGCGCAAAGGTTTCTCGATGTACAATAGGTGCATCGTGTTCAATAAGAGCTACGGCAGGTTTTACATAGCACGCACTCCCATACTCATCGGAAGGCAATACGCCCCCTGGAACCAACCAGCTTCCTCCTTGCGCATCTACTTGATCCAAAGCCTCCTTGTACATTTTCACTGCATCGGTATCGATCAATGGGCCTACATGATTCTTTTCATCTAGTGGATTGCCGATTCGCAATTGCTGATAGGCTTTTTGCAATACTTCTGTAAACGCATCAAAAATAGATTCGTGGACAATCAGTCTTCGTGTCGAGGTACAACGTTGCCCACAGGTACCCACAGCTCCAAACACAGCAGCCCGCATGGCGGTGTCTAGGTCTGCATTGGGGGTAATGATGATGGCATTATTTCCACCCAGCTCCAAAAGTGATTTTCCCAATCGGGCGCCCACCCGCTGGGCAACATCTTTACCCATTCGGGTAGATCCAGTGGCTGATAACAAGAAAATGCGCTGGTCCTCTGCCATCCACTGGCCTACCTCAGCACCTCCATTAAGCACACAGGAAACTCCCTCTGGAATGTTATTTTCTTTTAACACTTCCGCAATAATGTTTTGACAAGCAATACTGCACAAGGGGGTTTTTTCACTGGGTTTCCAAATACAAACATTTCCACATACCCACGCCAGAGTCACGTTCCAACTCCAAACGGCTACGGGGAAATTAAAGGCCGAAATAATCCCTACAACCCCTAAAGGGTGGTATTGTTCGTACAGACGGTGGGCAGGCCGTTCTGAAGTCATGGTTACCCCGTGCAATTGGCGCGAAAGTCCCACAGCAAAATCACAGATGTCGATCATCTCTTGCACTTCTCCCAGACCTTCTTGAAGGGATTTTCCCATCTCCCAAGAGACCAACTGCCCCAAGTCCATTTTTTTTTCTCGGAGCTTGTTTCCAAATTGTCGTACCAGTTCCCCTCGTTGTGGTGCTGGGATTTTCCGAAAACTCAAAAAAGCGTGTTCGGCTCTTTCTATTAGATTTTCATAATCTTCCACAGTCGCGGTCTGAACGTTTCCTAACAAACTGCCATCTACGGGACTGACAGCTGCTATTTCGGAACCGGATCCCATCCACTGCCCTCCTGTACTACATCCTTTTTGCTTCGGTTCGACAGCTAAGTTTTTTAATATCGTTTTGATAGACATAAATTATTTTTTTAATTGTGAGGTGAAGGTGCTTTCAAAAATCCGATCTGCGTTGGCCGTTTCAAAGCCTTCTCTTCGGTGTTCGCGACGGAGTTCTGCAACGGGTAAATCCGCAAATTCGGGGAGAGGACTGCGCTCGGCAAACTCCACATAACTCCCAGCGATAACTTTTGATTCTTGATTTGCAAAAGAAGCATGAACAGTATTGGCTACAGAACTAGTTTGCCGTAAAAGTTGATCACCACTGGTTTTTATTTCTCCTCCCGAAGTGTTGAGTTGGATTCCGATTTCCTTTAAAAAAGAATTAAAAGACTCCAACTGATTATACGGTTTTGGGAGATCGTGTACACTTATGGTATAGTGGTTTAGATAATATCGATTGTAAATCACCCAAGCCGCATATTCACTTTCGGCCAACAAAAATTCATAATCTTCAAGAGAAGGCAACTCCCAAAGTGGCGTTTGAAAATAAGTAGCCACAGCAGTCGCGTCGTTTACGTTTAAATGATCTACTGGATCTGCAGTCACGGTATCGGTATAGGATCTGATGATTTTTTGGGTTTGTTCCGAAAGTTGATCCACTTTCAACTCGCTGATAAAAACTCGAGGTAAATCCAATGTAGGAGGTGCAAACCAATAGGCGTCTAGCTTTTTGGCTTCAAAATGATAAAACTCCATTCTTTGATAGCCATGCGCCAAAAAAATCTTTTCAAAAGAAGCGATTCCCAGATTTGGAACCCCCATCGTACGAAAAGCAATGTGGTCGTTTATGATTTCACTTTGACTGGCAACCATCCCCTTGCGTACCATGGCAGCTGTAATTTTTCTTACATCGGGGACCCGTTCTGCATAGATCGCAAAGAGCGCATCCAGAATTTGGGTCATGGTGGTGTTGCTTTGAAATTGCATGGAGGTGCGTTTTAGAATGTTTATAAAAATAAGGCTCCTGTTGGAGTTTCCAAGAATTTTTTAAAAGGAATTTCTTCCTGTTTTAAAAACCTTTTTTGTGGGAGAGCCCCCGCTGCAACCAGTTCGATTACAGCCACCAAAGAAGCTGCTGTGGTCCATGAGATGGCACGCCATTTCTTTCCCTCAATTTCTATGGGATGAAAGGCTTTGTAGTATTCTTTTCGAGATAAGGTCTTGTTTTGCCAGCCTTCTACAACCGCATAGACATAAACCACGTCCTCTTCTACAGGAGGTTTTGCATTACTTAAAATGCGTTCCAGTTGATCTTTGTCATTTTTTAAAATCAATTCATACATCAAAAAACGCATTAATTTTCCATGACCAGGATAGCGAATGGTTTTGTAATTTAAGGTATCCACCTTGCCTTCAAAAGTATCGCAAAGTGTACCCAGCCCACCAGAAGTGGTAAACGCCTCAAATTCTTGCCCTTCGATATTGATGTATTCAAAACCTTCCATCGAGGGTACGAATTTCTTTTGACCGTTATGTATGGCTTCTGCATCATTTAAATACTCATTGATCACACCATGAGGCGACCAGGTAAAAGAATAGGCCAGTTGACCGTTGGGATACCGAGGCAATGCCCCTACCCGGAGCTCTATATCTCGAATTTGATCAAAACTATAAGTCAAATCCATTCCTATAATTCCTATTAAACCTGGAGCCAGTCCACACTGAGGAGCCAAAACAGCTTGGGAAGTCGCCCCTAAGTTTTGAATAAATTTTGTAGTCGAAACATCTTCCGTCAAATCAAAATAATGGACTCCTTCATCATGAGCTAACTGAGCTATGGGTTTGTTTAAAAAATAGGGAAGTGCAGAAACAACAGTGTCGTACTTCGAAATTTCACTTTTCATAAAGCTCAAATCTTTGACATCTCCTTGAAGACATTCAAAAGGCAAGGTATAATCGTAATGAGGTTGCTTCTGATCTAAGGCAGTTACAGTAAAATTTTTGCTCAGTAGGACGCCCACCAGACTCCCTACTTTACCCATTCCTAAAACTAAAATATTTTCCATTTGTAACAAATTATGTAATTATTGTTATATATATAACAAATTTAATGGAATTAAAGCAAAGAATTTGTATTCAAACAGCAACTTTGGATTAAAAGTTTTTAACAGACAGAAGCGTTAGAAAAGTGTACTTTTGAAAAAAAACTAGGTGAACGCACTCATATATTATTTAAGTTTCCCGCTTTTGTGGATTATTTCGCGTTTGCCTTTTGCGGTCTTTTATCTGCTTTCGGATGTAGTCTGTTTTATCCTCTATCGCTTAATAGGTTACCGGAAATCCGTTGTACAAGGCAATCTTAAAATAGCCTTTCCCGATCTAACTTCCGCCGAGCTGCTCCAAATTGAAAAAAAGTTTTATACCCATTTATGTGATTTGTTTTTGGAAATGATCAAATCTATGGGGATGCGGAAGGAAGAAATGCTAGAGCGCTTTCAGGTTAAAAACATTGAGGTTTTAAAAACCTTTGAGGAACAGAATCGCTCGATCTTTTTAGTCTGTGGACACTATGCGTCTTGGGAGTGGATGATGTCCTTAGGATACCATATAAAACACAAGGGCTATGGAATATACAGGCCCATTTCAAATCCCTATTTTGACGCTTTAATCAAAAGAATACGAAGCCGTCACGATGCCTACATGATTCCACAAAAAGAATCGGTTTCTATTATCAAAAACAAAGAAGCCTCAGGAGAATTGGGTATCTATGGTTTTGCAAGTGATCAGTCGCCTAGGCCCAAACCGTTGACCTATTGGAGGTCTTTTTTGGGGGTTCATGTCCCTGTGTATAACGGTGCTGAACGTTTGGCAATTGAGCTGGATGTCCCCGTAGTATTTGCAAAAATAAAAAGAGTAAAACGCGGTTACTACGAGGTGGAGTTTAAAACCCTGACCGATCAACCCAAATCCTTAAAAAAAAATGAGATCACAGATCTTTTTACTGAATGGTTAGAAGCTCAAATTAAAGAAGATCCAAGCCAATATTTTTGGACGCACAAGCGCTTTAAATACGCTAAAAAAGAAGTTTAATCTCTTGAACAAATCGGCTGGCAAGTGCTGCTGCAGCTGCTTCATTTGTTGCCTCAGTATAGATGCGAATGATGGGTTCTGTATTGGACTTGCGCAGGTGTACCCATTCGTCTTTAAAATCAATTTTTACTCCGTCAATTGTAGAGATTTTTTCGTCTTTGTATCTTCTTGCGATTGCCGCTAAGACTGCATCAACATCCATCCCCTCTTCTAATGTAATTTTATTTTTACTCATAAAATAGGAAGGATAGGTACTGCGGAGTGCAGCGACACTTAGTCCCCTTTCAACCAAAAGGGAAAGGAATAAAGCGACACCTGCCAAAGCATCCCTCCCGTAGTGCAATTTTGGATAAATCACGCCGCCGTTTCCTTCGCCACCAATGATTGCCCCTATGCGTTTCATTTCAGTGACTACATTCACTTCACCTACCGCACTAGCGGTATAGGTTCCTCCGTGCTTCTGAGTTACATCTGCAAGAGCGCGGGTGGAAGACAAATTGGATACGGTAGCTCCTACTTCTTTGGAAAGAATATAATCCGCACAAGCTACCAAGGTGTATTCTTCTCCAAAAAGTTTTCCCTTTTCATCCACAAACACCAAACGATCCACGTCGGGATCTACCGCAATTCCAAAATCGGCACGGTGTTCCACTACAGCTTTGCATAGATCTCCTAAGTGTTCTTTTAAGGGTTCCGGATTGTGAGGAAACTCTCCATTGGGGGTACAATGTATTTGAATCATTTCCACGTCTAAAGCCTCTAAAAGTTTTGGGATGGCAATACCTCCTGAGGAATTTACCCCATCCACCACTACTTTAAAATTTCCTTTTTTGATTGCTGCGGTGTTTACGGTTTGCAATGCCAAGGTAGCCTCAATGTGTTTTTCGATGTAGGTTGTATCGGATGTAATACTTCCCAAAGCATCGACTTCAGCGTACTGAAAATCTTCGTTTTGAGTCATTTCTAGAATTGTGGCACCCCCTTTAGCGTCAATAAATTCTCCGGCTGCATTCAACAATTTTAGGGCGTTCCACTCCTTGGGGTTGTGGCTTGCCGTTAAAATGATTCCTCCTTGCGCTGCTTCCTTAGGGACAGCTACCGCTACAGTAGGTGTGGTGGAAAGGCCTAAATCAATTACATCTACTCCCATTCCTACTAGGGTTTGATTGACCAAAGCATGTACCATAGGTCCCGAGATTCGTGCATCTCTTCCCGTGACGACGGTTAGCTTTCCTTTATTTTGGGCTTTTAGCCACTGGGCATACGCACTAGTAAAAAGCACAACATCTAAAGGAGTTAGATTGGTTTGGGTTTTCCCTCCTATGGTTCCCCGAATACCTGAAATGGATTTGATTAAGGTCATCTCATTGATTTTTATTTAAACTGCAATTTAACGGATAATCGATTAATATAAATTGATTACCAACTATAATTCAATCGAACCAAACCCATCAAAGCATTGGGAATGTTATTTTGCACTGCGGGTTGAATAATATATTGAACATTGGGCTGGATGGAAAACGCGCGACTGGAATTGAAATGATAGGTCAACTCAATCGCCGTTTCGTTTTTTACAGTACGCCACAAATTTGAAAAAAAACTGTGGGCTACTGCCAATCCCACCACATCGTCATCTCGTTTTGGAAAAATCCCTTGATAGACAAAACCGCCCCCAAGGTAAGCGCGTACTGGATTTAAAGACGTTAGACTATAACCCGCTTGTACAAACCCGTTGAGCCCTTGAGAAAGATCTGACTCTCTACTGAATACCTGATCAGCGATAAAATAGATTCCCTGTGAACGGGGTTTATACGCTGATTCTGTTTCTATGTCTTGAGAATGATTCCAAAAGCCAAGCTTATAGGTGGTTTGCGTCAGACTATCCTTTTGAGAATGGTATTGAAGTTCGTGGATGTTCATTACTCCCTCCGAACGGTTGAGTCGCCAGTTAATGGAATTGGGGTTTTCTGATTCGCTTCCTGGATCGCCATCATAAATAGCGCTGTATAATACTAGATTGGGTTTTATTTTCCAGGACATCACAGCAGCTAAAGTGGCAACAGGAAAAATGGAAGCAGGGACATTTACAGAAATATCGGGTTGGATACCGAAGGAACTGTTGACAAAAAAACTTCCAGCATCACTTACAGCAAAAACGGAATTTAGATCGTGTTGTCACAACAGCACCGAGAGTTGTGCACTGAACTGATGTTCATACCAAAATTCGTAGAGACGGGAATGCGACTCAGCCTCAATATTGTTCGCTACTTGGAGGTCGCCCATGAGTGTGGAAAGAGAATTTCCATGGTTATTTAACAAATAAATAAAAAAACGTCCTCCTTTCCATAAGCCTAAATTCTGTGTTTCCAATAGAAAAGTCAAGTCGATGTTTCCAAGGTAGGCCCCTCCCCGATCCAAACCTCCAACTGCATTGTACGCAAGGTCTGCTGTGTACCCTCCTTCAAATTGAACTTTCTCCTGAGCGAGGGTACTATTCAATAAGAAAACTAGAAAGAAGCAGTGTAGCGCTATGCATTTGGTTGAAAGGAAGAGTAAATAGTTGAAAATCTTATTTTTTGGTTAATAAAAGTCTACAAAAATAACTAATGTACTCGCTAAGACAAGATAAATAGCGTTCAAAAAACTACTTTTACAAAGTGAATTTTTTAGCCCATGTTTACTTATCGGGGAATAATACTGATTTGGCAATAGGTAACCTCATTGCAGATCGAATAAAAGGGAAAACTATAGAATGGCTTCCTTTGGAAATGCAGAAGGGTGTTTTACTCCACCGTGCCATTGATCAATTTACAGACCAACACCCCTTTTTCAAAGAGTGCGTAAGCTCCTTATTCCCAAAGTACCGTCACTACAGTAGGGTGATTGTGGACATGTATTTTGATCATTTTTTGGCAGCGCATTGGGAGCAGTTTCACGAACTTCCGCTTCAAGAGTTTTCACGTGCTTTTTACCAAAAACTTCAAAAAGCAAGTGCAGATTTTCCAGAACCGATTCAAAAATTTAGCACAGCTCTCATTCGCTACAATTGGTTTGCGCACTACCAAACGATTTCTGGACTGCGTATGATTTTGAAACAAATGGAGCAACGCACACGTTTTCCCTCAAATTTAGCTGCTTCAACTGAAGATTTAGTAGAAAAATATTCCTATTTTCGGGGTCATTTTTTCGAATTTATGAATGAGGTTATCGCCTTTACAAAAACAAATAATTTATGAAATTTTTATTTACAAAGAATTATTGCTATTTGATCTTATGTTTGGTCCTATTTATCTCGGGTTGTACTCCACCCAAACCGATTAAAGGAGCGGTTGTCAGTGCGCGAGAAGAAGCCTCTGCCATAGGAGTAGCTATAATGAAACAAGGAGGAACCGCCTTTGACGCCATGATAGCCACAGATCTTGCCCTTACGGTTTGTTATCCCAATGCAGGAAACATCTCGGGCGGAGGATTTTTTATGTATCGCACCGCTGCTGGGGAAGTCGGGAGTTTAGATTACCGCGAAAAAGCACCATTAGGAGCTTCTTCAAATATGTATTTAGACGAAGAAGGAAACATTGTGCCAAATAAAAGTACACTTGGAGGTTTGGCCGTGGGAGTTCCGGGGACTGTTGCGGGGCTTGTTGCAATTCACAAAAAATTTGGAACCTTAGCTTGGGAAGACCTTGTACAACCCGCTATCGATCTAGCACGAGAGGGATACCTAGTCACTGAAAAACAACAACGCAGTTTTGAAAGTAAAAAAGAGACGTTCATTGCGCTAAATGGTCCTGACACCTTCTATGCACAGGGATTTCAAGCGGGCGATCGGGTTCAAAATACCGCTTTGGCAGAAACTCTAGAGCGCATTGCCAAGTTTGGCAAGGCCGGCTTCTACGAAGGTCCTGTTGCGGATGATCTTGTAGAACGAGTTCGAGAAACGGGAGGCATCATTACCCACGAAGACCTCTTAGCTTATGAACCCGTATGGAGAGATCCCATTAACTTCCAATACAAGGAGTTAAACATTTACTCGATGGGTCCTCCTTCCAGCGGGGGAATCTGCCTTGGGCAAATACTAAAAATGATTGAACCTTATGATGTAGGTCAATACGAACACAATTCCGTAGAGGCTATGCAAGTCATTGTAGAGGCGGAACGTCGTTCGTATGCAGATCGGAGTTTGTATTTGGGGGACCCAGATTTTGTTCAGGTTCCAAAAGACAGCCTTTTAGATGTCGCCTATTTAAACGAAAGAATGAATTCTTTTACATTCGAAAAAGCCACAAAATCAACAGATATCGCCCCTGGAACAATTCAATGGGAAGAAAGTGAAGAAACCACACACTATTCCATTGTAGATCCTATGGGAAATGCCGTAGCCGTCACCACGACACTTAATGGAAGTTACGGCTCCAAAGTGTTTGTAGAAAAAGGAGGTTACTTTCTCAATAACGAAATGGACGACTTTAGCAGTAAACCTGGAGTGCCCAATATGTTTGGGTTGATCGGAGGAAAAGCCAATGCGATTGCACCACAGAAACGTATGCTCAGTGCAATGACACCTACCCTAGTGGAACGCAATGGAAAATTAGCCATGGTGGTGGGGACCCCAGGAGGATCGACCATCATCACTTCTGTCTTACAAACGATTTTGAATGTTTATGAATTTGAGATGGATTTACAAAGCGCAGTATCAGCAGCCCGTTTCCACCATCAGTGGCTTCCAGATGTAGTGGTCTTTGAACCGGGACGCTTTGACCCTGCTCTAATAAAATCCCTGCAAGACAAGGCCTACAACATCAAAGAAGAGTACAGTCGAATCATAGGGCGTGTAGATGCCATTCAGATCTCTGATTCTGGAGAAATTACCACGGGAGCAGACCCCAGAGGAGACGATACCGCAGTTCCTCTTTTTTAACGTTAAGGGACGTATAAAGTGCTTTTTATATCTATTTTTGTAGGCTGATGCTATGAAAGAAAATACGGAAACCATACATATAGAAGGGGCACGAGTGCACAACCTGAAAAATATCCATTTGGATATTCCCAGAGATCAACTGGTGGTAATCACAGGACTCTCAGGGAGTGGTAAATCCTCACTGGCCTTTGATACTATTTATGCTGAAGGCCAACGCCGCTATATGGAGACGTTTTCTGCCTATGTACGTCAGTTTTTGGGAACCATGGAACGCCCTGAAGTCGACAAAATCGACGGGCTCTCCCCCGTAATTGCAATCGAGCAAAAAACAACTTCCAAAAGCCCGCGTTCCACCGTGGGCACGATTACAGAGCTGTATGATTACATCCGTCTCTTGTATGCGCGAGTTGGAACGGCCTACAGTTATATTTCACAAGAAAAAATGGTCAGCTATACCGATTCCCAAATTCAAAAGCTAATTTGTGAAGAGTATTTAGGAAAGAAGATCACCTTACTAGCCCCTATCATCAAATCCAGAAAAGGGCATTATCGCGAGCTTTTTGACTCGCTTTCACGACAGGGGTTTTCAAAAGTTCGAGTCGACCAAAATGTAATTGACTTGCGTCCCGGCATGAAAGTAGATCGTTATAAAACACATGATATAGAATTGGTCATTGACCGGTTTAGTGTAAAAGAGGATAAAGAATTCCTCAAGCGATTGGAAGCTTCCATGACTACGGCAATGCACTACGGTCAGGACATACTGATGATTCTCCATATGGAAGAATCTGCGGTACGCTACTTTAGTCGAAATTTAATGTGTCCTAGTTCTGGGATTTCCTATCCTGCTCCGGAGCCCAACACTTTTTCGTTCAATTCTCCGAAAGGCATGTGCCCCGACTGCAAGGGACTGGGGGTTCAACACAAAGTGAATTTAAAAAAACTGATCCCTGACGACACCCTATCCATCGCGAAAGGGGGATTGGCACCTTTGGGAACAAAAAAAAATAACTGGACCTACAAACAAATTGAAACCATAGCCACGTGCTATGATTTTTCACTTTCCGATCCCATCAGCGACATTCCAAAACAAGCCCTAGAAGTACTCCTAAAGGGAAGTCGTGAAAAATTTGAAATCCCCTCTAAAACTTTAGGAATTACACGTTCCTACAAAATTGATTTTGAAGGTTTTGAAAATTACATTCAAAACGCCTATGAGGAAGCAGCCACTACAAGTATCAAAAGATGGGCAGATGGATTTATGGACAGTTATCAATGTTCGAGTTGTAATGGATCTCGACTGAGAAAAGAAGCCTTACATTTCAAAATTCGAGAGACTACCCTTGCGGATTTGGTTGCTATGGACTTAAAAGGCCTTTATGATTGGACACAGCAATTATCCGAATACTTGAATGAAAACGAAAAGAAAATTGCTACAGAAATCGTTAAAGAAATTTTAGTTCGTTTGCAGTTTCTTTTGGATGTGGGGCTCGAGTACCTTCAGCTTAATCGTTCCTCCAAATCCTTATCAGGAGGAGAGGCACAACGAATTCGACTAGCAACTCAAATTGGATCTCAGTTGGTGGGTGTGTTGTATATTTTGGATGAGCCCAGCATTGGTCTTCATCAGCGGGACAACAGTCGGCTGATTGATTCGCTTTCCTCGCTGAGGGATTTGGGAAATTCGGTCTTGGTGGTAGAACACGACAAAGACATGATGCTACGTGCAGACCACCTTATTGATATGGGTCCGCTAGCAGGAAAAAACGGAGGAGAAATTATTTCCCAGGGAACTCCAAAAGAAACCCTCGAAAAAGATACCTTAACCGCGAACTACCTCAATGGCAATTTGCAGATTGCGATACCCGAAAAAAGAAGAAAAGGGAATGGCAAAAAAATCAAACTCAAAGGATGCACTGGGAATAATTTGAAAAATGTTGACATTGCGATCCCTCTCGGTTTAATGATTGGAGTTACGGGTGTTTCAGGCAGTGGAAAATCAACCTTAATTAATGAAACCTTGTATCCCATACTGAACAGTCATGTATATCGAGGGGTAAAAGTACCCATGCCGTATGACAGTGTAAAGGGGTTAGAGCATATCGATAAAGTTGTAGACATCAACCAAAGTCCTATTGGCAGAACACCGCGCAGTAATCCCGCTACCTATTGCGGTGTATTTAGTGAAATTCGAAACTTATTTACCCAAACACCCGAAGCTCAAATTCGGGGGTATAAACCTGGACGCTTTAGCTTCAATGTGGTAGGAGGCCGCTGTGAAACCTGTCAAGGAGGAGGAATGAAAGTCATCGAAATGAACTTCCTGCCAGATGTATATGTAGAATGTGAAAGTTGTCAAGGAAAACGATTTAATCGCGAAACGTTGGAGATTCGATACAAAGGAAAGTCCATCGCAGATGTACTCAATATGTCCATAAATGAAGCCTGTCGCTTTTTTGAACCCATTCCAAAAATTTATAGAAAACTCAAAACTATACAAGATGTAGGACTAGGTTATATCAATCTGGGACAGTCTTCCACTACCCTCTCCGGTGGGGAAGCACAACGTATTAAACTCGCTACTGAGCTCTCTAAAAAAGACACAGGCAAAACCTTTTACATTTTAGATGAACCTACTACAGGACTTCACTTTGAAGATATTCGTGTACTTTTGAATGTGCTAACTATTTTAGTGGACAAAGGCAATACCGTACTAATCATCGAACACAATCTGGATGTGATCAAACAAGTGGATTATATTTTTGATATGGGACCTGAAGGGGGGCGCTACGGAGGTGAATTACTCTGTGAAGGAACCCCCGAAGACCTTTTAAAATACAAAGAAAGTCACACTGCCCAGTTTTTGAAAAAAGAATTTGAAACGTCCTTAATACCCCAAAAAACATGAACGAATTACGCAAAAAAAATTGGAATGAAATCAAAACGAATGACTCATGGGCACTCTTTAAGATCATGAGTGAATTTGTCAATGGCTACGAAAAACTAAGTGCCATTGGTCCTTGTATTTCAATTTTTGGTTCCGCACGAACCCCTTCGGACCATCCTACCTATGAACTCACAGTTGCTATTGCAAAAGCAATTGCTTCCACCGGGTATGGGATCATCAGTGGTGGGGGGCCTGGAATTATGGAAGCGGCCAACAAAGGTGCGAAGGAAGCCGGAGGTGTTTCGGTTGGATTGAACATCAGCCTCCCCATGGAACAAGATAGCAATCCGTTTATTGATCAAGACAAACTCATCGATTTTCAGTACTTTTTTGTCCGTAAGGTCATGTTTGTCAAATATGCTCAGGGATTTGTCGTTATGCCCGGAGGAGTCGGTACCTTAGATGAACTCTTTGAAGCTTTCACATTGATTCAAACGGAAAAAGTAATCAAATTCCCCATCATTCTGGTAGGACGTGACTATTGGAAAGGATTGATCGACTGGATCAAAGAAAAACTCTTGGGAGAACAAAACATCAGCCCGGAAGATTTGGACCTCTTTGAAGTGGTCGATACCGTGGAAGAGGTCATGGAATGTATAGAGCGGTTTTATACAAAAGACAACTTTAAACCTAATTTTTAGATGTCAAAGACTCCCTCTTTTTGCTACTGTATTCTTTTGCTTGTCGCAACACTAGGTTGGAGTCAGACAGATTATACTATTGATGTACAATTGGATACGGAGAATAAATCTTTGATTGTTTCTCAAACCCTAACCTTTCAAAATCCAAGTGAACAGCCTCTTTCTAAAATCTACTTGAGTGATTGGGCAAATTCTTACCAAGGAACCCCCTCCCCGCTTGCAAATCATCTTGCCAATCAGTTCAATCGCAGCTTTTATTTGAGTGCTAAAAGTAAATTGGGATACACCCGAATCCAAGAACTCAAGTACAAACAAAAAGAAGTGACTTGGTCCCGACTGGAGGATCAATTGGATTTGATCCAGATCGATTTGGACAACCCGATTGCTCCAAAACAAGAAATCACACTCACGCTGCTCTATGTAGTTAAAATCCCGGACGACAAATTTACGGGGCTAGGAATCAATGCCAACGAACGCTACTTTCTCAGAGACTTTTTTATTAGCCTGACTCCCTTTCGAGAGAATAACTGGCTTTTACACAGCAATTTGGGATTGAGAGACAACAGCCACTTGTCTTCCAATTATTCTGTAAATTGGACCTATCCCGACACCTACTATTTGGCAAGTAATCTAGAGCAAATCTCAATCTCAAGCAGCCCATCAGACGGCCTCAACATCTCACAATGGAAAGGAGTCCACGTCTCCAGTCCTGATTTTATTTTCAATACAGAAAATGAATATGAAACTTTTACTTTAGGGGATGGATTTACTATCGCGACAGATATTTTACCCAGTAAAAACAGTGAGGTAAACCTCAAAGCGTCTCTTGAAAAAATACATCAATTTGTCGGATCCTTTTTACTCCCGTTAGATCAAAAAAAACTACTTGTTTTAAGGAAAGACTACGCTAAAAATCCTTTGTTTGGTATCACCGAAGCCCTTTCCTTTTTAAATCCTTTTAGCGATGCTTTTATATATGAAACAAAATTTATCAAGGCCTATCTAGCCTCGTATTTACACGAGTTGTTTCGTATCGACAAGCGGAAAGATCATTGGATTCCTGGTGGAATTCAAACCTACGTCATAATGAAATACGTGGAAACATTTTATCCGGATAGTAAATTCCTTGGGGCGCTGAATGAATTTAAATTTTTAGGAATTCGTCCCTTTAAAGGATACAGTGCTGCTCAAATTGGCTTTAACGAAAGTTTTTCTTTTATTTATGAGTGGGCAGAACACGGCAATCGGCAACAGTCCGATACCTTAGGAAGAGAACAACTTACAAAATCCAATGAACTCTTAAATTCACCCTATCATGTAGGTTCGGGTTTGTTTTATTTAGATCAATATTTAGGTAAAAACATTCTTTCTGAGGGAATTTATGAATTTTCTAAAACTAGAGGTCAGCAGTCCTTTGAAACAATTTTAGAAGAAAAAAGCAATGAAAATCTGGATTGGTTTTTTGAAAATTACCTTTCCGATCGGGAAGCATTCGACCTGTACATCAAAAACATCCTCAGGAACAAACAATCCCTTTTTGTCACCATCAGTGAAAAGAACAATAAATCGGTGCCTTTTAAATTGGATTTGGTCAAAGACGACAGTCTAGTAAAAGAACAATGGATTCACCATAAAGGAAAAGATACCATCATCCAACTAAAAAGAGAGGATATTGATTTTTTAGCGATTAATTCCAATCGTTTTTTACCTGAAAAAAACCGACTTAACAACTGGAAATACCTCAAATCCTCCACTGGATTTAAACCGTTAAAATTTACGTTTTATGGGGACAGTGAAAATTTAAAACGCAATCAGATTTTTTATCATCCCATATCCGATTTCAATGTCTATGATGGGTTTACGGGAGGCATGCGAATTTATAACACTCGGGTAAAAAATCAGCCTTTTGAATTGGACTTGCACCCACAGTACTCGTTCAAGGAAAATGACTTTGTCGGCTTTTTTAGAACCCGCTACCGCTTTATCAACCATAAAAGTAAAAACTACCTCAATCAAGCCTTTATCACAGGAAAAAGCTACCACTACAATACCAATCTACGCTATACTTCCATTCAACCTTCTTTTTCCATGTACTTTAGACCTTTGGATTTAAGATCCAATAAAAGACAATTATTAAATATTTCCTGGTACAATGTCTTTCGCGACCGAGATCCCGAGGTCGAAGTCAATCCCGACTACAGTGTGGTCAGCTTACTCCACGCCTATAATAATGAAGATGCGGTCAATAAGTTTTCCACGAGTTCCAATCTTGAAGTGGCTAGCAAATTTGGAAAAATCCACTTCACCAGTCGCTATCGAAAACTCTTTCCCAGTGGTCGTTATTTTGCCCTTCGGCTCTTTGCTGGAAAATTTCTCTGGCACAACACCACAGATACACAGTTTTTTGATTTTAATCTAAACCGTTCCCCCGATTATCTTTTTCGATATGACTATTTGGGCCGTTCGGATGAAAGTGGGATTTGGAGCCAACAATTTGTACCCGCAGAAGGCGGGTTTAAATCCTTTTTTGAAGAATCCTCGGCCAACAACTATATGGCTTCGTTGAATGCATCGATTGGGATCTGGAAATGGATCGAATTTTATGGAGATATCGGAGCCCTAAAAAATATCAATCGAAGTGCAGTAGGCTATTTCGACTCGGGAATTAAATTCAATCTCGTTCCCGACTATTTTGAAATCTTTTTCCCCTTGTACTCTTCCAATGGTTTTGAACCGACTCAAGCCCGCTATGCTACAAAAATCCGTTTCATCTTTTCTCCTCGCCTAAGTACTCTCAGTAGTTTATTTACCCGTAAATGGTTTTAAACGAATGTTTTAGACCGTTCTTACTCTAGCACAGCTGGACCCCTTCAGCAGATGTTCATTTTTTTGTATTTTTGCAGCGAATTATGAATGTACGAAACCAAGAAGAACAAGACCTCAAAATATCTTTTGATGCCTTTAAAGAGCAGGTCCTTTCGGATTATAAAATTGCTTTAACCAGTAGAGAATGTAGTGTCCTAGGACGACGAGAAGTGTTCTCAGGAAAGGGGAAATTCGGAATTTTTGGTGATGGAAAAGAAGTGCCGCAACTGGCCATGAATCATTTTTTTAAAAATGGAGATTTCCGGTCGGGGTATTACAGAGACCAAACGCTTTTAATGGCTCAAGGGCAGCTTAGTGTTTCAAATATCTTTTCAGCTTTGTATGCAGATTTAGATCTGGATCGTGAACCCATGTCAGGGGGACGACAAATGGGAGGGCATTTTATGACTCCCAGCAGAAACGAATCGGGAGAATGGCTTAATCTGATGGAGCTCAAAAATCACAGTGGGGACATCTCTCCTACCGGTTCACAAATGCCACGCCTACTGGGTTTGGCACAAGCTTCAAAAATATATCGGAATCACAAAACGAAAAATTCTGACAACTTCTCTAACAATGGCAATGAAATTGCATGGGGAACAATTGGTAATGCGAGTACGAGTGAAGGCATGTTTTTTGAAGCCATCAATGCCGCCGGTGTACTTCAGGTGCCAATGGTGATCAGTGTTTGGGATGATGGGTACGGGATTTCAGTATCCAACAAGGACCAAACTACAAAACAAAGCATCTCAGAAGCACTTAAAGGATTTCAACGTACCGAAAACGAAGACGGTTTTGAGATCCTAACGGTCAAAGGGTGGGATTATCTCGCGCTAATCGAAACCTATGCCTATGCTTCGAAAATTGCAAGAAGTGAGCATGTTCCTGTCTTGATTCACGTTACAGAACTTACCCAACCTTTGGGTCACTCCTCCTCAGGCTCGCACGAGCGTTATAAATCCAAAGCGCGTTTGACTTGGGAAAAGGAATACGATTGTAATCTAAAAATGCGTGAGTGGATCATCCAAGAAGGACTGGCAACAGAAACGGAATTGGAGAACCTAGAAAACAAAATCATCAGTGAAGTCCGAACCCAACGCCGTGAGGCCTGGAACGCCTACCAAGCTCCAATTCTTAAAGAGAAAGAAAAGCTTATCGCTTTTGAATCTGTTCTTAAATCTGAAACACATAACGATCCCAAAGTTCAGTTAATTTACTCCCAACTGGAACAAAACGAGGAATTGGGATACAAAGACCTTATTTCCGCAGGACGAAAAATCAACTTGCTGCTGGCAAAACACCCTCAAGCAAGTGTGAGCGCTTTTAAAACTTGGTATAAAACGCTTTACAGCTCTCTTACTTCAAGAATTTCATCGAAACTCTATACCGTTTCTAAAGAAGAGTTAGTGGCCTTTGAAAGCACTCCCCCCCTGTACAACACCGACAATGCCCCAGTAGATGGTCGTATTATCATCCGTGATAATTTTGATGCTCTTTTTAAAAAGTACGACACCTTACTCATGTTTGGGGAAGATGTCGGAAAAATTGGAGACGTCAACCAAGGAATGGAAGGTCTTCAGAAAAAGTTTGGTGAAGTTCGAGTTTCCGATACTGGAATCCGAGAAGCAACCATTGCAGGTCAAGGTATTGGACTGGCTCTTAGAGGGTTGCGACCCATTGCCGAAATTCAATATTTAGATTACATCTTGTATTGCTTACAAATTTTAAGCGATGATTTGGCTACGATGAGTTTCCGAACGTCAGGGCGGCAAATCGCACCGTTAATCATTCGCACCCGAGGACACCGCCTCGAGGGGATTTGGCATTCGGGATCTCCTATGGGAGGATTGATCCATTTGCTCAGAGGAATCCATATTCTCACGCCCAGGAATATGACCCAAGCCGCAGGGTTTTACAATACCCTTATGCAAATCGAACAACCGGCACTTGTCATTGAATCGTTAAACGGGTATCGGATCAAAGAAAACCCTCCGATCAATCTCGGAGAATTTACTATACCATTAGGGAAAATAGAAGTTCTCAGTACTGGGGAGGATGTAACGGTAGTCTCGTATGGATCGACATTGAGAATCGTTGAAGCTACCGCCAAAAGACTATTGCAAGAAGGTATTTCAATCGAAGTGATTGATATTCAAAGTTTGATTCCATTTGATCTAAACGAAGAAATCAAGCAAAGCATTGCAAAAACCAATCGGGTGCTGATCGTAGATGAGGATGTTCCTGGAGGAGCCTCTTCTTATATCATGCAACAGTTAATTGAAAAACAAAACATCTTTACGCTACTGGATGTTGCACCCAAATTAGTATCTGCCAAAGCCCACCGTCCTGCTTATGGTGGCGATGGGGATTATTTTTCCAAGCCTTCCGAAGATGACGTTTTTGAGGCGGTGTATACCATCATGAACGAATCCAACCCACAGAAATTTCCAATTTAAGTCATTCAGTTTATAGCGAAAATAGTTTGAGAAGAAGTTCTTCCAATATCTCTTTAGAACCTTGATTTACCGCATCCACGCCTTTGCTTTTTAAATCGGCTTCGGTAATGCATTCCATAGCTTGGGTCAGTTGACGCATAGAAAATCGACGGGCAGCGGCTTCATACTCTTTGATAAAATAGGGGCTAATTCCTAATTTTTTTGGATCGCTACCAACTCCTTTCAGAACGAGTAGCTTTTGAAAATAAGAATGTAGAGTAGCCAAAGTTAGCACCAAGGGGTGTTCCTTTGGATTTCGATTTAAATACTGAATAATTTGAAAAGCCTTTGAAAACTGTCCCAGACCGATGACTTTTTGCAATTCAAAACTATTGAATTCTCGACTGATTCCAATGTGTTTTTCAATGTGCTCCCGACCCACCGTTTCCCCCTGAGAAACCACGAGCTTTAATTTTTTTAATTCACTTTCCAACCGACTTAAATTGGCTCCAATGTAGACGGCGAGCAGTTCGACGGCTACTGGATCCATTTGAAGTTTCAGGTTTCGCGCTTGTTCACTAATCCAAGGTACTAGTTGATTGTCATACAAGGGTTTTACCGTGAGTACAGTTCCTGATTTTTCAACAGCTTTGTACAATTTTTTCCTTTTGTCAAAAGCTTTGTTTTTATAACAAAGTACCACAACGGATTGAGGCATTGGGTTTTCAGCATAGGCTGCCAGAAGATCGAATTGAGAAACATGCATAAATTGGGCTTCTTTAACTACTACGACATTGTAATTTGACAGCATCGGATAGCGTTTGGCAGTTTCAACAATTTCAGAAGCTTGCGCTTCTTTTCCGTAAAAAAGGGTATAATCAAAATCGCTAGAGGCCTCATTGACAAGCTTGTTTGTCAAGGCCTTAAGAATAGCATCGATATAAAAAGACTCGTTTCCTGACAGCAAATAAAATGGCGAAAACTCCTCTTTTTGAATCTTGGAAAGTAGCGTGAAGAACGCTTGCATTTTAAAAATTTATTGCACTTTTACAGCATGGAGCAACTCAATTTTCCACACTATACTATGAACTTCAAAAATAGGGAAAATAAACCCTATATCTTTGATCGCGTTCGTAAAAAATGGCTCCTCTGTACTCCCGAAGAGTGGGTACGTGTTCATGTCGTGTCTTACCTGATTGAAACCAAGGGTTATCCCGCCTCGTGGATGCGTGTAGAACAGGAACTGCGTGTTTTTGGTACCCGAAAGCGCTTTGATTTGGTAGTTGTCGATGCTGCGATGAAATCGTATATTTTGGTAGAATGCAAAGCCCCTTCAGTTCCAATCAATCAAAAAACCTTTGACCAAATTACGCGCTACAATTTGGAATTACAATGTCCCTATTTAATGGTAAGCAATGGGCTGAATCATTATTTTTGTAAAATGAACTTCGAGGAAAACAGTCTCACTTGGATTGAAGAACTTCCCAATTACAGCAGTATTTCATGAAACCGATTGCTTTAGTTGTATTGAATTATAATGGCATCACACTGCTACAAAAGTTTATCAATGATCTCATTGTAAACAGTCCCGAGGCTGATGTCGTCTTAATCGACAATCACTCTAGTGACGGCTCTGCTCACTGGTTTAAATCGAACTATCCTGATCATCAGTGTATTGAATTGGATAAAAATTACGGCTATGCTGGGGGGTATAATGAAGGGCTGCGACAAGTAAAACATTCGCTTTATGGCTTGCTGAATTCAGACTTATGGGTTCCATCACTATGGCTTCCTCCCCTCCTTGAGCAATTTAAACTACATGAAGAAGTCGCCATTCTACAACCCCATATTTTAGATTATAAAAAACAATCTTATTTTGAATATGCTGGTGCAGCAGGGGGGTATATCGATCAGTACGGATTTCCGTTTTGTAGAGGAAGAATTCTTCAAAGAGTAGAACAAGACACGGGTCAATACGACCAAACCCGTGCTGTTTTTTGGGCCAGTGGTGCCTGCTTTTTGATTCGCAGCGAGGTGTTTTGGAAGCTGGGCGGCTTTGATTCTGACTTTTTTGCTCATCAAGAAGAAATTGATTTGTGCTGGCGCGCCTACAATAACGGCTACAAAGCACAATCTGTTGGAAGCTCGAAAGTTTACCATATCGGAGGGGCTACACTGGCTCCATCGGTTCAAAAAGTGTATTTAAATCACAGAAACTCGCTGTACATGCTTGCCAAAAACCTTCCAAAGCACAAACGACTTTCTATTCTCTTCACCAGACTCCTTCTCGATGGATTCATAGGATTGGGCTATCTTTTTCAATTAAAGTTTTTACACCTCTGGGCAATAATCCGCGCTCATTTTGCGTTTTATCAATCATTCAAACGCATGGTAAATAAAAGTACTCGTCAGCCCCAAAGGACAGATTACTTCTTCACCGTTTCTATTTTGCTAATTTATTTTTTGCAAAAAAGATTATATTTCAGTGATTTGGATAAAAAATTTAAATAAATTCATTTAATTTGTAACTATTAAAAACTTAATCAAATTCACTATGAAAAAAGCAGTCGCTTTACTGGTATCGGGAGTATTATTAGCTTCTTGTGTATCACAAAAAAAATTCACAGAACTAGAAGAATTACAACAAAACACTAAAAACCTTTTGGACTCTACTTCGGTTCAGTTGAACTCGTGTAACGAAGAAAAAGAAGCAGCTCTTGCTCAACTCGCTACTCTAACAGAACAAAATAGATTCTTAACAGCAAATAATCAAGATTTAATTAACAACATTGGAAATCTTACCACTCTTTCAAAAAAAGGTGCAGACAACTTAGAGCGTTCTCTTGAAAGCATGAAGGAAAAAGACATTCGAATCCAACGCATGCAAGATGCCGTAACAAAAAAGGATTCTGTAACCCTTGCTTTAGTTACCAGCTTGAAAGGTGTGTTAGGAAATATGAGTGATGACGACATTGAAATCAATGTAGAAAAAGGGGTCGTCTATGTTTCTATTTCAGACAAGCTTTTATTTAGAAGCGGAAGCTACACGGTAACAAGCCGTGCTAAAGAAGTCCTTGGAAAAGTTGCTAAGGTAGTAAATGACAAGCCAGAACTCGAGTTTATGGTGGAAGGTCATACCGATAATGTGCCAATTAAAAAAGACGGAATTCAGGACAACTGGGATCTTTCTGTGATGCGTGCTACTGCTGTAGTTCGAATCTTGGAAAATGACTTCGATGTAGCGCCTTCCCGTATGACTGCTGCGGGTCGTAGTTATTACCTCCCTGTTGCAGACAACGATACGGCTGCCAACCGTGCAAAAAACAGAAGAACACGCATCGTCGTACTTCCAAAATTGGATCAGTTTTACGATCTAATTGATAAAGGAATGTCTGCTGCAAAATAATTCTGCATTTACACAAATTTTAAAAGGGTTACCAGCGGTAGCCCTTTTTTATTTTACATTCATTTAAAATACCTTTCAAAAGAAAAAAGTAGCCCTGAAACCGTATTTTTGTAGCATGGGAATTCAACACAACATAACAGAATTAAAATCGAGCCTTCCACAAGAAGTATCACTCGTTGCAGTATCTAAGACCAAACCGGTAAGTGACCTTCTAGAAGCTTATCAAGCAGGGCAACGCATCTTTGGTGAAAATAAAATTCAAGAAATGGTTTCCAAATGGGAACAACTGCCCAAAGACATTCAATGGCATATGATCGGCCATGTGCAAACCAACAAAGTGAAATATATGGCTCCTTTTGTTCATACCATTCACGCTGTAGATCGTATTAAGCTTTTAAAAGAAATTCAAAAACAAGCGGAAAAAAACGAACGAATTATTAACTGTCTCATCCAAATTCGAATTGCCGAAGAAGATACCAAGTTTGGTTTGGCAGCATCTGAATTGGACGCAATGTTAGAAGCCGCTGCTTCGTGTAGCCATGTTAAAATTAAAGGGTTGATGGGTATGGCGACTTTTACTACAGATACAGATCAAATACAAACAGAATTTCAAAAACTTGCGCAGCTTTATCAAAAAAACTCTGAATTTGAGGTCCTATCCATGGGAATGAGTGGTGATTACCCGATTGCAATTGAAGCGGGTTCCAACATGATCCGGGTGGGAAGTAAGCTCTTTGGAGAACGGAATTACTAAGTATGTACGCTATACTGGATATCGAAACTACGGGAGGAAATTACGATGAAGAGGGTATTACTGAAATCGCAATTTATCGCTATGATGGAGAGCAAGTTACGGATCAATTTAGTAGTCTAGTTAACCCTCAAATAAGCATCCAACCCTTTGTTGTAAAACTGACTGGGATCAATGAAAACATGCTGAAAAATGCCCCCAAATTCTATGAAATAGCCAAACGTATTGTCCAAATCACAGAGGACTGTATACTGGTGGCGCATAATGCAGCATTTGATTATCGGATTCTACAAACCGAGTTTCGACGCTTGGGCTTTCCGTTTGATCGCAAAACCCTGTGTACCGTAAATCTTTCCCAAGTCTTGTTGCCAGAACAGCCTTCATTTAGTCTGGGTAAATTGGTTCGCAATTTAGGAATTCCTTTTGCAGATCAACACCGGGCACATGGTGATGCAAAAGTCACTTTAAAGCTTTTTGAGCTACTTTTAGAAAAAGATACCCAAAAACAAATTGTCAAGGAACACATTCAACATTTAAATCCCAACAAAGCCCCAGCGCAATATCTAAAAATCATCGATAAATTGCCCTCAGAAATGGGGGTGTATTACATCCACAACAAGGCCAATGAAATTGTTTACATCGGGAAAAGCAACAACATCAAAAAGCGGGTTTTAAGCCATTTGACAGGAAAACAGAAAAAAGCGCTAGCGATTCAAAAGGAGGTGACCCAGGTCACGTATTCCCTCACTGGAGGAGAACTGGTCACCCTACTAAAAGAACAAAACGAAATCAAAATCAATGCCCCTATATACAATCGCGCAATGAAGTTTCGCATTTTTCCTATGGGTGTCCGTATTGATTCTTCAGAGTCATACCCAAAACTCATCGTGGAACAAATCCAAAAAGACCAAGACTATCTCAGTGTTTACAAAAATAAAAAAGCAGCAAAGGCTGCCGTTTTCAGGTGGATGGATCATTTTGGGATCTGTATGCAAAAAACCAGTATGATGAGCGCAGAGAGAGTTTGTTTTAATTATACTCTTAAAAAGTGTGACGGCGCCTGTGTGGGTGAGGAAAGTCCCAAAGCCTATGTTCATAAAATAGCTGCTTTAATCGATTCATTTTCCTACCCGCACTCCGATTTTCTGATTTTGGAAAAAGGGAGAAAAAACGGTGAATCTGCATTTGTTTATATAAGTGAAACCCAATTTCGAGGATATGGTTACTTTGAATTGAATCATCAGATCAAAACAAAAAAACAGATTGAATCACGTTTGATTGCCATACAAGACAACCCAGACACGCAAAAATTAATTCACAGCTTTTTAACTCGGAAAAAATATATTAAGTTAATACCTTTACCAAAAGAAAATCTAAAAACATCCTAAATCGCAACGTAATCCAGTTTTGAGGAACGCCCAATGAAAAAGTGGCAACATCGTTTACATAGCATTATCTATGAAGCAGATACCCCTGCGGGAAAATTGTTTGATGTACTACTTTTGGTCACGATCTTGCTCAGTGTATTATTTGTTGCCCTAGAGAGTGTCACCTACATCGATGCTAACTATGGGGTTTTTTTGAATACTGCAGAGTGGGTGGTTACAATATTGTTTACCTTAGAGTATATCATGAGAATAATCTGTGTACAGCGACCGTGGAACTACATCCGTAGTTTTTATGGTATTGTAGATTTAATTTCCATACTCCCGAAATATATTTCTTTGCTAATTGTAGGAACTCAAAGTCTGGTTGCTTTAAAAGCCTTGCGATTATTGCGTGTCTTTCGGATTCTTAAACTCACGCACTACATTGGAGAATCTAATAATTTACTAAAGGCCTTACGAGCCAGTAGTGCCAAAATCCTAGTCTTTATCTTTGGAGTTGTAATACTGTGTATTATTTTTGGCACATTGATGTATTTAATAGAAAGTGATTCTAGTGGATTTACCAGTATTCCCAGGAGCATTTATTGGTGTATCGTTACCCTGACCACCGTGGGTTATGGTGATATTGCACCACAAACGCCTTTAGGTCAATTTTTGGCTTCCCTTATCATGATTTTAGGATATGGTATTATCGCTGTACCTACGGGAATTGTTACCGCCGAAATGACCAAAAAATCTACAGTGGACACCAATACGCAAGTATGTCCCTACTGCATGCAAACCGAACACAAAGAAAATTCAATTCATTGCCACCAATGTGGAAAACCCTTAAACGATGTCGAATAAAACACTTATCTATATTGCTGGCCCTACGGGTGTCGGGAAAACAGAACTTAGCATAAACGTCGCTAAAAAATTTAACACTGAAATTATTTCGTGTGACTCGCGCCAATTCTACAAAGAAATGCAAATTGGTACTGCGGTACCTACAACTGCAGAACTTGCCGAAGTACCCCACCATTTTATTCAGCACAAATCCGTTGAAGATATTTATACGGTTGGAGATTTTGAGAAAGAAGCCATTGAAAAATTAGAAGAGCTCTTTAAAACCCAAGATACCCTGATAATGGTGGGAGGCTCAGGAATGTATGCCGATGCCATAATGTTTGGTATGGATGAATTTCCAGAAGTCCCTGCAGAGGTTCGAAAGCAAATTAATCTATTTTACCAAACCCATGGATTAAAAGCATTACAACAACTTTTGTTGGAAAAAGATCCCAAGTATTACAGCAGAGTCGATATAAACAATCCCATCCGTCTGTTGCGTGCATTAGAAGTTTGTATTGCCTCAGACCAGCCCTATTCCTCATTTTTAGGAAAATCAAGACCCGAACGGAATTTTGTTTCAAAAATGATCGTACTCCACAGTCCTAGAACTGTTCTTTATGAAAAAATAAACTCCCGCGTTGATGCTATGATGGCTGCAGGTCTAGAAGCAGAGGCGAAAGATCTCCTTCCCTACCGAGATTTAACTCCCTTAAAAACAGTAGGCTACAAAGAGTTGTTTCCCTATTTCGACGGCAAAACAAGCCTTGAAGAGGCAGTCAATGAAATCAAAAAGAACAGTAGACGTTACGCCAAAAGACAAATTACCTGGTTTAAAAAGTACGACAATGCACTTTGTTTTCCTTCAAATACACCAATACAAGAAGTAGTTGAACTATTAACAGAAGAATAATGTTTTAATCATATCGTTTTACCCCAAGAATCTTCCCATGTCACGCATCCCATTTTTCCAACTAGTACTCTTTGTAATTTACTCCTGTTCAAAAACGGAAACCACTGTAACGCCAGACGCTACTTCGCCCCCTGATGAAATGCAAACCGAAGAGGTCTCTGCCTATTTGGTAACTGCAGAACCCGCTGTCTCCCATACAGCCGCTCTCTTGATATCTATTTTAGGTTTAGTTGCTTCCGATGAAGACTTCAATCTTCAAGAAATCGTTAGACATAAGATCATTTACAATACATTAGATTCTGAAAACAATCCCATTGAAGCCTTAGGGGTTCTATTTTTGCCCACTGAAAACACTGAATTAAGAGGTATTGTTTTTGTTACAGCACAGCACCTTACAATCCGATGCAATGGCACCTTCCAATAGTAGCATAGGGATAAATGAATATACTGTAGGAGCCTTTTTTGCTGCAATTGGATATATGACAGTACTGTCTGACCATATCGGCTATGGAACTACACGAGAATCAAGACATGCATACGAAGTCAAAAGCGCCTATACTACCGTTCCCTATGACTTACTCCTGGCAAGCAAAGACTTTTTGAATGAAAATGAGATTGACCTTCCAGAGTCTCTGTATCTTGTCGGCTATTCCAACGGAGCTTTTGCTTCCCTCGCATTACACCAATACATAGAAAGTCAAAATGACTTTCAGGTTACGACAACATTTGCGGGCGCGGGTGCCTATGATAAAAATCGTTTTGCTAAAGATTTATTATCTCAAGATAAAGACTTGAACTTCATGGGGACCTATTTGTGGGTTTTAGATGTGTACAATTCCATTTATCCCAGTTTAAATCGCAGCTGGGATACCTATCTCCAAGAACCCTATGCAACACGACTAGCGGCTCTTGGTGAAATTCGCGCTGCAGTCCCAGATTCGATCCTTGACCTCAATCCGCAAAGACTTTTTCAACCCTCTTTTGTAGAGGGCGTTCTCAATGACAGTGATCAAGCGTTAATCAGTATCCTAGATGACAATAGTGTTTTGGATTGGAGCCCTGTAGCTCCAATCACTTTTTACCATGGAACTGAAGATGATTTTGTATTTCCATTGAATACCGAAAATGCCCTTGAAAGTTTAACTCAGAACGGTGCTGATGTCACCTATATCCCCTTAGAAGGCAGAGGACACGGTACAGCAGCCCTCCCCTTTTTTCTTTCTGTACTTAAAGAATTAAAGTAAATTTTATTTATCTACCATTCGTTACACGAAATAATTTAAAAGAAATCATTTCCAACCTTTAGTTACATTCTATGTGGATTTATTCGATTCCAAAAGAATAAATCAAGAGTTCATTTCTACTTTTATACCACTAAATATAAAAAAATGAACAGCCCCATTATCAAATTTATTCTCGTAAGTCTTTTACTTTTTTCTTGTCAAACTCCTGAACTGGAAAGCATTGATTCTCTAACTACACCAGAAGAAAAATTAATCAACTCTCAAAACTATTACACCTTTTCAAAACAAATAATGAGTGCCTTAGCGAATGGTTCTTTTGATCGACCTGCTCCTTATACGTTCCGAGACGTCGATGCGATTAAGATTATATATAAAACCGAAAACTACGATGGAGAAGAAATTGTAACATCAGGTGTTTTGCTGCTCCCTAAAATAGACGGAAGTCTCCCCATACTTTCATTCCATCACGGGGAGTTGCTAAAAACTGGGAAAGCCCCCTCTGAATCCATTACCGGAGCAAATGATTTGACTTACGCTGCCCTTATTGCAAGTACGGGACTGGCCGTTTTAGTCCCTGATTATATCGGATACGGCAACTCTAGCCAACACTGGCAACCCTTTGAACACAAAGCTACGCTGGCAAAAAATAGTTATGATATGTATTTAGCAAGTAAAGAATACTTAACCCAACAAAAGATTAAAACAAATTCAAAATTCTATCTGACAGGCTTTTCTGAGGGAGGAATCGCAACCCTTGGAGTACAGCGATTTTTAGAAGAACAAACAACAATAAATGTTACCAAAACGATAGTGGGTAACGGTGCCTTTGCAAAAGTAATATGGGCAAAACAACTTCTTTCCGGTCCTCAAAACCCTGAAAAAATCCGATATTTTGCTCGCATGGTTCACAGTTACAATATAATTTATCCAGAACTTGACCGACCCTGGAATTATTATTTTAATGATGCCTTTATGGATTTAGAGTCCAATATTGATCATGTCATGGAACTTTCTCAAATGGTAGATCATCCTGAAGCTCTTTTTACCCCGTTGTTTATTAAGGGTATTTTAGATGAAAGCGATACTACCTTTCTAAGGGTACTGATGGAAAATCAAATTGAGGGATGGCCTGCCCAGGCTTCCATCTATTTTTTCAGAGGCTCGGAAGATAAAATATGGAACTCCACGCAAACCCATCTTGCGGCACAAGCCATTGAAAATAAAGGAGGAACTGTAAAAAAAAGGTCTTTATCGGAGAAGACCACAAAAGTATGATAGGCCCGTTTGTGGAGCAAGTTTTAAAACAGGTCTATTACGAGTAGGCCTTTTTGAGATACTCCTCTATGTTGGTTTGGATTCGTTCTAAAATGGCATCCGAAGAAGCTTTGACAAAAGTTTCTCCAGTAATGTTTTCATACAATTCAATATAGCGATCAGAGATGGATTGTATGCGGTCCTCCTTCATCTCGGGAAGTGATTGTCCGTCCAAACCTTGAAATCCTTCACTTATAAGCCACTGTCTGACAAACTCTTTAGAAAGTTGTTTTTGTGAGCGTCCTTTTTGCTGACGTTCCTCATACCCCTCTTGGTAAAAATACCGAGAAGAATCAGGCGTATGAATTTCATCTATCAATACGATCTCACCAGACTTTGTTTTTCCAAACTCATATTTGGTATCGACCAATATCAAGCCTTGCTTTTTTGCGATTTCGGTCCCTCGATCAAAAAGCTGCCGGGTATATTTTTCAAGCACCTTATAATCGGCTTCACTTACTATGCCCTTTGCTACAATCTCTTCTCGAGAAATGTCCTCGTCATGTCCCTCTTCAGCTTTAGTAGCAGGAGTAATGATAGGGGTTTCAAACTTGTCATTTTCTTTCATACCCTCGGGAAGCGAAACTCCACAAAGTGTTCGCAACCCCTTTTTATAAGTCCGGGCGGCATGTCCTGCCAAATAGCCACGAATCACCATTTCAATTTTGAAAGGGGTACATGATTTTCCAATCGAAACATTGGGATCTGGACTTGCAATCAACCAATTTGGAACAATATCCTCCGTGGCCTCTAACATTTTTGTTGCAATTTGATTTAAAATCTGGCCCTTGAACGGGATACCCTTCGGTAAAACCACATCAAAAGCCGAAAGACGATCTGTAGCTACCAAAATCAAAAGATCATTATCTAGCCGATACACCTCCCGAACTTTGCCTGTGTACTTGGATTGTAAGCCCTCCAATTTCAGATCAGTATGCAGTATTGTACTTGCCGTCATTAGTTGTTGTGTTCTATGGTTTTATATGCGTCAATAATCTTTTTGACAAGAGGATGTCGAATTACGTCTTTATCATCAAGATAAATAATCCCAATACCCTTTGCATTTTTTAAAATCAAAAGTGCTTCTTTTAAACCAGAAATCATACGCCTGGGAAGATCGATTTGCCCTGGATCTCCTGTAATCATAAATTTGGCATTTTTCCCCATCCGAGTCAGAAACATTTTCATCTGAGAATGGGTAGAGTTTTGTGCCTCGTCCAAAATCACAAAAGCGTTATCCAGGGTACGTCCCCGCATAAAAGCTAAGGGTGCGATCTGAATAATTCCTTTTTCAATGTGACTTTTCAAGGTTTCGCTGGGGATCATATCGCGAAGAGCATCGTAGAGCGGTTGCATATAGGGGTCTAATTTTTCATTGAGATCACCCGGTAGAAAACCCAAATTTTCTCCTGCTTCCACAGCGGGACGTGTCAAGACAATTCGTTTAACCTGCTTTTCCTTTAGGGCTTTTACTGCTAGGGCAACACCTGTATAGGTTTTTCCTGTACCCGCTGGTCCAATGGCAAAAACCATGTCGTTTCCGTTCATGGACTCTACCAGACGCTTTTGATTAAATGTTTTTGCTTTGATGATTCTTCCACCTACTCCGTGAAGGATCGTAGTTTCAGTTCCTCCGTTTAAGGCAACATTTTCTTGCTCCCCAGCCATTACTATACGATCGATAATTTCATCGTTTAAGATGTTGTATTTACCGTAGTGCGCAATAAGCATGTCAGTTCGCTTGGAGAATTCTTGTAAGATATTCTCTTCTCCATAGGCCTTTAGCGTATTCCCACGAGCCACGATTTTGATTTTTGGAAAATAAGTGCGCAGCCTTGCAATATTGGAATTCTGATTCCCAAAAAATTCTTGAGGATTTACCTCAGTCAAATCAATTTTTATTTCATTCAAAGGCTACAAGTTTAAAATGGTTTATTTTTGCTAAAGAGCACTAAACTGCTCATAAAAATAGCTAATTTTAACGTAAACAATTCAATAAATTACACTTTATGGCCATCGTAACTTTAACGACCGATTTTGGGCATAAAGATTATTCTGTATCCGTTATCAAAGGAGCTCTTTTACAGCAACTACCGGACCTTACGATTGTGGATATTTCGCATCAGATAAGTCCTTACAACGTCTCTGAAACAGCCTATATCCTAAAAAATGCCTTTCGTGCTTTTCCTGAGGGAAGTATCCATATCATTGGGGTAGAGTCTGAATGGACTCCAGAAAATGTCCATTTGGCCATGGAGTATGAAGGTCATTACTTTATTTGCGCAGACAATGGGATTCTATCCATGATTAAAGAAGATGTAAAAGCCACAAAATTAGTTGAAATTACCATTCATCAAAACGTGGTGCGTTCGTTTCCAGTCTTGGATATTTTTATTCATGTCGCTGCTCATCTTGTTCGAAAAGGAGCCCTAGAAGTCATTGGAAAACCGATATCTCAAATTAAAGAGTTGACCAATATCAAACCCGTTATTCATCCCGAAGGAAATCAAATTCTAGGAAGTGTGATCTATATTGACAACTATGGAAATTTAATTACCAATATCAAAAAAACCCTTTTTCACGAAATTGGAAAATCGAGAAGTTTTACCATTTTTGCACGTTCTGTAAAATTTAAAACAGTGTACAAAGGCTACGGTGACGCAATCGATTTTGAATTACCCAAATCAAAGCGAGAAGAAGATGGTAAAAAACTAGCTTTATTCAATTCTGCTGGGCACCTGGAGCTAGCTGTATACAAAAGCAATCCACTGACAGTGGGCAGTGCGGGATCTCTTTTTGGATTGGATTACCGCGATCCCGTAACAATTCAATTCGACTAATATGTGGAGCATCGCAAAGAGAGAATTATATTTTTATTTCAGCCACCTAACAGGCTATTTGGTTCTGGCAAGTTATTTACTTATCAATACTTTACTCCTGTGGTTTTTTGACACCCCCTATCAATTACTCAACTCTGGTTTTGGTGATCTCGCGCCCTTTTTTGAAATCAGTCCTTGGCTCTTACTGCTCTTGATCCCTGCCCTGAGTATGCGCAGTTTTTCTGAAGAACGCGCTTCGGGAACCTTAGAACTTTTACTGACCAAACCCCTCCGTCCTCTCGAAATTTATGGAGGTAAGTTTTTAGGAATTACTCTGATTCTTTTGATCGCCTTAGTCCCTACCACCCTAAACTTAGCCGCTTTAAACGCACTGATCACTCCTCAGTCGGAATTGGATTGGGGGAGTTTCGTCACCTCGTACCTCGCCTTGTTTCTCGTAGGACTTATTTTCTTAACCTTGAGTCTGTGCAGTTCCTTGTGGTTTCGAAATCAGGTCACTTCTTTTTTGGTAGCGGTACTGCTTTGTTTTACTCAATTCTTTGTTTGGGATTTTATAGCCGATTTATCTACTGTAACTTGGGTTTATCAATGGACTTCTGCTTTAGGAATTCAAACACATTATTCCAGTTTAAGTAGAGGGGTCCTACAGATTGAAGATTTGATCTACCTGCTTGGTCTGGTAGTTGTATTTTTTATTTTAGGTATAGAACTCATCAAAAAAGAACAAGTTTAAATGCAAGTCGTAAAAAAACCTTTTTTTGTACTTCTCCTAGTCGTTGCTCTGATGCGCTTGAGCAACGCGCTCTTCTTGCAGTATGATTTGACCTTCGACAAACGGTACAGCCTTTCAGAAAATACATTGTCCCAACTAAAGACATTGGAAGAACCCCTGCGAATAGATGTTTTCCTAGAAGGAGATTTGCCTACCCCCTACCTGCGTTTTCGCACTGCCTTGGATGCGCTCTTAGATCAATTGCAGTACCACAACGACAACCTCATCATTCAGTATAACGATCCCTTTGAATTGGGCTCCTCCGATACGGTAGTACAAGAGATGCAACGCTATGGAATGCAACCCGAAATTGTGTTTGAAAATAAAGATGGAAATCGCAAGGAGAGCCTCATTTTTCCTTGGCTGATTGTCAACTATGGTGAACGCTCTGAACGGGTCCCTCTAGTACAAAAACAACTTGGAGACACTGAAAATGAAAAAATTATTCGTTCGTTACAGCAGTTGGAGTACCACATTATGGATGGCATTTACAAAGTCAGCTTGGAAGAAAAGAAAAACTTAGCGGTATTGACTTCTCATCAAACCTCAGAAAACAGAAAACTGGCTGACCTTCTTCAAAATGTAAAACCGTATTACAACCTAGCTGCCTTTGATCTAAAAAATCCAGAAATGACTCCCCAGCAAAGTTTAGAAAATTTAAATCGTTTTAAACTGCTTCTTATTTCCAATCCCAGAGAAGCATTTACACAAACTGAAAAATACATTTTAGATCAGTACGGGTTACAAGGTGGAAAACTGTTGTGGATGGTCAACGGCATGGGGATCGATCGGGATAGTCTTTTCAATACATCAGGAAAAACCTACGGACTTCCTCAGGAGTTGAATTTAGATGACTATTTCTTTCACAAAGGGCTTCGCATTCAAAAAACACTTATTAAAGACCTTTATTGTGCGCCTATGGTTCTAGCGAAAGGCAGTGAAAACAATGCGCAATACGTGCCGTATCCTTGGGTCTATTATCCGATTTCCGAACCTGAATACACTCTTATAGGTAAAGATCTAGGACCTGTATGGGGTCGATTTGCAAGTCCTCTCGATACCCTAGCAAACTCTTTGACAAAAACCCTACTGCTTCAGACTTCAGATTTCACAAAAATACCTAGTGTCCCCACCCTGATTCAACTGGAAGACGCAGCACAAAAGATAAAACCTTCCGACTTTGATGAAGCGGCAAAAGCGCTGGGATATCTGGTTCAAGGAACTCAAAATTCACTATTTAAAAATCGCATTAAACCCTTTACTTTAAAGCAACCTCTAGAAACCGGATCCACAGAGATGGTTTTGTTTGGCGATGGCAATATTGCAGAAAATCAAACAGAAAAAGGAGCTCCTTTGGCTTTGGGTTATGACAAGTGGACCAATAATTTTTATGCCAACCGGGGGTTGCTACTAAATACCATTCATTTTTTGACTGACAACAAAGACCGCCTTGCAGTTCGTGAAAAGTCATGGAAAGTAGCGGTGTTGGATGCACAAAAAATGGAAGAAAATGCAGCATTTTGGAAAGGGTTCCTGCTCGTCATTCCACTTTTATTGAGCGTTTTCTTCGGATGGGGAATTCATCTTACAAGAAGTAAACAGTGGAGTCGCTAACTGTTGATAAGTTTCTTTTCCGTTTCAATGGTTTTCGGATATATTTGATGTAGCTAGTATAGTTTTTAAATGTTGACACGTAATCGTTAAACTCTGGCAAAACCTTAAAAAAATATTCATGAAATTTATTGTTTCCAGTGCCGCGCTCCTTAAAAAACTCCAAATGATTGGGGGCGTCATAAATAATACCAACACTTTGCCGATACTCGATAATATTTTATTCGAGATCAACGGCAACACGCTGACCTTAACCGCTTCGGATTTAGAAACGACGTTCGCTACCAAAATTGACGTAGAATCTGAAACAAATAGTATCATTGCCCTACCCGCTCGTTTACTTTTGGATACGCTAAAAACCTTTCCAGAGCAACCGCTCACCTTTTTAAAAACAGAAAAAAACACAGTGGAAATTAGCGCGAATAATGGAAAATATGCCGTTGCTTATGTGGAGGGTGAAGAATTTCCAAAAGCGGCTCAAGTTTCCGATGCAAAGACGACTCAAATTTCTGGATCTACATTATACACCGCCATCAACAGCACCCTTTTTGCTAGTGGTAACGATGATTTACGCCCTGTAATGAGTGGTGTGTTTTTTCAATTTTCTTCGGAATCCTTGACATTTGTAGCAACTGATGCGCACAAACTGGTTAAGTACACCCGTACGGATTTGAGTGTAGAGGAAACGGCAGAGTTTATTATGCCTAAAAAGCCCTTGCAATTACTCAGAGGAATCTTACAGGGTATGGAAGAAGACATTACTATAGAATACAACGATACCAATGCACATTTCCGCTTTGGAGACTCTACATTAACCTGTCGTTTGATCGACGGAAAATACCCCAACTACGAGGCGGTAATTCCTAAAGAAAATCCGAATCAGATGCAAGTCAATCGGAACAGCTTCTTAAATTCAGTGCGAAGAGTCAGTATTTTCTCAAACAAAACCACCTATCAAATTCGACTTAAAATTGCTGGGGCGGCACTACAGATTTCTGCTGAAGATTTTGATTACAGCAACAGTGCCGAAGAACGACTGGATTGTGATTACCAAGGAGATGACATCAAAATTGGTTTCAATTCGCGTTTTTTAATTGAAATGCTCAACGGCTTGGAATGCGATGAGGTCAAACTTTCCATGTCACTTCCCAATCGCGCAGGTCTTTTGACCCCACTAGATCATACCGAAGAAGGTGAAGAAATCACCATGTTGGTCATGCCTGTAATGCTGAATGACTAATAATCAAAAAGGACACCTTTTAACTTACATTGTAAAATAAGGAGTTCTAAATGGGAAGTAAGAACACTAATTCGCGGCAGTGACCGCCTCTGACAAGCGTTTGTACGTGCCGTTTTCTAGTTTTTCCCGTATTCCAGCAAAAGCCTTTAGAGTGATTTCTACATCTTCTAACGAGTGGGTTGCTGTTGGTATCAATCGCAAAAGGATCAAGCCTTTGGGAATAACTGGATAAACTACTATAGAGCAGAAAATTCCATAATTTTCTCTCAAATCCTGCACCAATGCCATAGCTTCCAGAATACTTCCTTTTAGGTAAACGGGCGTCACACAACTTTGAGTTGTGCCAATATCAAAACCGTTTTCCTTTAATCCGTTTTGCAAGGCATTGACATTTTCCCAGAGCTTGGCTTTGAATTCCGGGCGCGTACGCAATAAATCCAAACGTTTTAATGCACCTTTGACCAGTTGCATTTGCAAGGATTTGGCAAACATTTGAGAGCGCATATTGTACTTTAGATAATCGATAATTTCTTTGTCCGCTGCTACAAACGCACCTGTGGAAGCCATTGATTTGGCAAAGGTGGCAAAGTACACATCGATTTGATCTTGGATCCCTTGTTCGTTTCCTGCACCTTTTCCATTTTCACCTAAGGTTCCAAAACCGTGGGCATCGTCCACGAGAAAACGGAATTTATATTTGGATTTTAAAGCGGCAATTTCTCTGAGTTTTCCTTGTTCTCCACGCATTCCAAAAACCCCTTCTGAAATAACGAGAATCCCTCCTCCTGTTTGTTCTGCCACTTTGGTAGCGCGCTGTAAGTTCTTTTCTAAACTTTCTACATCGTTGTGTTTGTAGGTAAAGCGTTTCCCGATATGAAGACGAACTCCGTCAACGATACAGGCGTGTGCATCCACATCATAGACAATGACGTCGTCTTTACCAACTAGGGTATCTACCGTTGATAAAATCCCCTGGTATCCAAAATTGAGAAGATAAGCCGATTCTTTATCGACAAATTCAGCCAATTCGTTTTCTAACTGTTCGTGAAGGTCGGTGTGGCCAGACATCATTCGGGCTCCCATTGGGTAGGCAGAACCAAATTCTGCAGCAGCTTCAGCATCTACCTTTCTTATTTCAGGGAGATTAGCGAGCCCCAAGTAGTCGTTGACACTCCAGGTAATCACTTCTTTCCCTTTAAATTTCATCCGATTTGAAATTGGTCCTTCCAATTTTGGAAAGACAAAGTAGCCTTCCGCTTGGGAGGCCCATTTTCCTAAAGGACCTTTGTTTTCGTGTATTCTGTCAAATAAATCTCTCATTTCTTTGTTGTTAGCTCATTTACATATTCTATCTGCTGCTGTGTTTCGTGATCCGAATCGAAAAAACCTTGTTCTTCCATCCAAGTCTCACTGTAGATCTTACTCATATACCGCGAGCCGTGGTCGGGGAACATGATAACAACTTTACTGTTTTTATCGAAATAATCCTCTTCAACCAACTGTTTTACCGCCTGCATGGCAGCGCCAGAAGTATAACCTACAAACATGCCTTCTTTTCGGGTGACCTCTCTCGCCGTATGGGCACTTTCTTCATCGGTCACTTTTACAAAGCGGTCTATGCATTCAAAATGGGTCGCCGTAGGGATTAAATTTTTCCCTAATCCCTCAATTCGGTAGGGATAAATTTCTTTAGGGTCCAATTCTTGTGTTTCGTGGTATTTCTTTAATACAGATCCGTAGGCATCTACACCTACAATTTGGATGTCGGGGTTTTGTTCTTTTAAAAATTTGGCTGAACCGGAAATAGTTCCTCCCGTTCCGCTACTCGCTACAAGGTGGGTAATTTGACCCTTGGTTTGTTCCCATATTTCGGGACCTGTGGAGCGGTAGTGAGCCTCTATATTCAATTCGTTAAAATATTGATTGATGTAAATGGATTCTTTAATTTCACTGTGCAAACGCTTGGCTACTTCGTAATAGGATCGAGGATCGTCCACAGCCACGTTGGCAGGGCAGACATGCACCTGTGCACCCATGGCGCTCAACATATTAATTTTATCTTTTGAAGATTTCGAGCTCACGGCAAGAATGCAGTTGTATCCTTTGATCATAGAAACCATTGCCAGACTAAAACCCGTATTACCGGAAGTCGTTTCGATAATAGTAGCCCCTGGTTTTAATAAACCCGAACGCTCAGCTTCTTCAATGATGTAATGTGCAATTCGATCTTTGTTAGAATGTCCAGGGTTAAACGCTTCAAACTTGGCGTAGTAATCCCCTTTAAAACCTCCCACCATTCGGTTGAGTTTAATGAGGGGGGTGTTACCTATCAGTTCAAGAACATTTTGATAGGCATTCACTGGATCATTCATAGTAATGTTATACAAAAGTTGAACAAATTTAAGGAAAAAAAATTAGTCTACCTTACCTTCCAATTGTAATAGAAAGGCATACTCTTTTGCCGTTTCTTTTAATGCGTCAAATCTTCCCGAAGCACCACTGTGTCCTGCTTCCATATTCGTTACTAAAAACAATGCGTTTTGGTCTGTTTTTAGCGTTCGTAGTTTGGCTACCCATTTGGCGGGCTCCCAGTACTGCACTTGCGAGTCGTGGTAACCTGCCGTGACCATCAAATTGGGATAGTCTTGTTTTTTGACATTGTCATAAGGAGAATAAGACAACATATACTCGTAGTCCGATTTGTCATTGGGATTGCCCCACTCGTCGTATTCACCCGTAGTTAAGGGAATGCTTTCATCCAACATGGTGGTGATCACATCCACAAAAGGAACGGCAGCGGTGACACTGCGATAGAGTTGGGGAGCCTCGTTCAATATGACTCCCATCAACAACCCTCCTGCAGATCCTCCTGCAGCATGAAGATGGTTGGCACTGGTGTACCCTTCGTCAATGAGAAACTGTGAAGCATCCACAAAATCATTAAAAGTGTTTTTCTTAAACTTTAGCTTTCCCTTTTCGTACCATTGACGACCTAAATATTCTCCTCCACGAACGTGCGCAATAGCAAAAATAAAGCCCCGATCCAAAAGACTCAATCGACTGAAAGAAAATCTTGGATCTATAGTATATCCATACGAACCATAGGCATATAAAAGCAAGGGAGTTTCTGAACTGTAGGGTACGTCTTTGTGATGTACTATCGAAATTGGAATCTGTGCTCCATCTCGACTGGTTGCCCAAAGTCGTTTTTCCACATAATTTGCTACTTCAAAATTAGCATCGATTACTTCTTGTTGTTTGAGCAAGGTTTGCGTTTTGGTTTCCATATCGTATTCAAATACACTACTAGGTATTTTCATGGAGTTAAAACCAAATCGGAAAGTGGTGGTATCAAAACTTGGATTGTATTCTCCATTCAAGGAGTAGGTTTCTCCGCTTACGGGAATAAAGTAATCTTCTGTCCCGTCCCAGCGTTTTACTTTGAGTCGGGAAAGTCCTTGTTCCCGTTCCGTGACCACCCAAAATTCTTTAAAAATTTGAAAATCTTCTAACAATACTTCCTTTCGGTGCGCCAACAAATCCACCCAATAATCACTACTGGTTTCTTCTACCGAAGTCTTGGAGATTTTGTAGTTGGTTGCCCCGTCCTTGTTGTTCAATATGTAGAAATGATCTTCAAAATGAGATACAGAATACTCCAAACCTCGGGTTCGCTTTTGAACCAGTTGAAATTCGGAAAGGGGTTCATTGGCCTTGACAAATTGGTATTCCGTAGTCAACGTACTGTAAGAGGCTATAAAGACGTATTCCAAAGACTTGGACCCTAAAACATATACAGAAAACGTATCGTCCTCTTCGTGAAAAATCAAAGGATCTAGAGCTTTAGGACTTTGAATATTGTGACGAAACACCTTTTCAGATCGCAAGGTTTGCGGGTTTTTTTCCACATAAAAGAAATGGACGTTGTCTGCTGCCCACGCGGTTCCACCTGTTGTGTTTTTTATTTCAGTGTCCAACACTTCGCCCGTTTCCAGGTCTTTGACATATAAGGTATACTTTCTTCTGGATTCCGTATCAACGCCAAAGGTTACTTTCGTATTATCAGGACTTACATTGATCCCAACAAGTTGAAAATAATCCTGCCCCTTTGCCATTTCATTACAATCAAAAAGGATTTCTTCCTGGGCCGTTAAGGAGTCTTTTTTTCGAGAATAGATGGGGTATTCCTTTCCCTTTTCATAGCGGGTGCTGTACCAATAGCCATTTAAGAAATAAGGCACGGACTCATCGTCTTCTTTAATTCTTCCTTTTAATTCCTCGAAGAGTTCCGTTTTAAAAGAGGCAGAACTTGCTGTCATGCGATTGTAATAATCGTTTTCTCGCTCCAAATAATCGATGACCTCCGGATTTTCACGTTCTTTCATCCAGTAGTAGTCATCTACTCGGATATCGTCGTGTTTTTTTAACTGATAGGGAATTTTCTCCGCTACGGGAGATTTAATTGTCGTGTCAAAATTCATTGCAATTTTCTTTTTACAAGCTGAAAAAGCAAAAATCATACTTGTGATTAAAATAGTCTTACGCATAAACTTCCATTTTTGATAAAGCTGTTAACAAATACTTGTGGTGCTCTTGGGTATAATCCCGATGGGTAACCATTCGCAATTTTCCTTTTCCTAGTCCTATGATTAGGATTTGTTTTTCTTTTAGTTCTTGAACAAACTGTACTTCGTCATAATCGCTTTTCAATGAAAAAATAATGATATTCGTAGTAACAGGCTGAATCTTATGTACAAAAGAACAGTTTTCTAGAACTTCAGCAATTTCTTTGGCTCGTTTGTGATCTAGACTCAGATCTTTACGATGGTGCTTTAAGGCATAGCTCCCTGCAGCTGCCAAATAGCCCGCTTGACGCATTCCTCCACCAAAAACCTTTCGTATCCGCAGTGATTCATGCATTTGTTCTCGAGATCCGACCAATACCGAACCCACAGGACAGCCCAAGCCTTTACTGAAGCAAAGCGAGATGGTGTCAAACAAAGCTCCATATTCTTTTGGATCTTCTCCAGTTACTTCTAAGGCATTCCAAAGCCGTGCGCCATCCAAGTGCAGTGCTAAATTTTCTCGATCACACAGGGCGCGAATTTTTTTGATTTCCTCCAAATCGTAAACTGCTCCTCCCCCTTTGTTGGTGGTGTTTTCTAAACACACCAAACGCGTTCGGGGACTGTGGTAAAAATCGGGAGGGTTGATACAGGCCTCGATTTGCTCGGCCGTAATTCTACCGCGATCCCCTTGAATCATTTTACAGGAAACCCCCGAATTGAAACTCACGCCTCCCCCTTCGTAATTAAAGATGTGGGCGTAGTGATCACAAATCAGTTGCTCTCCGGGTTGGGTGTGCAATTTAATCGCCGTTTGGTTGGTCATAGTCCCTGAGGGGAAAAACAGTGCGGCTTCTTTTCCAAAAAGAGCTGCCACTTCTTCTTCAAAGGCATTTACGGAAGGGTCTTCTTTAAAGACATCGTCACCTACTTTTGCACGAAACATGGCTTCCAGCATGCCGGGCGAGGGTTGGGTTACGGTATCGCTAATTAAATTGACAACCATCGTTTAAAAATCACAAGAATACGACCCAATTGGCGATCCATCGGGAAGGCGCTTGGGGGTGGGAGGTTGAAAATCAGCAGGGGCTTCAAAATAACGATCGATTTGCATGCGATACACCTCTGAAAAACCTTCATCTTCCTGTCCGGCCAACCACCGGTCCAAAGCGACCAGTTGCTTAACAACAAGAGCTTTAACAATGGGGTTAGCATCGGGCTGTTGTCCGAGGTACATGAGGTGCTTTAAAATAGTGGACTTGACTAGATCGTTGAGTTGGGCTTGGTGACGATCCCGTGGTTTTACCTTAAAGTGGGAATCGACTAAAGTGTCTAACATTTCTTTTAAAGAAAGTTGATTTGCATCAAAACCGTATTGCGTTACCAAACGGTTGGCGCGATCAGGATGCAGTAACATCCCAATTAAAGCATCACTAAGGCTGTGGGCTATTCCTAAATAATCAAAGGCAACTCCTGTTTGTGAGAGGAAGTTTTCTCTTGTTCTGGGATTGGAAAAAGAACGGGGTAGTAAAAGGGGATGTAAGGTTTCAGGAATCGCTAAAGCATCAGGGGCCAAGGCATTCAAATACCCCAAAAGCGCATTTCGCTGAGTGGTTGCGTCCACCACTTGAACCTGATAATTCTGGGATCCCTTTACCGCATAGTCATAATCTACTCCCCCAATCAATTTAACGACTGCCTCTACTTGATAGCGGTGTAATAAATACATCGGCACAAAACGATCTTCCAAGGTACTGTAGGGTTCTCCCTCGCGCAGGTGGTCTAAAGACAACTGTCCTAGCGCCTGTTTTCGGATTTTCATCAAACGGGCCAGTTCGTCTGTGGCTACTACTCCATTGTCCCACAAATGGGCTTTGGGATGAGCCCCTCCGATGGGGCGCGCGTCGCTGTCAGAAATAAAACGGTGCCCAGCTACTGCACTTTGATCGATAACAGCATTCAACGCTTCCTTTTCGTCAGTACCTTCTGGAAAGTCACTGTAGGCATAAGCTACGGTAACCTTGTCCCAATCACCAATGCCCACTTCGTATGCGTTGGCAATGGAAATCTGATCTCCTTGCATTTCGATATTCGGGTGTGGATAGTCCATTACCGAGGTTCGGTTTTTGGCACTGGAAGTAAAATTGTGCGCAAATCCAAGGGTGTGTCCTATTTCGTGAGCCGAAAGCTGTCGGATCCGCGCCAACGCCATTTCTAAGGCTTCGTTTTCTTTATTGGCTCCTTCTGCAAAGGGAGCTTCCAAGAGTCCCAAGGCGATCATAAAATCTTGACGGATACGAAGACTTCCCAAGCTGACGTGTCCTTTGATAATCTCTCCTGTGCGCGGATCGGAAACACTGGAACCGTAGCTCCACCCTCTGGTGGAACGATGAATCCACTGAATGACATTGTAACGCACATCCAGAGGGTCTGCATCGTCTGGAAGTATTTTTACTTGAAAAGCGTCTTTAAAACCAATACTTTCAAAAGCCTGATTCCACCATTGCCCCCCTTCCAAAAGAGCAGATCGGACTGGCTCTGGCGTACCGTTATCCAAATAGTAAACGATGGGTTCCACCGCTTCACTTACAGCTGCCGAAGGATCTTTCTTTTCCAAACGGTGACGGTAGATGTATTGCTTTTTGGTCGGCTCGCTCACTGGAGTTGTATAGTCGTAAAAGGTCATCGCATTGGCTCCCGAACGGGGGTCGAACTCGCGTGGACTGTAGTTGTTGTCAGGAAGTGCTACAAAGGAATGATGTTGGTGTATGGTCACAGCATCGGGGGTGGGTGTTACGGAACGGACCAAACTTCCCGTTGCATTCCCCACAAAAGTTAACATCATATCAAACTCAATGTTTTTAGGAAAGGCTTTGGTCCTGGGTAATGAAACCGCAGATCGACTTTTGTCGATACTAAAGACCCCTTGCTTTGTTTGCTTTAACCGTTGGGCGACCCCATGCGCGTCTTGCATCAAAAAGGGAGTTAGATCAATTACATAACCGTCCTTTGTCGTTTCTTCAATTGGGAAACCAAACAAAACGGACTTGGCAAAGGCTTCTTTGATGGAACGCTGCTCCAACGGGTTGTCCGAAGTAGAACGATAGCGCAGGTTGGGTTGAATCAGCATCAGTTTGTTTCCCGATTTGGAAAAAGAAACCACCTGTTCATTACCCAACTGCCCTCGGTCCAAACCGAGGTCGTTGTTGCCAATTCCTGCACTCAAACTATTGACATACAGGAATTCCTTGTCCAACTCCTTTACCGTCAGATAAATGGCATCCTTTTTTTTGTCGTAGTTAAAATCAAAAAAACCCGTGTAGGCCTGAGTATGCTCCAAAACAGAGGGTGTTTTTGTCTTGTTTTTATTTTGAGCCAAAGCATTGACCTGGAAAAGTAAGGCGATCGCAACTAGAAATCCCGTTTTTTTCATCGTTTGTATTTAAGCAGGATAAAACTACTAAAAACTAATGAGATGGTTTAAATGGATCTAGGGGATATAAAAAGTCAAAACCGAATCTGAATCCCCAACCCTTGATTGGATCCGACTAGACTTACCTTTTTAGTTGATTTTGGAGCTTGTCGGCTATTGTATTGATCAAATGCTTCTTTGTAGCGTTTGTCTAGCCCTCTGGAAACCAATAGTCCCACTAGAGACGCCAACCCTCCTGCCAGAAGCTGCCTGCTGTTTCCTATCGCACCAGTAGAAGTAAACCGTCCTATTTCGTAACCCATCATGTGGAATCGGACGGAGGTGTTTGACAGCCCGAATGCCGAGTACCGTAGGCTCCGTCTTCGTCAGTGTACCAGGAATTTGTTCTCCAGACATTGGGATCATTTTCACTAAAGTCTTCAACATGATTTGTAGTGTATTTACCGTTAGGCCTTGTGCAACTGAAAATAATATTTCCGGCTATTCCTTCTCCGCAGCCTGAGTCAATATGATCAGTGTATGCAGCACCTGCGTCTGCTGATTGCCATTTATCAGGGTAGCCATCCTCGTCACTATCTAAATAATAAAAGGTACCTGAACACGAACACTGCCCAAAACTTTGGACGAGGTAGATAAAAAAGAAACCGAAAAAGAGAAGACTTTTTTTCATGGCAGGATTTGGGATACGTATTAATTAGGTTTAAAGTAGATAAAATAGATTCTCCCCAACCCTATATCGGATAAAAAAATTGAGTAAAACCTGAAAAAAATTGAATTAAACAGTCAAAAAAGACTGAACTTATTTATTATATATAAAGGGCGTTTTTAAGAATGATAAAGAGGAGGATAGAACTTCTAAATTGCACAAGAATTACAAAGAATTCCCCTATTTTTGAAAAAACAAAAGAATGATCTCTACAGATCAGTATAAAAATTTAATGGAACGCCTGGGTGCCTTAAGGCGGTATCTTTGACATTGATGCCAAAGAAATCGAAGTTCAAAACGAAGAAGAGAAAACCCTAGCTCCCGACTTTTGGAACGATGCCCAAGCCGCAGAGGCGCATATGAAGCAACTGCGGAATCTCAAAAAATGGGTCACGGACTACAACGCCATTCAGCAGCAGGCGGAAGAACTCGAAGTTTTACTGGAATTTGAAAAAAGCGGAGACGCCACGCAGGAAGAAGTGACCGCAGTGCACGAAACTGCTTTGGAACTTCTCGAAAATCTGGAATTCCGTAATATGTTGTCCGAAGAGGGGGACGATTTGAGTGCCGTCTTGCAAATCACTGCAGGTGCGGGAGGAACTGAGAGTTGCGACTGGGCCGCAATGCTGATGCGGATGTACTTGATGTGGGGTGAAAAACAAGGCTATAAAATTCGAGAGTTAAATCACCAATCAGGAGATGTGGCGGGAATAAAAACCGTGACCCTAGAGCTGGAGGGTGAATTTGCTTTTGGATGGCTAAAAGGAGAAAATGGCGTCCACCGTTTGGTTCGGATTTCTCCCTTTGACAGCAATGCTAAACGACATACGTCCTTTGTGTCGGTCTATGTGTATCCCTTAGTGGACGACAACATCGAAATTGACATCAATCCTTCTGACTACACTTGGGAGACCATGCGTGCCAGCGGTGCTGGAGGGCAAAACGTAAACAAAGTGGAAACGGCAGTCCGACTGCGCCACCACCCTACGGGTATCATTATCGAAAATTCAGAGACCCGTTCTCAATTGGAAAATAAAAACAAGGCGATGCAACTCCTACGCTCTCAGTTGTACGAAATTGAATTGCAGAAAAAATTAGCCGCCCGAGATGAAATTGAAGCCGCAAAAAAGAAAATCGAATGGGGATCTCAAATCCGAAATTATGTGATGCATCCCTACAAATTGGTCAAGGACGTGCGCTCCCAACACGAAATGACCGATGTAGATGCTGTAATGAACGGACAGCTCGACTCTTTTTTAAAGGCCTATCTGATGAGCATGGGACAACAAGATAAAACCGAATAGTATGGAAGTGAAAAACATTATTTTTGATTTGGGTGGCGTCTTGGTGGATTGGAATCCCGATTATGTTTTTTTAGATGAATTTGGAGGAGATCGAAAAAAAATGCAACGTTTTTATGACGAGGTCTGTACCTTCGATTGGAACGAAAACCAAGACGCAGGCTATCCCCTGGCCCAAGCTACGGAAGATCGTGTAGCTTTATTTCCAGAACAGGAAGCACGGATCCGCATGTACTACGGCCGCTGGGAAGAGATGTTGGGCGGACCCATCGCAGGTACGGTAGCTCTCTTGAAAAAATTGGTGGACCATCCCGACTATCGCGTGGTGGCCTTGACCAACTGGAGTGCAGAGACCTTCCCTATCGCTTTAGCGCGATTTGACTTTTTACATTGGTTTGAAGGCATTGTAGTATCAGGCACAGAACGAACCCGAAAGCCCTTTCCAGAAATTTATCAAACCACACTTGAACGGTTTAGTTTAGAAGCCCCGGCCTCCCTATTTATCGATGACAATGCGCGGAACATTGCTGCTGCTGCTGCCTTGGGAATTCAAACGATTCAGTTTAAAAACCCCGATCAGCTAAAAACGGATCTGCGAACTAAAGGAATTCGGATCTAAAAATGTCGCTTTTAGAACTCATCCCAGTATCCATAGATGATGTAAAGCTGCTGCAAAAGTTGTCTATTCAAACCTTTATAGAAACCTTCGGCGCTCAAAATACGGAAGCCGATATGCAAGAGTACCTGAACAATCAAATGAGTACCTCTCAATTAAAAAAAGAGTTAGAACACGCCCATTCTAATTTTTACTTTGCGTATTACAAAGACCGCCTAGCAGGTTATCTAAAGTTGAATTTTGAGTCGGCACAACGCGAAACAGTGGGAACTGGAACTGCCTTTGAGGTAGAACGTATTTATCTCCTCAACGATTTTCAAAGACAGGGACTAGGTAAAGTGCTGTTTGAAAAAGCCGTAGCCTTGGGAAAAGAAAAAGGGTGCCGAAAACTATGGTTGGGAGTTTGGGAGCACAACTCCCTCGCATTGGCATTTTACAAAAAACTTGGTTTAACGGTTTTTGACAAGCATACCTTTGTGTTGGGCAGTGACTCACAAACCGACCTGATGCTGGAACTCGATCTTTAATTAAAATTAAAAGGGAGCGTCGTCATTGAGCTCTCCATCATCCAAAGAACCAAAAACGTCATCTGGATTGGGCAAGTTACTCGTAGGAATCTGATTGCCGTCTGCATTCATTTTAGACTGAAATTCAAACGGGGCATCAAAAATATCTAAATCTTCAAATTTACCGAGGTGTCCCACAAATTTCATACGGATGTTATCCAGTCCCCCATTTCGGTGTTTGGCGACGATAAATTCCGCCTGCCCTTGCGATGGAGTCCGTTCTTCATCATCCCACTCGTCAATGTTGTAGTATTCTGGACGATAAATAAAAGAAACAATATCTGCGTCCTGTTCAATAGCTCCAGACTCCCTCAAATCGGAAAGCATGGGTCGCTTGGTTCCTCCTCGGGTTTCTACCGCACGAGATAATTGGGACAAGGCGATCACTGGAATGTCCAGCTCTTTGGCGAGGGCCTTTAAGTTTCTTGAAATCGTAGAAATTTCTTGTTCTCGGTTTCCGGCTTTGCTGCTGGAGCCTGCTGTCATCAGTTGCAAATAATCTACGATGATCAACTTTATTCCGTGTTGGGAAGACAGACGTCGTGCCTTTGCACGTAAATCAAAAATCGATAAAGAAGGGGTATCGTCGATATACAAGGGGGCTTTTTCTAAATCGGTGACCTTAACATTGAGTTGCTGCCATTCGTGATCGGCGAGTTTCCCCGTTCTCAACTTTTCTGACGAAAGGCCAGTTTCGGAAGAAATCAGTCGAGTGATCAATTGTACTGAAGACATCTCCAGGGAGAAAAAGGCTACAGGAATTTCTTTGGTAACTGCCATGTTTCGCGCCATGGAAAGGGTAAGCGCAGTTTTCCCCATCCCGGGTCGGGCTGCGATGATGATCAAATCACTGGGTTGCCATCCAGAGGTGAGCTTGTCCAGTTTTTCAAAACCTGTACTGACCCCACTCAGTCCTTCCCGCTTGGAAATATCTTCGATTCGTTTTTTGGCTTCTAAAACCAAATTTTGTGCGGTTTCAGAAGATTTTTTGATGTTCCCCTGAGTGACGTCGTAGAGTTTGGATTCAGCTTCGTCCAACAAATCAAATACGTCTGTGCTGTCTTTGTAGGCCGTTTCTATAATTTCATTGGAAATGCGGATCAAACTGCGCTGAATAAATTTCTGTAAAATGATTCGGGCGTGAAATTCGATGTGTGCAGAGGAGGCTACCCGCTGCGAAAGTTGTACCAAATAAAATTCGCCTCCTACGGCTTCCAGTTTCCCTACTTTGCGCAATTCGGCAGAAACGGTCAATAAATCAATGGGTTGAGAATCGTGGAACAATTGATAAATGGCCTCAAAAATATACTGGTGTGCGGCTTTGTAAAACGCCTCGGGCTGGAGAATATCAATGACTTCATCTACCCCTTTTTTATCGATCAACATCGCTCCCAATACCGCTTCCTCAAGGTCTAAGGCTTGGGGGGGAATTTTTCCCTGTTGCAGATTGATCACTGTGGGAGAGGCTACTTTTTTTAATCCTATAGGTTTCTTTTCTTCCATAAAACGAAAGTACACAGTTTATCTGTGCAATTAAAAACTCATTATCCCCCATCTTTAAAGAAAGGGGTGTTCATAAGTAATATGATTTTGTTAAAAACCTAAAAAATTATTCCGAAATCCGACCCATGGCAATGAATTTTTCACGGCGTTGGTCAATCCGTTCTTTAGGTTTTAGCTTTTGAATGCGATTAAATCCGCTGAGGATTTCTTTTTTTACATTGGTGTAAGTTGCCTCTCGGTCAAAATGAGCTCCTCCCAAAGGTTCTTTAATGATCTTGTCGATTAATTTATTCTTGAGCATGTCCTTAGAAGTCAATTTTAAGGCCTCAGCAGCCGCTTCTTTGTGTTCCCAACTGCGCCATAAAATAGAAGAACAAGATTCAGGAGAAATGACGGAATACCAAGTGTTTTCCAACATAAAAATCTCATCTCCTACCCCGATTCCTAGCGCGCCTCCTGAGGCTCCCTCTCCGATGATGATGACAATAACAGGGACCGATAAGGACATCATCTCATAGATGTTTCTGGCAATCGCCTCTCCTTGTCCGCGTTCCTCTGCCTCCAAGCCTGGAAAAGCCCCCGGAGTGTCAATAAGCGTGACAATAGGAATCCCAAATTTATCTGCAGACTTCATCAGACGAAGTGCTTTGCGGTAGCCTTCGGGATTGGCCATCCCAAAATTTCGATACTGGCGCGTCTTGGTATTGTACCCCTTTTGCGTACCCACAAACATAAAGGATTGATCGTCTATTTTACCCAAACCTCCGATCATCGCCTTGTCGTCCAACACATTGCGATCTCCATGCAATTCTAAAAAAGTGCCTTGAGTCAATGCATTAATATAATCTAAGGTATAGGGTCTTGAGGGGTGGCGCGAGAGTTGAACCCGCTGCCAAGCCGTCAAATTTCCATAGATCTCTTTTTTTGTTTTATCTAATTTTTTTTCGATTTGGGTGTATGTTTCGGTGACATCCACCTCACTTTCCGCTCCAATCAGTTTACACTTGTCCAACTGATCATGAAGTTCCTTGATAGGTAATTCAAACTCTAAATATTCCATAAGAAATTGTCTGTAACAAATGTAAAAATTCTTTAGAATTGGACTGATTTTTTTTGCGCTTCTTTCCGATGTTTATAAATTCCATTTATTACAATGGCCGATATAACGATGACAAAACCAAGGTAAAAATTTGTACTCATAAAGGCCTTCTCATTCCAGATGGCAAGCGCGAGTAAGATCCCGTAGATGGGTTCTAAGTTGATCACCATCATGATGGTAAATGAAGACAGATGCTTCATCACCCGTATGGATAGATTAAAGGCAAAAGAAGTCCCTACCAAACCTAAAAGCAAAAGCCACAGCCAGTCCCATCCTTGCAACGCAAAAGCCTCAGCAGTAAGCTGATCCGTGAAATAGGCAACCCCTATTCCAATCAAACTTCCAATGACTAACTCGTAAAAAGAAAGGGTAATAGGTCGGGCGCTTTTCACCATGTGACCGTTTAGCATCGTAAACAGAGCTGAGAGAAAGGCAGAGAATAAGGCCACCGAAATACCGATAAGGTGTTCGAATTCCGCTTGATAAATAATCCCGATCCCCACCGCTGTAAGTCCCCCAAAAAACACCTCGTAACCCAAAAGTTTTCGCTTACTAAAAATAGGATCCAAAAGGGCGGTAATTAAGGCCCCTGTGGCCATCATGCTTAGGGCCAAAGAAACTCCCGCAACTTTAATCGCATAAAAAAAAGTAACCCAATGAGTGCCAATAATAATCCCCCCTAAAATAACCTTCCCCCACATAGATCGGTGTAGCCGAAAATAAGTGGGATGGAAAAGAACAAAGAAAACGGCTAAACCTATTGAAGCTATCACCATACGATAAATCACTAAAGGCAGGGCTTTGACTGAAATTAAAGCTCCTAAAATGGAGGCAAATCCGAAGATAAAGACCAAAAAATGGTACAACAAAAGGTTTTTCCCTCTATCGCTTCGCATGTCTCAATAAAAAGAAAGCCAATATGCCAAATAGAAACAAAGGCAACCAGGCAGCTAGAAAAGGAGAAAAGGTAGATTTACTTACCAAAACACCAAAAATCTTGTCAAAGAAAATAAAAAGAAAACCCAAAGCAATTCCGAAAGCGAGATTGACTCCCATCCCCCCGCGTCTCTTAAAAGAAGCTACTGCTACAGCAATCAAAGTCAAGATAAAAGCGGATACCGGAATACTCCAACGTTTGTGCCGCACCAGCAGGTGACTGTTAATCAAGGAGGAGCCCCGTACTTTTTCATCTTCTATAAATTCACTGAGCTCTGAAAAAGTCAAGGTTTCAGCAATGTAGTTTACAGGAGCTAAATCTGAAATTTTAAAATCAAATATCGTGTCCTTTCGGATTTCCACTTCAAAGTCTTCTCCGTCTCCCAGGAACGTTCTTTTTTTATAGTTAGAAAGTCGAAATAAACTATCCTTTTCAATCCATCGAATTCTCCGTGCGCTGATTTTAAACTTTAGCGTGTTTCCTTGGAAATGTTCCAAAGTAAAATTAGAAGCCTGCTTTCGAATGGGATCGTAATCATTGACGTAAATGTATTCGTTGTCATTGATTTGCTGAAATACTTTGTCCGTATCGCGTGCTTCTTTTTTGACTAAATATTTATAGCGAAAATCATTAAAGCCTTGATTGGATTTGGGTACGATAAACATCCCTGCAAAAAAGGCGAAAACAGCGATGAAGCTAGCGCCAAGTAAAAAAGGACGCAAGTAGCGAAAAAATGAAATTCCTGAACTTAAAATAGCGATCACCTCAGTGTTGTTTGCCAATTTTGAGGTAAACCAAATCACCGAGAGAAAAAGAAAAATAGGAAAAAGCAAGTTGGCAAAATACCAAGTAAAATCAATGTAGTATTCGAGGATGCTTTCTAGTGGAACTTCTTTTTCCTTCAACTTGTCGATTTTTTCTGCCAAATCCACCATGATTCCAATAGGAATAAACAACAAAAGCATCACGGAAAAAGTTCCGATATAACGCTTAATGATATAAAAATCAATCAGTTTCATTTACAGTCGTACTTGCATTTGACGCACCATTTTCTCTTTCCAAGGTCCAAAGCTCCCCTCTAAGATATGTTTTCTTGCTTCGCGAACCAACCAGAGGTAAAAACTTAGGTTGTGCAAAGTTGCGATTTGTTTTCCCAACATTTCATTGACTGTAAACAAATGTCTTACATACGCTTTGGTGTATTCCAAATCTGCAAAACAATAGCCTGTAGGATCGATGGGAGAAAAATCGTTTTCCCATTTTTTATTTTTGATGTTTAAGGTTCCTTCTGCAGTAAAGAGCATTCCGTTTCTGGCGTTTCTAGTAGGAAGCACACAATCAAACATGTCCACGCCCAACGCGATGTTTTCCAACAGATTGATGGGTGTTCCTACTCCCATTAAATAGCGCGGTTTGTCTTGAGGTAGGATGCTACAGACCGCATCGGTCATGGCATACATTTCCTCTGCGGGTTCTCCCACGGAAAGTCCACCAATGGCATTTCCAGGGGCTTCTTGTGCCGCAATAAAATGAGCAGAAGCTTTTCTGAGATCGGTATAGACACTACCCTGAACAATGGGAAACAACGTCTGGGGGTAATCGTACAATTGAGGCAATTCTTGATCCGCCGCTATACAACGGGTTAACCATCTATGGGTACGCTCCATAGAGGTTTTGGCGTAGTTGTAATCGCAGGGATAGGGCGTGCATTCATCAAAAGCCATAATAATGTCTGCACCGATGGAACGCTGAATTTCAATGGCACGTTCGGGGGTAAAGACATGATAGGATCCGTCGATGTGAGATTTAAACTTCACTCCCTCCTCTTTTATTTTTCGATTGGCGGAAAGGGAATACACTTGATATCCGCCAGAATCTGTCAACAAGGGGCGGTCCCACCCCATAAACTGATGCAAGCCTCCTGCCTGTTCTAGAACAGCCGTTCCCGGACGCAGATACAAATGATACGTATTTCCTAGAATGATATCCGGGTCGATATCGTTTTTCAGTTCCCGCTGATGGACTCCTTTTACCGTAGCCGCAGTTCCCACAGGCATAAAAATAGGAGTTTGAATAGACCCGTGCGCTGTAGTGAGTGTTCCAGCACGTGCTCCAGTTTGGGTGTCAGTAGCTAAAAGATTGAATTCCATTGGTTGCAAATATAGTACTCTACTCAGTAAAATCGAGGAGATTTACATTGTTAATTACTCGGTATAAAAACCCTGTAAAATTTGAATTAAGACCTTTGATAATGCCTTGACTTCCTTTACTTTTGGAGCATTAAACAAAATCGAATGTCAGATATCCAAACTCTTGAAAAAACAACTCTTCAAGTACGTCGAGACATCCTGCGTATGGTTCACAAAGTAAATTCGGGACATCCCGGTGGTTCTTTGGGCTGTACCGAGTTTTTCGTCGCCTTGTACTTTGAACTCATGGATTTTTCACTTCCTTTTTCCATGGATGGAAAAAATGAAGACGTTTTCTTTTTATCCAACGGTCATATCTCTCCAGTGTTTTACAGTGTTCTTTCTAGACGGGGCTTTTTTCCTGTTGACGAACTCAATACGTTCCGATTGATCAATTCCAGACTTCAAGGGCATCCCACCACACATGAAGGGCTTCCCGGGGTTCGTATCGCATCGGGGTCTTTAGGGCAAGGTTTATCAGTCGCTTTAGGAGCTGCTTTAACCAAAAAATTAAATCGCGATCCCAAAACAGTTTATGTTTTGATGGGAGATGGAGAATTACAGGAAGGACAAAATTGGGAAGCGCTTATGTTTGCCGCTGCTAAAAAAGTAGATAATCTGATTGCAACTATAGACCTAAATGGCAAGCAAATTGATGGTAGTACAGACGAAGTCCTTCCAATGGGAAGTATAAAAGCCAAGTTTGAAGCCTTTGGATGGGAGGTTTTAACCTTGAAAGAAGGAAATTCGATACCTCACATAGTGGATACGTTACAGGAGGCAAAATCAAAACTGGGACAGGGAAAACCCTTGGCGGTCTTACTGGAAACCGAAATGGGGAACGGTGTGGACTTTATGATGCACACGCACGCTTGGCATGGGAAGGCACCCAATGATGAACAACTGGCCGAGGCGCTCGAACAAAATGAGGAGACTCTAGGAGACTACTAATAAAAAAAACAAATGAGTACATATACAAATCAAGGAAATAAAGATACACGTTCAGGTTTTGGCGTAGGATTGGCAGAACTGGGAAGAACCAATCCCAATGTAGTTGCGCTTTGTGCCGACCTTATCGGTTCACTCAAAATGCAAACCTTTATCGATGAAAATCCAGATCGCTTTTTCCAAGTCGGTATAGCCGAGGCCAACATGATGGGGATCGCTGCGGGTCTGACCATCGGAGGTAAAATTCCATTTACGGGAACCTTTGCCAATTTTTCTACTGGTCGCGTGTACGATCAAATCCGACAATCCATAGCCTATTCTGATAAAAATGTAAAAATTTGTGCTTCGCATGCGGGAGTAACCCTAGGAGAAGATGGAGCTACCCACCAAATTTTAGAAGATATTGGTTTAATGAAAATGCTGCCTGGAATGACGGTTATCAATCCTTGTGATTTTAACCAAACCAAAGCCGCTACCCTCGCTATTGCGGAACATCAAGGGCCGGTTTATTTGCGTTTCGGCCGCCCTTCGGTTCCAAACTTTACAACAGAAGATTTGGGCTTTGAAATTGGAAAAGGGATCTTGCTCCAACCTGGGACGGATGTGACTCTTCTAGCCACGGGACACCTGGTATGGGAAGCCCTAGAAGCTGCCAAAGAACTCGCAACAGAAGGTATTTCAGCAGAAGTTATAAACATACACACCATCAAACCCTTGGACGATGAGATCATCCTAAACTCCGTTCAGAAAACAGGATGTTTGGTCAGTGCGGAAGAGCACAACTATTTAGGGGGTATGGGAGAAAGCATTGCCCGTCTTCTCGCTACTAAAAATCCCTGTCCTATGGAGTTTGTGGCAACACAAGATACCTTTGGGGAATCGGGAACACCCGCCCAATTGATGGAAAAATACGGACTAAACAAAAACGCGATTGTCCAAAAGGTACACGCTGTTCGAAAACGAATCTAAATCTAAAACTCATGTTTACAAAAACCGCCCTTTTCTTATCACTGCTCTTCTTTTTCAATTTAACGTTTGCTCAATTTGAATACGGAGTAAAAGCAGGAATTCATTTAAGCGCTTCTGGGTCGATCACCGACGCTACTTCAGATTTGGCTTCCCTAGGTGAAATCGAAGAGAATATGACAGGCTATTTTATTGGGAGTTATGTTTCCTTGGATTTGGCTTTTTTATATCTGAGACCCGAGTTGCAATTTTCCTATCTCAATACGAACTTTGATTCACTTTCCTTGACCCAATCACGTTTGGAAGCCCCTGTTTCTCTGGGGTTTAAAGTACTTCCAATACTTAGTATTTTTGCCGGTCCTACGTTACAATACAACTTCGAACCCAGGATCGAGGACGTGACCTTTACAGCCATTGAACAAAACACCTCTATAGGGCTTCATTTGGGAGTTCGTGCGCACCTAGGTCCACTTAATGCCGACGTGCGTTTTGACCGAGGAATAAATCCAAATGAGTTGACTTTATTGGAACAGAATGGAATCCCAATTTCAGGACGGGTAGACACCCGATCAAATACTTGGAGCTTGGGACTTTCCTATCGTTTTTAATTAATCTACGTCTAAGAAGTCGGGTAGACCGTCTTCATCTGTATCGTCAGGAATTCCGTCGCCGTTAAGATCATATTCATCACTTGAAGGGATGCCGTCTCCGTCGTGATCCGTTTGCTCCACCAAATACAAATCCACTTTAAAAATTAGAGGAGAATAGGCAGGAATAATACCCGTAGCAGAGCTGTAATAACCTAGAGCAGAAGGCATAAAGATTGCCCCTTGGCCGTAGTTTGAAAAAATTGGAATGTTGTTTTCGTCTACGGTAAATTCACCCGACTTCAAAGCTGTAATCCCTTCTCTGAATCCTCTAACCAAGCCTGTAAGATCAAACCAAATGGGTGCAGAGGAACGATCAAATCGCACCTTATTTAGTAAAATACCTTCGTAAGAAAGATACGTTGAATCTGCTAAAGTGGGGCTCACACCACTACCCTCTCGAGCGATCAAAGTGTAAATCGGATGATCGATAAGCGAACCGTCAAGGGTTTGTACCTGAATAATCTCTTTACTTACTTGCTCTATCAAGGGGATTTTCCCTGCATTGTCTCCGCTTATCGTGTCGATTTCAAGTTCAGGTTGTGAATTCAGATCCTCAAAATCTTCGTAGTTGTAAAAGTGTGTGGATAAGAAATCTTCTAAACTTTGTTCGTCAGTGATGACTTGTTCGCTCACTTCCCGAGGGGGCTCTACTTCAACATCATCTTTTTTACAAGAAAAAATCACGGTAGTCAGCAAAGCGATATAAATCAGTTTTATTTTCAAGAATACTGTTTTTTAAAGGGCTGCAAGATACAATTTTACTTTATTTTTGTAGATAATCTTAACGAAGTTTTAAGTATGCGTATCGATCAATATTTATGGTGTGTTCGATTGTTCAAGTCCAGGAATATGGCGACTACGGCCTGCAAGAAAGGGCAGATTTTAATCAATGAACAAAAAGTAAAACCTTCTCGAGAGGTTTTGCCCTTGGATCTCATTAGTGTCAGGAAAGAGCAACTCTGGCGTAGCTTTGAGGTAATGGATTTACCGAAGAGTCGTGTTGGCGCAAAATTGGTTGGACTCTATGCTATCGAAAAAAAAGCCAAGGTTCTTGTGGAACAAGAAGCGTTAAAAAAACTAGCTGCACAGGTCTCTCGTGATCAAGGGACGGGTCGGCCAACCAAAAAGGAACGCCGGGATTTAGATGAAATTCTTCTCGATGAATCCTTTGAGGATTAAGTCTTACATTTGAACTATGGCAGTATTAGGAAATAAAATTAAAGATGCGAACGAAATCCAGTCCAGTATTAAACGGATTGCGTATCAAGTTTATGAAAGCAACTTCGATGAAAAAAATATTGTCATTGTGGGGATTGGATCTAGGGGAGGATCTCTAAGTAAACTTTTGGGAGCAGCGATTGAAAAAATCAGCCCTCTAAAGCCGCATTATGTAACCTTGACCATCGATAAAAAAAATCCGCTCAACCGCATTGAAAGTGATGTACCGCTAGAGGAACTCAAAAATCAATCGCTTGTTATTGTTGACGACGTACTCAACACAGGAAGTACATTGATTTACGCTGTTGCCTACTTTTTGCAAATCCCTGTAAAACGAATAAAAACGGCAGTAATGGTCAATAGAAACCATAAAAAGTTTCCCATAAAAGCCGATTTTAAGGGTATTTCCCTATCTACGTCCATCAATGAACACATACGCGTTGAACTTGAGGGAGACCAAGCGGGAATCTATTTAAGTTAGAGTGTTTTGTATTTCTAAGGCTACCGTTTCCACGGATTTGTGGTCTGTAACGATTTTGTAGTCGGCTTGTAAATAAAACGGATTTCGTTCAAATAAATGTTTCCCAACAAACTCTTTAATTTGATCTAAATCTTTTAAATGTGCGAGTAAGGGTCTTGTACTTTTAGCCTTCTCTAGACGTTCGCTAAGTGTCCCTATTCCAGTTTGAAGATAAAACGTCTTCAGCTTGTCGAAACCTTTTAAATACTCCATAGTGTCATAATAGCAAGGAGTTCCTCCACCTAAGGAAAGGATTAAAGAGGTGTCCCGCTGAAGCAATTCTTCCAATGCTTTTCGTTCTTCGGCTCTAAAAAAAAGTTCTCCCTTTTGTTTAAAAATTGCTGTTACTGGGGTATTGAATTTCTGTTCTATATAGTGATCTAAGTCCAAAAACTCCATTTGAAGTTGCTTATGTAACAACTCCCCGACAGCGGTCTTCCCGCTTCCCATGTATCCTAACAAGACGATTTGTGTGGTTTTCATCAAATTTTGAATGCGGATGTAAATTTATACCAATTCAGGTGGAAAAATACATATTTCATAATTATATTTGCAGCCTCAAAATGATTCGGTAGCTCAGTTGGTAGAGCATCTCCCTTTTAAGGAGAGGGTCCTGGGTTCGAGACCCAGCCGAATCACTTTTAAGGACTTGGTAGCTCAGTTGGTAGAGCATCTCCCTTTTAAGGAGAGGGTCCTGGGTTCGAGACCCAGCCAAGTCACACGTATTCCAGAATTTTTTGCGCACGTGGCGGAATTGGTAGACGCGCTAGCTTGAGGGGCTAGTGGGATTTTTCCCGTGGAAGTTCGAGTCTTCTCGTGCGCACATTTCCTTATGTGAAATAAAATCACTATGTTTGTTTAAGCTTTTATAATGAGTTTTGAACATATGGATAGGGTAAAAAGCAACTTCAGCATCAAGAATCTCGAGAATCTCTCAGGGATTAAGGCACACACACTAAGAATTTGGGAAAAAAGACACAATCTGCTTGAACCCGAACGGACAGATACCAACATCAGACGTTACAGTCTGGACAGTCTGAGGAAGCTACTCAACGTTACCTTATTGTACAACCACGGTTTTAAAATTTCGAAAATAGCCAGCCTCAGTGCCGATGAAATTCCGAAATTGGTTCGAAGCATTGCCTTAAAATCAAACTCCGAACAGGTCTCGATCAACGCATTCAAATTGGCCATGATCAACTTCGATTACGAACTATTTGACAGTAACTACGAAGAAATTCAGCAGCACCACGATTTTGAGTATATCTTTATGCAAATCTTTATGCCGTTGATGAAAGAGCTCGGTATATTATGGCAAACGGGAGCCATTTCCCCTACGCATGAACATTTTATCACCAATCTCGTCAAACAGAAAATTCACTTACAGACAGAACGTCTTCAAAGAGACAAAGCGAAAAACGAAGACCAACCCATATTTGTTCTGTTTTTACCAGAAAACGAAATACACGAATTGGGAATTCTCTACCTGAATTTTTTAATTCTTTCCAAAGGGTACCGCACCATATTTTTAGGTCAATCGTTACAATCCTCTAGCCTACAAACCTTATACAGCTACGACACCACTTTCAATTTTGTAAGCTACCTAACCGTAGAACCAAACAAAGAAGAAATCATGCCGTTTCTTAAAGATTTCCACAAACAACTGCTTGAAAATCAAAAATCTAAGTTGATTTTGTTTGGCCCTCAACAGGTTGAAATCGTGAAGGAAGAACTCCCAGAACAGATAGAAATGTACCGTTCTGTAGATTCGTTTATTTTCAAATATTTTTCAGAAGGCGTTTTTGTTTAATCTTTTAGGAGATTTGTTTACCTTTATTTTGTTTTAGGATACTATATTAAAACGATACTGCTATGAAACACCTTTTTGACACGGTCTCAGAAGACTGTAGTAGAATTGTAACTCAATCTTACAGCACTTCTTTCTCAATGGCCACAAAAATGCTACACCCTAGCATACGAAACCATGTGTATAACGTTTACGGTTTTGTTCGCTTCGCTGATGAAATAGTAGATTCGTTCCACGAGTACCCTAAGGAGGAGCTTTTGGACCGATTTGAAGCCGACTTGTATCACGGTTTAGACCACAAAATAAATTTAAATCCCATTCTTAACTCGTTTCAAAAGACGGTTAATGCATACGATATTGACCGAGAATTAATCGCTGCATTTATGCGAAGTATGCGCTGGGATTTAGAAAAGAAGGTATATGAAACCGATCAAGAATACAAAGACTACATCTACGGTTCTGCCGATGTTGTCGGTTTGATGTGTTTGAAAATATTTGTCAAAGGAGATACGGCACAATACGAAAGTTTAAAACCTGCCGCAATGGCGTTGGGCTCTGCTTTTCAAAAAGTCAATTTTCTCAGAGACCTAAAAAACGACTTTCAAGACTTGGAACGCACTTACTTTCCCAATGTCAATTTTAATCAATTTGATGAAACCTCAAAGTCTGCAATTATAGAAGAAATTGAAAGCGACTTCGCAAAGGCTTTGGAAGGGATTTTTAAACTGCCAACGGAGGCGCGTTTTGGTGTATATACTGCCTATAAGTACTACACGAAACTGCTTGCCAAACTAAAGCGAACCCCATCTCTAAACATCCAAAAAACAAGAATACGTGTTCCGAATTATCAAAAAATGACCGTATTTGCACGTAGTTATGTGAAATATCGATTAAACCTTCTTTAACCCTATGACACTCCTCTGGATTTTTATCGTTTTGTTGACCTTTGTATTTATGGAATTTGTAGCCTGGTTTTCGCACAAATACATCATGCACGGTTTCTTGTGGTCGCTCCATAAAGATCACCACATCAAGGATCACAAGTCCTGGTTTGAACGCAATGATCTCTTTTTTATTTTTTATGCCCTAGTCAGTTCAATTTTTGTAATCCTGTGGGGAGAAGCAGGGTTTTGGTTGGGACTTCCTATTGCTTTGGGTATTTTTCTTTACGGGTTAACCTATTTTATGGTGCATGATATTTTTATCCATCAAAGATTTAAATTGTTTAGAAACTCAAATAGCAAATACGCCCGAGGAATTCGAAGAGCACACAAAATACACCACAAGAATATTCACAAAGAAAAGGGAGAGTGTTTTGGGATGCTTTGGGTGCCTCTAAAATATTTTAAATAATTAGTTTTTTAGCCAATTGTTTGAAAAGTCACAAGATCGACTGTCACGGTTTACATTTACATACGTACTTTCAATTTTTTCGGCCATCCACTCCTTGATGATGTTCAATTGTTTTTCTTTTAAAGCCAGCGACTTGATGCGGGAGTAGTCAAGTGAATAATCTGCCACATGTTCGTCATACCGATTACTCACCTTTAAAATTTTATATTTTTTTAAACCAGAACGATCTTCCTCGATAAGGGGTAATGAAATTTCTTCGTCTTTCAAGTTTCTGATTTGGCTGTAAAGCACCGGATCTAAATTCGTGAGCTCGAAACGGGTATCTCCAGTTTGTGGGTTAATCAATACCCCTCCGTTAAATTTAGTTTCTTTTTCGTCAGAAAAAAGCAAGGCAGCATCTGGAAAAGTAATTTCTTCGTTGACCAGGCGTTTTCTCAAGGTATCCAATTTCTTTTTTGCGTCTTGCAATTGATTGGGCTCTATTTTTGGAGTGAGCAAAATATGACGTACATCCACCTCTTGACCACGGATTTTGTCAACCTTTAGAATATGCCACCCAAAATCGGATTTAAAGGGCTCTGAAATTTCCCCTTCTTCAAGGCTAAAAGCCTCATCTCGAAACTCTTTTACCATACGTGGACGCTTTCTGTGTAGTGTGTATTTCCCACCAGTAGATCTGGAACCAGGGTCTTGAGAATACAAGATCGCTTTTGAGGCAAAGCTAGATCCCCGTTCTAAAATATCCTCTCTAAAGGTCTTCAGTTGATTGGTAATTCGATTTTGCTCGGCCTCACTTACTTCGGGTTCAATAACAATTTGGGAGATTTCCAACTCAGTCCCAAAAGTGGGGAGTTCGTTTTTGGGAATGGATTCAAAAAACAAACGCACTTCTTCTGGTGTGACTTCTACATCTTCAACAATCTTTGCCTGCATCATGGAAGATAATTTTTGAATTCTGTTTATTTCAAAAATTTCTTGACGAAAACTCGATTCATCACTTTTATTGTAAAATTCCAAAACCTTCTCTATGGATCCCAGCTGTTGGGTAAAATTGTCGATAATCTGGTCTACTGTACTGTAAATTTCTTCAACGCTAATTTCTAAACTGTCCTGAACCGCATGATGCGCATAGAGTTTGTCTTCCATTAATTTCCCCAACAGTTGACATCTTGAAATGCCCTGTGTAGAAATTCCTTGGGATTTCATTTCAATTAATGTTTTGTCGATATCGGATTCTAAAATCACATAGTCACCCACTACCGAAGAAACACCATCTACTTTAATCCTGCTGGCCAACTGATCGTCTTGTGCCCAAAGTGGACTAAAGGAAAAACTAAGAAGTAAAATAAAACTAGTAAATTTCAAAAGTCTTGGATTGCAATGCATCTTGTAAAATCTCTTTTTCAAATTGTTTGGTAAATTTTAATTTTCGTTGATTCCGTATCATGTTTTTTATCGTGGATTCTAGTACTTCTCTTGGAGCGAGCTCTCCCTTTTCCAGAAAATCTTTAACAAAAAACAAATATACCCCCAATGTGTCTTGAATTTTAAAGAATTGTGATTTTTTTATATAATTCCTGTAATTCTCCTGATTTAAAAATTGAACACTAGAGGTCAAGTTACTTCGATTGATCCACAAACTATCAGAAAGAATGTAACTGCTGTATTGGAAGGACAGCGAGTCCAAAAAAAATCGATCTGATTTATTAAAACGTTGAAAACTTCTTTGAATTTCATTTTGGTCTACATTGTCGGGGGGCAAGTGGATATATCGGACTTGATACAGTGGTGCTTTCAGTTTAAAAACCTCTTTGTTGTTTTGTAAAAATGAATCTACTTCTTTAGTGGAGACTAGGGTATCGATACTTTTATTGGCTAAAGATTTTCGATAGGTGTTGGCGTAAAGATCCGTTTTGTATGCCGCTATGAGTTGTTCCAGTTTCTTGATTTCAGAGGTGGGTAAATTGACTTGAGCTTGTTGTATTAAAATTTTTTCGCGTGCCCAAGAATCAATAAATGCTCTGGATTTTAAAATACTATCCGATTCGTTTTCAAAAAAGTTAAATTCCGCGATTAAATCGTCTCGATAGAGATAATCAGTTCCTACACGAGCCAACACTTCTTCATTTTCAGGAACCCATTGCGTACACCCATATATAAAAGGTAAAAAGGCAACAGAAAACGTCAAAAATCGATAGCTCTTCACAACGATGTTTTTACTTTTTATTGTGTGTTTGTTAATAATTCGAAGCAAATTTCTTAATAAATTATTTAATTGTTTGATTTTGTGCACATTAAATTGTTGAAAATATTTTAACAACTCTTAAATTATTCTTAATTTGCAGAAAATTTGAAGCTGGTGATTAAAAAACTACTTCTTTTTGTTTTACTATTTAATGTTGCTGCTCTACAGGCATCCACTATTTCATTTTCCAAAACTACGACAATCAAAAAAGGAACGCAAGTTGAAAAAAATGTATTTTTAAATGATGGGGTTCTCTACTTAAAAGGTTTTGAAGGACCAGGTACCATTGAAATATATTCGATTATCGGAAATAAAATTACTGAAACACTAAGCCAAGAACTCAACTCTTTCCAGTTTCCTTTTCCATTAGAACTAGGAAATATGTATATCATACGAATACTTTTCCAAGGAAAAGTAGCCACATTTAAAGTGGTGGCTAGCTAAAAATCAACTAGGACTATAATTGGGTGCTTCTTTTGTAACGCTTATGTTATGAGGATGACTTTCACGCATACCTGCCGAGGTGATTGTAATAAACTGTCCTTTGGTTTTTAAGTCTTCAATACTCGCAGCACCACAATATCCCATTCCGGCTCGCAACCCCCCAATAAACTGATGTATACTTTCATTTAAGTCTCCTTTGAATGGAACTCTACCTACAATACCCTCAGGTACAAGCTTTTTTATATCGTCTTCCACATCTTGGAAATACCGATCCTTACTGCCCATTTTCATCGCTTCTACAGACCCCATCCCTCGATAGGTTTTGTATTTACGCCCTTCATAGATTACCGTTTCCCCTGGGGATTCTCGGGTTCCCGCCAAGAGTGATCCCAACATGACTGAATCTGCTCCAGCAGCGATGGCTTTAGGAATATCGCCGGTATAACGAATTCCACCATCTGCAATTAGGGGAACGTCTGTTCCCTCAAGAGCTTTGCGAACTTCAATAATGGCAGAGAGTTGCGGATAGCCCACTCCAGCGATTACACGGGTAGTACATATGGACCCAGGGCCTATTCCCACCTTGACAGCATCTGCGCCGAGTGATACAAGATATTTAGCCGCAGCGGTAGTCGCAATATTTCCAACTACTACATCCAGTTCAGTAAACTGCTTTTTAACTTTTTTAACAACCTCTCCTACTCCTTTGCTATGTCCGTGAGCAGTATCAATGACAATGGCGTCGACCCCAGCTTGATGAAGGGCATCCACACGATCCAAGACATCCCCAGTAACACCCACAGCGGCAGCTACGCGTAGCCGGCCATATTCATCTTTATTGGCATGAGGCTTTTTGGTATGCTTTGTTATATCGCGAAAAGTAATGAGTCCAACAAGAGTGTTATCATCCGCAACAACGGGTAATTTTTCAATTTTGTGATTTTGCAGTATTTTTTCCGCGTCTTGTAAAGAAGTTCCCGCTTTTACCGTAATCAGATTGGTATGGGTCATGATCTCTTTCAAAGGACGGTTGTTGTTTTTTTCAAAACGCAAATCCCGGTTGGTCACTATTCCGATTAGCTTTTTATCTCCGTCCACAATTGGAATTCCCCCAATTCTATATTGTTTCATATTGGAATTGGCATCGGCTACTAAAGCTGTTTCTGGAAGGGTAACCGGATCAAGGATCATTCCCGACTCAGACCGTTTGACTTGGCGAACTTTATCTGCTTGTTCTTCTATGGTCATGTTTTTATGCAACACGCCAATTCCCCCTTCGCGTGCCATAGCTATTGCCATTTTACTTTCCGTAACGGTATCCATAGCTGCGGATATCATAGGAATGTTTAAAGGAATATTTCTACTAAAACGGGATTGGATCGAGACTTCTCTAGGAAGTACTTCTGAATAGGCAGGTACCAAGAGTACATCGTCGTAGGTAAGGCCTTGTCCAAAAAATTTATCGGGAGTCATAAGCAACTAATATCTAATTAATTGCATGCAAATATAAGGATTTTTAAAACCCTTACAGCACCTTTTCGTTAAAATCGTACTGAGCTATTTAAGGCTTATAACTGTATTTCAATTCCAGCATAGATACCAAAGGGGTGGCCTGGACGGAATCCTGCGGGTACTCTTGCCACAGCATACTCATTGTTAAAGAGGTTAATTGCGTTGGCAGTAAGATTGACTTGGGGAGTTATGGGATATTTGACAGACAGGTCAACTACGAGGTTGCCCGGTATGGGAAAGGTATTTCCAGTTCCGTTGTTAGAAGCTTGGGTTTCAAAGGCCCCGTTGTATCTCAAGTTGAAATTCATTTCAAAGTCTTTGTGGATCAAACTTGTTCCCACATTCAATTGATGCTGGGGAATGTAGGGAACTCGGTCGCCAGTACTGACCTCTCCCCAAATACCTTGGGTACTTCCAAAGTCACTTTTAAAAATTGCATTGGTAAGGGTATAAGACAATGAGAGGGGAATTTGAACTTTAGCTTTAACATTTAGGAGGTTGTAGTTTAATAAAAACTCAAAACCACTTACATCCACTGCTCCGGCATTAAACTGATCCAGTGACCCTGTCCCTCCACTTGCTGCTAAATCAGAACCCAAAAGGTTGGAATAGTTATTAAAATATCCAATCCATTCAGCGCGTAACCGACCGAAATGAAAGCGCGTTCCTAATTCGTAATTTACACTTTCCTCTGCACGTTCCCCCGGGGCACTTCCTGGAGGTGAAAATCCTTTGTGAATCCCACCAAAAACAGAAAAGTTGACCGGTAGGTTGTAGTTAAAACCTATTCCAGGAATAAACGCATTGATTTTATTTTCTCTTGTACTCAATGAGTTCCCATTTCGATTGGGGTCAGATTTGCCATAATCCTTTCTACGGAGAACGATTTTTTCAAATCGGATTCCAGGGGTCAGTGTTAGCGCATTTCTTTTGTATTTGTACAACACATAGGCAGCTACTGCACGAGCACTCGATATTCGATTTCCTTGAGCACCCTCAGGACCCTTTGCGACCAAGGTCATTGCTCCTGCATTGATACTGTATCCATCTTCCCACTGAAACCGATCTTCCTCATCGTAATGAAGGCGTCCCCCAATTTCAATATCATGAAAGAAGCCTTGTGCATCGTACCAGTGATAGTCAAACTTGGTTTGAATACCTCGAGCTGTATAAACTCGGTTGTTGGCTTTGACTAAAAGAGACGCCTCTTGGGCGGTATCCTGTTCTCCTTTTAAAATCGAAAAATGATTCGGAAAGCTCAACGGATCATCTACAACAGAAGCTAAGCTTCGTTTTTCACCTTCAAAAACCACATCATCTAGTTTGTACCAATTTCTTGAGAAATTATTTTGATAGGCATTGGTTATGATTTTAGTTTGGTCGGAGAAATCTATTACGTGGGTGAGCATGAATTGAGACTGTTCTGCGTTCATTTGATCCTCTTGAGAGGCTTTGTATCGCAGGTAAGGGGTGGCATCAAAATCAGTTTTAGAGAGCCCCAAATAGGTTTCATTTGATCGTTCATTGTAAAAATGATATTTCAATTCAACATACTGGGGTACTGCAGCCTGCTTGCTAGAAGAGTATCTAAGCTTCCCCATAAAATCAGAACTTTTAAAGCCTGTATTCTCCTCATTCAACTCTTTAAACCCATTGGATTTGTTGTTTTGATATTCTACTAAGTAACTGATCCGCTCTGAGGATTGGCCCACCGAAGCATAAACTTGACCCGTACTAAAACTTCCGTAGCGAGAACGCAAACCTATTTTTAGGGAGTCAGGAATGGAGGTAGAAACCATATTGATTGCCCCGCCTGTAGTAAATGGACCGTATTGTATTTGACTGCTTCCTTTTAAAATTTCTACGGCTTCCATACGCGCAATAGAAGGAAAATAATATGCTGCTGGAGCACTGTAAGGAGCTGGAGCGATAAGAACACCATCTTCCATCAGCGTGATCTTGGAACTGCGCTGAGGAGAAGTCCCTCGAAGTGAAATATTAGGTCGTAAACCAAAACCATCCTCTTCGTATAAGGTTACCCCAGGAACCGACTGTAACGCCCTGTTGATATCCGTATTACCAAACTTATTCAAGTCGGCTGTAGATAAAAAATAGGCAGCTCCTGTGCGATTTTGAGCCACGTATTTGTTTCCTAAAATCGTATTGGCTTTAAGGATGATTTCATCTAATTGCTGAACACTATCCAAAATTTTTTCTTGACTATTTAGAGCAGATGCACATGTGATACAACTTACCAGAATTTGAAAAAATTTGCCTTTTCGGAACATTTATTTAGACTAATTATAAATAATATTCCGCAAATTTAAAATTTGAAAATCAATTGGACAAGTTTATTTAGATTAATTATAAATAAAAATAGTGTGGGAGTGGTTGTACGCACTTTCAAAAGCCAATACGTCAAAATTTTTGGGGAGCATGTTGTAAGTTGTTAGGTAAGAAATAAGCTTTTCTGTGGGCATGTTTCCAATGAGTTGATCCTGTGCCATTGGACAGCCTCCCCTACCCTTTACGGTACCATCAAAACGATGGCAACCCGCAAGAAAGGCAGCATTCACTTTTTCAAACCACTGTTTAGGATGGGTATGGAAATGAGCCCCAAATTCAAAATTGGGATACTGTGCAATGAGTTGCGTAAACAACAATTCAATATCAGCTACTCGAGCAGTACCCACCGTGTCTGAGAGTGAAAATAGTTGAACCCCCATCGCTGCCAGTTGCTCCACCCATTGCAAAATAATCTCAGGATTCCACGGGTCGCCATAGGGATTTCCAAACCCCATAGAGAGATACACTACTAGTTCTTTCTCATATTTTTGTGCAAGTGCTCCAATGCGTTCTAAAATTGGTATGGATTCTTTTATGGTCTTTCCCGTATTGCGTACCTGAAAGTTTTCAGAAATGGAGAAAGGATAGCCTAGGTAGTGTATGTTTTCGAACGATACAGCTGCTTTTGCTCCTCGTTCGTTGGCGACAATGGTCAATAATTTTGTTTTTGTTTCGGAGCAATCCAAGCCTTTGATGACTTCAGCCGTATCTGCCATTTGAGGGACGGCTTTGGGAGAAACAAAACTTCCACAATCCAAGGTGTGAAAACCCACTTTGAGTAAAGCTTGATAATAGGCGATTTTGTCTTTTGTAGGCACCCAAGTAGGATATCCTTGAAGAGCATCCCTAGGGCATTCAACAAGTGTGATAGACTCTTTCATCTGCTACTAGTTATTGTATTTATAAAGGTCATGCATTGCCATTGCTGCGCAACCGAATGGACTATCCAAATTATCATTTTGATTTTTGACTCTAAATAGTAATTGATGTTTCATTCAGGGATAAATTAGTAAAAGTGCAATCACCATTAAAACAGCAGCTTGAACCTTATTCCAAAGGGATTGACTTCCAAAATTCTGAAGGCGTTGTCCAAGAAAACTTACTAAGATGGCGCTTGCTGTAAATACCACTAGTGCTTGAACAAAAAAGATTCCTCCCAAAATTAAAAATTGTAGGGTATATGACAAAGCCTCAGAAAATAAAAATCCAGGGAAAAAACTAATGAAAAACAAACTCACCTTAGGGTTGGTCAAGTTCATTATAAAGCCTGTAAAATAAAGTCGTTCAACACCTTGTTTTTTTGAATTGGATTTTAGGCTATTTTGAGAACTGTTCCACACTCCATAGGCAATGAAAAGTAAATACAAAGCACCGAGTAATTCCAGGGCTCGAACTCCCTCCGGTAGTCGTCCCAAAAAAGTCCCCACACCCAAAACAAGAAGTGCCGTATGAAGAATTAATCCAGAACAAAGCCCCAAACCCACAAGCACTCCTTTCTTCCAACCACGAGCCAAACTAGTACTGACAACAAAGAGTAAATCAGGACCCGGTAGTAGTGTTAATGTCAACGAAGAAATCAAAAAAAGAAAAAGCGTATTTTGCTCCATTCGAGATAATTTTATGAATATATTTGTGCCATAATATAATGCTTTTTGAAGATGATCGAACGACTTGAAGAAGAACTCTTGCCCCTTAGAGAGAAATTAAAACACCATCCTGTTTACAAATCCATTGACCGCCTAGAAGACATCCAATCCTTTATGGAACAACACGTTTTTGCCGTGTGGGATTTTATGTCGTTACTCAAACAACTTCAAAACCTTTTGAGTTGCAATGCGATTCCGTGGCGTCCATCGGGCTATCCGAAAGCTTCTCGATTGATTAACGAAATCGTTTGGGGAGAAGAATCTGATATCAATCGCAAAGGAGAACCTATGAGTCACTTTGAAATGTATTTGGAGGCTATGCGCTCACTTAATGCGAACACACATCAAATCGATCAGCTTATTTTTGAACTCAATTCAGGAAAAACTATTTCTGAAATCCTAGAAACGACCTCCTACCCCCCTCATATCAAAAACTTTTTAAAATTTACATTTGAAGTTGTAGATTCAGAGCAAGCCCACATTATTGCTGCGGTTTTCACCTTTGGAAGAGAGGACTTGATCCCAGATATGTTTATAGAAATCATCAAAAATTTAAAAAATCCTGAAGGAGTTGATCTCTCGGATCTGATTTATTATTTTGAACGCCACATTGAAGTAGATTCTGGGGAACACGGGCCTATGGCCTTGGAGATGATTCAACAATTGTGTGGGACGGATACTGAAAAATGGGAATCGGCATTGCGCTACTCGAAACAAGCACTTGAATTGCGTATCGAATTATGGGACGGCATCCTAGCTACTTCAAAAAATAAAACCCCTATTTTTTCAATACAATAGCTGGAATTAATATCTTTCACGAAAAATACAAATCGTGAAACAACTAACTTTACTTTTTTCATTTGCCTTCATCACCCTTGGCTATTCACAATTGAAAACGGGGGCTACTGAATACGCAAAAACCATTACTGCAAAGGAATTAAAAGAACATCTATACGTGTATGCTTCCGACTATTTTCAAGGAAGAAAAACAGGAACGATTGGCCAAAAAAGAGCGGTTGATTTCTTACAAAACTTCTATAGAACTAGTGGTATTCCGGCTGCAAACGGGACTCAAGACTATTTGCAACCCATGGAACTCACCATCAAAGGAAATAAAGTACAAACCGAAAATGTCGCTGCCCTAATCAAAGGGAGTGACTATCCCGATCAATATATCGTAATTTCTTCTCACCTGGATCATGTAGGTGTAAATGAAAAAGGGGAAACCCACAATGGAGCTGATGATGACGGTTCGGGAACAGTAGCTTTATTAGAAATTGCGGAGGCTTTTAAACAAGCTGCTGAAGAAGGAAATGGCCCAAAAAGAAGCTTGGTTTTTCTTCACGTTACTGGAGAAGAAAAAGGCCTTCTAGGCTCTGAATATTACACAGAAAATCCGCTTTACCCCCTGGAAAACACTTTGGCAAACTTAAATGTAGACATGATTGGAAGAATCAATCCCAAAAGAGCTACAGAGGACCCAAATTATATCTACCTGATCGGGTCCGATAAATTAAGTCAAGAACTACACGATATTTCTGAAGCGACAAATAAAAAATATACTCAGCTTGAATTGGATTATACCTACAATGATGAAAATGATCCCAACCGATTTTATTACCGAAGTGATCATTACAACTTTGCTAAAAATAATATTCCCGTGATTTTTTACTTCAGTGGGACACATGAAGATTATCACAGACCAGGAGATACTCCAGATAAAATCCTTTATCCCACCTTAGAAAAAAGAACAAAACTCATATTCCATACCGCATGGGAACTGGCAAATCGAAAAAAACAAATCCAACTGACTAAATAAAAACAATATGAAAAACTTGGGGTTAGGGTATTATATTTTTTTCACTATAATTTTATTTTCAACAATTTCTTTTGCACAAGAGCAAGAGCAAGAGCAAATGCTAATCCTTGAGGACAGCATCCAAGTCAACCATTTTAATCTCGGAGTTAAATTAGGAATTCCAAATCTTATAGGCGGTTCAGCTGAGATTGTACTCCCTGTTTTTGGAAACCGTATTGCTCCTTTTATCGATTACAGTGGATTTAATCTAGATACGGACGAGTTAGAGACTGAATTTGCTTATCTCGAGTATGGAGCAAATATTTATTTCAACCAAAAGGGAAATGGTTTTTTTATAGGGCTAGGTAGAGCCCAGTTTGATACAGATCTTACTTTTTACGATTTAGATTTTAGTGACGGGCAGCAATCTACTACTGGAGATGCTTCTACAGCGTTTAATCTTAACACCACCAACCTAAAATTGGGAATCAAAACAGGCGGAACAATTTACTTTCGTTTTGAAGTGGGTTACGGCTTTGGAGACATCCCAGACACGATTGACTTTACCGCAACGGCAGATGGTATCACCGAAAGTTTTTCAGAAGAACTGCCTCCTATCCCTGGGTTAAGTTCGGGAGGAATTTTAATCGGAACTGTTGGTTTTGGTGTTTCTTTTTAAGCAAAATTCCGAATTAACTTTTTTTAACACTCATTTAATCATGAGATTTTTTTTAGCTGATTCAGCAAGTGTATCTTTGTGCAAATTGCTATGTATTTAAATTCAGGTCAACACAAGAATCAAGTTGGGCAGCGACGGAACTTTCCTTTAGCCCTGATTTTTATCTTTTTCTTTTCCCTAGCTTTTAGTCAGCGGAACGTCACACTTAGTGGCTACGTTTCCGATTTGGATAGCGACGAGAGCCTGATTGGGGTCAGTGTGCTCCTTCCAGAGCTCAACACTGGAACCATCACCAATGAATACGGTTTTTTCTCGCTTACCCTACCCGCAGGCGTGTACACAGTTCAAATTCGCTATTTGGGCTTTGAAACCCTCACACGCGAGCTTTCTCTCAACGAAGATGTGAATGAAAATTTTGAGTTAACTCCACAAGCAGAAGTATTAGATGAAGTCATTGTAGAGGAAAACATTGAACTACTCAATGTGAGGAATCCTCAAATGAGTGTCAATAAGCTCGCGATCAATACGATCAAAAAAATTCCTGCTGTACTTGGCGAGGTGGATGTGATCAAGTCCATTACCCTGCTTCCCGGTGTCACCAATGCTGGGGAAGGGGCATCCGGGTTTAATGTCCGAGGGGGAGCTGCAGACCAAAACCTGATCTTATTGGATGAAGCTATTCTCTTCAATTCCTCTCACCTTTTCGGCTTTTTTTCAGTCTTTAATCCGGATGCTATCAAAGACATCCAGCTTTACAAAGGCGGAATTCCAGCCTCCTATGGAGGTCGTGCTTCATCGGTATTAAATATTTATCAAAAAGAAGGGAACCGTAAAAAGTTTGAAAGTCAAGGTGGTATTGGTTTGATTTCCAGTAGATTTCTTTTAGAAGGACCTCTAAAGAAAGAAAAGAGTTCTTTTTTAATAGGAGGACGCAGTAGTTATGCCCATTTGTTTTTACCCCTTATCGAGTCCGTAGATAACAACAAAGCCTATTTTTACGACCTCAATACCAAATTGAGCTACACACTAAATGACAGGAATACAATTTACCTGTCGGGATATTTCGGAAGGGATGTTTTTGACATTGACAATTTATTTGACCTCGCCTACGGAAACTCAGTAGCAAACTTTAGATGGAATCATTTATTTTCAAATAAACTTTTTTCCAATCTTTCTCTTATTTATTCGGATTATGACTACACCCTAGATTTTGGCTTAGCTGAATTTGATTGGAATTTAGGAATTACCAATTTTAATTTTAAATACGATTTTAAACACTATTTAAATGATAAAACAAAATTGGAATACGGACTCAATGGGATTTACTACAAATTTGACCCAGGATTCATTCAGCCTACCGCTGAAAGCTCTCCAGTTCAAGCGCGGAAATTAGAAAATAAATTTGCCTTTGAAAATGCTGTATATGCGGGCGTAAGTTATCAACTCTCCTCGAAGATAAACCTGCAGGCAGGACTACGTTTAAGTAACTTTTTACGACTCGGTCAAAAAATGAATACCTATGCAAACGACAACCCTTTGTTGTATATTGAAACTTCTCAAATTTATGAAGAAGCCCAACCGACAGGAAGCGTGACGTACTCTAAGGGAGAGGTAATCAAATCTTTTACCTATCCCGAACCCCGATTTTCAATGGCTTATCAGTTGGATTCGGATCAATCCTTTAAGTTAAGCTACAATCGAATGGCACAATACCTCCATTTAATTTCAAATACGAACTCTCCTACCCCAATTGATTTATGGGCCCCAAGTGGAAAATATATCGATCCTCAACTTTTGGATCAAGTCGCTGTGGGTTATTTCAAAATTTTTGACAACAATCGTTACAATCTAGAAGTAGAAGCGTTTTACAAGACCATTCAAAATCGATTGGACTACATCGACGGAGCGGAACTCATTGCCAATGATGCCATAGAACAAATTTTGCTAACGGGACAAGCTCGAGCAGGAGGTTTAGAAGTTTTATTTAGAAAAAATGAAGGTAAGCTGACGGGTTGGATTGCCTACACGCTGTCGCGTTCAGAACAACAAACCCCGGGAAGAACCCCTTCTGAAGTAGGAATCAACTATGGAAACTGGTATGCTACTCCTTACGATAAAACCCATGATATATCAATTACGACCAATTACGATCTGAACAAGCGATGGAATTTGAATGCTAATTTTATCTATCAAACGGGGCAACCCATCACCTATCCCGATGCGCAATATCAATTCTCTGGTTTTTCAATCCCTAATTTTGAATCGAGAAATAGCAGTAGGCTTCCGGCCTATCACCGCCTTGATGTTTCGGCAGTCTATTCCCCCAAAAAAAGATCGGGTGAATGGGTTTTTGGTATTTATAATTTCTACAATCGAAAAAATGCAGCCTCAATTCGATTTCAAGAAAATTTAGAAACAGGAAGGAATGAGGCTTTGCGTTTGACTATTTTTGGAATCATACCATCTGTAACATACAACTTTAAATTTTAGTCGTGAAAAAAAATCTTTTCTTCATTTTCGGCTTATTTCTACTCACTCACTGTGAAGATCCAATTGCTCTTGAGCTAAATGATACAGAGGAACGATTGGTGGTGGAGGCCTATATCAATTGGATTAAAGAAACCCATACCTCAGAGCAAGAAGTTATCTTATCGTTGTCCAGTCCCTATTTTGGTACTTCGTATAAAACTGCGAGTGGTGCCACAGTTACTATAGAAGACGATGGCGGTCAGCTTTATACTTTTATTGAAGAAGAAAAAACAGGACGCTATTTGACTCGAGATACTCTGCCCTATGAACTGAATAGAGCATACACTTTACACATTGAGTACAAAGGGGAGCACTATTCGGGAACTGAATCCTTAAAAGCTGTCAGTATGCTAAACCGAATTGATCAAGAAACGATAGATCTTTTTGGGCAAGAAGCGATTCAATTGGAAGCCCGTGCAGTTGATCCTATAGCCGAACGGAATTTTAGCTTTTTCGAATTTACCAGTGAAGCACTAGAGATGCCAGAATACAATGTATATCGCGATGATTTTAATAATGGAGGGGAATACTATGGTTTTCTCTTGGATCAAAATTTAAAGGAAGGAGATCAGGTACGCGTCCGCCAATACGGTTTATCAAATATCGGCTACAATTATTGGTACTTGTTAATCTTACAAAACACCCAACAAGGAGGGCCTTTTCAAACTACACCAGTAAATCTATTGGGAAATCTGACGCATGAAAGCAACCCAGAACGCAATCCCTTCGGATATTTCCGTCTTTCTGAAGTCTCTGAAATCAACTATACCATTAACTAGTCAGTTCACTAAAACACAATTGATCGTAACTTCATTAGAATCGGCAAGGAATCGTTTTTAAGGACAAAAAAAACGCCAAAAGAAATGGCGTTTTAAAAAAAAACAAATTGGTTTATGAAATCAACCAAAAAAGATAGTTTCGTGATTGCATTTTAAAAGTAAACCTTTTTTTGGATTTATAAAAATATTTAATCTTTTAATTAAAAAAATAATGAATATTTATTTTTAAATATATTTTTTTGATTTTTAGGTATGTATTTCAAAGATAAAACTACAATTTGTTAATGCTGTGATTTATAAAAGAATACTTTTTAAAGATTCAAAACGAATACTCCTACACCAGAAGTCATAAAAAAGTATTCTATTCTGTAGATCAACTATTTTTCGAATCATTCTTTTCTTCTGTTACTATTCATTCCTTCAATTTAGCAGATAAAAAGAAAAATTACTTTCAGAAACGTTAAATTCTTAAGGGTTTCTAGTTGTCACTTTTCGATTTCTCTTGCTTTAGAAAGCGCGGTGGCGATCAACCCCGCAGGAACGGTAACTATACCAAGACCAATCATCAACACGAAGAAAGTGAAAATTCTTCCACCAACTGTTATTGGGTATACATCCCCATATCCCACCGAAGTAAGTGTGACAATAGCCCACCATGCACTGTGAAAAATAGACTTAAACGTTTCCGGCTGGGCTTCGTTTTCAAAGTAATAGATCCCTGCAGAGGTAATGAAAATCAAGATTAAAGAACATGCAAAAAACAATACAAATTCTTCTTTAACAATCTTAAATGCTGCGCCAAACCTTTCGATGGCTTTGTTATACCGGATTACTTTTAGTGCTCTAAATATTCTTAGTATTCTAAACGCTCTTAAAAAGCGAAGGTCTAGAAAACCAACTAAATAAAAAGGGAGTATTGCGAGTATATCTATGATTCCGTAAAAACTAAAAATATAGGATAGTGGCTTTTTTGAAATCCATAAACGCAAGAGGTATTCAATTGAAAAAACAACCACACTAAATACTTCATAATATCCTAAGACTAATCTTACATTCTCTGATAAACCTGGAAGTGTCTCTACTGAAAAACTGACAAGAGATAGAACGATTAGGAATTGAATAATATAGTCAAAAAAACGACCTTTTTTAGTACTGTTGTCTTCTACTATTTTTCGCAGGTACTTTTTAACTTTCAAAACGACTATTGAATTTTAATATTTAGTGTAATATACTAATTCTATCAAACTATTTTCAGAGTGGTGCTCCCTACGGAGCATAACCATGGAAAAATTAACTATTAATAGAAATTATTTTTTTTCCTTCAACCGCCTTAGAGTCAGATTGTGTTTTTTGTAAAAACGATTTCTTTTTCTCACATAAAGCAAATGTTTTGCAAGGTAATAAGCGGTAGTTCCTGAAGCCGCTATATTTCCATTGGAGCCAAAAATCAAAATATCATCATTAATATTTCTAAGCACTGCCCCTCCTACAAGTATTAGAGCGGAGACATTAAAATAACTTTTACTTAATTTAACTTTGGTGTCAAGCTTAATTTTTTGTTCAAACTCGAGTTGGGATAAGCTATCTAATTGGGCATTTAAACTGACACTCAGTAAAAAGATAATAAAAAGAGGTTTCATCTAAATCGATTTGTTTAAAACTCGTTTCACCCTACATTGCATTCACAGAATCAAATCTAAAGGGTCCCCTATAAGATGGGAACTCCCCTATAGGAAATACTTCAGTTAAAGGAAAATTAGTCTGAACTAAAGACTACTTTTTGGGTTTAATATAGGTAAAAATAGCTATACCAAACATTAAAATATCTGGAATAAAGTCAGTAATCCCAGCATTTGTTAATGGTGAGGAGGCTAAGTTATAAAATCCAATAAATGCTGGAATATAAGCTATAATAAATGCTAGGAGGATGTTTTTTGCTGTTTTGATATCAGTTGAACGGGTTTGAAGCATCAATAATCCAACCATAAAGAATATTGGAGCTACTGCAATTTGAAATAATTCCAAGGCCTCTTTTGCATCATCCCCAACGTTAAACATCATATCTGTTAAGGTTTCAGAAAATAGAGGATAAGCTATCGCTTGGAGAATCATTATTACTCCAATAATTGTTAAAGAAAGTTTTGTTTTCATAGAATTGATTTATGATTAATACTACCTCCAAGATATAACGGATAGCAGTTAATTACAAATAAATCCTTTTAAACTATTTCGAGAGAACCTTTAATCACAACATTGATGGTTATGGATTTGAGTAGATTTAAGGGATGACTATTTTGGAAGTGCGTGTGCCGCGCTGACCACTGAACTAATTCTTAACTTGATTTTTTTATTCGAAAAACATCTTACCCTCAAACTATTTTAAGCTTTTGAAAACGTAGTCCACTACTATACAATCTCGGTTTTACTTTATTATAATTGTGCATTCGCTAAGTCGGGTATTAACCTAAATAGAAATTCAAACAGAAATTTTTAAACTAGTTTGAATGTCACCCTGGTTGAAGCTTTCATTTAAGGTCATAAAAAAAACACCTACCGCGATGGAGGTGCTTTTTTAATCCTTCTTTAATGGATTGGTTTATGATTATTTTCAAATATAAATGATATAAAAACAAAACTTTGTACTTTTAGTCACAAGCAACGAATTATGTTAGACAGTATCTCACTACCCACTAAACTATCGAATGAAATTGAATCCACAGCAGACTTTTTAGAAGTCCCTTCTAATGCCAAAATAGTTTCTACAGGACAGCATATGAATTTTATTCCTTTTGTCAAAAAGGGATGTGTAAGGGTTTTTATTGAAAACAATGACATAGACAAGGAACAACTGTTATATTATGTTAACGGAGGTGAGACCTGCTTGATGTCAATGATTGCTAGTTTTGGAGATAAAAAAAGTAAGGTTTCTGCGATTACAGAAACCGATTGTGAAATAATTGCGGTACCAAACTCCAAGATTCGAGAGTGGCAAAAGGCCTATACGGAATGGAATGGTCTCATCATTGATTTATTTGTTAGGCGTTATCAGGAGTTGCTAGAAACCATCGACGCCTTGAGTTTTAAAAAAATAGACGAACGCTTGTATGATTATCTATACAAACAAGTTGATGAAGAAGGAAAGGTGGATATTAAAAAAACCCACCTTGATATTGCACGAGATTTAAGTACCTCTCGAGAGGTGATTACACGAGCATTAAAAAAATTGCAACTCGAAGGAAAAATTACAAAAAGCGCGCCCAATATATTTCAGCTTAAACACTAGTGTGATTTAAGTCACATCACGTTTTTTTATGTATATTTAAAATCAATTCACACAGAATTGGTTTATGGTTAAAAGCCTATTGACAATGTCGTAGGCTTATTTTATACCTATATTTTACTTAGTCTGTACCACACTGTATGAATAGTGTGCAGTCTCCTAGGTCACAAAAAATTAATAGGATAAATAGCACAAGTTTTTTTCATAGGGCGGTTTATTTGGGATTAATGATTTTTTCTTTAAGCGTATTGAATTCATCTTCTGTGATAAACCCTTTTTCTTTTAAATTTGATATTCTTTCGAGTTCAGAAGTATTGCTTTCATACTTCGCGACTTCTATTTGAGATTGATGTGCTTCAAGGGCTTTTTGGCGAAGTTCTTCGTCTGCTTTTTTCTCAGAATTAAATGCAATAATCAAACCAATTAAGGGGCTTAAAAAAAGATAGAGGCACTTCAAAAAGGGTATCACGATGAAGTGATTTTTGGAAATCCTCATGTTTATCTTCACAGAAGGCATAAGACAAAGTATCCAATGAATATTTTGATATCCCTCCCCCCTATTCAAAAATTGATAAGCTTTTTAAGACAGACAGTATCACTTACTCACCCTTCTATATCATACATGAATTTGCAAGATGGTCATTTGACCATCGATAGTTGGATAAAAAATACTGAAAAAGATGAGGTCGATTTTCTTAAAATATTTTCGATAACAAAAAAGAAAAACCCAAAAGCTTTTAAAGCCACATGGGATCTCTATAGAAAAAAAGCAAGAAGTATAGGATTACCTACATACATGATTGCGAGGAATACTTTTCAGAGTTTATCTGATGAGTTTGAAAACACACGTCCGATCGGCAGGACGCTTTTAGGACATAAAGACCATAGTATAAGTGCAAAATACTCCGACTTAAAACGTCCTAAAATTCTTGCTAAAGTTGCTAAAGCACATATAGAAATTCTAGAAGAATTTGAAACAATTGAATTATTCAATTATCTGATTAATAAGACTCATGAATTATTCCCCCAACTTAACATTAAGAACTACTTAATTAATAGAGAGCCTAAAGTAATTTACAATAGCTACAAAAATCTAATTGATGATCTTTTAAATAAAACTAAGTTAACTCCATTCAACACATCTTCACACTGAGGGCATTTCTTTGCTTCGTAGTCCCACTAAGTATACTCCTTACTTCCACACTCTTCACACTTTCCTTTCAGCTTCTCTCCAATTGGGGAGTGAATAATCCTATCATAGATCTAATTACATTTAAGGCATACCACAGGAATAGTTGTACCCCTCATA
>Ga0181563_10000035_pt1 | contig 101927 bp, 72 predicted proteins | sample 011ome_25_FD_133759 | JGI IMG/M metagenome (GOLD analysis project Ga0181563, IMG submission 133759) | Coastal salt marsh microbial communities from the Groves Creek Marsh, Skidaway Island, Georgia - 011512CT metaG (megahit assembly) | ecosystem: Environmental > Aquatic > Marine > Intertidal...
CGACGACGACGACGACGACGACGACGACGAGTGGTGAGGTGCCTAAGACGCAGGCGTCGATGTTTGCGACGGCGGCGTCGACTGGCGCGGACGACGCGGTTGTGCTCAATGCAGCCGTAAACGACGCCAAGCGCCTTTTGAAGGAATACTTTACGCCGCGTGATGATGGATTTGTTCCATCCATACCATTATCCCTTGAAGCGGCGGCGTATACGGCGGATGCTTTGATTGAATGGACGCAGCGCGTTGCGGCGCGCGACGTCGACGTGCCATGGTCGGATGAAGACTTCGCGCCGGAACCAAGTAGCATCGATGGTAGACGCGGCGCCCGAGGATCGGACGATACCGTGCCGAAATGCAAGTGTGGGGTCCAGGCTGCGGTGAAGCGCGTGCATAAGGATGGTAAAAACAATGGCCGGTTGTTCTATGGATGCGCTAAACCGGCACTCGCGCATCGAGGCGCTGGCGCGCCGTCGGCAAACACCGAACGATGCGACTTTTTCGCTTGGGCGAAAGAAGAAACCTTGAAACACACAGATGCGGCGACACGTTTGCGCTGGGAGCGTCTCGCACCACCACGTTTCAAGTTTGCGCGCAGAGTGAGTGCGGCAGATATTCGCCAAGGGAGTGTAGGCGATTGTTGGTTTCTAAGCGCGCTAGCCGTCGTCGCCGAACGCGAAGACTTGTTACAGTCGGTGATTGGCGTCAGTCGAGATCTTTCAACCATCATGGAACGCGTGGGCTCGTACTTTGTGAGATTTTTCTTGGGTGGTCGTTGGCGAGCAATCGTCGTTGATGACCACTTACCAATCAAAGACGTCGCCGGCAAGGCGCGAACGCCAGTCGACGAGCGCACGCCCGCGTTTTCTCGCGCGGCGAACAATCAAACATGGGTGTCCATCACTGAGAAAGCTTACGCAAAGGCGCATGGAAGCTACGGAGCTATTAGCGGTGGGTGTATCGCCGAAGGTTTACACGACTTGACTGGCGCGGCGACTGAAATGATTTCGTTTTCCTCGCGCGAGTTTGATTCGGAAGATTTGTGGGTCCGTCTTCTGTCGTACGCGTCGTGCGGCTTTAGAATGGGCGCTGCGACGTCATTTAGCGCCGAAGGCATTGTCGGCGGACACGCGTATAGCATTTTAGAAGTCGTAGAGCTTCACGACGTAAAGAGGGGTGTACAGACGAAATTAACCGACGTGTTTGCAGCTGGAGGCGCTCGCATCGCGAGCGAGCGCACGGATGTGGAAACGCTGCGCCTCGTCAAGCTTCGAAACCCATGGGGAAGACGCGAATGGCGCGGGGAATTCTCAAGCAAGTCAATGGCGTGGACCAAAAGACTCGGGGATACGCTTTCTCGCACGCGTGCAGATGACGGTACGTTTTGGATGAGTTATCAAGACGTCCTCGTGCATTTCAGTTCAATCGACGTGTGCAAGACGCCTCGGGGATGGCACGCGGTGAGCGTGGAAACGACGTTGCACGCAAATGATGCTTCACTGCCACAGTTTCTCGTTCGCACAGATGACGGTGATAAATCAGCACACTGTCACGTGTTACTGTTGCAGCACACCACGCGCGGTCGTCAAGGGCAAATGTACACGGACTTGTCGTTGTTTGCGTGGTCGCGAGCGTCCGCGGATGGCGATGGCGCGCCGTGGACGCCGCGCGGCGTTATATTTGGTGCGCGTGAGCGCGAGGCGTGTCAAGGTGAATTGATGCTTGATTCCGGAACGGATTACTTGTTCTCCATCGTGTCCATCGCGGGTGCATCGTCGCGCGATTTCACCGCGCCCGTGACACTTCGCATATGCGCGGCTAACGCCATCAAAGCAAAGGCGGCGCGCTACGCCGTCGCTACTTTCGCGCAAAATCTGATGATGACGATTCATACCCCGAGTGCCATGGCACTCGCTGAGGTTCAAAAGCAGTTCAGGCGCCGTCGCGCGTGTATTGAGCTTTGTGGAGGTTTCATCGACGTGTTTCAATTTGGAGGTGAAGCGCCCTGGTCGGGGCTCGTGTTCGCCGTCGCGCAAGCTGATTTCGATCGCCCGACGCCACTTCGCGTGCGCATGTCGTACACTTTCAAAGACGACGCAGCAGTACACTTATGCGAGCCTTTGATTGTGATCCATCCGGGTAGAGCGCGCCTCGTGGCGATGGCGGCGGCTGTCGGTTCGCGTTCGACGCACGCGTTTACGATGTCGTGCGAGTGCGTCGACTGTGCGTGCGCCGATCCAGAATGCGTCATCATCGAAAAACCTTCCGCAGTGTTCTCTAAAACCGTTAGCACGCCGCCGCCACGACGGCTACAGGTGCTCTTCGATGAAACCGACGCCGCATTTTGGTGCGCCTCGTCCGTCGCATCGTCTCGTGTTCGACGGCACACAAAGCGCGTCACATTCGCGTCCGCATCGACGACGCAATAGTACAAGTAAAACTAGTAGAAGTAGAAGTAGAATTTAGTCTAGCTATTCAAATTACATTCATCAAAGTACCGGTACACACAAACACATTCTAAAAAGATGCTCAACCGCCGTCGCCGTCTAAAATCGCCTTGGCGCGCGGCCGCGGCTCACGATTCTGCCTTCGCGCCCATTCCCACTCCACGAGCGCCGCGTCGAGCGCCATCGCACGCAAAGGCATCGTATCTACACCTTCCAACGCAGTCTTATCCAACCCATCCAACGCATCGAGTGTGCTATCCACGCGCTCCCGCACGTCCCCGTTCAACGCCAATGCGCAGTGACTCAAACGCAACCACAATCTCGGCTCACCCTCACCATACGCATCCCTCACGCACGCCTGCGTGAGCGCAAACTCACACGACGCGAAATCACCAACCGCAAACGCCTCGGCACCGAACACATACCACGCGCGCGGGTCATCAGGCGCATCCTCCACCCGTCGGCGCGCCAACGCTAACCGCACGCGCGCCGATGCGCACACCGATTGCGACGCTCCACCGCCACCGCCGTCGTCGCCGCATCGCACGAATACATCGTCATCATCGCCATCGGCGAGCACGTACGGCGCACACGTGCGATCGACGTATGTCGGCGTCGACATGGACGAGCACCCGACAGCACCCGACAATCAATCAATCACGCGTCGATTCAACGCGCGTGCGGGGCGTGGCGGTCTCTGGCGTCTGGCGCCGTTGATCGATTGCGCTTTCGATGGATTTGAGATTGATCGATGCGCTGTATCGATCAATACATCGCGCACAGGTAGATCCATCGATATCCCGCGGGCATCGGTCGCGCCTGTGTGTTTTCGTCGAGTGACCATGAGACGCACGTTTCGGGCGCCTGGAGTCTCATGGTCACGACACACAAAATGGAGTGCACATGGCGATCACGCGAGTATCGAACGAGTATGAACATCGATGGGACTCGAATGTGATCGATCGATCGATCGAGCACATGCATTCGATCGAGTACATGCATTTGATCGATCGAGCACATGCATTCGATCGATCGAGTACATGCATTCGATCGATCGAGTACATGCATTCGATCGATCGAGCACATGCATTCGATCGATCGAGCACATGCATTCCATCGCATCGAATTCGGCGAGTCGATCGAATGCGTCGCCGACCGCGTTAGGGTATACGCGCCCCCCCCCCGGGTCGCGGTCGCTGGTTGCGTGTCGATCGATCGAGTCGATCAGATACGAAATCGATCGACCGATCGAGTCGATCGTCCACGTCGCGACCGCATTCATCGACGACCGACGACGGATCGACATGGCGCGCGGCGACGACGACGGCGGCGGCGGCGGGCGACGACCGCCGAGCTCGCGCGAAGACGAATGGGATTTACTCGAGCAGTCCATGGCGCCCGGTGCGGGCGCGGGCGGTGGTCAGCGCGCCAAGGCGGCGAATGCGAACGACGACGCCGGCGGCGTGACGAAGAAGCGCGCGCGCGTGGATGCTGTCGACGATGGGAACGCGTACGGAGAGCTATCCCCTGGACGCGGCGGTGGTAATGACGACGGTGGTGACGATCGTCGACGTGGTCGTCATGGGAGCCGCGGACGTCGGCGGTCGTCGCGGTCGGCGTCGAGGGATTACGATCGTCGAGGCGGCGGGCGTCGCGGCGGGCGACGGTCGCGGAGCGGCGATCGACAGCGACTATCGACACCGGAGCGTGAGGAGGAGCGCGCGCGGAAGAAAAAAGAGCGCGAGGAGGAGCGACAGAGACGGGAGTTGGATAAGCTCGATCGTGATACGCGTACGGTGTTTGTGGTGAACTTGAGTACAAAGTTGGATGAGCGCGGGATCTTTCAGTTCTTTAGTAAAGTCGGAACGGTGACAGACGTGCGGATCATTTACGATAGAAATACACCGAAAAGTAAGGGTATGGCGTATGTGGAGTTTGCCGATAAGAAGGATATTCATGCGGCGTTGGAGCTCACCGGGCAGATGCTGCATGGGCAGTCCATCACGGTGAAGATGAGCGAGGCGGAGAAGAACATTGCGTGGGAAGCCGAGCAAGCGCAAAAGAAACGCTTGGGGCAGACGTACGGTCAGGGCGTGCCGTACATCGGCTCGAGTGGCCCCTGCAAGCTTCGCGTGGGTGGTTTACACTTGGGCTTGAGCGAAGAGGACGTGCGCGCGGTGTTTGAACCTTTTGGAGAGTTGGACTTTATCTCTATGAATAAGGAGGACGTCGCCGCCGGGGCGTTTGCAAGCGCATTTGTGCAATATAAAGAAACAGCGCACGCCATGCTCGCGCTTTCGCAGTTGAATGGTTTAGAATTAGTTGGGATTCCGATCCGAGTGTCGATTGCGAGTCAAGGTGCGCAGGCGGCGGCGAGTACGATGGCGGCGCCGGTAGAATCGCTCGGGGAACTCGACGAAGGCGGGCAAGGTTTGAAGTTGGATAGCCGCAGTCGCGCGGCGCTCATGGCGCGCCTCGCGGGTCAAGATACCGAGGTGAACAAAGCGTTTACGATTGATCCTCAAACAGGCTTACCTACGACCGTGGATACCATCAAGCCATTGGACGCGCCCGGCGAAGCGTTGCCGCTCGCGGCGCAACCCATCACGCAGGGCGTCTTGGGCCCGGGCTCGCCCATTCCTACTCCCTGCTTATTGCTCAAGAATTTATTCGATCCCAAAGAAGAAACCGAGCCTGAATGGTGGTTGGATATTGCCGAAGACGTCAAGGGCGAGTGCTCGAAGTTTGGCGCCATTACGCACGCATACGTGGACAAGGAAAGTCAAGGGTTCGTGTACTTGCGATTTGTCGACGTTCCGTCGAGCACACGCGCACAGCAAGCGCTTCACGCGCGTTGGTTTGCAGGAAGAAAGATTGCCGCCGAGTATCAGTTCGAGGCGACGTATATCGGTCATTTCGGGCTTTGATTGTCCAGGACGAGCACGCGCGCAAATATCAAATCAAAATCAATCACATCAACATTGCAATATCATCATTTGTTCATCGGTTTGTTCATCGTCGGCGCGTTATTTTGGCTTAATCATACCGACGGCTCTTTCCAAGGCGACGGGGGCGTTGGCTTTGATTGCAAGGAGAGTGTTCGGGGCGCTTGACTCGCGTGCGTCGGCGGCGTCTTCCGATTTCACGTTGACCTCTGCCTTCACCTCTGTCTTCGCCGTCGTCTCGGGTAGCGCGGCACATAATTTTTTAGACGACGACGCCACCACACCACCGGGTTTATACGTCGGGGGGGGGAAACTCGAACGTCTACGCTTGCGCTTGTTTTGGTGTATTTGCTGTCTTTGCTTTTTCCTCGCCGAAGGTCTAACTCTCACGGGTTTTTTTGAAGGTCTAACTCTCACGGGTTTCGGTAACACGGTCGTCGGCTTCTTCGCTTCCCCAGCATTAATATCCTTCAACGGTGCCACCCATTCGAGATCTTTTGCAATCTTTTCCGCATCTCCACGAACGAGCGCAGCGATGTACTGCTGGAATGGCTGTCGTTGTAATAACGGAAGCGACGCGTATCCGCGCATCAAACGCGCGCATCGCATCGCTTCTTCATCCCCGACATCTTCTCCACCACCTGTGCCATACGCGGCGCACAAATTATGCGCCTGAACCTGCGACACGCACGCCAAATGATACGTAAACGTGTCCTTATCTGCACCGGTGCTTTGGTCGAGCGCGATCGACGTCCAATACAGCCAACCGGGATGGATGCATCCGCGAAACGCGCAATCGAACCGCGCGCAGCGCGGCGGCGCCGCGATGGGAGCACACGCGATGGCGTACGCGGTATTCGCGGGCGTCACAACGATTGGCACAAAGTTTTTACGACGATCACTCATGTGTGCGCGCGAGAGCGCGCGTGACGGTGCGCGTCGAGAAATGAAGTCGCGCGCGGTCAACGGTGCATGCACATGTCGCGTCAATCGTATCACAAGAAGCGTGTGGATGTAAATATCCGCGAGCCGTCTATGCGCGCGCGCGTTTTATTGGCACGAATCTCTTCATAAGAGTCATTGAATCGTACATTGTATATCGGAGAGTCTCATCATCAAACCGTCGAACGAATCGAATCATCATCGATTACGCCGCCTCGGCCGTCTTGCGTTTCGCAGGTTTCTTCGCCGCCGGCTTCTTCTTCGCGCGAACCACCGGTTTCTTCTTCGCCGCCGGCTTCGGTTTCGTCTTGGACTTCTTCTTCACTGGCTCCTTATCTTCCTCTTCTTCCCCAGCCGCTGCGTCCTCCTCATCCTCATCGTGAATTCCAGCCAACCATTTCGCGACATCCGCGTCGCGACGATCGTCTCGCGCGATACCGATCAACCACTTTACCACATTCTCCTTATACTCCTCCGTCGGTAACGCATCAAACCCTTCAATCGACCCAATCGCCTTACGAATGTTCGCATACTCATCGTTCGCGCTGCTTCCATGCGCGGTGAGCATGTTTAACACCGTCGTTTGCGACACGCATTCGACGTGATAATACGCCGAAAACGTCTTCCCATCCTCCGAGACGGCTTTCGACATCCAACGTAATTGCCCTCGCGTGACGCGTTCGGGCGTTTTCGTGTTCGCGCACTTTGAATCGCGCCTGCATTTCGCGCCGGCTGTGCTTTTGCCGAAATCGATTCCGTACGTGATCGTGCGCGTCATCGCAATGGTGAATTGAATGAATGGATTGGTGCCTGGTTTTCGCGAGGCAAATTGTGAGGATTCCGTCATCAAACGCGCGCGCGTATACATACATACATACATGGATGGCGACGTGTTGGTATAGCTGTGATAGTACTACATGTATATATGATACACGCACGCCGAGGAGCACGAGATTGACACACCGCGCCGTGTGGGGCGCTAGAAGAACCAGCGCGACATGCGCGCTGGGGCGTCGTTTTCATCGTTGTTGTTGGTTTCGTCGGCGCCATTGACGTCGGCGTCGCGATAGCACCCGGGGCTTCGCTGTGATGCGAATGCGACGGGACCTGCTTGAATGGCGTCGGTGAGGAATGCGTTGACATCGGCGATACGCGGCGCCTTGGCGCGTTCGCCAAAGTGCGTTCGATGATGACGAAGCATATCCGCCTTGACTCTGAATTTTCTCGTGCACTCGGCGTGAGGGCATTGGAAGCGGAAACCACCGTCTTCGTCATGCGTGCGAATGTGCTGGACGAGGGAATTTTCGTGCCTGTACGTCTTTCCGCACGCCGGGTGCGGGCAGGTGAAGACAACGGCGCGGGCGCCGCTGTGCGCGCGCTCGGCGTGCCGTTGCAGCATTTGTTTCGTCGAAAATACCTGCGCGCATTCCGCGACAGTGCACTTGAATGTGTGGTCGTGCACGAGCGCGATGTGGCGATTGAGTGCCTTTTTATCGACGAATACTTCGCCGCATCGCTCGCGTTCGCACACGAATGGTTTCGCTCCGGTGTGCTTGGCGCGCATGTGCGCGGGCAAATGTTGCCTAGAGAACCACATCTTGCAGAACGGACAGCATCCTTTTCCGTTACGACTACTCGTCGCCGCGGCGCTAGGTTCAGTGGTCAAATTATCCGCGACGCGTGCGCTTCTGCTGCCGCACGCTTTCGCATACATATCTTCATCCACGGCGAGCGACGTCGATTGAAACGCAACCAACGCGTCGCGCGTATCCTTAACCGTCGCCTTGAGCCATTTCAATCGCCACGCCCCACCCCGCCGCCGCGGCACCGAACCGTGACCACCACTAGGACTATGACTACTGCTATCTCTGCTACCACTCGCCATCGCACCGTCCTCGTCGACAATCACCGAACCGTCAAACGCCGCGCGCGCGCGCTCGACGCCGTACATCAACGCACACGCATCCGCCGCCGTCACGTCTTCCACTCTCGCGCGCGCATTAAAGCGAGCACACAACGCCCGATACTCTTCCCGAACGACCTCGTCGTCATCACCCCGCGTCGTCGGCGTCGTATCGCTCGTAGACGCTCGCGCGCGCGCTCGTTTGGAGCTGCGCGCGCGCATCTCCGCCGCCGCCGCGGCGAACCACCGAGACAACACGTCGTCCGCCCACGCCGCATCCGCGTCCGCATCTTCACCACCGCCACCATCGACCGCGCGCGCGCGTCGCGACGACGACGGCGACGACGGGCCCGGCGCCATTCGTCGCGCTGTGTCGCGCGATTTCAAATTCGTCACCCGTGGTATCCATCGATACAGGCGTATCGATCAAATCGCGCTTCATCGATGCCACATATCGATCGCGGATGACACACATTATCGATCAAATATGGCGAGGGTATACGAGGTCGACGGTGGCGTGCCTACCGCACACGACGACGACGACGCGTGCGTGCGCGCGCGCGAAAGAGCGAGCGCGTCATGGCGACTGCGGTATGTGTGTGTTCGTGTGTGTTCGTCGCGACTCGGCGCATCGCGCGCTCGGAGGCGTGGAGACGTGCGGTGATGCGCGGCGCGGTTGTGGATAGCGTTCTCTCGCGCGCCCGTGCGCGGTCGTCGCGCGTCGCGCGAGCGCGTCGATGGACAACGGCGACGCGGAATTATGCGCGCACAGTTCGTGCGTCTCGTGTGTGTTTCTATGTTTGACTGACGAGCGTTCGTCCCGCGCGTGGGTGTACGTGGAACGCGCGCAGTACTCTTCCCACGACGTGGGCGTCGCGTTCGCGTTGGTTATTTTTGCCGGTCTATCCACGGCGATTGGATCGACGTTCGTGTTCTGCTCGAGTCGAGCGAATACGTCAATGCTCGCGCGAGCGCTCGGTGGAAGCGCGGGGGTGATGATTTACGTGTCATTTGCAGAGATTTTTAGTTCCAAGTCGGTGAGTTCGTTTACAGAGGTGTGCGACGGCGACGCGCAGTGCGGATGGCGATGGGCGACGTTGTGTTTTTTTAGTGGATTAGCGTTCATGTATTTCCTTGATTATGTCGTGCATGCAATTAATGATGGCACGGGGTGCTGGGGTAGTAAAGCGGGCGCATCTGGAGATAGCGTAGGTAGTCGTCTCGCGCAGGAGCACGCGCACTCGCACTCATTTTTGAGTATTCATGGCGAGTTGGATGAGTGCGTTCGCGATATCGCTAAGATGGAAGGTGGAGGCGATTGTACTCATTCTACCACCGCCGCTGCCGCCGTTTCGGCGTCTGGTGAGAAAGGCACGTTAGGGAAGCGACGCGGGCGTAAAACTAAAGTACGCATCGACGCGTGCGACGACGACGACGACGACGACGGCATGTCCATGGCCTCCGTCAAAGTGTGCGATAGAGAACCAGACACAGAAACGATGAGCGCCGCCCCGGATGTCACTGTAGCAAACGTCGACTTGACGGATGTCCATCACAAGGCTATTGAAGCTAAAAAGCTGAAAAACATGGGCTTGATGACTGCCATCGCGATTGGCTTGCACAACTTTCCCGAAGGTTTAGCCACATTTGTCGCCGCGCTTGCCGACCCGAAACTCGGCGGTGCGCTCGCGATCGCCATCGCCATTCATAATATTCCCGAGGGCATTTGTGTCGCCATGCCAATTTATTACGCCACTGGGAGCAAATGGAAAGGGTTCTGGTGGAGCTTTTTGAGCGGCTTGAGCGAACCTCTCGGCGCCGTCGTCGGCTACGCCATCTTGCAAGGCAACGCCATGTCCGACGCCGCGTTCGGTTCCCTCTTCGGCTGCGTCGCAGGGATGATGATCTTCGTATCCATCAAAGAACTCATCCCAACAGCGCTCAAATACGACCCACACGACGTCTTCGTCACCAACTACGTCTTCGTCGGCATGGCCATCATGGCCCTCAGTCTCGTATTATTCTACGTCTAACGCCGCCACCCCTTCCTTTGTACACACCACTACCACCACCACACACACACACACACACACACACACGTCCATGCATTCATTCCACCACTAGTACCGCTAGCATTATCATTAATACTACATCCTTCGTCGTCGGTTCTCATCCGCGACGTCTTCACAGATTTTCCCCACGCTCCCCAATCGAAACACCCATCGACCAATCACAACCCCAGCCCCTTATCCCCCCAACACACACGCCATCGATCCCATCCCATCCCATCCCATCCCATCGATCGTTTCATGCGATCGCCCCATCGATGGGGCGTGCCGTTCAACGCCCACATCCATCGATGGGGCGATCGATGCATCGATCGTTTTTCACGCGCGCGTCGCGGCACCCACGCGCGACAGGGGATACGATTTCAAAACGATGATGGATCGCATCGTCGTCTTCGGATCGGCACTTTTGCGCACGATGATGTTGACGACGACGACGATGATGACCGCGCGCCCGACGGCGACGCACGCGGCGCGACACGCGACCGCGGCGCGCGCTGCGGCCGTGCGTCCGACGACGGCGCGACCGGTACGTATGGGGTGCGCACATGTGATGACGCTGGGCGAGGATGCATTGATTGATTTGGATTGATTGACTGACGATTTTGGTATCGTGTGCGCGCGTAGGCGATGATTTCTGGACGCGTGTCGACGCGTGATGTGTCCATGCGTGCGGAGAAGTTTAACTCTGATGATGTGTTGAAGACGATCGCGGATAAGTGGGAAGAAACCGAAAACAAGTCGACGGTGATCACGTACGTGGCTGGCGCCACCGCCGCCGTGTGGTTGTCCTCCACCTTGGTCGGTGCCATCAACGCCGTGCCGCTTTTGCCGAAGATCATGGAACTCGTTGGTTTGGGTTACTCTACCTGGTTTGTCTACCGTTACGTCTTGTTCAAGGATTCCCGCAAGGAGCTCGTCGAACAAGTCGACGCGTTGGTGAGCCGAGTTTCCGGGGAAGAATAAGAAAATTCGTCAACGAGCACTGGCGCAGCGCCCGAATGGTATCAAGAGCTTAAGTGCAATTCACCGTTCGGTTAGGCGTGTAATATCATAATTCCTTTCCAAGCGATTCGTAAGTCTCGCCACCTTTCACTCGATACTCGCGCGTCGTCGCGTAAGGCGCGCGCGGTTACGACGCCAATTCGCCAGAGTTCCGCACGCACTCCGCGCGCGAATTTCTCAAAAATGCCCACCACCGACCCCGAATCCATGATAGGCGTGCGTTTAAAGATCCGAGCCGGCTCGTACTCGCGCGCGTTATCCGCTGCCGTCGTTTTTTACGACAAACACGAGCGACATCCGTACCACGTTCTGTGCGACGACGGCCATCACATGTGGGCGTCGATTGACGACGACGACGACGATGCGCCGTTCGTCATCGTGCAAAATTCGCGAGGGGAAGACATCCGTAGGGAGTGTGAGATTTTTGGCAAAGATGGCGCGCCGTACGCCGCGCAAGACGATGAAGACGATGAGGATTCGACTGACGACGAAGCGGTTGGCGGAACAAAGCGCTCCGCCGCGTGGGATGCCGTGGAGAATGGCGCGCGGGAGAGCGCTCGCGGACGAGGCGGTGGACGGCGAAGTAGCTCTGGCCGTGGTGGGAATTCTGGACGAGGCGGTCGTAGAAATGCGCTCGAGGAGCTCGAGATTGAAGCCGCGGCGTTCATGGCGCAAGAGGTGAAGCGCCGGGACCAACGCGAGGCGGAGGAACGCGAACGCGCTAATGCGGCTCGCCGGCTCGCCGACTCGGCGGAAGCGACGACAAGAACGGCCACGGTGACATTTGCAGAGAATCCCATCTCGGTATCGCACGTCATAGGTGACGTGGATGCCGCAAATATCTTTCCCGAAGGTCGCCACGCGCGCGCGCGCGTGCCAAGCAAGCGCGCGCTCGAAAGCGAGGAAATCATGGCCCTTCGCGCCAAGCGAATGCATTCCGCGGCAACCGATGCGGCAACATCTAATGCGATGTTCCCATCGTCCGTGGGTGAAATACCTTCGGAGGATACCGATGATTCCCCCGGCCGAGGCCGCGGTCGAGGCCGCGGTCGAGGTCGCGGTCGAGGTCGCGGTCGCGGTCGAGGTCGCGGACGCGGACGCGGTCGCGGACGCGGACGCGGTCGATCCATCACACCCGAAACCACCACCGCGACGACCACGACGGCGGCACCATCCGCGATCGATGCCGTCCCGCCGACCGCGACCGCGACCGCGACCGCGCGGTGACCAACCACCACACCACACACCACACGCCTAGCTCATACTTGACATCACAAACACCCATGTACACGACCACAACGGCACCACGCCACGTACTCTCACATGTACCCTACATAGTGAAAAACATACACACACTACGACTACGACAGTTCCAGGCTGTTTTTATACCTTTTTTGACGACGACGTCGTCGTGAGGGTCTCGCGCGCGACACTCGCACCCGCGCGAGCGCACCCGAGTGCACCGGTACGTACGACGACGACGACGACGACGATTTCGCGCGCGCGCGCGACTACGACCGCCCGCTCGCTCGCGCATCCGTTCGCGACGACATCGTCGACGACGACGACGACGCGAACGAACGCCGCGAACGAACGCGGTGTCGGTGTCGGATCTTCTTCTAGACGCCATCGCGCGCGTCGCGACCGACGACGGGCGATCGATCGATCGATCGCCGGTCGTCGCGCACGCGCGATGGCGTTGGATGATTGAAATCTGTGCGCATCGTTGCGCGCGCGTGCGAGCGCGCGAAAGCGGTCGCGCGGCGCGGCGCGGTGCGATTGGATTACGCGCGGGAAAGCCCTGGGCGCGCGCGCGCACGCGGTGTGATTCGGTCGGTTGGGGTGGGGGCTTGGTCCCTGGTTATGATTGGTGAAAATGTCGCTCGAGTCTGACTCGTAGAGACTGACGTACGGCTTTCGTGTGTTCGCTTGGGATATCTAGCGCGCGCGTGCGTGTACGTGTGTGATTTTTTAGGTTAGGTTTTAATCTTTGCGCGTAGGGCGCGGCGCGCGAGGAGGGAGCGCGAGGATGTCGAGCGGGGCGACGGCGGCTCCGACGGTTGTCGCGTCGGCGGCTCCGGCGGGCGCGGGCGCGGCGGCGGCGGCGGCGGCGGCGGCGGCGGCGGCGGCGGCGGCGGCAGCGCGAGCGACGCCGATGGTGTATCATCCTGGTATGGTTGCCCCTGGAGTGGTGCCGTACATGCCCGCAGTGCCGCGCGCGCCCGCCGCGGATGTCGTCGGGAATTCGTTTGTGAATCAGTTTTATACGATTTTGCACACGTCGCCCGCGGTGTTGTTCAGGTTTTATACCAATGATTCCACGCTCATTGTGAGCGGTGATCACGGGGCTGGAAGTGATGCGCCGACGACGTACCGTACGCAACGCGATATTCACAACAAGGTGATGAGCATGCGATACGACGAGACGCAGGCGGATGTGAAATCCATCGACGCGTCGCATACGCTCGGCGGCGGTGTTCTGGTGCAAGTCACCGGTACGCTTCGTCGTAAGGGTGAGAGTTTTGCGCATAATTTCGTGCAATCCTTCTTGCTCGCCCCGCAAGAGAATGGTTTCTTTGTTTTGAATGACATCGTGCGATACCTCGACAAGGTGGACGCGGCGAGCGACGGCAAGCAAGGCGCCGCCAAGCAAGGCGCCAAGCAAGGCGCAGCCGCGGGGGTGGCGGCGACGACGACGGCGGCGGCGGCGGCGATCGCACCGGCATCGGCAGAAACCAAGACTACCGAGTCCAAGGCGAGCGGCGCGGCGGGGAAGAAGGATGGCGAAAAGACGGCGGCGACGAAGGACGCCAAGGCGGCCAAGGGCGACGCCGCTAAGGAGGATGATTCCAAGGTGGATGATCCGAACAAGCCTCGAACGTACGCGATGATGGCGGCGCAAGCGGCTGCGAGAGCGGCTGAGGCGGCGCAAGCGGCCAAGCCTGCGGCGCAGGTTGCCGCTCCATCAAAGCCGCAGTCGCCTCCGGCGGCGGAGAAGACGGAGCGCGCGACGTCGCCAGTCGTCAAGCCCGGTTGCGGAATCTTCATCAAGAACATCTTCATCGATACCACGGTTGAAGATCTTGAGCAGGAATTCAGCAAGTTTGGCGTCGTTCGAGGTGGTGCCAAGGGTATCAACTTGAAGTCGCCAAAGTTGTCGCACGAGACCAAGTTTGCGTTCATCGACTTTGAAGACACTGCATCCGCGCAAGCTGCCTTAGAGGCGCGCATCGAGCTTGCCGGCAAGGAGTTGGTGGTTGAGTTGAAGAAGTCTACGACGGTTAACGCCAAGGGTGTGAGCAACAATGGGAAGAGAGAGTCCAAAGGACGCGGGTCCAATGGAGAGAGTGGGGGTGAGCGCAAAAAGCAACCGAAGAAATCGAGCGACGGTGCTGAAGGATCAAAGTGAAAAGTGGGTGTAGTGGAATAGCGAGAAAAATAGATGATGGATGATTGAGAGGACACACTTTCGAACACTCGTATAGCGTATAATACAAGGTGAAAAATGATTAAAACTGTGTAGCGCCGCTTGGTAACAACGCGCGCTCTATACGTCCAGCGCCTCACTCCACGACGCGAATGACATGTTCCCCACAAACGCCTTCACGCATTGGATGAGGATTGCCATCGGTTCTTTCGCATCGCGCATCGCATCGCGAGCTTCATATGCACGCACAACATCGTATTCGCTCGAGAATGCGTCGTCGAAGACACCATCGCCGATGGGACCCGGCGCGCGTTTCGCTCCACTGCCGTCGACGTGGGCGCTCGAGACCGCAGCCGTGATGGCGTCCGGCGCGCTATTGATTCTCGGAAGCGCGTATGCGATATCACCCAAGTACCGTCAATGGGAGCGTGAACAACGCGATACGAAAGACGAAAGCGCGCGATGATGCACGTACTTCTAAAAATGGAGATGAATGTTTCAAAGATTGATGTGCTATAAAGTTGTCCTCGACGACGTCCGATGCGCCCGCGTCTCGAGACAAAGTATGCTGCCCCGTGTTTCAACTCAACAAGTAGAAAATAAACAATTTATATTTTTTTGACACTATTCGTTTTGAATGCCGCCATAGATTCTTCGTACAATTTGAGCATGTCCTGCATTTGCGTGCTTTGATACGACATTCCCGACATGGTCCACGCGGGCATCATATTTGGAAGGAACATTGGGAACTGCTGCGGCGTCGCCTGCTTGGTTTGCGACGTGCTATCACTACCCACCATTGGCATTGGTAGGTTCGTGGTGTGGTTGTTCGCCTCCATGTTGTATTGCATGTGATGAGCCGCATGGGCTTGCGCTGCCGACGCCGCCGCGAGTTGCTGCAAAAAGTTGGCGTTACCGATCGTTCGTTGCGCGATGACAGCGTTCAAATCTGCAGTCATATCCAACGGATAGCGCGCAGCAAGATGCGCAGTGGTGTATGCCAACATAGCCTGGAAGTGCAAAGAGTTATCTGGCGTCACCCCGAGACCGGATGGAGGCGCTAACACGGGAAGTTCAGCGTCCATACCATCCGGAATACGCGGACGTCCGCGGGCGCGCTTGGCGTCGTTCCCGTTGGTGTTCTTCACCGGCGACGTACGGCGATGTACGGCCTTCTTGGACGAAGAAGTGGACTTCGATCCATGTTGTCGCTGCTCCATGTGCTTCAGCTGCGCTTGCCCATTATTCTTTTCTGTCAGCGTTTGCTTGTGCTTGGCTAAGAGTTGCGTCGCCTCGTTGTGTAGCTTTTGCGTCGCCTCTGCTTTGCTAAACCACTCGAGACCACCTCCTCGAGCGATGACCTCGGCGGATGTATTTTCACGGCACAACCAAAGGAACGCAGGCTTTCTTGACTCCATGAGATGAATTTTTTCAATCAAATGAAGAGAACAGAGAATGTTGGCGATATCGTACAAACGGCGAATCTTGGTTTTCAGCTTGGCGTCATCCGTGTAGTCACCAAGAAGAATCTTAGCAGCCGTATCCAAGCTCACAACGTTCGTCTTGGACGCCAAGAAGAGCTGCACAAACTTTTGAGACAGTAAACCAAGACTCTTCTCGCGTCTGCCGTCGTAGTTCCAATTTGGAACGGCGAATCTCCCTTGACCAGCAAACGCCTTGGCGGCGGACTTGTGCGCGTCAGCGTCCGAAGTCGTATTCGTTGTATTCGTCGTATTCGTCGTCGTGGTGGTCGGCGAACTGCGATCAGAATCATCATCGACCTTACCATCATCCGAACCTTCAATCGAATACGTCGGTAACGGGTTCGTCGACAAGCTATCGTCGCCGGCGAAATCTGCGCCAAACTCCTTCAATCCCGCCTCCTTCAGGCGCTTTAAACTCTCTGATAAATGACGCACTCCGTGCCACACGTACTGATTCTTCGCGCGACGCTCGACAACATCTATAGACTCCAATACATTCGCAATATCATATATCCGCCGCCGCTCAACTCCAAGCTTTGTGGCGGTTTCATCCAAGCTAATTAACTCCTCCTGTCCTTGCCCGTACAGAGATAAAAAGTTTTCACACAACACCCCGAGCGACTTTTCCTTGCGCGAATACTGCGCGTTCGACGTGCACTCCTGTTTTACCTTTGGCATCGTCGTCGTCATCATCATATTCGTCCCCGTCGCGCCATACGCCGCCGCTCTCAACCCGTCGTGTTCGTTCCCGAGCGCCTCGCCATCTTTCGCGTCCTCGACGTTCACGTCCGTCCCGCGCGCACGCCCCTGCCCCGCGTGCGCCGCGTGCACCGCGTGCACCGCGTGCATCTCACGTTTCCCTTCACCCCCAGACCCCATCTCTCGCTATATCTCCACGCGCGCGCGCACACCACGCGCGCTTCCCCGCTCGCCGAGCCGCGTGGGTGACGTCAACAAAAAGATCGGATTCAAACGCCTCTCTGCGCGCCCGTTCCCACGCCCTCGCGCGCGTCACGCGTCCCGCTCGCGCGCGCGTACGATGACACAAAACCTATCCCGTCGTTCGCCCTCGCGCGCTCGACCTCAGCGACGTCGCGCGAGACGTCGCGCGGCGATGATCCGACGCCGCTTTCGTGCGCCGCTTGGGCCGCCAGCCAGGCGCGCGCGCGCGATGATGACGCGCGCGTCGCAATCACGCCCCCTGTGCGCCGCCACCGCGTCCTCAAACGCGGACGCCACGACAACGCACGGATCGTACGAAACGTACGCAATGTCAATCGCGCGCCGCGAGCGCGTGATCGACGTCGCACGCGCGGTGGATTGACGTCGCGCGCGCGACGCGCCATCGTGACGTGGTAATCGCGCGCCAACTTCGCGCGAAAAAAAAAATCATGGTCATACTGCGCATCGTTTTCGCCGATGTGGGCAATACTGTCGGCGTCACGCGACGGGTATAAATCCTCTGTGCGGGTGCCGTGTCGTAGTGCACGTCTCAGTCGTGCCATGTGTGGGCCAAAGAACAGATACTCTCTCTTCATTGCGCGCCTCGTCGTCGCTGGCGGTTCGCGACGACGACGACGACGACGACGACGGCGGCGGCGGCGGCGGCGGCGGTGGTGGTGGTGCGACGGTGCATACGACGCGTCGCGAATCGTTCGCCCTCTGTGTGCTTCTCGTCGTTCGCGGCGGACATGGGTAACCATCACAGAACCGCCGGTGGCGCGCGCGATGGCGGCTTGCGCGTGGCCAAGGGCGGCGTGAGTAAGCGCGCGGCTTCAGGGACGCCAGGCGGCGGCGGCGCGCGCGGAGACGAAAATTCGCGCGCGGCGTATCAGGGCATTCAGTTTTTAAAGTCGTTCGGGCAGCATATTTTGAAAAACCCGGCGATTGTGAATGCGATTGTGGAAAAAGGTGGCGTCAAGTCGACCGACGTGGTGCTGGAGATTGGACCCGGGACGGGGAATTTGACGACGAAATTGTTGGATACGTGTAAGAAGGTGATTGCGATTGAATTTGATCCGAGAATGGTGCTCGAGTTGCGTCGACGGGTGCAGAATGATCCGGTGTGGAATGCAAAGTTGGAGATTATTCAGGGTGACTTTTTAAAGGTTGACCTGCCGTATTTTGACGTGTGCGTGGCCAACGTACCGTATCAGATTTCATCACCGTTGATTTTTAAACTTTTAGCGCACCGACCGATGTTTCGATCGGCGACGTTGATGTTTCAGCGTGAATTTGCGATGCGACTCGTGGCACCGCCTGGGGATCCGTTGTATTGTCGGTTGAGCGTGAACACGCAGCTCTTGGCGCGCACGCATCACATTTTAAAGGTTGGCAAGAATAACTTTAGACCGCCGCCAAAGGTGGATTCGTCCGTGGTGCGCATCGAACCTAGACATCCAGGAATTCCCGTGAATTTTAAAGAATGGGATGGTTTAGTGCGATTTTGTTTCGGGCGAAAAAATAAAACGTTGGGGGGAATTTTTCGCACCAAAAACGTACTCGAGTTGTTGACAAATAACTTTCGCACGTACAAGGCATTGCAAGTGGTTCCGGATAAAAAGGCGAATAAAAAAGCCCAGGCAGATGCGATGGATGTCGATGATGACGCTGATGGTGACGGCGCCGATGGTGCGTCGTCCGCAGTGGTGAAACAGCTCATCGAGGACGTGCTCGCCACCGACGGGTTCGTCGACATGCGTTCGAGCAAAATGAGTCAAGATGATTTTTTGCGCCTCCTCGCGACGTTCAACTCCAAAGGTATTCACTTTGCGTAACGTGAAGTGTGTGTAGAATTTAAGATTTTCGTGTGTAAAATAACAAACCAAAACAGAAAACCTTCTCAATGTGTGTGTCTCTAAGTGGTATATATTATCGTCGGCGGCGTCGGCGTATGGGGTTGTGAACAGTTCTTCTCAGTCCAAGCGTCTTAACAAGTATTGCACTTGTACGTCCTTCGTCATGGGCATAATCCAACGATAGTACAGATCACCAACTTGTTCAGGAGCCACCTTTAAAGCATCTGTTCCCACTGGCAAGGCTAAAGAGTCGGGCAAGGCTTCGCTGATGTCGCTCCCGTACACAGCCGCCTTATTCACCACCCGGCGCACGACACGATCCTCCACCGCTTGGTTCGTCAGCAATGCCATCAACCCGTCAGCGTCCTGTGCTTTGATTAACGCAGTGTACTCGTCCGGCTGCGCCATGAACTTTGATTCGGCTACGTATTTACCATAGTGAATTCGTCGTGAAATTGTTTGCAAGCACGACAAATCGCACAAGCTCGCGCTACCGTAGTTGTTGTCATCCCCAGCCTCGCACATCTCCGGGAGTAAGTTGTCAATGTACATTGACATAATACGGTCATTAATATTAATGCTCTCCGCGCACGGATGCAGCACATCCTTGAACGCAATCGGCGGGATAACCAACGGCGGCAACGACTCGGGATAAAAAGCGTGCTCATCTGGCGACGTGTACCTTCGAATTTTCCCATGCGACTGCTCCACCTCTCGGAGCATAAACTCTAACATGCTCGCTCGATCACCATTTGGCGCAAAACAAGGCACTGGTACGGCATTCGCAGAATAAATCGCCTTGTTCAGCTTGTACTGCGCGCGCTCAATCAACGCAAAGATGATAGAGTCCTCTTGACGAATCAGCGACTGTCGCACGTTATCCAGCTTCAACCGATCGCTTAAATCCTCGTAATCGACACTATCATTCACCGACGGTCGCTGTGCGCTCGCGGCGTGCGCGCGCGCGTCGCGAGTCGCCGACAACGAGCGCCAGCCCGACACCGCCGGACTGGGGTTCCTCGCGCGCGTGACCCGGTGGCGCGCCGCACTAGGCGCGCCGCGCGCGCATGCGCTATCCGCGGGCACGCGTGACGTCTTGAATACCATCGCCGACGTGCCGCTGTTGCGTCTCGTCGCGCTGTGCGACCGCGTGCGCGTATGGCGCGCGTTGTTTCCTCTGGTGTGCTTTTCGTCGTGCGACAGTGCGCAACCAAATCACAATTTGACGTCAAAACCCAGCGCGAGCGGTCGCCGCGCATGCACCGAGCGCACAGAACGACGTAACGCGCGTATTCGAGTGCGTGCGCATCGCGTGAGACGCGTGCGACGTCGGCGAGCGCGAGCATTGTGGGTGAGAAGTTTCAAGTTTCAAAAGCCATGAACGATGGCGCAGAAATGTATGGCGGCGCAGACGTGCTTCGAGCGGCGGCGGCGACGCCGCTGACGCCTGAAGTTGCGACCAAGACATCGAACGCGCCATTGGTGGCGCGAGAGGACGATGGTGACGCGTATACGATTGCGAATTTGTGTTCTGTGGACAAGGCAAAGATTGCCAAGTTGGTTGACAAGTGCCTAGAGTCGCACTCCAAGGTTGAGGCGCTCGAACGACGCGTTGCTGCGGCTGAGCGCGCGTTAGAGATTGAACGACAATTGCGTGGTGATGTCGAGCGCGATCGAGACGAGGCGGTGGAACGAGCGCGGGTTCTTGGTGAGCAACTCGCGGCGTCGAGGGATAAAGTTGTCGCCGCAGCGGCGACGGCGCGGAAATTTCAAAACAAGTTGAAAGAGACCCGTCGAGTTGTTGGATTGGGAGATGCAGTTCTTTCGGTGGATATGATGATGAATGATGAGTTCGAGGTGCCGATACCGAGGCAAGGGCTGGAGATGACGCCCACACCGACGAGACGGCGAGCTCAGCGAGACTCGGTGTCCAACGACGGAAGTCGAGGCGAAGCCGCCGACGAGTCCATGTCAGCAGAGTTTGGTATAGATTTAGCACATTTAGTGGAAAGCGTGGAGCGTGTGAATGCCGCGACCGGTCGCCGTTTGGACTCGCCGTAATATAGCATAGATTGTAAGAGTAAAGTAAAACATACGCGCGACGGGGAAAAACCATACAGGACGAGTGAGAGTTGTAGACAGCCTTGGCGACAATTGTGTTAAAATATCATGCTTATTATTTACAAGACGCTATGATTAAGGCGTCAGAGAAGGTTTTGATGTACTACACTACGTTCACGCTTACGGAGAGGCGATTCCACTATTCCCAAGCCTTGCGCCGAGTCTTGGGCGCGCGTTCATTTTGCCCAAACGGATTTCCTCGCTTCGTCCCCGCAGAGGATCGTCTGTCGTACATTTCTCTACTAGGGAGCGCACTCGCGGATGATCGACGTGATCGCGTCATGGTAGACGACGTCGGTACCTCAGCTCCACCAGTAGTCAAGTGCGCCAAATTCTGCGCAATGTTGCGCTTGGCCTTTTTGCCGTTTCCTAACTCAACGGCATTCACCGTAGAGGCGAATCTGAGAGAGCACATTGACTCTTCGGCGCTATCCAAATCTGGAGCTATGTTCACAACCATCAACGTCTTGCCTTCACCCCCTAAGCAGGGCGCAAGCAAATAAGTGAGCTTACTGTTGCGGTACGGGATGTGCTTATCGCCCCGTCCAACGGCAGCAAACACATCACCCAAGCAGGACAAGCTCTTGTTAATAGCACACGCTTCGGTCATTCTTTGCCCAGCCGCACCACTTCTCTTTGTTCGCTCAGAACCAGCCAAGTCGACCAGATTGAGGCACCCAGTGAGAGTTTGGCCAGTCGCGGCGTGCACGCCGGTGATGTACAGGAGGAACAACGTGTGCGAGCGAGAAGAATTGGCATTCATCTCGGTCGCTTCCACCGCGCGAGCATTCATCGCGCGACGCACTAAGCTCGTGGCTTCGTACACAGAGGTCACTTCCTCGCGCACGACACCAGTGACGGTAGGACAGCCACCTTCCGGCGAGCTTACCACAGAGTGGCGCTCGCTGTGCACAGCACCCGGGCAGAGTAAATCGCGAATTTGTTCGTTGTAAATTTCCACATAGCTCGCCTCCATGGTATATTCATAGCCCTTCGATCGGAGTGCCTCAGCTTGTTCAAGCACCTTAGCTACCGCTCTGGGAATGATACCCCGCCGTTCACCTTCGCCCGTGCCCAACATGGTGTGCGTCTTACCAGAACCCGTCTGGCCGTAAGAGAACAAGCACACCTTGTAACCGTCTAGAGCAGATTGCACCAATTCGGAAACTTCCTCGAATACCTCTTCTTGCGTCGATCGCTCATTGAAAACGCGGTCGAAAGAAAACAATCTAGGATCGAGCTCAGGAATTGACACCGCCAAGGTTTCCTTGTCAATAGGTTCAACAACATTGTCTTCACCAGGCAACAACGGTCGCACACGAGCGATGACTCGCACGTTGCCACGTAACTCTTGAACCATATTGTGCATTTCGCGGCGCAGTTCATCGGCTTCCAATAACTGTGCCTCAAGTTCCTTGACGCGATCGAAAGACGCGACGTGTTCATCCTTGACTTGCTGGGCGCGGCGGTTGGCGGCGGCGGCTTCCTTGCGCAAATGCTCCATCTCAGCTTGCATCTTGGCCATCTCCCCTTGCTTGCCTCCATCGCGTTCAAGGCTGCGAACCTTGGACTCGAGACTGGCGATCGTGACCTTCATACGATCCGCGGCGGCAGAATCAGATTTGGGTTGATGCATCATGGCCGCGGCGGATGTCGCTGCAGCTTCGAGTCGGCGCGCTTCCTCCTTCTCGCGCGTCAATCTGGTGATCTCAGCATGCAACTTGGCTTCTCGTTCGTTCGCCTCCATCAAAACACGTTGGGCCTTTTGCTCGAGTTCAATCATTTCCTTAGTACGTGCAGAGCCAGAGAAGCTTTGAAGCTCGGTGATGAGATCATGCTTCTCGCGAGACGCGGCAGCTTGAAGTTCTGCTCGGAGCTCAGTCATGGCGTGTTCTCTTTGAGCTTCTGCGATACCACTGAGCTTGGCAGCTTGAAGCGCTAAAGCCTCCTGCTTTTCACTTTCGAGTGCAACACGAAGCTTTTCGATGGCGGCCTTGTAAGATTTGCTGGCGTCGATGTTATCAGAAGCCGCGGCTTCAGCCTTGGCTTGCGCGATCGCGGCATCCTTGATAACGGTAAGCTCAGCCTTCAAGTTGTCCAAAGCGATTTGCTTTTCCACTAAGAACTTTTCACGTTGCTCTTCGAGAGCCTTGGCCTTGATAGCTTCGAACTGGCCGGAAGCATTCAATTGCAAGTTTGCTCGCAAGTTTTCAAGTGCAGTCATCTTGTCAGCTTCAGCTTGCGCGCGCAACACCTTCTCTTGTTCCTTGAGCGCGGCATTGTGCTTAGCATCGAAGTTCGCCATCAATTCGTACTTTTCACGTTCCAACGCAGAAACAGCCGCATGTTTGTCGGCAGATAACTTCTCGGTGAGCTCTTGAATCTTGCGCGCCAACACGTCGGCGTGCTTTTCACTCGCCGTTACGAGAGCGGTTTGCTTCTCAACCTCCATGATCGCCTTGATCTCCGCATCGCTGCGCTGAGTCTTGTTGCCACCCATGCTCGCTGCCGAACGCGCTTGCTCGAGCTCAGCCTTCAAGTTGTTGGTCAACTCGAGCATCGTCTCTTCGTGCGCCTCCTTGAGAGCGACAATGGCTGCCTCGCGCTCGAGCGTTGCTTGTTGAGAAAGCTCATCACGCTGCGCTTGGAGAGCTCGTTCCTTCTCAGCCATAAGAGCAGCTTGAGCTTGCTGAATGCGAGCTTCCGATTGCTCTTTTTCGCTGCGGAGCTCGAGAGAAAAGTTTTCGGCACACTCCTGGCGCACCTTGATTTCAAGTTCGGACATCGCCGCGGCGTGCGCGTCGTGCGAGCCGTTGAGCGCAGAGTCCCGCTCGCTGAGAAGTTGTGACTGAAGCTCGAGTTGCTGCGCTTCTAAAGCCTTAGCCTTATCTATCGCATGTTCTTCATTCATCTTCTTCGCTTGCTCGGCGAGCGCACGTTCAGCCTCTTGCTTGACGCGAGTCAATTCCTCTTGTGCGCTTTGCTTGACTTGCTCAAGCGTGGCTTGAAGGCTTTCGAGTGCACTCGTCGCCTTGGCGGATGCGAGTTCAGCTCGATGTTCGGCATCCTTCAACGCAGCTAAGAACTCAGCCTTGAGACCAGCTTCCTTGGCACCGGCTTCAGCCTTGAAAGCGCTGAGCGTGATCTCGTTGTTGGCCTTTTGTTCGGCGAGGAGCGCGTTGAGAGACACGATGCGCTGTTGCATATCCTCCTTGCTCTCGGACTTCAACGCGTTGATTTCGTGCTCCAATCGAGACCGGAATTGACGTTCAAGAGAGTGCAACTCCTCACTCTTTTCGCGCGTCAACGTCTCTTCAAGATCGCTGAGAGCCTTCTCCTTCTCCATCGTCATAGCCGCCACAATCTTTTCGATATCCTCTTGTGCCGAGGCGTTTTGTCTGGCAGCCTCAGACGCGAGCTGGTTGTATTGCGCCGTCATACCTTCAAGCTTGGACAAATTGGCGTTAAGTTCAATCTTCAAGTTGCTTTCAGATTGCGTCAGTGCCGCGAGCTCAGAATCCCACGTTGCCTTTTCCTCGGCGTACTTGTTGGACAGCATCTCGTGTTCAACCGAGGCGCGTTCGAGCGCTGCTTGCGCATTCAAGAGCGCCTGCTGCGCCGAACGCGCTTCATCGCGCGCCATATTAGCAGCAATCTTAGCTTCAGCTGCCGCAGCGCCAGCCTCCGCGGCGCTCACGTTCTCCATCTCGCGAAGTTGCATCATCGTCCCGCGTTCGCGCGCCAACGACGCCTCGGCGGTTTCCGCCGCTTGCACTCGAGCCTCGGCGTCGGCAATCTTTTTCGCCAAAGCCGTCAAAACTCGCCCGTGTTCTTCTTCACGAATCTTTGCCCGTTCTTCGTTCAACGCATCAATCTTTCGCTGCAATTCTTCCTCAGCTTCTTGCACGTTGTTCAAGTGCGCCATGGTCTCCTCCTTTTGCTTGGCGAGACGCTCGCGCTCCGCCTTGATTTGCGCCATCTCCTCCGCCGTCGCCGGCACCGTGGTCGTCACCGCCTCACTTTTCGCACTCTCGATAGCAACTTTATAGCTTCTCTCAACCGCCTGACATTTCGCCGTCATCTCATCCTTATGTTGCAACAACTGCTTCAACGTCTCCTTTTGGCTCTTGATCTGATTCGTCAACTCGGCGGCAAACGCATTCGGGTCATCCTTCTTCTTTGTCGTCGGTCTCCAACTCAACATCACTTGCGCGTTCGCCAACGCGGGTGAATCATCATAAACCTCTCTCGCAATTTGTTGAATTTGACTCTTCATACCATCAGCGAATAAAATCGTCTCGTCCCCGTCGCCCGAGCCGCCTGCGGAGCGAAAACGTCGGTTAGTCAGTCGAGTCGCCCGGCGCGCGAATCAAATACGTCTTCCCCCCATCGCGTCGACGCCTTCGCGCGTGCCAACCCATCACCACAGCGAATACTATACAACCACCATCACACCGCGATGATACCCATCCCACGCACGCGCGCACGTCGTCAACATCGTCGTCATTCCATTCAAAAAAAAACCATTCGCGCTCGTTCCCCTCAACGACTCAATGTCGACATCATTCCGCGCACATCACCACCACGACGCACCGTACGCGCTCGGTCGCGATAACCGCCGAGCACTCGAAGCACCAATCGCACTTCCTGGCGCATCTCGCGCGCTCAGCGACGCATCCGACGTCGATTGTCGACGCAAGTTGTCCATCCTAATGGATGCACGTGACATTCAAACCGTCAGTCCATCGGCGCTCTCGCGCGTCTCTCGCGCGTCTCTCGCGCGTCTCTCTCTCTCGCGCGCGCGTGCACGCACCTGGCACGTAAGCTATGCATCTTTGCCACCGATCCCGGGGCTTCGCGCGCGACGTTGGCGTCGCGTAACGCCATCGTCGTCGTCGTCGTCGTCGTCGTCGTCGTCGTTCGAGCGTCGCGCAGTGTCGCACGTTCCCCTGGTGGAGGGCGCGCGTGCGCGTATTGCGCGTGACCGACGCCCATGTGCGTGGTGATTGGCGTCATGAACCTGTGGTCGTGCGTGTCACGGAGATTGTCGTACGTGGTGTACAGTACGTATCACGGCCATCCCCAGGGTCACGGGTTCGTCGTGGCATAGGCGTATTGTCTCTCGAGTATGGCGAATGAGGGTTTAGCCCCCTTGACCGACGACGACGACGACATTCGACGGCATCATTCGACGCCGCCTTTCGACGACGACGACGACGATGTTGCGTCGATGTGCGGTGCGCGGGGCGATGCGCGCGATGGGCGATGTGCGCGCGTTTTCGAGCGCCGTGCCCGCGACGTCGCCATCCGCGACGACGACGACGACGACGACGGACGCGACAATGGAGGAGGGTGACGCGCGCGCCGGCGATGACGCGGTGCCGCGACGTGGGCGCCATCATGCGCCGGTAAAACAAGCGCTGGAACTCACCGAATCCGCCGCCGCACGCATCAAGGCGCTGCTCGAACGCAACGCCAAGCCGTATCTTAAGATTGGCATACGTTCGCGCGGGTGTAACGGGATGACGTACACGATGAATTACGCGGATGAGGGCGATAGGAAAAAGTTTGATGAGCTCGTGGACCAACGCGGGGTGAAGATTATCATCGAACCGAACGCGTTGATGTCGATCATAGGGACGAAGATGGACTACGTGAGTGATAGGTTGAGAAGCGAGTTTGTGTTTGAGAATCCGAACGCCAAGGCGGAGTGTGGGTGCGGGGAATCGTTTACCACGTAAGGGGGGGGTGTCGGTTGGTTGGTTGATTGATTGTTTACGCCGATATATGAGCGCGCTGTTGATGCGAAGAGAGCTCATGCGTGGTGTGGGTGTGTTATTAGAGGAATTATTAGATGAAAAACCTCACCGCGCGTCAAAAGACGAAGGGTGAGTGGGTACTATATTGTGATTACGAGCTGCCGCTGCTAGACTAAAGTATTGCTACGCGCCGAGACCGGCGCGTTTCGTTCGCGCCTCTGTCGGCTGAACCTCGGCTATGCCTTGCGATGATGCGCCTAATCCCTGACCCGGTCTTCGATATCCCATTTTTGCTAATAAGCGCGACCCCACACCGCGCGTATGCCGCTCAAATGCGCCAAAGTCGTCGGATACGACGGCGGATGTCGCGCGCGGCGCGGCGGCGGTTGACGCTCGAATGTCATCCTCGTGCGATCCAGCGCGCTCGAACGCCACGCGTTCGGGCATCATGACTCGCGTGCTCGATGTCTTGGACGTTCTCACGCGCCCAGTCTCGTCGTCATCCTTTGTATTCCACATCCGTCCTCGACTCTTTTTGGGCTTTAACTTTGTCGTCCCGCGCGTCGCCGCGGCGACTTTCGCCACGCGTTCGCGACGCTCATCGCTCTTCAGGTACTCCTCTCGCGTCATCGGCATCGCACACACGCGCTCGAGCTCATCCCACGCACGTTCGCCCTCCAAGGGCACCTGGCTGACGCCATCGATGCGTTCGACGTCAAACACTAACCGCTTTCCGCGTCTACGCTCGCGCGTTTCGGCTTGAAGCGCGCGACTTATCGCACGAATAACGCGACCTTGCGCCTTTGCCACGTGTCCTCGCGCACTGCACGCAATCGTTAACGCGCTTCCAGTGCGTACGACGGATTCCATGCGCTCACGCGCGTCAGAAGCTACGAATCCATCGGGCGCTCGCGCCGCGCGCCGCGCTCTCGTCTCGGCGACGTGCAACGCCTTGAGTCGTTTCTTCTCGCCTTTGAGCAGTTTCGTCGCCCTTGGCGCGCGCGATTGGGATGGCAATGTCGATGTCGTTCGCCCAGTGCTCCATCTCCACACATCGTCGTGCGCTTGGTCGTCTACATCGTCGTCGTCGCTCGAGCTCAAGCTCGCGTCTTCTGTCGCGACCGCGACACCGTTCGCGAAATCTCTCGCCAGCGCATTCGAGGATGATGAAGACGAGGACGAACGCACACTACACGTGTCATCGTCCGCGAGCGCGGCAAACATAAGGTGATAGACGCGTGGCGCTATGACGCGCGCGAGTGGCTCAAAAAAGCAGCGTACACTTACAAACAAACAACACTAATGGTAAAAAAATAGTCTCGGTCGTCGTCCTCGACGGTGACGACGGTGGTATGGTGGTCATCGCCTAGGCTAGGCGAATCCCCACGCGGCATCTTCGTCGTCGCCGCCGTCGTCTTCGTCGTCGTCGTCGTCCGCAGAGGCCCACATGTCTGGGTCGCCAGCGCCTCGTCGGAGCACACGCGCGTCGCCAGTAGATAAGTCAACCACCGTCGACGCCGCGCTCGACGCTCGCGCACCGATATCCACCATAAACCCAAGCCCGGCGGCAAGGTAATTATCGTAAATCACCGCCGGCTCGTCATCGCACTCGGGCACGGTGGAGCACATTAAAGGCGCGTCGAGGAGCTCGAGCAACGCCGTCGTGACGTCGCACGCCGGAATACGTACCCCAACCGTCTTTCTCGCCTTACACTGCCTCGCCTTATCCTTGGTGGATTTATCCATCAAACACACCTTTGGAAGTTCTTTACTCGCGGGTAAGATGAACGTATACGGTCCAGGTAAGCATTGCTTGGCCAGCTTGAACGGAAGCGTCGCACCCGCCTTTGGGTTACTCGGAAACCCAGTTGTATACGTATCAATATCCGCAAATCCACGACACAATATGCTCAGCGGCTTGTTCAACCCAGCGTTCTTTATATCATACAACTTTTGCACGGCATCAGCGTTCGTGAGATCCGCCACGAAGGCGTACTTCGTATCCGTCGGTATCACGCCCACCGCGCCTCGTCGAATCGCCTCCGCCACCGCGTCGAGCTTCCACGCCTCGCCCTCGAGCCCAATGGTCTCAAGATCCATCTCCACGTAAAGCCCTTCGGCGGTGGCGACGCCGCTACCGCCACCACCGCCGCTGGCGCGTTTCTGCTTCGTCTTGGCGCGCGCGACGACGTCGAATCGTCGTCGTTGCGAAGAGGCGCCGCCGTTATCCATCATGATTTTCGCGCGCATTGGCGTCGTCGTCGTCGCGCGATGCGAGCGCGCCAGGGACGACGACGATGGTATCGTCATCATCATCGCCGCGGTCATCGCCGTCGTCGCCGTCGTCGTCGTCGTCGCCGTCGTCGTCGCGGCGCGAGGCGCACAATGGGAACCTCACTTCATGGCGTCGCACGCCGCGCCGCGGGGCCACCGCGAGGGCGAGCGCGAGCGCGAGCGCGAACGTCGTCGCCGCAGCCGCAGTCGCGATCGCAGTCGCAGTCGCGATCGCAGTCGCAGTCGCGATCGGCGTCGTTCGCCGCGGCGTCAAAGGCGAACACACAGGTCGGCTTCAACATCGTCTTCGTCGTCTTCGTCGTCTTCGTCGTCGTCGCGAAGCCGTGACCGCAAGCGCCGACGGAAGGAAAAGAAGCGTAGACGCGAGAAGAAGCGCGAGAAGAAGCGCAGGCGGCGTCGAAGTCGTAGCCGGAGCGTGAGCCTGGATGAACGCGTGAATGCGGACGCCGGCGCGGACGAGGCAAAGACGACGACGACGACGTCGAGTAGCGACGTCATCGCCGCGCGAATAGTTGGCGAGGTTGAACATAATCCAACTTCGACGAGCGCCGACGCCATCACACGCGATGCCGAGCCTGAGCCCTTACCTCCGCCGCCGACGTCGGCGGCGATGACGTTGGAGCAATATCGCGCCTACGTCGCCTCGCAAGCGCATGCCAAAGGCACCATTCACGCCACGCCCGCGGAAGAAAAGCAAGAACAAGAATCAAAAGTCAAGCACGGGTGGTGGCCGTGTCAATCATACAAGTGCGACGGGCGGTTGAATCCAAAAGTTGCGGAAAAGTGCGAAGCGTGCGGCGCGCTCAAGCGGCTCGGACCGGCGGGCGGACCGAACGGAGCGACGTTTAACGTGCGCATGACGAACTCGCAATACGATTGGAATCAAACCAAACGCCGCTAGCGCGCGCGTGGGCGCTGATGTAATTAGTAATAGCAATAGAATCATTTTGCTGAAAAATCCAACCGCGTCGCGCGAGGTGCCCTCAAAATTCGACGCGCCCGCGCGCTCGCCGAGGCATCGCCGCGCCCGCGAACGTAACGCACACGCCGCTGCGCGTCGTCGATCGCGCGCGCTGCACGTCGATTGAGCGCGAGCGCACGCGCAGGAGCTCGTCGTCGTGAGATATGGGTGTAGAGATAACGCTGATGCGCGCAGCTCCAACGCCTGCGGCGCGCGCGCGAGGACCGTGCGCGGCGCGCCGATGCGCTCGAGCGCATGCTCGGGGATGGGGCAATCGCTCTCGCGCCGATGCGCGCGAACAGCGCACGAATAACGCGCCGGATGAGGGGTACTATGAGAGTTTGGAGAATGATGAACTCGTGGTGCGCTTTGCGAGCGGTGGGAGCGACGAGTTTGACGGCGCGGAATCGTGTCCTTTGGATATCCACAGCGATCGAGCGAGTGATTTTGAAGCCATAATGCTCGTCGTGGGGACGACTGTGGGTGGAGGTTTCTTGGCGATGCCGTATTTTGCGGCGCCCGCGGGGTTCGTTCCGGCGGTGGCGATTTCCGTCGCCGCGTGGGCGTTCTTGGCGGCGAGTGGGATTTTGGTTTCAGAGACGCTTATGCGCACGTGGGCGCGGTCAAGTGGACGTGCGGTGAGTTTATTGAGCGCGACGACGGAGTATTTAGGCGCGAAATGGGGATACATTACCGCGGTGTCGTTCTTTGTGATGATGAATTGCACACTCGTGAGCCAGCTGGCCAAGTGCGGGTCGTTGGCAAATTTCTTCAGTAATGGTGCGATATCGCACGTCATGGGCGCATTCGTCACCGCTGCGGTAATCGGGGCTGTGTCATTCTCTCGCATGGCTGCAAAGGTCAACGCCGTTGCGACGGTGGGTATTTTTACGTCGTTCCTTGCCATTTGCGTGTTTGGCGTACAAAATTTGTCCCCGAGCAAGTTGGCGTTTATGAACTTTGCCGCGGCGCTTCCCGCGCTTCCAGGCTTAGTTCAGCTGTACACCTATGGCGAATGCTTGCCTACTATTGTAGACATGCTGCGCGGTGACCGCAAGCGTATTCGTCGCGTCATCTTACTCGGTACCACGGTGCCATTGGCGATGTACACGCTTTGGCTCATCGTGTCCCTGGCGCAGTCAGGCGCGTGGGCTGGAAGTTCTGACTTGGCGCAAACGCTGTTGGAATCCGGTGGCATTCTAGGCAGTGCTACCGCATCTGTAGCGGTGACGGCGTCGATTTCCACCCTGATTGGCGGATACTTGGCGTTGAGCCGCTTTTGCGCTGACGCGTTGAAGAAGAAAACCGTCACGCATTCAAAAAGCGTCATCGCGCTCACGCTGATCCCATCGCTTCTCTTTGCGTTCAAGGGACCAGAAGTGTACTTTTCCGCTTTGAAATTTTCTGGTGCCGTCGTCGTCGTCATCTTATGGGGATTGATTCCTCCGCTAATGGCGTATTCATTGTGGAATCGCGAAGGCACATTGAGCATGGCGAGAAAAAACTTGGTGTACGCGTGGACGGCTGTCGCTTCCGTGGCGTTGGCGTTTGGGACGAAATCAGTGATATTTGCCTGAACCTAATATTTGTACAAAATCTATTCCTTCGAGTTGAACGCTGCTGCAATCCTATAATAATAACACGAGTTGAACACCAAAAATCATTCAGCGCCGAATTTGTTGGTGTATGTCCTGAAGTGCGCGCGACACTTGCGCCGGCGTCGCCAACGACTTGTACGTTGACAACCATTCCACGTCATCAATGAATGATGTGACTGCACCATAATCTTCCATGTGGTCACTTTCGCACGTCGTCGCACGTGTCTCGTCGTTTTCCTTTCGAGCCACGCGCAAGGCGCTCATCACTCGCTCTGTGCGCGCGACGTTGTGAAATTCTCGTCGAACCGCGTCTGGAATCGACACTTCAGGCTCTTTCACGGGCACCGCGCTTTGCCGTCTAGAAACTACGACATTTGCTACACGTTCATCGTCATCATCATCGTTCTCGCTCGAAGATGCCCGAGCATTTTCGAGCCGCTCGCGTCTTTGTCGCCGCCGTTCTAAAAATCTCCGCGCCGACGAAGACGTCGTCTGCGCCGTCATCTCCACTGGCACATCCATGCCCGCCCCAATTGGCTCCACCACAATCACACTCCCACGCCTCGTTGTCCGTCGTCCACCGAGCGCCTCAATGACATCATCAATCGGTAAATTCACCTTTGACGTCCTTCGCAACCTCGGTCCGGCGCGCGCTAAATTCACCACGTGCAACCGAATAATCCCGCGTTCCTCCTCCCCACTCGGTGCGCATCCAAAAAATCGAAAGTACAACCCACACTGCGTCCATCCTCGATGTCTCGCATACCTCATCGCGCACTCACGCATGCATTGAAGAAATGTAACCGCTTGAGCTTTCGATTCCTCTGTCGGCTCGGCTCCATCCTCTGCGAGCGCCAACGTCGCCACGTTCGCCTTGCTCCAATGCACATCTTTCGTCGTAATCACCACGTGTCCTGGTAAACCACCCACCGCGCGATCGGGCCCCGCGAGGGCGCCATTGCGCGCCGTGGCGTCGTCCCATGCGCGATCGTACGCCACATCATGGTGCGCCACGACAAAGGCGTCGGCGAGCGTCCCGAGCGCCGCGCGCTGCTCCACAAAGTTTGGCGCCACTCCACACGCCAGGCGTAAGACATGATCGTACGGCGTCGCGTGTGGATCGAGTGTGTCGCCGTCGCGTTCGTTAACGACGCCTGTGCGACGTAGATGGGCGAGCATGCTCGACGGTTGGGAGGTGATCCACTCGAGCGCGGCTTTAAACGCCGAGGCGGTGGCGACGCCTCGCGCGCGGTGTGACGTCGACGCGAACGCATCGGCGTAGTCGAACGCCGCCGCGGTACGAGACATGGTGTGTGCCGTTACTGCTAGAGAGGCGCCTAAAGGTGTGCGATGCGGCGTTGGGTGTGACGAGTAATGAAGCGCGTCGGGACGCGACGCGACGGTTGACGTGATATTCAAAGGACATCGACTCTCTCTCTACTAGGAATGCAAGACGTAGCACAACACGTCCGCAGGCGTGATCGCACCGGCTTCACAAATGATGGCATCGACGCACGCCGCCGGGACGGCGTCGTAAGTGACGTTGAAAATGGTGAGATTCGCCGGACGCGAGGCGAGGACGCCGTCGACACCCGGACGAAGACGAACGACATCGGCGTCGCATCCGAGTTCGTTGAACACCGTGGCGTCGAGTTGGACGCGTTCATGGAATTTGCACGTTTCGGCGGCAACGTAGACTGGGATTTTACGCGCACATGCGGCGTGAGCTACGGCGCTTGAGCCCACTCGAGAGAGCACGACGCCGTTGCCCATGCACGCGGCGGCGCCGACGAGCACCTTGGTGGCGTGCCTCATGGCATAACTCAATCCATTGAGCGCGGTGAACGTACAGTCGACGCCGTGAGCGCTAAGGTGGCGTAATATCTTCGCTCCTTCGCACGATGGACGGCTGTCGACGACGACGACTGAAAACTTCACCCCAGAGTCGCGCGCCTTGATTAAAATGGCGCTCACGGCTTGGGACGCGCCGTGCGTGACGACGACGTCGCCGTGCTCAATCAACCCCACACCCGCCTTGACGATTGATTCTAAAGCCGTATCAAGTTTTTCTCTGATGAAATAATCGATGTGCATCAAAGTTTTACCGCGGTAATCTTCGTCGCCCGCACCGCCGCCGTGTTGGCCTTCTTCGTGAGACATTCGGGCGAGGTGCGTCTTCAACGAACGCACCGCGTTGCCCATCGCTATGCCCATGGGTCGGGCTTTATCTAACACATGTACGACTTGGTTCAAGTGCGATGTCAACGCGTGCGCGTACGTCGTACCTGTGGGCACCTCGAACGTTTCCACGACGGAGCGCAAAACACGCAAGAGGGAATACACGCGTTCGCGCGCCCCGCTCGTCGTCCCGCGCGCGTAATCCACCGCCAGACGCTCCACCGCGGGATGCAAAGACGACGCGTTGGGAATGTAGCATTTATTCACCGTGCGTAAATGACTCACGCTCTCTTTGAGCACGCTTCGTGGGGACGTTGACGACGTCGTCGACGCGCGACCTTCACTTTTCTTCTTTGAACTCCCATCAGCTGCTGCGGCTAAAGCCTTCTTATCGCCACCCGAGACAGATGCGGCATCACCACTACTCTTCTCCACCTTTTTCGCACCACCGCTCCCGCCACTCGCGCCCCCACCACCGTCGCCATCCTTTGCCGACGCCTTGGCCGCGCGTTGCTTTTCTTGCAACTCGCGCCGTTCCGCCTTTGTCATCTTTGGTTTCGGCGGTGGTAAATCCCTCGGCGGACCGTTGTGCGCCTTCACCACCTTCTCCTTCGTCTCCGTCGCACTTTCCCCGACGACATTCGCATCACCACCACCAACCATCGCGTCATCCGCCGCAGCCGCCGTCTCGGGCGCGCGACCCCCGTCCCGCGTCGACGCCCCTCGCGCGAGCTCTCGCGTCAACGCATCCACCTCGCGCTCGCCACCCGACGCACTCGCGCCCTTCACTGGCTCTGTTTTCACTTTCGCCCCCGCCCCACCACCGCTCTGCGCCGCGCGAGGCGGCATAATCATCACCGGTTCGCGACTGCCCACCGGCGCGTCCGCGCTCAACCCCGCGCTCGGAATCGCAATCCCATTCGATTCTTGCCCCGAACCCGCGCTCGGCGCCGCGCTCGGCGACGCGACGACGCCAGGCGGGACGTGCGCCGCGCCTTCCGCGGCGGCGCGAAGCGCTTTGAGCTCGCGCGAGACGTGCCCGTCGTCGCGCGTCGCCGTTCCAGGGCTCTGTTCGAGTTTTGGAATGGCAAAACCAACCGTTCGCGTCGCGGGCGTGCGCGCGTTGGGCGTCGTCGCGGCCGGTGCGGGTGCAGACGTCGACAATGTCGATGCCGCCGCGGTCGATGCCGCCGCGGTGGGGGCGTCGTGCGTCGAGGGGTCCATGACGAATGGGTTGGGCGTCGATCTATGAGGCGCCATTCCTCGACGACGTGTGCGGCGTCGACACCGTCGCGCGACGGTGGTCGAGAGGGCGAGACGCGCCGTGCGTGTGACGGCCTTGTGTGCGCGGGGGGGCGACGAGGGCGCGCGAGCGCGAGCGCGAGCGATGACGCCGACGATCGCGTGTAGGATGCAGAGAACCATCTTGGTCATCATCATCTTGATGTGCGTTGTGCTTGCGTTCGCACCCGCGCACGCGTTCAAGGCGCATGATTTTAAGACGTGCGCGACATCATCGTTCTGTGCGCGCACGCGCGAGGCGTACGCGGGGGTGTTGGATGCGCACATCGTCGGTGAGGATGCGCACGTCGTCGGAGGCGGTCGAGAGACGCGCGCGCGCGTCGTCGGCGTAGACCGTGACGCGGTGCGCATAGAGTTGTTTTCAGTGCGTGATGATGTGTTCGTTGAAGGCGTGATTGAGACGTACGCGTCTGGAGCGGTGCGTGTGCGTGTGGATGAACAAGGTGAGTCGGCGAAGAGATACATCCCGGTGGATATTTTAACGCCGAGCGCGGCTTCAGGGGCGTCTCGAGTGCCCTTGGACGTGGTCTCGCGCACGAACGCCGCGATTGAATTGCGTGCGGTGACAGATGGTGGCGTTATCGTTCGAGTGGTGGTTGCGTTGGCGCCGTTCAAGGTGGATGTGTTTCACGGCGAAAGCGCCACGCCGAGTGTGTCGATGAACGCTCGAGGTGGGTTCGTGTTTGAAAAGAAACACGACGCCGCGGAAGGTGAGACGTTTGAAGAGACGTTTAATGGACATAAAGATACACGAAAAAATGGCCCGATGGCGGTGGCTTTCGACGTGACTTTCCCGACGGCGAGTGATGTGTATGGGATTCCAGAACGCGCGACGACATTGAGTTTGAAGCCGACGCGCGCGTACGAAAGCCAATCAAAAGGATGGTTTGGTCTTGGCGGTGGTGGTGGCAACGCGGCGGCGAGCGGAGACAGCGAAAACGGTGGCGCGCGCAACGAAACCACGATTGGTGAGCCGTATAGATTGTACAACTTGGATGTTTTTGAGTACGTCGAAGAGAGTGCGTTTGGGTTGTATGGATCTATTCCGATGATGACGGCGCATGGTTCGAGCGGCGGAGAGCCTAGAACTTCGGGTATTTACTTTCATAACCCGTCGGAAATGTACGTCGACGTCAACACCGACGGCGCAAATGGGGTGCACACGCGCTGGATGGCGGAGAGCGGCGCGATGGACGTGTTTATTCTGCCCGGAAATTCCCCGGCGGCGGTGTTGCGCCAGTACTCGTCATTGACCGGAACCACATCCATGCCTCCGATGTTTTCGTTGGGATATCATCAATGTCGATGGAACTACAGAGACGAAAACGACGTTAAAGAGGTTGACCAGGGATTCGATGAGCACGATATTCCATACGACGTGTTGTGGCTCGACATCGAGCATACGGATGGCAAGCGGTACATGACGTGGGACCAGTCCGTGTTCCCCACGCCCGAGCGCATGATCAACGACGTCGCTAGCCGCGGGCGCAAGATGGTTACCATTGTCGATCCGCACGTGAAAATTGATGATCGCTATCCGGTGTACAAAGAGGCAAAAGACAAAGGATTCTACGTCAAGAAGAATGACGGCGCGACGGATTTCGACGGTTGGTGCTGGCCGGGGAGCTCGACGTACTTGGATGTGACGAACCCGCACGTGCGCGAGTGGTGGGCTAATAAATTCTCACTCGCATCGTACAAAGGCTCGACCAAAGACTTGTACATTTGGAACGACATGAACGAGCCGTCAGTGTTCAACGGGCCCGAGATTACTATGCAAAAGGATCTCATCCATCATGGCGCCGTCGAGCATCGCGAGGTGCATAATGCGTTCGGCATGTACTATCACATGGCTACCGCGGAAGGAATTAAGCGCCGGAACGATAACAAACGTCCGTTTGTACTTTCTCGAGCATTCTTTGCAGGAACGCAACGCGTCGGTCCAATTTGGACGGGCGACAACACGGCGGATTGGAATCATCTCGCGGTGAGCTTACCCATGGTGCTCACTTTAGGTGTCAGCGGCTTGACCTTCAGCGGCGCCGATGTCGGTGGGTTTTTTGGTAACCCAGACGCGCAGCTCATGACGCGGTGGTACCAAGTTGGGACATACTATCCATTCTTTCGCGGTCACGCGCATTTGGAAACCAAGCGCCGCGAGCCGTGGCTTTTTGGCGAAGAGAGTACGGCAATCATTCGCACAGCTATTCGTGAGCGCTATGCACTACTGCCGTACATGTACACGTTGTTTGAGGAATCACATCGCACTGGTGCGCCTGTCCTTCGACCGTTGTGGTACGAATTTCCGGCGGATGCATACGCGTTCAAGCTTCAAGATTCATTCATGTTGGGATCGTCCATTTTAGTCCAACCCGTGTTGACCCAAGACGCAAAATCCGTGAGCGTTTATCTTCCAAAGGGCGTGTGGTACAGTCAACGTACTGGCACTCGTGTCTTTGGCGCGAAAACGATTGTTGAGCCAGTCACACTTGCGGACGTACCGGTGTACGTTCGCGGCGGTTCTATTTTCGTGCGCAAGGACCGAGCGCGAAGAAGCACAGCCGCCATGAAGGGTGACCCAGTGACCATCATCATCGCTTTGGACGAAAACGGCGAGGCTCATGGCACATACTACGCTGACGACGGCGAGAGCTACGAGTACGCGTCGAAGAACTCGGCGTACATGCGTCGCTCCATGTCATTCAAGAATGGCGCGCTCACCATTCGCGCCGCGTCCGACGCCGAAGGTGGCGCGGGTAACGCCAAAGCGTTCGTTGACGACTCGCCTATTGAACGCGTCACAATTTATGGCTCGGTGAAAAGCAACACGGCGACGTGTAAGGCGACGGGCGACACATTTGAAGTCATTTCAAAGGGCGTGACCCTGTCGCACATCAAGCGACCCAACGTGCGCATGTCGCAAGATGTCACCTTGACCATCTAAAGCCCTCCCTCCCTCTCACGTGAAAGGGAGGCGCGATTTCTTATACATATATAGCGCTCGCTCGTAATGTGCGGCTTTGCAAGTTAGTTTCAACACATTCGTTTACATCTATTTACACGCTAAAGGCTACGGCGGGAATGAGCGTGGACGCGCCAAATAGCACAACCATCGCGCGCCATCTCGAACGCAGCGCACACCACGTCGAGGCGAACCGCACCGCCGGTTTTGCTAACCGTCTGATAATCTCCAACACCACATCCACCTGCGCCGCGGCGTCGGCAGACGCGGGATTAAACATAAACACGCTGGGATGCGTCGCCGCGTACACCACCGTCGGCCAGTGCGTGAGCGAATACGCGCTCAAACCCATCAAAATCGCCAACACCAACCCGCCAATCGTGCACCGCCCCCAGAACCCTTCACCAAGCTCCGGCACCGCAACCTCTACGCGCGCCTCGGTCGTCGGCGGCGTCGGCGTCAGCGTCGGCGTCGCGTCCCCGTCGACACCCGCGGAGACGCGCCCACGTTTCATAAACGGCGCCTTCCCTCGCTGTTCATCCAACGTCGACCAAAACACGCGCCAGAACTCCTTCTTCTTTGCGTCTATATCCTCCGCACGTCGCGCCTCGTCGCCATCGTCGTCACCACGCGCGTTCAAACCACCACGAGCGTCGACATCATCTTTTCCCCGTCCCAAAGCTCGAGCTCCTCCACCGCGCGCGCCGCCGCGCCGCGCGCGCATCGCCACCGCGCGCGCAACGCGCGGAACCATCGCCGCGCGCATCGCCCCCGCCGCGTGAGGCGTCATGTCGCGCCTCCGCGGCGCGAAATGCCGCGCATGGTGCGGCGTTAAATGAATGGATAAACCTCCACAAGACGCCACTTTGCGCCGCTTCTGATGCGCACGGCGGCGTCGGCGGTCGCCGTCGCCCGCGCTGGCGCGCACGGACGTCGGCGCACCGCGCGTCGGTATCGTCCACCGCGCGCATCGCGCGACGGCGGCGATGGGGCCGACGGCGAATGCGCCGCAGTGACTGCGCTGGAGGTTGACGACAACCACGCCACCGCAACGACGACGACGACGACGACGACGACGAGAACGAGGAGGACGTTTGCGAATGCGAGCGAATTCACGCGGCACGTGAGCTGGCTCGCGCGCACCGGTCGCGACGCGCGCGCGTACGAGGCGGTGAAGGAATCATTTGAGGCTTTCGCTGAAGACGCGCGCGCGGCGTCGATGTGCGTTTCGGTTGTTTTACGCGCGGGTGACGTCGATGGCGCTCGAGCGATGATGCGCGCGCATCGAACATCGTGTGTTGGTGGCCGGGTGTCGATTGTGACGCTGTGTGCGTGGGCGAGGGCGGAGGAGCTTGGACGAGGAGAGGACCGGGACGCGGCGGCTCGAGCGTTGTTGAGAGAAGCGACGCGCGCGGCGGATGAGGATGATGCGTGCGACGATGTGCGGCTGGCAAACGCGGGGTGTGAGGCGTGGATTGCGAGTGGAAAATTCGAGCTCGCGCATGGACGCGTGGATAAGGCGCAAAAGTGCTACAAGCATGCGATGGAGAAGTATAGGACGCGAGCTCCGGTGTCGGCATCGATTGCGGCGCACCTGTGGGCGGGATTAGAAGCACGTAAAAAGGATGCTACGAGGGCTCGAGAGTTATTTGCGCTCGCGGTGGAAATATGCCCGACGCATATAGCAAATTACACGTCCTGGGCGGCGTTTGAGTTGAGTCGTGGGAAGAGCGAGGAGGCGCGGGTGTTGTTTCGACGAGGCGCCGACGCCTTGCAGAGCGATGACGTTGACGGCGACTCAAAGCAACCACGACGACCGCAAGATAGAGACTCGCGGCGGCGACGCTCGATGGAAAGTGCGTTACTCAGCGCCTGGGCCGCGCTCGAGGGACAGTTAGTGCTACAAGTGGCAAGGAGCGATGAAGACGGACACGCGTCCCCAGAGCACGCCAGAGCGTTGTTTGCCCGGGCGTGCGAGCGTGAGCCACAAAACATTGCAGGATGGTTACAATGGAGCGAGCTGGAGGAAGAACTCGCGCGTGGGAATTCTCATCAAGGTGGCGTCGTCATCGCGCGTCGACGCGTGTCCAACAGACGACAGCTCGACGTGCTGCACGCGGGATTAAAGGCGAATCCGGGTGACATGCGACTCGAGCACGCGCGCGCCATGGCGCTCAAGCTCAATGGCGACATCGAAGGTGCTAAAAGTGCGCTGTTGCGCTTAAGCGAACGGTTTTCGAAAAGTTCTCACGTTTGGCACGCGCTAGGGACGATTTTACAAGAATCTGGTGATTTCAAAGGCGCTATCGACGCGTTTGAGCGCGGCGCGTGGGCTTCAGGCAAGGCAAATTTAGCGTGCGTGACCGCGGCGGCGGCGGCTGAGTTCCATAGCGGACAACATGGTCGAGCACGGCAACTTTTCGTGCAAGGCGAGTCTATCCCGAGATACTTGAGTACGCGACGAGAACGCGCAGCGCATCTTCGTTTGTGGGCACTCCTTGAAAAACGCGTCGGGAGCGAGGAAGCCACGCGACGCTTGTTTATCGCCGCCACGAATGAGGACCGTACTGACGCCGCGACGTGGCTTCAGTGGGGTCAATGGGAGAAACGCGTCAATAGCATCAATGCAGCGCGTAAGGTTTTTAGTGATGGAGTTAAATTCGGCGTACACAATGGTCAATATTTTGTCTACCAGGCGTTGGCGACATTGGAAGCTGAAGCAGGACGTGCCGACGCCGCTCGCGAATTATTCAAGCAAGGATGTTCAGCGCATCCACGAAGCGCATCGCTGTGGCTTCAATGGTCTCTTTTTGAACTTTCACGCGAGGATAAAGAGCACGTGACGCGAGCAGTCAAGGTGATTGAATCGGGCGTCGCGCGCGCGCCGCCGCACATGCCGCTCCTCGAGTTATGGCTCGACCTCGAGCGCGAACGCGGAAATGTCGAGGCCGCAAAAGCGGTTGAAGCGCGCTTAACGCGACTCTTAAGTGAACAACGTTATCACGGGCCCGTAGGTCGTGAAGTTCGCCCGCCGCCGCAATAGGATAGTTAGTTTTAGCACGCTGCAAAGAATATTTATTTCTAGAGCTATTTCAATCATCGTCGTGTTCGGCGTGCCAACGCTGAATTCGAGATTTTATGGCGTCATTTAACGCAAAAGATACCGCCACACTGAGTGGACCTTTCACCCAATTCATCGACAACCCTTTGTACAATCCTCGGATGCCTTCTTTCCGGGCAATTTCCACCACGGCTTGCCGCGTGCTCAATCCCGTCGCCCCGAGCACTTGCACGCGTCGACGCACGACGTCGAGAGGATACGTGATACTTTGCGCCATGAGACCCGCTGTACCGCCATAAAATAACCGCGTTGTGACGGGTAATGCGGTATCGGAAAAAGTCGTTTCACCGCTAGCCTCAGCTTTGGCCATTTGTGCCTTGATGTGCATGGACTTTAACGTTTCAAACGTCGTAAACGAAATGCCGGCATATGGAACAATGCCGAGGAGCGTCGGCGATAAACCGTTGTACAAACTCTTGATGCCGTATTTGCGCACGAGGCTCGAGAGATCCGCCCATGGACCTTTCGCAGCGAGACCCATGGCGGCGAATCTGGCGCGTAACATATCGAGCGGATACGTCATCGTCGTCGCCGTTGCGCCCGCCGCAGCGCCCGCGACAAAACGTGAAAAGATGCGAAGTTCATCTTCGTGCGCGAGCAACTCAATACCGAGTGTTGGCGCATAAGTGGATATAAACTTCTGCAAAGACGCATCGTACTTTGGGAATGCTAGGAAGCTCACGCCAGCGTAAGGCATGACACGAATCATTTGCACGCCATTGCCGAGCCAGAGCGCCCTGAAGCCTTCAGTTTCAATGATGTGCTTTGCGGTGCGAAACGCGCCGTTGAGTGTAAACTCCTTCGTCGCATCGACTTGGTACATAATCTTCACTCGGTCCGCTGGAGCGATAACTGTTTTCGCTACTGACCCTGCAATCGCACCGCTAAACAACGTTTCAAGCGCTGTGATTGATTTACGCTCGTGCCAAATGACTGGAACGGGAGCCTCATGTTGTTGCGACTCTAGCATGGATTTTCGAAACCACGGGGCGACTTTTTGGAAGAGTAAATCGTTCGAGGTGAACCCAATCGCCGCAGCTACTGGGCCTTTAGCCCACGTCAATGTGACGCCTTTGAACAATCCGTTTTTCACGCCCTCGGTTGTGTAAATTGTGCGTAAGCCCGCCCACATGCCAGAGTAAAGCGGCTCGGTACCGCCAGCGCTGATGTGCACTTGCATACGCCGACGAACGATATGAAGCGGATAGGTCATTGTCTGCGCTAACACACCCGCAAATCCACCCGCAAGGAGCTTCAAATGCACTGGCATTTCCAACTCATCCTCACGCACGACTTTAACTCCTCGAGCCGCTTGGTTCAAGTACATCGATTTGAGTGTCTCAAACGTTGCAAAACTTATTCCGCCATATGGCACAATCCCAATCAGCGTCGGATTCAGACCATTATATAACGATCGCGCGCCTCCTTTCGATTTTGTAACGACATCATACAAGTATCCGGCGCTGCCGAACATTCCAGAAATATTTGGCGCCGGGTGCGTCGACGAGTGAGCCGCTAACCGTGCGTGCAATAAATCCAGTGGATACGTCAGCACCGTCGCCGTCGCCCCAGCCATCGCCCCAGCCGCAAATCTCGTACGCCAGTCTCCTACTGGTGGCGATTTTTCGTTATCCCCTCTGTGTTTTGTCGCTGCAGCGTTATCTGGAGCAATATTGAACACTCTCGCCAGTGCCGCGTTGTACGTGCTATATGTCCCGAATGTCGTCGCGCTGTATGGCAAGATCCGTATGACGGCGGCGTTACACCCTCGCCAAAGCGCCCATATACCTTCGCGCTCTATGATTCCGCGTGCCATCGTCGCTCCCGAGCGCAGGCTAAACTCTCCGCTCGCTGGATTGACCTGAAACAACAACTTGACGCGATCAATCGGCGCCGTGGCGACGCGCGAGATCCCACCAGCCGCCGCACCCGCGACGAGACGCTCGAGTGTCACGAGATTCAACGTCTCATTCGTGCCTTTAGGTGGTGGCGCCGACGTCGACGGCGCAGCATCGTCTCCTCGAGTGCGCTGCATCTTTAGTAGTACGTTTTCCACTTGCCCCCTCACCGTCGACGCCTCGGATCGCGTCTCCGTGAGTGAATTGCGCTCTAGTACAGCGTCTCGTCTTTTACGCGCGCATCATTGACGTTCTCAGCCGAAAACGTCGATATCGTCGTCGCTACGCGCCCTAATCTGCGGCGCTCTGCGTATCACTTTTTCGCTTTTGCGCGTCATTGTCTGCCTGTCACCGCGATTGATGCTCTCACGAGCGCACGGGACGATCGCAAACGTCCACACGCGAGTATACACACGCGTCTTCACGCGTGCGCGATCGATTACGTCGTCGCGAGCGATGGAACTGCGGTGTAAAGATGACGGCATTGAACCTACTGGCTTTTGGAGCTCGAGCGAAGAAGACGAAGCGCCGTCGACATCGGCGTCGACAACGCCAATCTTGAGCAAGGCTGAGAAGAAACGTCGTGCCCGTTTTGCGTCAATACCTATAGATTGTCCGGCGTGCGGACAGGAAATCAAGTCGAATGCGTTTAGGATGCATTTGCAAAAGTGCGCGAGCGACGTCTTACGTGACATTCCAAAGTCGACGTGGAATGTAGACGACATCAATGGTAGCGCGTTAGAAGCGAGAAGAATTGCTGGTGAAATAAACGATGAGTTTGTTAGCAAGGTCAAGACGATGTGTTATCGGCATAGAGATGGATTGAAGACGGAAAGGGTAACGACTGCACAGGCGGCAGAGGCGCTCGGCGTGCCCGAAGACCGAGTGAAGATGACACTCCGTCGAGCGAGCCTCGCGATCGAGCTCGCGCAAGAGGACATACCTTTAGACGTTGTTTTTGAGGATGACGAGTTTTTGGTGGTAAATAAGCCACCGAATCTGAGGTTCCACCCAAACCATAGATTTGAGTCAAATTCGTTGTTGAGCCGAGCGCTGCATCATTTGGGTGGTGCGACGCCTTACATAGTCCATCGATTAGACATGGATACGAGTGGAGTGGCGGTGTTCGTTAAAAAGCATAGCTTGGTGAGCGACATCGCGGCGCAATTCCAGAATAAGACGGCAAAAAAGACATATTTGGCCATCTCCGTTGGGGTATCCCCTCCCGGATGCGGCGACGCCTTTGTCGTTGAAGCGCCGATTGGTGATCATGGTATCGTACGTGAGGCGCGTACGGTAGATTTTAGCGGTGAAGGCAAAGAAGCCAGGACCATATGTGAGATTGCCACGCGTGCGGACACAACGTTGTTTGATATTACAGATGAAAGTGTCGCGGCAATGACGACACCAAAGGGAGTAACGCCGGTAGGTGAGCCGACAACGAAGTCGCCGAAATCCATCGCCGCTTTGGTTCGAGTTCTTCCTCTGACGGGACGTACGCATCAAATACGCGTACATCTCGCGCATGCAGGATTGCCTATCGTGTCGGATGCTTTGTACGGCCCTCATCTTCGTTGGAGTGCACAAAGCGATGAGGAAAAGGCCAAGCACGTGTGGAGTGCTGAGCAGCTCGCCGCGTGCGCGTCTGAAAATCCAACACAAATGCATCAACTCACGCCTCCTGACAGCCGAGATGCGAAGGAGCCGTGGGGCCAGTGGGGAGGTGCCTTGAGCATACGGAGACAAGCATTACATGCACATAGACTTGAGCTCAAGCATCCTGTAACCGGCGAAACGCTCATGTTTCAGGCGCCGATGCCTGACGACATGCGAATTGTTTGCGACGCCCTTAGTTTGGATACTTCGGCGTTCTGAACGTTTATATTTATCAATAATATTGCAAGCTAGTGTTTTTATTTCTCTTCATCGTCCTCCTTTGAGTCAGCTTCGGCAGCAGCCGTGGCTTCTTCCTCAGCCTTCACTCGCGCAGCTTCAGCTTCAGCAGCAGCAGCAGCAGCAGCTTCTTCCTCAGCCTTCACTCGCGCAGCTTCAGCCGCAGCAGCAGCAGCAGCAGCAGCTTCTTCCTCAGCCTTCACTCGCGCAGCTTCAGCTTCAGCAGCTTCAGCCGCAGCGGCAGCTTCGGCTTCAGCTTTCACGCGTTCCGCTTCGGCAGCTGCAGCGGCAACGGCTTCGGCGGCTTCAGTTTCGGCGCGTACGCGCGCCGCTTCCGCAGCTGCGGCTGCAACTTCGGCTTCAGCCTTTGCATGCGCGGCGTCCTCCTCAGCCTTCACGCGAGCGGCTTCGGCTGCCGCAGCTTCAGCCTCCGCTTTAGCCCGGATGGCTTCCTCTTCAACTCGAATGCGCTCCTGTTCCGCAGCTATGGCTTCTCGACGAGAAGCTGCGCCGTCGGTGACATATTCTGCCGGCACCGTACCATTCCAATCCGCGAAAGCCTTGCGTTCAGTTGCATAAGCGCTCGGCAAAAGCTCATCATCATACGGCATCACTGCATTCTCATCGATAATCGCCAAGAGTTCTTCAGCCTGCACTGTCTTCTTTTCCATAATTACCGCCTGTAACGCCTCAATCGCCGGACGCTGCTTTTCAACAAACCTTTGAGCGGCAGCGTATTGAGCCTCCATCAAACGTCTAGTCTCTCTATCTGCCGCGGCGTATCGATCAAACGTCGTACCCGGGAGCATGTACTCTTCTCGGTTACCACCGAGGAAGTCATTCTTCTCAATGATATGTCCTGTGGGCATGTACGCGAATTCACTGCCTTCTTCGTCGCTAAAACCGGCATTGTTTACGAAGAATGTCGCAATTTCTCTCGCGCGAGCGTTGTACGGCGCGGCGACTTTTGTGCAGTTGTCAAAACCATAAACAAGTTGTTCGGCCACTGAAGGGATCAGACACGAGCGCAAGTGTCTACGAAGGAAGCCCTTGGTAAACGCACCCGGGCGGAGTGCTATGGGGTTTTCTGCGATCGCTACTTGACCCTCTGCATTTGTTTCACGCGCGACGATGGTGACATAAGACAAGTCAATCATGTCCTTACACAACAAACGCAGCGCCACAGCTGACGCCGCATGAATGAGCGCCAAACGACGCTCGTTCTCCTCACCGAGACCTTGCGGCAACACTTTACCCAAAGTCTCGACTTCGAGAGCCGTTTGGAAATCTTCCATGGTGATTTGCGACCTGGATTTCTTGGCAGCCTGTAAAGCGGCGATGTTCACCACAGACGCTAGCGCAGCGCCGCTAAAGCCTTCAGTCTCACCCGACACCAAGTTCCAGTCAATATCTGGAGCTACGGGCTTATTCTTGGCATGAACTTGTAAGATTTCCTTGCGCCCATTGTAATCAGGCTTGGGGATAACAATCTTACGGTCGAAGCGACCAGCGCGAACGAGCGCCTTGTCGAGCACGTCGACTCTATTCGTCGCCGCAATGCAGACAATTTGCGTGTCACTACCAAAACCATCAAGCTCAACGAGTAACTGATTCAATGTTTGATCACGCTCGTCATTGCCCGAGCCGCCGCCACCTCTAGGTCGACCGACGGCGTCGAGCTCATCGATGAAAATGATGGATGGTGCTTGCTTTTTGGCTTGAGTGAACAAATCTCGCACGCGCGCCGCGCCAACGCCAACAAACATTTCTACAAATTCAGACGCAGCAAGGGAAAAGAAGGTCGCCCCGGCCTCGCCAGCAACGGCTCTGGCAAGAAGCGTTTTACCACAACCTGGAGGACCGGTAAGTAAGACGCCCTTGGGTACTTTACTCCCACTGGCCTTGAACTTTTCAGGTTTGAGGAAAAAATCGACAACCTCTTGAAGTTCAACCTTTGCCGTCCCGATGCCCGCAACGTCATCAAAAGTCACGGTCTCGCTCTCATCGCGAAGCTTCATCTTGGTGTTTACGCGCCCTTTCTTTGCTCCCTTCTTCGTCGTCTTCTTTTCCGACTCTTCTTCCTCAACTTCCTCGCCCTCCTCGCCCTCCTCGTCATCAACAGCCGACTTCTTCTTCTTCTTCACCACTTTAACACCAACCTTCATGAAAGCGTTTGCCGCGCCCATTTGATCTCCTTCTGCTGCTTTGGCCGACGCGTCCTTCTTATCCATGTTACGTCGAGCGATGGCAGCCTTGCGGTTGCGAATCTCTCGCTTGATAGTGTCCCGCTGTGGGTCATTTACATCAAGCTTCTCATACACTTCCTCGAGCACGGCAATGCGCGGATCGCCCTTCTCGGCCTGCCGTTGCGCTTCTTCCGCACGTTCAAGCTCCAAAATCTTTTGGCGATCTTCCCAATCACCTCGGAATCGCTGCATGTAGAAAACAATAGCCCACACTGTGAAGACACCAAGCGAGGGTAAACCGTAGCCGGCAATGAAAGTCTTCACCGCCGACGCACGATCACCAACCGCCGCAAGCGTATGACTTGCAGGCTCTGGCATCGTTGGCTTGATTTCCAATCCCACGACTTGTGTCAAATCATACACCTCTGTATTATACGGCGCCACTTGGCAATACGCCACTCGGCCATCCTGGTACACCGCAGCGTAACGCGCTACAGCATCCACGCTGACGTAAAGCTCCTTGATATCTTGTGTCATGATATCCGTAATAAAAGTGTTATACGCAATGTGTTGACGTTGCGATTGCAATTTCGCACGCCCAAGCGGCGTGAACTGCAACTCCTCCACGCTTAAGGGTTTACCCGCAGCCACCCCAGCTTTTTTGTAGTCCAATATCGGTTTACGTCCCGTCTTAGCCAACTCTCGCTTGCGCAACTCTTTGCTTGCGAGCTGATTTTCCTTTCTCCAGGCATCGTACCACGACTTTGTCCCAGGCGTCAACAACGGACGATGGCTTCCGCGCAAACCGTCTGGCCGTGCGTCTTGCGCCGTCGCGTTGCCTCGCTTAAACCTCGGCTCACCGCGCAAAAACTTGTCCAACCTCGATTGCTTACTCACAAACGTATCGTTCACCTCGATTGGTTCCGCCTTGACGAACGGTGCGCGCCGTTTATCGGTGCGTTTCCCGCGACGCCCTTTACGCGTCCGAGGCTTGAGCCTCTTCTCCGCGCCGTTCGCGGCTGTCGCCTCTGCCGACACCTCCGCGACATCACTCGTCGTTGACTCCTCCAAAAACCCGTCTTCACCGCTCGTCAAATCTTCACTTGCCTCGTCCGTCGCGCGCTCGTCTCGATCGTCATCGCCTTCAGCGCGCGGCGCCACGAGCACGCGACGACCGCCTCGACCGAGATGGTTACCGCGCACCAATCGCACTCGATTGACGTCGCCACGGGCCCCAGCGACGACGCGACGCGCCGTGAAGCGCGAGGCGAATGTCGCGGCGTGTGCGTGTACCGTACTCATCGCGCGTCGACGATCGACGACGCGACGCGTGGGCGATTGTGAGGTGTGTGCGTGAAAAAACCTCAGCTCGCGAAAGGTTTTTACATGTATTACAACGCGACGCGTATTCTATGAAGGCTCGATGTTCGACAGAGACGCTAGTCGTCGTCGTCGTCGCCGGCGGCGGGCTGCCGTTGTGCTAATGGGTCATCTTCGGGAAGCTGACGTTTGACGACGTCTTGGAAGTCATCGATGATGATGTGCGCGTAGGCGTTTTCGGCGCCGTCCATCCAAGATTCGAGAGTAATGGCGGTGAAATCCGCGGCGGTTAAACCATCCAACAGTGGGCTCGGTTTCGTGGAGTCGATGAGATTGATGGCCATTTTGGCGACTTTCTTGGCCCATTTCATCGTCGCTTCGGGCTTCCAAAGCGCGTGGTGTCGCGTGGCAAAGACGTCAGATAAGTGCTCCAGGCTTCGACACGCGAGCGCGCAGTTGGAAAAGTCGAAGTGCTCGTGCGCGAGAATCTCCTTGGTCTCGGCGTCGTTGGCTTCAATTTTTGACAACACCGCGCTCCAAGCGTAAGGGTGCGTGAGCATAGCCTGGAGTAATGCGGCGTCAGCATCAGCAATGTCATCAGCTGTGACATACAACGCCATTGCGTAGCTGTACGCGAAGCCCGGGAAGCTTAAAAGACTTCCGTGAGACTGCCATTCGCCGTCGCCGACGTAGCGCGAGTCTCCGAACGTCTGCGCGAAATCAATCAACCAGTGCTCTTCACCACAGCGAAGAGCGAAATAGTCTATGCAGCACAACACGCCTTTTGGGTCGGTATGATCGAGGCCGAGAAGAAACTTGGCCGTATCGAGTGCTGTCTTCTGACATCCACGGCGCGTCAAATTGATGACGTGACGGAACAGCGCTTCAAACAACGGCTTGTTAGCGGGTAGGCTAGAGTCTAATCGCGCTAAACCATTTGATGCTGCCGATGCAAACGTCGGGTGCCACGCGCGTTCACACGCGTACAAGCATCGTTCTAACATTTCGCTGGATTCTTGCGCCTGTCCGCTATAATGGTACAACTCAGAAATGCGTAAAATCGTCTCCAAATGCCACGGATAATCGCGGGCTAAATGAAACAGTCTATTGGGATCGTGCGAAGCCACGGCGACTTCGAAATGAAACTGTGCCTCTTCATACTCGGGCTTCCACACAAAAGCATATTCGCTCATGCCCGTCGACGGGTCGGACACATCTTTACACAGCTCCATGTGTATGCCTTCGCTTCTATACGTCGACCACGCGTCGCGAAACGTAGCAAACGTCGTCTTCGAACGCAACTTTTGCTTCAACGCTCTCGCGCGACCGCTATAACGCCCATTTTCTTCCGCCTCGACGTTAGCGACGACTCGCGAGCCGAATAAGCGCTTCAACTCATCTTCAGCCTTCATCTTGCGCAAATCCACGACGAGCAGCCGCAACGCCGCGTTCGGAGCCACCGACGCCACCGAAGACGACGACGCGGGCTCACCACCCTCACGCGCCTCAATATCACCCACCTCACTCGCGCCCTTCACCCCAGACACATCCACGCCCGCGACTTCGCGCACCAACGCGTCCAAATCATCCTCGTCGGCGTCAGCCGCCGCCGACCGCCGACGACGTCCTTTCCCCCCGCGCTTCGTCTTCTTCCCACCCGACGTCGTCGCCGCGCTCATATCAACGCGCGCCGCGATCGATTCCTTCTCCTCGCCGTGCTCCTCCCCGGCGTCCTCGTCGGCGTCCTCGTCCTCGCTGCTCGTCCCTACGAGCGCTGCGAATGGATTGTTCACCTCGAGCACGCCCACGCCCTCGTCCTCGCCGTCGTCCTCGCGCTCATCGCCGCTCGACGATGATGCGCATAACCCATACGCGTCGCCCTGCGCGCGTCTGAGCTGTCGCGCGCTCATGTCGCGGCGGTGCAATGGCGTCGCGCGCGCGCTATCTCCATCGTGACGTGGGCACACTTCGTCGTCGTCGTCGTCGTCGTCACTTCCACGCGCGCGCGCACGCACACAGCGCACACAGCGCAGACGAACGCCGTTTTCACGCCTTCACTCGCCTTCCATGTCTCTCGCGAACGCCGCTCGCGTCGCCTGTGCGACGTCCTTGCGCGCGTCGTCGTTCACGCCGCGCCAGGGAAGATCCAACATTCGCGCGCAGCGCACGCCGCCGCCGCCGCGCGCGCGTCGCAGCGCGGTCGTGACGCACGCCAATTTGTTCTCGCGGTTCACTCGCGTCATCGGGTCGTACGCCAACTCGTTGATCACCGCCGCGGAAGACCCGGAGAAGTTGCTCGAGTCGACGGTGATGGATATGCAGAATGATTTGATCAAGATGCGACAGGCGACGGCGCAGGTGATTGCGTCGCAAAAGCAATTAGAAAAGAAATACGAAGCGGCACAGCAAGCGAGTGATGATTGGTATAAACGCGCACAGCTGGCGATGGAGAAAGGAGATGAGGATTTGGCGAGAGAAGCGTTGACGAGACGAAAGTCTTACGCTGAGAATGCCGAGTCGATGAAGACGAATTTGGACGCGCAAAAGGATGCGGTGGAAAAATTAATTGCGAATACGAGATTATTAGAAAGTAAGATGGCTGAGGCGAAGAGTAAGAAAGATACGTTAAAGGCACGCGCAGCGAGCGCGAAGACGAATAAGGCGGTGAATGATATGGTGAGCGGAATGTCGACGTCGAGTGCGTTGAGCGCGTTTGAGCGCATGGAGGAAAAAGTCATGTCCATGGAAGCCGAAGCCGAAGCCATGGGCGTTTTCGCCGCCCCTGATGATTTAGAAAAGCAATTTAAGGCTTTGGAAGCCGGTGGTGGGATCGATGATGAATTACAAGCGTTGAAAAAATCCCTACCGGGCGCGTCCTCCAAGGGCGCGCTCCCCGAAGGGCGCCCCGTGAGCGACGCCATCGAGAGCGAACTCGACGCCTTGCGCAAGAGCCGCGACGACAACTAAACCCGTCGTGTGTGCAAACGCCCATTGTCGCGCACGTCATCACCCAAGACGCATCGTGCGGCGTCGGCGTAGCAACTCTTTCAATATAAATCAAACGCGTACGTGCCCCTCGAGCGTCGCCTCTGGTACCAAAAGTGGATAAAGTTGCGCCATACGCTCGCCATTCGCGCGCACGCGGTTGACGACGGACAGCCACCATGCCGTGCGCGACGACGACGACGACGACGACGATGGCGCGGGCGATGCCCGCGACGCGACGGAAGACGCAACGGACGACGACGACGACGACCCGCGCCGAGAAAGACAGCGGTGTCCCAGCGCTGTCGTCGTCATCCTCATCGGCGATCGATCGACGCCAAGCACTGCGCGCACTCGCGTTAGGCGCGTTCGCATGCGTCACGGGCGGTGTGGGTACTCCTTCGCCGTCGTTCGCCGCATCGAGCGGGCCCGCGGATGAATTGCTCGAGTTGCGAAAGATGGAAGAAGCGAAGAGCCGCGAGCGGCTCGAGACGCTCTATCGCGAACTTCGCGAGGAGGAATCGAAAGCGATCGAATTGAGGTATTTAAAGGAGGGTGAAGCGCAGGCTGAGTTTATGAAATTGCGTGAGGAGGGTGAGAGTAAGAGTCGGGAGCAAGTGCTCGCGGGGAAGACGTTGTGTGTGACACCTTTTGGGATTGATATTGTAGGGATCACAGAGTTTGTGGCGTTGGCGGGCGCTGTGGCGAGCGGGATCTCAGCGAATCAAAAGAAGGAGGAAATCACGCAATTAAATGAAAAGTTGCGAGGAATTAACACGACGTTGCGTCAACAAGCCAGAGGAGGTCGAGGGACGATGGATGAACCCGGTGGAGGGGGTGCGGAGGATGCCGCCGAAGCGAAGACGGCTGTGGCCACGAGCTCGGATGAATGGGAAGCGTTGTCGGACGACATGAAGGAGCTTAGGTTAGCCTTGCGCGAAGGTCGTAAACTCTTACGCGATGGCAAGGCTACCGATGCTTTGGCAGCGTTTAAAAAGTCTCTCATGTTGGCGCGCGTCGTCGGGGACTTGATTTCCGTCCGCCGAGCCACGCGCGGCTTGGGCGCCGCCAAGCGTCAACTCGGCGACCGAAAGGGCGCCATCGCCGACTTGTTAGAAGTTCTCGATGTCAGTCAGCGTTTAAGCGACTACACAGGCGATATGGATGCTCTCGGTGCGATTGCTGATTTATATACCGAACTCGGTGACCTCGAAAACGCCGGTCGCTACTACGACTTGTACTTGAACCAAATCAACGACGAAACCGTCGACGCGGGCGAGATTGATTAAATCAAAACACCCCCATCGCGCACACGCTCAAAGATAAAAAGAACACAATTGTCGTTGTTGTCTCCTCATTCATTCACTGATGTAATACAACGCGTACGTACTCAACATCACCACCAAACCGCGCGCGCGTTCAGCCGAGGACGCTTTTTCACCACACAAATGACGTCACGCACACCCCTCGACCTATGTGCGCACTCTCCGACGCGTCCGCCGCGCACGCCCTCACGCCACACGCACGCGGCGAAAGCAACGGTTAAAATTCATCATGGCGCAAGACGGATGCCAACCCATGGAGCGCTTCATGCGTCCCGAATACTCAAACCACGGCGCCGGGAGCGCACAAAAGTCGTGGGCGTTTTGCCCATCGAGTCGCGATGGGGCGAGCGCTGGAGGCGGTGCGGCGCCGCCGAGCGCGATGCACGCGTCGGCGGGTCATGGGTATTCTGTGAGCGGATACGTGAATGGGTATAACCCGACGTTGCCGGCGTATCCGCCGACGAGAGCGCAGTTGGAGGCGGCGCGCGCGAGAGGCGGAGGCGCGCCGACTGGGCCGGCGCCTCCGGGACAGCGGTTTAGACAAGCGACGGCGGTGTGGGATGGTCCTGCACCGCGTGGGGATCCGAGTAAACCGCAACCTGGGACACCGTATTATATTAATACCCCAAAAGAAGAGGTGTTTGATGCGAGTAAGGAGGCGAAGGATGCGCACATCGCGGGCGGGGGGCGCCTGCCGTACTGCGGGTGCGACGGCTCGGTCGCGGCGAGAGGTTTGGCGGCGGGAGCAACGCATGTTCGATGTGGGAACTCGCGTGATAGTTCTTTGAAGAGTGCAGGGGACGCGATCGCGGCGTATGGGCGCGAAAAGGTGTTCGTGAGCGCTAAATTATCGCCCGATGAACACGCGCGCGTGGGGGAGGCGGTGGCGGCGATTTTAGCCGCCACTGGCGTGGGGTATTTGGATTTATTTTCCATCGAGTGGCCGGTACAGCACAAGCAAGGCACCACAGAGGTTGATGGCGAAGGTAGTTTGGAAGCCACGTGGGAAGCGCTTGAAAAGTGCGTGAGTGAAGGTACGGTGAAGGCGCTCGGCTTGGCCAACTTTTCCGTCCCCGCCGTCGAACGCTTGATGAAGGTGGCCAAGGTCAAGCCGGCGGTAAACGAAGTGGAGTTACACCCGCTTTTGGCGCAGCGTAAGCTTGTTGGTGTGTGCAGACGTTACGGCTTGCTCGTCGTCGCGCACACGTCCCTCGCAAACGGCGACGACAAGCTTTTGAAGCACCCCAAGCTCGTTCAAGCGTGCGCCGACGCCGCCAATCCGCAGACGCCTCAGGCATTGCTCACGCGTTGGTCTTTGCAGCGCGGCGTACCCATCATCATCGAAGACGAACAAACGGTTGATGAATGCATGAAAGCGACGACGTTCCGATTGACCAATGCTCAAAAGGTGCTCATCGACGCCATCGAACCGCCGCCAAAGGATGGCGGCATGCGCTTTTTCCACCCGGCGTTTGACTTTACTTTCGACGATCCATTTTTAGGCGGCGTTTACCGTCCGGGTCTTGACCTCGTGCCGAACTAAACATTACACGAATTACATCACGCTTTGCTTCTTTATATCCATTTCAGTTTCGTTACTACATTTACAATACGCTCGCTAATCGCTACTCGTACACGCGTCCCACCCGCGAAAACAACTCTCTTCACCCGCGCCGCACACGAAGCCTCTCCTACGCCTCGATCCCGCGCTGCTTCAAAACGCACCGATGCATCTCTAATTCGCTATTCAAGAAAAACCCGAGGAAGAACGGGGAGACGACTAAGCCCGTTTTCGCGCTCACCGTGAGCCGGCGAAAGCCTGAGCTCTTCAAGTTTGCGAGGAAAACCGCGGGGGCACTGACGGCGAGGCCGTAGGCCGACCCCCTGATGCCGCCATAGAAAGCGGCATCGAGGCATTCGGCGCGTGCAGCCTCGCGCGCCGCTTCGACGTCGGCGTTGGATGACATGGTGCGGCGACTTGTGAGATCATGCAGTTGCAGTTTTGTGCTCGTTCGAAGAATTAATAGTGTTCTAACAACGCGAGAAAGAAATGGCTATGAATGTGCGCCTAGATGCGCGCGAACGAGGGTGGAACACCGAATATACACCGTCTATGTATTTTTCACAGCAGCTTCGAGGGCGGCGATGAGAGCTGGGACGTTATCTACGGAATACGGCGCCCGCTCGGCGGAGTTTAGCAAGACGCGACCGGCATTCCAACCACGGTCGGCGAGCTTTTTAGTAAACACATCGATGTCACGCTTGGCCAAGCTTTCTGATTCTTGTAACGCCCAAACGTACGCTTGCTCTGCGGTTAAATCAGGACGGTAAGGTAAAGCACGGAGATGTGCGACTTGGATGATTGCCTGCAACACGTCTCGGCTCGAAGCGGATTCGCTCAACGCCAGTAACGCTCGACCTTTCAAGCCAGTTTTCTTGCGCTGCCATGGAAACTTGTGCTTGCGCTTGATGCGTGTCTTCGCTGTGATGTTTGTAGCTACTCGTTTTGGCGCATCGCGGGTATTGGTGTCTAAAACCACGCGCTGCTTTGATGTGCCTGGCTCGTATGCCAAAATGTACGGGCGCGCATTACGACTTCCTTTCAACGCGTTCACCAAGGACTTTGGCGTCGAGCATACCTCACCGAGTGAAGTCACGGTGAGAGGTAAGTTTGATTTGTCAAGTCTCGCCGGAATGAACAGACGCTCGGCATCAGCGACGCGTGCACGAGTTGGGATCTCTCGCTCCTTGACAAACATCTCTGCAATAATCTCTGCTCGCTCCTTATTAATTGTTCGCAATTGTACCGCCTTGAGCTCTTTCCAAATGCACACCAAGTCGAGCACAGCTAGAGGTCCAAACGCAATCACTGGCAGCGCGCGCCTGATCTCTGGTCGAACGCTTGCCACTTTACTCATCGTTCGCGCCGCGCCGACGGCGAGCGCCAAGCCAATATTATCCGCCACAACCTGTTGTGCGCTCGTCTTCGCCGCAACTTCCGCTAAGTTTTCTTCTAAGATGAACGTACGCTGAATCGGCGCCCGCACGACGTTTGCGGTTGTGATGCCAACCGACTTACCGATGTTTGCCGCCGTCGCAAGCGGCAAGAAATGCTTTGGAAAATACGGCGTAATAATCTCAACAAACGAACTCGCGTCGTAAATCACGCTCGATGTGAATCTAAACCGCTTCACATCACTATCGAATGCGCGTCCAAAGTTTGCAGCCACCGAAAGCTTGCCTAAACGCCCTAAACCATCCTTTAACACCCAATTTACCGCTGCAGCCGCCGGCAACGTCCGACTCGCCCCGAGCCCAACCGCAGTCAACATTTGTTGCGTCGCAAACACTGAAATACAAGAGCTCGCGATGCGCTGCGCAAAACGAAACCTCGCGTAGTCCCAGTAATCGCTCGTCACGCTCGATGGTTCTGGAAGGAGCGCGTGTGACGCACGCTCAGCGAAACGCTTCGCCGCGTCCCGCGCCATCAAGTCCAAACGCACACCATATCCTTTCGGTGCGCCACCCTCAGGCGTAAGCTCACCAGGCTTCATAACTCGTAGTCTACCATTGTCGTACACATACCGTAAGACGTCGCGCGACGATCCAGGACGACGCTCGCGCAGTGGAAGAGGAATGAGCCCGCACGCGGGTTTGCGACGGCTCACAAACCCAAACGTTTTCGTCGTCGACGGTTCAGAGGAAGACGACGCGATAGAACACCGTTCGTTGAATCGTATCGTATACGTGTATTCGTGAGACATCGCGACGACGCGCCGAGGTGTGACGAGAGTGTTCGCCCATGCTTTTTGTAACAGACTGGGGCGTGCAAAAAGGATGTCTATGAAATGAAATGTTATATGACAAAATTACCACGCCCGCGAGGCTCGCTCATGTGGTGTATTCGGCGTTGATCTTGACGTAGTCGTACGACAAGTCACAGCCCCATGCTTGGCCTTTACCCGGGCCGGAACCGACAGAAATGTCAACCACGCATGTGCCGTGCACGCCAGTGACATCCTTGAGGTACTGGCTCGCGGCGACGGCGTCAAAAGCCAAAGGTTGACCCTTGTCCATCAATTGGTGCGGACCAAGCGAGAGCTTGAGATCGTTCTGATTGAAGTTATGCTTGACTGGCGACGCGTAGCCCGCGGCGCAGGCTAAGCGACCCCAGTTCGGGTCGTGGCCAAAGATAGCCGCCTTGGCGAGAGACGAGCACACGACGGAACGCGCGATGACGCGCGCGTCTTCATCATCCATCGCACCAGACACGTTGCATTCGATTAAGCACGTCGCGCCTTCACCATCCCATGCAATTGCCTTGGCGAGACCACGGCACACAGCTGTGAGCGCTTGCTCGAGAAGCTTGGCATCCGCGCTATTGGCGTCGGTGATGACGGCGTTTCCAGCCTTGCCGCTCGCAAAGCACACCAACGAGTCATTTGTACTCGTGTCACCATCGACGGAGATTTGGTTGAACGAATTCGTGCCAGCGCGAGAAGTGATCCCGCGCCACACTTCGGGGGATACCGCGGCGTCGCACGTCACCACACCAAGCATGGTGGCCATGTTTGGATGAATCATACCGCTCCCCTTGGCCATGCCGCCCATGCGCACTTTTTTGCCGCCAATGTCCACCTCAATCGCAATCGTCTTACGAACGAGATCGGTAGTGCAGATTGCGGTTGCCGCGGCGTTCGCCGCCGCAGTACTCGCCTCGACGTTAGCCGCCAAAACGTCAATCGCAGGCAAAAGCTTATCCATTTTGATGCGTTGACCAATGACGCCAGTGGACATGAGCAAAATGTCGTCTCCAGCGACGCCGAGCGCCTTGGATAACGCATCGGCAGTCGCCTGAGAGTCCGCGAAGCCCGCATCGCCGGTCGCTGCGTTCGCTTGACCAGCGTTGATCAGCAACGCGCGCGCCGTAGGCTTACCCGCGAGTTGTTTTTTGCAAAACGCGACGGGCGCCGCGCACATCAGGTTTGTCGTAAAAATCCCGGCGCACGTCGCGTCTTCATCCGCAACAATCAACGCGCAATCCGCTCGCGTGCCCTTCTTACGCAAACCAGCCTTATATCCTGCAACTTTGAACCCCTTTGCCGCGCACACACCACCATCAATCACAGTCCACGGTCCATCCGGTAACAACGCCTCGCGCACCGGCGCGTACGGCAGCGTAAACGCGCCCTCGTCGTTAAAATCAATCTTCTCCGCCGACGCCCGCACTCTCACCACGCGCGACATCGCACCCGGACGCCCCAACTTTGCCCCCACAATTATTTTCATTGATTTTGCGCACACTCGCGCGGTCTTTGGCCCACAAACGTTCACATTCGCGAGCGCCATGATGTCAATGCTCAAAACGCGTGTCCCGAAACGCGTCTCACAACTTTCGATCGCTCAGCGCCTTCACGCCCGCCCCGAACGCGTAATCCACCCCCGAATTCCACGTCCGTCGCAATTCACGACTCACCGCGCGTCCAAACACGCGCTCGATCCCCTCACCGTCGCGCGCACCGGCGCCGACGTCGTCGTTCGATGCACCTCGAGCTCGCGCCTCGGTGGTAAACACGCGTCGCGCGGTGTTGGCGTCGACGTATTTCACGCTCGTCACCGCGATCGATGCGCAGAGTAAACCCGTGAGTGCGCTCGTCAGTCTCACGCGGTTCGCAATGGACATACAGTCGCGTCGTCGAATGCCGCGCGCGCGCACTTTCGCGGTTGGAAAAGCGTGTTTTCGGGCTGCGCGATCGGTGTGATCGTCAATCGCCGACGCACTTTGCATCGAACGACGTCGCACTGGACGATCGATCGATCGACGAGGTTGGAAAACGCAAACGCGAGGACGTGGGTAGTAGCGCACGCGCGCGCGCACTCGACTCGCACGGCGAGGCACGGGACTTTATATATACGGGACGTGTGTTGAATTTCAGCGCGCGTGACGACGAAAAAGAGAGACGACAGGCCACGATACGATGCCTCCGAAAGAAACAGTGCTCGACTTGGGTCGATTTATCGATAAGGGTGTTCGTGTGAAGCTCAGTGGAGGGCGTGAAGTCACGGGGACGTTGAAGGGATACGATCAGTTGCTTAATTTGGTGCTCGACGAGTGCGTGGAGTACATGCGAGACAGAGAGGATCCGCTGCGGATTACGGATGAAACGCGCGAGTTAGGATTGTTAGTGTGCCGTGGCACGAGTGTGATGGTAGTTTCGGCGTTAGATAGCATGGAAGAAATCGCGAACCCGTTCTTGGCTCAGGATGGGGAGGATGGCATGTGATTTCTTTGTGAAAATGTAGGGACGCGTGTAGACGCTTGTTTTCTTTGCAATGCGACATCTTTTGTTGTTTACTACACGTCTTTTTCTGCACCTTCGCTAGTGTTTGCTTTGCGCCGCGCAGTTCTCTTTGCTTTCTTCGCCGCGGCGGCTTGTTCCTCTTCTAAAGTGGGTGGGAGCGGCGCCCACGTCGCGAATGACCATGGTTTGTCTTTTGTCTCGGCGCGTTCAATCTCAGCAGCCAAAGCGTCATCTCGATGCATCTTTCGAAGAGACGACGGCGCACGCGCGAGTTCACTTTTGCTTAGTAATGTTAACGCCTCTTTCACCGCGCGCTCGAGCTGTGGATCCGCTCCAGCAGCGTAGTCGCTCGGTTTGATGTTGACGCAAACGTCTGGGTACACGCCAACATTTTCAACCTTGTTCGTTCGCAGACTTGGGTCTTTGATTTCGTCGACGAGCAGTACGTTTTGAGATGGAATGCTCACCTCGGAACCGTCGATGAGATCTGCGGAACCGTGAATAGAAAGCAGTCCGCCCCAAGTACGCGTTCCGACGACGATGCCGAGACCCAATTTTCGGAACGACTCCGCCATGAGCTCGGCATCCGAACCAGTACGTTCATTTACGAGCATCACCAGAGGACCTGGCGTGTTTGATGGATACACTTGTAATTCTCCTCGTCGAGGAATATCCCAGGCAAGCGCGCGCTGTGAGAGCTTGGAGAGTAAAAGCTCGCTAATGTGACCACCCGTGTTACCTCGCAAATCGAGCACCAAACTACCCTTGCGAACCTCGCACGCGTAATGGCGCCAAAATTCAGAGTATCCAGTACTTTCCATGTCTGGCACATGTAAATATCCAACCACGCCGTCGCTCATCGCATGTACGGTCCGCGTGCGAGACTCGATCATATCGCGATAGCGAGCGTCCAATTCGGAATACATGGCTCGAACACGAACAGGAACAATGTCACCCTTCTTAGGCCTGCTATCGTCTTTGCTTTCTTTGCTCTTCTTTTTTTTATCCTTGAGCGACAACTTTTTTAGTGCTTTGTCGACGCTCGCGTCCTCGCTATCAATCTTAACCGTCAAGAGCACTTCACTCCCACCTTTCTCCACCAACAACGCCGCGGGAGAAACATGCTCTGTAAGCGGGATGCGATCAATGTTTAACAATATATCACCCTCTGAAATATTCACGCCAGGTTTGCTAAGTACACCACCGCGTGCGTCATCCCAGCTATCACCCTTGACAATGTTTACGATGCGATACCCACTCACTGATGCGTCCCAAATAAAATCAGCGCCGAGGTACCCCGCAGAATGCCTACGCGCCGAGCGACCTGGGTCGCCCGACGTAACAGAAACGTGCGAGCAACCAAGTTCGGCGCTCATTTCTGTCAGCATGTCAGACAGTTCCCTTCTCGTGCTTATAGTCGGGAGAATGCCTTCGTAGCGCTTCAGTGTGCCTTCCCAATCAACGCCGTTCATGTCCTCGCACCAAAAGTCGTCACGGAGACGGCGGTATACTTCGCCGAGCATCTGTGCCCACTCCTTGGCTGGGTCAACTAGAACGCGCACGCGGCCGTCAAGGTTAATTAAACCAGTTCTTCTATCGCATGAATGTTGATCTAGTTCTTCGCTGTCACTTCCGTCCTCCTCAGGACGAACGCCAGCTTTGTACACTCTGAGTTCCAAGTATCCATCTGTTTCTTTCTCCACAATCATGCACTTGCGATCGATGGACAGTGTCACCTCGCCAACGCCACCGTGAATTAAGATACTTCTACGTAAATCTTTGACGCTGTATGAAATTAATGTCCCGTAACCACCGTCTTCGTCGTCTGAAGAGTAGTCTGTACCGACGCCTCCCGGAGCGCCGCGGCTCGGTGGGTACTCGACAACCATGAACCGACCATCTTCGAGACCGCATAGGCATCCATAGCGAGATATTGGCATCGGTAACGCAACGACGCGCTCAGTAAGACCGTCGATGTCGATTTTTATCGGCGGCGGAGCTTCGCCCGAGTAAGATTCGTCGTCATCGTCGTCGTCATCAGTCGAGGCGTCTTCGTCGTTTTCTCCGTCGTCAGCATCTTCATCAACAGTGGACCAATCGCTGTCATCATCTGGTTTATTTTTCTTTGATGAGCTTGTCTTCTTGCTATCTGCCTTAGCGTTATTGTATCGAGGATCGCTGTCAGAGTCATAATCTGATCCAGATCCAGATTCGGAATCGTACGGCGGCTTCAATTCCTTGAGCATCGGGTTGCGCACATCCTTTTGTAAAATAATCAAATGTGGGCGCTCGACATGAGGGAAGGCTAAGCCAAACTTCGCAGCATCATACACTGGTTCGAGTTCTCTCGAACCCAAAAAATACAAGTACTTTCCATCGGCATCCCAAGCTGGAGAGTGATCGCCGAGCACAGGTTTGGTTGCGTCAAACACGGTTCCCTTGCGAACATCCAACACGCGAATGCACGACTTTTCGTAATTCATAAAGTACGTATACGCGAGAAAGTTCCCACATGGACTCCAAGTCAAGTCTGTAATTCCTTCACTCGAAGTGTCCGCCGTACGCATGTCTCCATTGTCTATATTCACTATAAGCAGGGCGTTTCTGTGATTCACGATGGCGACGAGCGGCGCCTCTGGACTCGGTAGCAATTCCTCAACGCGGCCTAGCACACCGTGGTGCAATCCTAATCGCTTCGACGTCCGACCAGCCTCCTCGTAATGCACTTCAATGTCTTCTTCCCCACTTGCGTCAGTGACGAATACTAAGCGTTCGCCGTCGTACAAATAAGCGCCAAGCCGAGTGCGAGGCTGCGCTTTGCTCAAGACGCTCGCGAGCGGCGCCGCGACTTGACCTTTCGGCGTCTTTAGTTCTTTTGCCGGGGGATAACTTAAAACCGGTCCATCCCATATACCCATGGTAAACGCTTGACCGCGAACGAGGAGCATAATAGTCACTCCTTCGGGATGAAGATCCCAATTCTCAATCCAGTCGTCCGCATGCACAAAGCGCTTGGAGAGTTGCACGCGAGGTCCTCGCCAGGTAATATCCAACGCTTCGCCGTTTGTGTTCTCAGCCGCGTCGCAAAGGTGATAAATTTTACCACCTTTCATGTATGTCACGCCTAACGCAGAGCCTGAGGACGAGCGATCGACGGAAACATGGCGCACTGGGAAACCTCCTCCAGAGGTGTGCCGACGCACATCCCCTCCGTCGATGTCGCACGAGAACGCATCAATCGACCCGTCTCGCTCCATGGTGAACAGCACGCGATCGTTCATCCACTGTACGTTACCAAAGTTCCCCTCGAGCGCATCGAGGGCGTCGATACGCTTCAAGTCGTCTAAATGTCCGACCCAAATTTCCCCGCACGCTCCGCCTTTGTACCCACGCCAGTGCCCCACGGCGGGATCCTCAGTGTTTCTCCCAATGACGAACATTTCTCGCCCATCGACGACTCGCACATCTAAATCATGCACGGGTCCAATTCCTAAGCGCACAGGCGCGCCGACATCGACGTCAACGACCCAAATTTCATCCCCAGTTGGTTCGCTCGCCGCCGCGCTCGACGAAAAGTACACGCGCGTGCCATCTGGAGAGAAACAGCACGCGCGCGCGTACGACGCCCCCATGTGGGTCAACTGTTTCATTGGTCCTCCGTTCGCATCGACGACGTAGAGCTCGACGTAGCCATCTTCGATGCATGTAAAGGCTACTTTGTCTCCAGCCGCCGACACCACGGGACGCTCGCACGCGCCATGCGCCTGTGTCAAACGCCGAGGCGCACCGTTCACCGACGTGCTCACCGCGTAAATGTCGTCTTCACATACGAAGAACACATCTGTACCGCGCACGACGGGCCAGCGGTAGTATCCGCGATCGTGCGCGGTGTTGGCGTCAACTGTAGGGTAATGCACCGCCCTCGCCCTGAACGACGGCTTTGACGACGCACGAGACGTCCGAGACGTAAGCGCGCGGCGCATTGTGTGTTGTTTCCCGTGAACGTTTGCACAGGGTCGTGCCGAGGATGTTGACATGTACACGACAGACTATGGCGACGTGATGATTTGATGTGCACTTTTCACACGGTGACAAAAGCTATCATAACTAACATCGCGCGCGAATGACGTCGACGAGACGACGAATGCCCGTCGTGAGCGTCTCTCGCGGCACGGATGCAAAGCAAATTCTATACCAACCCACGATGTTCATTTCACAATCACGCCCGGGCGTGAGCACGAGTTTGGCCTCGTCATAAACATCGTTCCAAAACGAAGTTTCGCTCGCGGGGCCATCGGCGGCCGCGCCTTGCACAAATGGCGACAAATCTATAAAGACAAACATCCCTGACGCCGGAGTCACCATGCGCCTATCCAAATCAAAATCATCGTTCAATTCGTTGAGTGCTTTGAGTTCTTCAACGAGGCAATCGTACTGGGATTTCAATCGACGAGCGTTCTCTTTGACAAACCAGTCCATCCAGTCGTCGTCCTCCATGACGTCACATAACGCGCACTGCATTGGTCCAGGAACGGCGCAAAAGTATGAAATGTTATCCATCGATCGGTGAACTTCGGCATTTTGCGTCCATAGAGCGCCAATTCGGTACCCACTAGCGCAAAAATCTTTGCTTAAGCTATAAATCACGTGCACGTAATCCTTGTACACGCAGTCATCTCCTCGAGACAGCGCGATGTCAAAGCCACTCAAATGTTCCGTCTTGGATTCATTGAAGCTCGAACATGCGTAGACTTCATCTATAATGACATGGATGCGATTGTTCACCGCCCATTCGACGACGTTTGCGACTTCCTGTCCGCTGTACTTCACACCAGAAGGGTTCTCTGGATTGCAAATAATGATGGCCGCGCACTTTCCCTTGTATTTGCCTCCAACGCTCTTGGTCGCGATCATCTTGCGCATGTCTCGCTCAAAGTCTTCAGGCGTAGGCAGGTGATACAAACTTTCCAAAACAACATTTTGGTCAACCTCGTGAAGCGCAGAATCGAGTTTCTCGTACTCAATGTGCGCAAAAGCTCCTCGTCGAACGGGTGCGCACTCAACGCCCAACCGAGCGCGCAAGTCATTGGGAAATGCCGGGTAGTACGGGGCTGGAATCATCACAAAATCATCTTCATTCGCGACGCAAAATGCTAAATTCTCAATTACCGCACCGGCACCGCTGGAGATGATGATATTCTCCGGAGTGAGCGTCCTGTCCAACGCTTTCGCAACAGACGTCCCGGCGGTTGCCACCCGCTTGCGTAAGTGCGCCGCCATAGCCTTGCGCAACCGCGCGCTACCCTTCATATCATCATACGACGCACTAGAGTCTGGAATTGTGTCTTCTTTCGTCAATGCCTCGCGTAGTCGCTGCTGAATCGCGTCGACAGTGAGCTGGTTTTGAGCCACAGCGAGGTTGATGAAACCACGCGGATTGGTTTCGGCGTCGTACGGATCACTGAACGTTCGAACGAATGCATCGAAATAGGTAAACGGTCGTTGTTTCGCTCGATTCCCTCGTGCACTGAGCGTCGTTGTCGGCACGCCACCAGACATGGCGCGCACTGAGGAGAAAGAAAGGTAGTTAGTTCGTTGAGGCTAGTTTTACAAGAACAACACGTCGAAAGCACTACAAGTACAACGTTCATCGCAAAAATGGCTGCATAATTGCCGAATGATTGAACGTGAAGTTATTCAACGCTGAAAATGGCTCGTAAGCTATGGCGGCATCGTTCTCGTCGTCGCTGACATCGTCTAAAGAAGCCATGATTTCCTGTTCCAAGTCTTCGAGCGTCATCGTCTTCCCACGCCCGGCGGCTGGGGACTGTGCGGCGATCACGTTGTTCATGCGTGGCTTTGGTTGCTTCGACTGCTTTTTCTTCACCCAGGCCGCGATGGCTTTCAACCCAGGAAAACATGACGCGTACTTGCCCCTGTACTTGTGAAGTTCACCGTCCGGTAAGTCAAAAATCCAAATTGGGTTCCACACAATGTCGGAAATTTCCTTACGCGTGTGCGTCAAGAATTTCGTTTCCTCAGAGATCCCTTGAATTATAAATAAAGTGTTTTTTTGCGTCCACTTCCCTTGCGCCGTGTTCATATCCTTGCCAAGTTTACGGTAAAAGTGCACCTTGTCCTCTTCAACGATGAAGTCACGAATGTTGACCCCAATCTCTTCCTCAACCTCGCGTGCCGCGCACTCGGACTCCGTCTCACCTGCATCCATTTTTCCTTTGGGAAATCCCAAACTCTTCGAATTCGAGCCCCACCCACGAACCATCAAACACTTGTCCATGGCCGGGTTCAACAGCACCGCGCCGCACGTCGGAATTGAAAACTTGTACGCCAAAAACTTGTCATAGGTTGTCGAAATATCCTTCGCCATCGCCATCGATTTCAACTGCGGCACAATCTCAAACATATTTGTCACAAACGCTCTCAACTTCAGCACCGGCAATGAGGCATCCTTTTCGCGTATAAAATCTTCGTAATACCAGTGCGCTTGCTCCACGAGAAACAACAGACGATTCCCATCTGCAAGCTCCTCTGGTGGCGCATTCAACACAAACCTCGCCGCGAGCTCCATGTATAGCTCAGACTGCTTACCCGACACATTTTTTATCTGAGCCTCCTTGGCCGCCTTCTTCTGCGCCTTCTTCGACGTGACCGCTACGTCAGCGGCATTCAGCTCAATCGCACCCGTGTCTACGTCGTCACCACCGCCGGTGGCATCGCCCCCATCGACCCCATCCGCGGCGGCTTTCTTCTTTTTCGCCATGCTTCACGCGGGCGCCTATTGCGACTCGCGTCGTGCGCACGCGTGCGTTACAATGGCGATCCGGCGAAAGGAATAAAACCACACTTTGCGCCGCACGCGTTCGGCGCAGCGTTGGGCCTCGCAATCGCAATCGCGCGCGATGGTGGCCCCAGCGCACGCATTCACGGTGACGTACGACATCGATGCGCCGTCGAAGAAAGATGCGCAGATGATCGTCGATGCGATATGCCTCGAACAAACCGTGGAGCTGCCTGAATCTTTGGTGCCACCTGGGACGTGGATTAACGAGCACGTCGTGGGAAAGTGCGTGGAGTGCGTGGAAGTGAATGATGGGCATCATCGAGGGGTGATGTATCGCGCGAAAGTGCGATATAGCGATGATACGAGCGGGTTTGAGCTTCCACAGTTGATAAACGTGATTTTTGGCAACTCGAGCTTGAAGGAACGAGCGCGCGTGTCAGACGTGGAGTTTAGCGCGGAGATGCTCGCCAGGTTTCATGGTCCGCGGTTTGGCGTCAAAGGGTTGAGGAAACTGCTTGGCGTCGAGCGAGGGCCGTTGGTGATGACGGCGTTGAAGCCTATGGGGACGCCGAGCGAAAAGTTGGCGGAGATGTGCTACGCGTTTGCCAAGGGTGGCATAGACGTCATTAAAGATGATCATGGACTGGCAAACCAAAGATATGCGCCATATGAAGAACGTGTTCGAGCGTGTTGTGCCGCAGTGCGAAGGGCAAACGAAGAAACGGGACGGAAGTGTATATATGCGCCATGTATTAACGCGCCGGCGCACTTGGTGGTGTCGCGAGCGAAATTTGCCAAAGCCGCCGGAGCCGGAGCGGTGTTGATGATCCCTGGACTCACTGGCTTGGATAGCATGCGCATGTTGGCAGAAGACCCAGAATTTGGGTTACCCATCATCGCACATCCGGCGATTTTGGGAGCAATGCTCGGTGGTGGTCCGCGAGACGAGGTTCGAGGCTTCACGCATGGCGTCTTACTTGGATTGTTACCGCGGTTGGCAGGTGCAGACGCGACGATTTTTCCGAGCTTTGGTGGTCGGTTTGGTTTCAGCGTAGAAGAGTGCAAGGCCATCGCACACGGTTCTCGACGTCCGCTCGGGCACTACCCGGCAATTTTACCTTCTCCTGGCGGCGGCATGACGCTCGACAAAGTCAAAACCATGATAAATACTTACAGCCAAGACGTGCTGCTGCTCGTTGGTGGCTCGCTGTACAGTCACAGTTCGGACTTGACCGCAAATGCGCGACACATTCTCGCCATGGCTGGACGCACGGATATTTATGGTCCGAAAGAGTTGCCGCACGGCGCCACGCCGACGTCTCTGTACAACACCCCTGGCTCATCAAGCGGTGCGACGTTTACGCCGGGTAGTGGTATGCGACCAAAGCTCAAGCTTGCATCGGGTACTCCGGGTCCATATCCGACCACACCGACATCATATCCTGTTACTCCGCAAAGCACATATCCTGCAGCGCCGCCGTCAACACCGTTGAGCATGGATCCCGAAGCGGTGAAAGTCATGAGTGCGCTCAAAGATAAAAACGCCGCGCTCGAGTCTAAGATTGACGAGCTCACGGTGCTGGTAAAGCATTTGATGGCGGAACAGGCCAAGGGTAATGCCACAAAGCATGCCAGCACTGGACCTCTTGAAGGCAACCATAGCAAGGTGCTTAATAGAAAACAAGGCGAGTTCCAATGGGAACGAGTGCCGCAGGAAATGTATAAGATGGATGGTGCAAGTTTTAAGAATTGCTCACGCATCGAGCTCATTGGTAAACGTGGAGAGAGCCCGTGCTTTCACGTGCGCTACTTTGAGGTTGCCCCCGGTGGATGGACGACTCTGGAGCATCACCAACACGAGCATGTCGTCATCGCGCTCAGAGGCGAGGGTGAGGTACAACTCGGACTTGAAGCGTACCCACTCGCATTAGGCGATGTGGCATATACAGCTCCGGGAGACGTACATCAGCTTCGGTGTAAACCAGATGCTAAAGACGCATTTGGTTTCATCTGCGTCGTCGCATCTGATCGGGATCGACCAGTAGAGGATGAGCCATACGAGTTGCTCAAATCGTGCAAGCTTGCGCATATGTTGGACGAAGACGTTCGCATCGCGCTCGAAGCACAGATTAAGCACCGGGCCGAACACAAAGCTGCCCATGGTGCCGTCGCTGAAGGGTCTGCGTGCGAATGGAAGCCTGGTATGAAGAAGAAACAAGCGACGGCTGTTGCCGAAGGCTCTGCGTGTGAGTTCACACCAAAATCCAAGGCAAAGTCTGCGACTCCTAGAAGATACTTTCCTTGATCATAGAAAAACTATTCTTTTATTGTTGTTAATAAAATACAGCTACGTGCTAGTCGTTGACTTACAAGCCTTCCGCCATCATTATTTCATCAAGCTTTGGGTCGCGTGCCAAGTCTTCGAGGCTCTGGCGAAAGCCTTTGACGAGTCGTTCAACATCTGATTGCGTGATTTGATGGTGGAAAACCACGCGAATCATGGCAGGTCTAGCGCTCCATGGCAGTACTAAAACGCCATGGCTCTCTTCAAGTTCACGCACGACCGCGTCGGCGGTTATGCCGGGCACAGTAACTGTCACTAGCACCATGTTTGAGTCTGGAGCAAGACACTCGATACCAGGCGCGCCGGCAAGACTTTTCGCAAATGACTGTGCCAGTATATGGTCCGAGCGCAACTTTGGGAATACTTCATCAATAGCCACGAGTGCTGGAGCGGCAAGCACGCCGACTTGACGCATAGACCCGCCTAAAGCTTTCCTGAAGCGTTTGGCTCGCTGAATAAACTCCACAGGCCCACACAGCACAGACCCCACCGGTGCGCCGATAGCCTTGCTTAAGCAAACGCTCACTGAATCGCACCCAACGACGAGTTCCCCTGGACTCTTCCCGAGTGCTACAGCAGCATTCCAAATTCTTGCGCCATCCATGTGCACCTTGACGCCAAATTGAGCGCACAACGCCGCCACGCTTCGCACGTACTCGCAGCTCAACACCTTGCCCCCAGTCTTGTTATGGGTATTCTCCAGACACACTGCCTTAGTCACTGGAAAGTGATCGTCTCGTACCTGACGTATCGCGTCTTCAATATCTTCGAGCGCCATGGTGCCATCGCTCGCGTTCGGTACCGCTCTCGGGTGCGCGCCTCCAATCGTTGCGATTCCGCCTTGCTCGTACAAGTGCACGTGCGACTTCGAGCCAACGATAACTTCCGACCCGCGCTCGTCACACCACGTGCTAATGGCAAGCAGGTTGGCCATCGTGCCGCTCGGCACGAACACCGCCGCGGGGTAGCCGAAGATTGCGCTCACTTTCGCTTCTAACTGCTTCACCGTTAGGTCGTCACCGAGCACGTCGTCACCGACGATGGCGTCGCGCATCGCGTCGCGCATCGCGGGCGTGGGTTTCGTCACCGTGTCCGAGCGCGCGTCGACGACGCCCGGCGAGAGACACATCTTTGCGCGCATGATGAGCGCGAGCGAGGTGAGAAGTGTCGTCACTTGCACGCGCATGGGCCGCACCCTCATCGTCGACGGTGCGACGATACGAGATGTGACATCGTTGAGGACATTGGCATCGTCGTCCTCCTCCTCCTCCTCGAGGACGATGTCGACGAGTGAGACGACGCAGGTGTTGCGAGAGCTCACGTTGCTGAGTGCTGGTGGTTGGTACACTTTAACAAAAGACGCATCTGAGACCGTTCTCACGACGATTGAGGGCGCTATGCGCGATGTGAGCGAATGTGATGATAACGGTGGTGGTACATTGATGTACATGCGCGCGCTAGAGCGGTGCGTGCAGGCGTCAGGGGCGGTGCTGGGCCAGAAGAAGTGGTTACGACTGAAGCGCGCGTTGAAAGAGTTTGCCGTGGCGCGCGCGAGATTGGTCGTAAAGCGAACGCGTTTCGATAACGGGTGCGCGATGGATGCTTTGAGCATGGATGTTTTGATTGAAATCTTGTCGAGGTGCGACGTCGAAACGTTGAAAGCTTCAGCGTGTGTGTCGAAGGATTTTCGAGAGGCTGCTGCCATCGTCGCCGCGACGGCGACTACGCACGCTAACGCTGATGATTTCCCTCGAGTGAGATGTTTGAAGTGTAAAAAGTACATGTGGCGGAGTCAAATGGATGAATTATCGTGCCTGAGCTCGAAGCATAGACATACGTTAGGTGAGACGCTTAGAGGCGGACTTTGGAAGTATGCGTTTCGCCGCGAATTGCGTCGTCGTCGATGTCGCTACATAGATGAAGACTCTGATGATTCTAGCAATGATAACGCATCGAGTAGCGAGGAAGATGACAACGACCAATCAGAGTCCACTTTCAAAGAGAGAAAGTTCTGGACTATCGGTAGATCTTAGTACACTTATTACAGATTTTAGTAACCTGCGGACATTTTAGCATTCAGCGAATCGAGCAAGTCCACTGCGGGGGCAACCTTTTGTTCCACCGAACGTCTATCGTACGTCGATTTTTGCATCTGCAAGGAGTGTCCCATATAAATCGCCAGCGCCTCAAGTTGACGCTCGGATGCATCAGTGCCGCGCAAGTGTGTGACAACCATGTCGCGAATCAAGTGCGGATTTGTACGCTTTCCGGTGAGCCGCATCGCAGTCGTCGTGAACAGACGGTATATCCCTTGCCCATCAAACTGTTCTCCGTTTTTACGAGTGAATAAAAAATCGTGCTTGGGTTTCAGCGCCGCGCGATGTTTGGCGATGAACTCTTCTAATGTTGGGTACAAGTGTTCCGAGAGCACCAGTGGGGGTCGTACTCCGTAATCCTTTCCAGTCTTATAATCCCCAGGCCCGTGACGAATCACCCACTTATCGCCTTCTTTGAACAACGTTTTGCCAATTTTCAACTCACGAATAGTGCGTTGACGATCTGGCACGCACGACAAAATGCCAAAGATTAAATATCTCTGCACACTCCACGCCACAGCAGATTCTGAGCGGAGTTGCCCAACGTAATTTCGCGGCAAACATTCCGACTTGAGATTTTGCACCAAAGTCAAGTACTCGTCCCACTCCAGCCACTTCATGCGCTCGTCGCTAACTTGAGGCGCGCGCTGCGCTCTCATTTTCGCATCCTTGGCCATACGTCGCAACTCCTTCATGATGGGCAAGTCGTGATAAGGCTTTGCCTCGCCCTCACCAGGCTGTGCCCTGCTCTCATGCCCGTGCAAAAACTTGACAGCCGCAATGCACGAACGCGTTACTAATAATTCATAATTTGCCGACGTCTGACGTTGATCGTTGAGCCAAGTGACATACTCAAACGCCGCATCCGCGCTCGCCGCGTCTTTCGACGGAAGCAAGTCTGTGAGCGTAACCTTAGACTTGTCCAATCCCCGCTCGGCGCACATCCACCCTAACGCCCCACGTAAGATGTCTTCGTATTTATTCGCAGTGACGCTCGCGATTGGGGTCTCTTGCGGGCCTAATCTACGAACGGTGAGGAATTTCTTTAGCGCCTTGAACTGCTTCTTCAGCTCGCTCCCGCACTCGTCGAGCGGAAGTCGATAATTTGGCAACCCCATCGGTCGGCGTGTCACCCGCATATTCTCGGTACTTATTCCCGTACGCATGCGTGTTCGTAATCGCGTGTTAGGCATCGCCAAGGATGCATCCATCGCCGGCGCGGTCGGCGTCTTTGGCGACGCCTCCTCCTCCTCCTCCATGAGCGCCGCCGACGCCGCAAATCCCCTCGGCGCGATAACACCCCCATTCAACATCAACGCTCTTTTAAACTCATCCACCAGTTTCACCGGCACACGCATCGCACTCGCCTCATCAATCGACAGCTTGGCCAAATCGCTCGGCGTCGTAAACCAATTCGCCTCGAGCGTCTTCGCGATGGCTTCCCCTTGCCCATCGTCCCGTCCAAGCGCCACCGCACACCGCGTCACAAACGACGTCAAACTCATATCTCTCATCACTCCCGTCGTCGGTTTCGTCATCACGTGCATCGCACGCGACGTCGCCTTGGACACTTTCCCCATCCGCGTCGAAACGTCGATTGACGTTCCCCCGAACGCGCGCCCCCGCGTCACACATGTGACGCCACCAATGTATTAGGGTTTACATGTCCAAAAGTCAACGACGCCCATCCATCCATCCGTGCGATCGGCGCGCCGTCACGCCGTCACTCGTCGACGACGACGCGAACGCACCACCGCGCCCGCGCATACCACCGACATCATGTCCATGCTCGGTCAGAACGTCAATTCGAGCGTGCTGAGCGCGGGCGCGAGCGAGGAAAAGGGCGATCACGCGCGCTTGGCATCGTTCGTCGGCGCGATGGCGATCGGGGACTTGGTGAAGTCAACGCTCGGGCCGAAAGGGATGGATAAGATTTTACAGAACGTTGGACGGTCGAAGAGCGTGAGCGTGACGAATGATGGGGCGACGATATTGAAGTCGATTTATGTGGATAATCCAGCAGCCAAGGTGCTGGTGAATATTAGCAAGGCGCAGGATGATGAAGTCGGGGATGGGACGACGAGCGTGGTGGTGTTTGCGAGCGAGTTGTTGAGACAAGCGGAGCAACTCGTGGCGCAACACGTACACCCGATGACGATTATTCAGGGATTTAGAGAGGCGTGTGAGGCGGCGAAGAAGGCGTTGGAGGATTCGGCAGCGGATAACGCGAGCGACGCGGAGAAGTTTCAAGAAGATTTGATGAACATTGCGAAGACGACGTTGAGTTCAAAAATCTTGACGCACGATAAAGAGCACTTTGCAAAGTTAGCCGTAAAAGCGGTGATGCGATTGAAAGGGTCCGGGAATTTAGAGATGATTCAAATCATTCAAAAGCCAGGCGGGAGCTTGAAGGACTCATTTTTGGACGAAGGCTTTATTTTGGACAAGCGTTTCGGCGTCGGTCAGCCGAAGAGAATCGAAAACGCAAAGATTTTAGTCGCGAACACGCCCATGGATACCGACAAAATTAAGATTTACGGCGCACGTGTGCGCGTAGACTCCATGACCAAGGTTGCAGAAATTGAGCAAGCCGAGCGCGAAAAGATGAAGCGCAAGTGCGAAAAGATCTTGAGCTACGGCATCAACTGTTTCATCAACCGTCAGTTGATTTACAACTACCCCGAACAAATATTCACTGATGCCGGTGTCGCCGCAATTGAGCACGCCGACTTCGAGGGCATCGAACGCTTGGCGTTGGTCACAGGTGGTGACATTTGCTCGACGTTTGACAACCCAGGCGACGTGCAGCTCGGGTCTTGCGACTTGATTGAAGAGATCATGATTGGTGAAGATCGATTAATTCGATTCAGTGGTGTGGCTAAGGGTGAAGCGTGTACGATTGTCCTTCGTGGCGCATCCAAGCACATTTTGGGTGAGGCGGAACGCTCCTTGCACGATGCGCTCTGCGTGTTGACGTCAACGGTGAAGGACAGCAGAGTCATCTACGGTGGCGGATGTTCGGAGATGATCATGTCCAAGGCGGTCGAGGAGCTCGCGGCAAAGACGCCAGGTAAAAGGTCGCTCGCAATGGAATGCTTCGCGAAGGCGTTACGCGCGATTCCTAGCATCATCTGCGACAATGGCGGCTTGGACAGCTCTGAATTGGTGTCGCAAATGCGCGCGTGCCATGCCAAGGGTGACTCTAAGACGGGAATCAACATCTTGACGGGCGAAGTTGGTGACATGCAAAAGTGTGGTGTTGTCGAATGCTTTCGTGTGAAGCAACAAGTGCTCCTTTCGGCGACTGAAGCTGCCGAAATGATTATCCGCGTCGACGACATCATCAAATGCACCCCTCGTCAACGAGAGTAAAAACAATCTACCTACTAGCCACGAATAAGCGCACTAGGTTGACGTTAGACAGATGAATATAAGAAATTAGAGCAATGCGCTGCTTTCAATAAACAATAGAGTTCAAAGTTTCCTATTTCCTACTTCTACGCGTGAGTGCTAAACTAATCGAGTGACTTGCGTCGGATACCCAGCGGCCACTTTGTTTCGCTCGATAAGAGCGAGCAGTGTGTCGCAGTACTTGGCGTGCAGTGCTTTAACTTCTTCTCGCGTTGGGTTCTCATTCTTTTGCACCTTAATCGGCGCACCAATCACCGTCGTGAGTTTTCCACGTGGGAAGCATAATCCCCAGCGGTGAATCAAATCCAAAGAGCGAAACGGAAAGTCAAATTTATATGTCAATTTCTTTCTCAACTCGCGAAATGGGACGTAATCTGGTCCCGTTGCGAGCGATTCTCCGAATGTGTACACTGGAACGAGCGAAGCGCCGGACTGCATCGCGACTTTCACGAATCCATAGGCGTTGCGCAAATACAACTCTTCGACGTCGATGTTGCCCGTGAGAACAACCTCTTTTACCCCACCAACGACTATGCACCCGCTTTCACCTTTACTGAGGTAGTGCTTCATGTTTTTAGCCGTGCACGCCACGAACCCAAGGCTCGAAAGCGCGTCTTTAATCAACGGAAACACTGTGATTAAAAACTCGTTGATGAAAAATCGCACCAGCGGCGCGCGAACCTTTGCCAACGCCGACTTACTCAAAATCAAGTTGTTCACCACCCCGGCCGAGAACAACCCATGTGGGTGCGACGCAAACAGGTATGTGTTTTTCTCGCAGTCCAATTCGCACTCGTGCCCTTTGCCTTCGCCATTATCAAACACCAGCGCCCAACCATTCATTTCGCCCGCGGATAACCAGCAAAAGTATCGGTGCAACGCATTCACTGGCATGCGAATCTTCAACACCGCCGACGCAAAGAGATAAGCGAAGACGTACACGCGACATTTGGGCACGAAAATCACCGCCAATGCGGTGAGAATCGGCGACAGCACCCAAGATGTGTAAATCACGTGCACTGCCAACGCGCTCTGCAAGCGTTTACTCGAGCTCCAAGGCACGTCGGGAATGCCCTTGGCGCGCATGTCAGCCACCATGGCGTCGTGCGTAGCCATGTGTTCGCGCCAAAGCGCACCTTTGGCGACTGATGAGGACGTCATCGATGCTACGCGCGCCGCGCAGTCGTCGCGCCTGGTTTTGAGGTTGGACTGGTGAATGTCACCACGATCGCCATTGACGCACACGCGGGGGCGACGCGCGATGTCACAAACCCCGCTGGGCGAAGCGTTGGAGAAATCCATATGGGAACTTCATCAACTCGAGAAAATTATCGAGCTGGGCGCGGATGACGATGCGCGAGTGGTGGAGAAGATTGAAGATTTCGTGCGCACGCTGACACCATTACGAGAGGCTGCGGACGCACGCGATGACGAGATCGCGGTGGATCTCGTGCGCGAAGTCGATCAAGGGAAGAAACCCATGGGCTTTATGATTGAGCAAATCTTGGAAGCTGGGCGCATGAACGAGGTATGTTGGAAGAGTGTTTTGACGCGTTGAGCGCAATCTTGCGCGTAGGGCTGAAGCGTCTTGTCCACCGACGTCGTACTAACCCCATGCGATTGTTTGTGTCTGTATTTCTCGTTCACAGCTTGTCAAGGGGAAAACGAATGTGTTTAGAGAGTTCCATGACGCGTTAGAACAGAAAACCAAAGAGTTGAATGCGAGCAAAAAGTAAATAGAAGGAACAATGTTTGTCCTGTATTTGTAAAATGAAATTGATGTACAACAAGAGCTAAATGGCTGCCGTATCTCACGCATTTGCAAACAAGCACACGAAAGAATCATCACGCTATTCGACGATATACACTCAATCATTTAACAGCATTGCGACTTCTTGACCCCACGGCTTTGGCTCGTCAAGATGACTCCCGGCGCGCTCGTCGGCGCCGGGGCGCGCGGCAACTTGACGGCAATCTCGTGAAACAATTCACTCACATTCTCCGCCGTTTTCGCCGACGTCTCCATGAAGAATAACCCGTTTTCTGCCGCGTACGCCTCTGCCTCTTCGCGCTCAACCTCGCGAGATTCCGCCATATCGCACTTGTTTCCCGCCAGCGCCATAATCAACGACGCGTTCCCTTGCCGTTGCAACTCCCGAACCCAACTCTTCGCGCGCGCGAACGAGCTCTGCGACTGAATGTCATACACAATAATCGCCGCGGCCGCACCCCGATAGTACATCGGCGCCAAAGAATGATACCGCTCTTGCCCAGCGGTGTCCCAGATTTCAAACTTGATCGTTCGATCATTCGCGCACACCGTTTGCGTCAAAAACGCCGCCCCAATCGTCGACTCTTGATACTCGTGAAAATCACCCTTGACGAAACGCAACACCAAAGATGATTTCCCCGCACCCATGTCCCCTAACAGCACCTACGCGCGCGCACGAAAACGTCGTCAACGGTCAGTCTCTCTCGAGACGCGCACCTCACGACCAACGACCACGAACGACCACGAACGACGACGACCGACGACCGACGACCGACGACCGACGTCGAAACCACCCCCACCGACGAGCCCACACCACGCGCACCACGCGCACCACCACCCACGGCGGTCACCGTCCACGCACCAACTTCGCTTGCATCGCCGCACTCGACGTCGACGGCGCCCCGCTCATCGCGCCGATGCGCCGCGCAGTGCCGACCCGTGTCACATCGATCGGTGGGTGGACATCATTCGGACATGCGAAACCCATGCGAAACCCATGCGAAACCCACGCACGCACCCACGCGCGCGATCGATCGATCGATCGATCGATCGATCGATATCGATATCGATATCGATATCGATATCGATATCGACCTCGACCTCGAGGTCGCGATCGATGCCGCGGCGCCGACACAGGGCCCCCCCCCTTGTGTGCACGTCCACCATTTTGTGTGTGTGTATGGGTAAACAGTAAGTAGTCATCATCACGTCGTACGCCTCCATGCACAAAAAGCGCGCGAAACCAGACCAGGGGACGCACGCGTACGATAGATAGCACTACTTGTACACTGGACCTTCCTTAATAACCGCGTAAAAAACATACATAAAGCGCCCGCGTTCCGCCGTCCGAGCCGTCACTTTCGCACACACGACCTCGCGAGCCCGCGACCGCGCGAGAGGCGAGCGACGCGCCGACGGACGATGAGCGCGCACGCGGTGTGTTCGACGTGCGTGGAAGCGCCCGCGGTGGTGGTGCGCGTGGATAACGCCACGAGCACGACGTCGTGTGCGTGTCGAGCGTGTGATACGAGGTAAGGGGTTTTGTGTGTGATGCGTTTTGAGTCGTCGAGTGGGCGCGGCGGCGGCGGCGCGCGCGCGCGCGCGAGGGGGTGCGGATCGCGCGCGAGTTCGCGCGGATTACGCGCGGGTCATGTGTGTGCGCGCGGATGTCGAGGGGTGGCGCGCGCGCGTCGCGCGTTGCGAATCGCGTCGATGCGCGGGGGATATGGTTGCGTGTATTTTAATGCATGCGATCGCGTCGACGGCGGCGACGGCGACGACGACGACGACGACGGCGTGACCCGACGGACGGGACGACGCGCGTCACGTGCGGTGCCCAGGCGCGGGCGAGTGGATAGCGACCGTGGAATGTGTGGATATAAAGACTGACATTGATTGGGATATTTTTACCTACACTATGAATATAGGGCGTCCCAAAAGCGTGGACGACAAACGACGTCCCGAGTGGCGCTGCGACCGCCGAGCTCGAGTGCGAACGATCAATTAGCGTGCGATGTGTGCCAAATGAATCCGGCGTATGTGATATGCCACGAAGACCGGGCGTTTTTGTGCCGGGTGTGCGACGTGAGTATTCACGACGCGAATCCGCAGGCGAAGAGCCATCAGCGGTTTTTGTTTGGAAACACGCGCGTTGATCTTGAGGCTATGGGCGCTGGTGAGGAGGTTGGAAGACGTATGAGTCCGAGTGATAGTGCTGCTGAGCACGCGCGAGTGCCGGACTATGAGGAGGAAGAGACGAAGAGACCAACAAAGGTGAGTTTGTACTTTGCGCGACGTCTAGTCGCGTCTATCATTTCGCGCGCTTTATCGACGCGCGCGTCGCGTACTTTATTGGAGGAAGAATTCGAAACTGACGAAAAATTTACTTTATCCGCAAAACAGAGACAGAACAACAGAAAACAAAAGGCTATCGAAGACGGCGCCGTGCCTTCGATGAATGAAGTCGCGCCTGGTGTTTTCGAAAATTTCATGACGGGCTTGCTCGGCGAAGAGGAGGGGAAGAAGGTTTTGTCGAAATCCTCCGCGGATGAGAGCGATTTTTGGGGAGATATTTTCTCCGAAAATTGGGCCGCCATGGAATCTGGGATGCTAAGTGATGACTACACCGTCCCGGATTTCGACCAGCAAGTTCCCAACGCCATGTTCTGATCACGTGGCTGTTTCCCTTTGAAAGCGTATTCACACCTTTCACTCCTGTACAATTCTCAAAGTTGACAAGATTCGTTCGACGCCAAGTAACATACATGCATTCGTCTCGCTACGCGTAATGTGAGGCAACATTTGCCACGCAATTGCACCCAATAAGTTGAAACACTAACAAACAATTTTCCCTAAAACTACAAATGCTACTCTACTTTTGCACGCATCCTCATCGACGACGGGACGACGGTTCACCATACGCCGATGAACGGGCTTCCGCAATGAACGAAGGGGCGTCACTATGGTGGCGGCTAGGTCCTCTTGCAGCTTCTTCGACGAAGGACATCTCTCCGCCCAATTCGCCAACATTCTTGCGAAGCTTCTCGATGCGCGCTTCATCGTGCGCGCTCGCATCGTTCATCATTGACGCGAGACGAGCAGCTTTTTCTTCCGCCGATATCTTCCCCGTACGGTGACCAACATTATTTCCACCACGCCATTCGGGCTCTGGTTCGCGTTCGGATTCACGTTTGGCCTCCTCTTCGCGCCAACGCGATCGCTTGTCCCTACGAATAGCAGCGGCATCCTCCGCGCGACCATGCGCATACGTCAAGCCGTACCCCTTGGACGCATCCTGTGCGTGTGCGTCGTCGCGTTTGATCTCATCATGGCGACGCTTGCGATCGCCATCATGGCGGTCTTCGCGTCTTGGTTCGCGCGAATCACGGCGCGAGCGACGAGCACGATCATCATCTCCTCGGCGACGGTCACGTCTTGGGCTCAAGCTACGACTGCGGCGACGGGGAGAACGCGATCGGCGTCGACGACGAGGGCTTCGACTCCTCGATCGTGACTCCGAGCTAGAATCATACTTACGACCATACTTTTCTCTCACTTCACGCTTGATCGCCCGCTTCTTCTCGCGTCTCTCTTCTCGCTTGGCATCCTTCTTGGCGCGTTTGCGTTCTCTGTCTCGGCGGCTCTCCTCCTTCAACTGTGCCATTCTCACCGGGTTATTCGTCACATACTGCTTCGCGCTCAACTCTCGCTGCTTCATGACTAACAGCGGATCGGCATTCAGCTTGTTCCATGCTTCGTTCTTCGCCTGAGCTTCGTCCTGTCGCTCCTCCGCTTGCTGCTGCAAGTTGTGCCCCTCCTCCACGGGCAAGTCAAAACGCTTCTTTCCAATCAACTTTTCATCCATCGCCGCCGGTGCGGCTTCACCAACTCGACCTTTGTACATGAATTCTAATCTTTCAACCTTCTCGACGACGTGACCAGCCGCGATGGCTTCTTGTTTCAATTCGTTCTGCTTGCGTTCATCTTCAATCTCTCTCTTCATCTCCTCCAAACGTCGCTTCTCGTGCTCAGCCTGCTGCTCACGTTTCCATACATCTTCCACCACAGCCATACCCGCGGTGTGCCATGACTTTTTGTGCAAAAATGCTGTGTGTTTCGCAAACGTACGCGATGTTTGGTCAGTCAACGTGTTCGCGAGAACGCTGCGCAAAAGCGGCGGGACGATTACGAGAACAACGCGCACGTGCGCGAGAACGAGGCATAAAAACCGCACCTAAACCACCACCCATGATTGCTTGTTTGACTCTATTAGGCGCTGAGCCTCAACGGTCGACGCCAAAAGGAGTATGCGTGGCGATAAGTGAGGCGTAGCGTCTTCGAGGGTGCCAACGTCGCACGCGTGCATCGATGTACAGATTAGCGCTATGTATTTACATCCTAATGATCGCCATAACAGGCAGCTAGTCACCTCTGTTTTGATTTTCCGCGACATCGCTCTCGGGCGTCCAAATCTCTCCCTTACTCTTGACAAACTTTGGTAAGTCGTCGTTGACGTCAAAAATGCGCTGCGGGTAATACATATGGTGCGTTGGTTTGAGATTCGTCGCACTCGCGCCCGGAGTGTTCAACGACGAATTCAAAACCGTGAGTGGAATAGCTATCATCCTCCCCTTCATGAGAGATGCATAGATCGGACTTCCGCACTTGGCGCATCGACATCGCGACACATTTGCGCTCGACGCCGTTTCGCTCGGCGCTCCTTCGTGCTCAACCACCACTTGCTCCGCCTTGCATAGCGCCTGAATCGTAAACGGTGCTCCACTGAGCTTGCGACAGATTGAGCAGTGGCATATAGACACCGCCACAGGTGTGCCAGTCAATGTCACCGTCGTGTGTTCGCAAAAGCACTTGCCTGAGCGCGAGAGCGAGGCCTCGCCGCCGGCGTCTGTAGCCATGCCTTGTACAACACGCGTGCGTGGGATTCGAGGGGAAAAACTACGCGAAGAACGACACTGAGCTAGCTTTGTGTGAACGTGAACGCGTGGTGGAGTACAAGTCGCCGACAATCGTTGCATGAACACAGCTGACGCGCGCGCGCGCCCGAGAGTGAGGTTGCTTTGTTGCTGCGCTCACGCACGCCAGTCGCGTGGTTTAGTTGAACAAATGCGTGTGAACAAGTACAAAATTTACAGTGTGCTAGGAATCTATAAGAAATTATTTCGCAGCGCGAGCGCGCGGTGGAGCTATGGACGAAAATCGCCTAAAAAATCCTTGGTTTAAGTGAGTACGCGTGTCAACCGTCGAGCCAAGAGCGCGTGTGCACGGATACGCCACCCTCCATCTCTTGCACGCTCGTATTGCTGAGCCGCCCACTTTCTAAGGGATCTTCGTCCATGCTCAACCAAATTCCACATCCTAGCAAGTACACAGTCATGAAGAGCGCAAAATCTCTGGCGAGGATGCGCGCGAGACGCGTACATGCCACCTTGCTTCCGACAGCAAACTCGGCAACTATAGCTGGCAACTTCAGCGATCGCAGCGTCCTACTTTCTTCCACACCCTCGCGTTCGTCAATTTCAGCCTGTGCGTATGTGGCTGGGTACAGTACCACGAACGCTGTCGCTAAAACGTTCGACTCGCACACGGCGAAGACGGCGAGTGGGTTGAGGACGCGCCCGAAAACGCTCGAGACGTCGCCCTCGGATGACTCCAAATACGTCAGAAACATCACAAACGCAACAGCACATATGACTAACGTGTATGCGCGCACGTTCGAGGTTTTATTGATGGCAATCGCTAAACACATAGGCCAACGGGCGGCTTTCTCCGCGGTCAACTCCACCTCTAGAAGTTCCCAGTGGGACGCGGCCCAGCGTCGTCGCGGGCTCGACGGTGAAGACGGCGAACGGGATTTCGGAGACTTGGACATTCTCTGAGATTGTGGTCGATGTTTTCTCTCCCCTGGGTCGCTTAGATCGAGCGCGCGGCGAGTTGACATGGGCGAGCGCGGCGGCAACTGAAGTTATTTTAAAGTGCCCGACGGCAGCGTATGAATATTCTTCGTAGACTACAAGTTAAATGAGACCCCAGTGGCGGCTTCGCACCCCGACCATAGGATGTCACACGCCTGCGGCGTGACTTTTTTATCTTTCGGCACCTTTTTGGGCGCGCCTTTGCATTGAAACATACGACTAGGGCCGAAGAAATCTCCGCCCTCGACGTCGGCGTCAAACGCCGCCACCAACGCGGGCGTCGCGCCGTCGGCTTCGGATTGAAAAATACCACTCTTTCCCAACAATGCGAGCTGAAAGCTCGAAGCGCCGCGGCCTGGATTATTCGCAGTCGTTACCTGGAGATTTGTGGCAGCAATTCCTGGATGCGCCGCGACAGCTCTAACGTTTGTGATCTTGGCGGCGTTCAATCTCGTTTGCAACGCCTCGGTAAAGACCAAATTCGACAGCTTTGTTTGTCCGTAAATGTCCCACGTGCTCTTCGCCCAGCTCGTACACATTGGAACCTTTTCAAAGCACTCCTTCCTCAACGCGCTAGACATTTTCGCCGCCAACGAACTTTGCGAAACCACCCGCGCCGCCGACGACGCGCGCAACGCCGGAAAAAGCTCGCGCGTCAACAACCAATGCGAAATGACATTCGTCTGCATTTGCACATCATACCCATCGCTCGGTGTCGCATCAAATGGTAACGCCATCACACCAGCATTCAAAACCAAAACATCCACAACCCCACCGCTCTGTTTCATCACATTCGCCGCCGCTTCGCGCGTCGACGCGAATGACGTCAAGTCGCATTCCACGCCTCTCGCGCCGTGCCCCACCTCCTCCACCGCCTTCACCGCCCTCACGCTCGGTCGATTCAGCATAAACACCGTCGCCCCACGTTCCGCGCACGTCTTCGCGATGACGAACCCCAACCCAGTCGAGCTCCCCGTCACCACCACCGTCTTCCCCGCCAACGCCCCGCCGTCGTCGTCGCCGAGCACCCTGCGCGCGACATCCTCGTACACGCGCGACCGTGGGTTGGGCTTGGAATACGTCAACCCCATGACGTGGACGACAAAGACGACGATGCGTCAATACTATCCACCTCTCGTCGTCGCGCACACTTTGTCCTCGCACCCACCACTCGCGCGCACTGGCGCACCCAATCCACAATCCATCATCCATCATCCATCCTCCATTCGGCGCGTGCGGTCGGTCGGACACACCTCGGGGCGCCACATGTCCGAACTCAAGGCGCCACATGTCCGAACACACGACGCGGGTCCGTGACCCCCACCCATGTCCACGACGTCGTCATCGATCGACATCGATGTCGTGATCGATATCGATATCGATATCGATATCGATCACACCCGCGATCGATCGACGAACGGACCACGATCGAGGGGAGGGACCCACCACCGATCGGACCACCGACGCGCGCGCCGCCGCCATCGTCCGCACTCGCGCACGCTGGCGATGGCGATGGCGATGGCGACGGCGACTGCGGCGTCCTCGCGCGCGACGACGACGACGACATCGATGCTGTCGTCACGCATGGCGTCGATGACGACAAACGGACAACGGAGGACAACAATGACGTCGTCGTCGATGACGCCGCGCGAGCGCGAGCGACGCGGACGACGCGCACGACGCGCGGTGAAGACGACGATGGCGTCGGGCGAGAGCGAGGTTTTTCGCGCGTGGGATCTCGCGACGAAGAGCCAGAAGCGTACGGATATTAAGAAGATTATGATCCTAGGCGCGGGGCCGATTGTGATTGGACAGGTACGATGATGCGTGTGACGACGACGAGGACGACGCGCGAGAGAGACGCGGGCGTTGGCGAGGGGCGATCGCGTGGTTGGCGATCGAGGGGTTGGTTTTTTATTTGAAAAAGTTTAAACAGTCTGAGGACGGGGGAGGGCGATGATGACGGCGACGACGACGACGACGTGGCGTTGGTGAAGGTTAGATTGATGGGTGTATTGTTTTCTTGACGCGTGTTCGTGCGCGAGTGGTGTTGCGTGGCGACTGACGATGTGTGTTGTGTGATGATTGATTTTTACAGGCGTGCGAGTTTGACTACTCTGGTACGCAGGCGTGCAAGGCGTTGCGCGCGGAAGGGTACGATGTTGTGCTCGTGAACTCTAACCCGGCGACTATTATGACGGATCCGGAAACTGCGAGCCGTACGTATGTGACTCCGATGACTCCGGCGAGCGTTGAGCAAATTATCGCCCGGGAGAAACCCGACGCGTTGTTGCCGACGATGGGTGGCCAGACGGCTTTGAACTTGACCAAGACGCTCGCGGAAACGGGTGTTTTGGAGAAGTATGGCGTTGAGTTGATTGGTGCCAAGCTTGATGCCATCAACAAGGCTGAAGATCGTCAGCTCTTCAAGGACGCCATGACAAAGATTGGCTTGAGCACGCCTACTTCAGACACGTGCAGCACGTGGGAGGAAGCCAAGGCGACGGCGGCGATGATCGGTACGTTTCCGCTCATCATCCGTCCCGCCTTTACCCTCGGTGGTTCTGGTGGTGGTATCGCGTACAACATGGATGAATTCGAAAACATCGTCAAGGGTGGTCTCGATGCGTCCGCGACGAGCCAAGTGTTGGTTGAGCAATCTTTGCTCGGTTGGAAAGAGTATGAGCTCGAAGTCATGCGCGATCTCGCCGACAACGTCGTGATTGTGTGTTCGATTGAAAACTTTGACCCGATGGGTGTGCACACTGGTGATTCCATCACTATTGCTCCGGCGCAAACGCTCACTGATAAAGAATACCAGCGTCTCCGTGATGCTTCGGTTGCCATTATTCGTGAAATCGGCGTCGAGTGCGGTGGCTCCAACGTCCAAATGGCTGTCAACCCGGTTGATGGTCAAGTGATGATTATCGAAATGAATCCGCGTGTGTCTCGTTCCTCCGCGTTGGCGTCCAAGGCGACTGGTTTCCCCATCGCTAAGATGGCTGCCAAGCTTGCTGTTGGTTGCACGCTTGATGGCATTCCGAATGACATCACCCTCAAGACCCCGGCATCGTTTGAACCTTCGATCGACTACGTCGTGACCAAGATTCCTCGATTCGCTTTTGAGAAGTTTCCTGGAGCCAAGCCTGTGTTGACGACGCAAATGAAATCTGTTGGTGAAGCCATGGCTATGGGTCGCACCTGGCAAGAATCTTTCCAAAAGGCGTTCCGTTCTCTTGAAACTGGCTTCGCCGGTTGGGGCTTGCACAAGAAGGATGGCTTCATGAAGGGCGACGTTGCCGCCATTCGTGAAGGTCTTATCATTCCAAGCCCGGAACGCATCGTGACTATTCACGAAGCTTTCCTCGCTGGCTTCACTGAAGAGGAAATCATCAAACTCACGGCTATGGATCCGTGGTTTATTCGCCAACTTGGCGACCTTTTCCAAACCGAATGCTGGTTGAAGGAACTCAAGTCCATCGATGACATTAGCGAGCAAGACTGGTTTGAGATCAAGAAGCGTGGCTACAGCGATAAGCAACTCGGTTTGTGCTTCGGTATGTCTGACATGCAAGTGCGCAAAGTGCGCACCGGGAAGGGTTGCAAGCCGTCGATGAAGCGCGTCGACACGTGCGCCGCTGAATTTGTTGCCGACACCCCGTACATGTACTCCTCGTACGATGGCAACGACGAATCCGAGCCCACCAACGCCCGTAAGATTCTCATCTTGGGTGGTGGCCCGAACCGTATCGGTCAAGGTATCGAGTTTGACTACTGCTGCTGCCACGCGGCCTTTGCCCTCAACGACGCTGGCTACGAGACCATCATGCTCAACTCTAACCCGGAGACTGTGTCTACTGACTACGATACCTCCGATCGTCTCTACTTCGAGCCTTTGACCGTCGAAGATGTGTTGAACGTGTGCGAAACTGAACGTCCTGAAGGCATCATCGTGCAGTTTGGTGGTCAAACGCCGTTGAGTCTCGCCACGGAACTCGAGGCGGCGCTCAATGCCAACCCCATCCCGGCGGCGTCCGGCAACGGGTTCACGAAGATTTTGGGTACTCCTCCGGATTCCATTGACGCTGCGGAAGATCGTGAGCGCTGGATTGAGATTTTGGATGAACTCAACATTCTTCAACCGCCTGGTGGCGTTGCGCGCTCTGAAGCTGAAGCGTTGGTTGTGGCCGAAAGACTCGGCTACCCGGTCATGGTTCGTCCGTCGTACGTCCTCGGTGGTCGTGCTATGGAAATCGTTGGTTCCACCGCTGACTTGAAGAGATACATCAACACCGCGGTCGAAGTTGATCCCGAACGACCCGTTCTTGTTGACAAGTACCTTCAAAACGCCACTGAATTGGACTGCGATGCGATTTGCGACAAGGATGGCAACGTCGTCATTTGCGGCATCATGGAACACATCGAGCAAGCTGGTGTGCACTCTGGTGACTCTGCGTGCTCTTTGCCTACGCAAACGATTCCGGAGTCCGCGCTCGCGACGATTCGTGAGTGGACGCCGAAACTCGCCCGTCGACTTGGAGTTATCGGCCTCATCAACGTTCAATACGCTGTGACGCCAGACGGTGAGCCCTATATTATTGAAGCGAACCCGCGCGCGTCGCGTACGGTGCCGTTCGTCGCCAAGGCTATCGGTCACCCGATTGCCAAGTACGCTTCGTTGGTTATGTCTGGTAAGACGCTCAAGGAAATAAACTTCACGGAAGAAGTCAAGCTCAACCACGTCGCCGTGAAGGAAGCCGTGCTTCCGTTTGACAAGTTCCCAGGTGCTGACACTTTACTCGGCCCAGAAATGCGTAGTACTGGTGAAGTTATGGGCATCGATGCGGATTTCAGCCGCGCGTACTGCAAGGCTCAACTTGCCGCGGGACAGCGTCTCCCGGCTAAGGGTAACGTTTTCATCTCGGTTCGTGATGGCGACAAGGAGGCTGTCTCAGAAATAGCTCGCGACCTCGTCGCGATGAAATACACGGTGTTGTCTACTGGCGGTACGGCAAGCCACTTAGAAAAGGCGGGCGTCCCTGTCACCCGAGTGAAGAAGGTCCACGAGGGCCGCCCTCACATTGGTGACATGCTCCGCAACGGTGAAATTGGTATGATGGTCGTCACGTCCTCTGGCGATGCACAAGATTTGGTTGATGGTCGTGAAATCCGTCGTACGGCGGTTGGTCTCAAAATTCCCATGGTAACCACCATCGCGGGCGCGAAGGCGACTGTTGGTGCTGTTCGCGTGTTGCAGCAAGACGATCTCAAGATGGACGCCTTGCAAGACTTCTTTTAGGAAAGCAACTACTCAAAACTAACATCATTAATACACATCAAAAGTACGTACTAATACAAATATTCTATTGCGGACGTCTATCTCTTCGGAGTTGCGCTGCACTAACTCCCGCAAACAATTTTACTGGATTGTTTGCAAGCTTTTCGTTGCGCCCATTCGTCATTGGTCTTCCTTTCATTTGACGGTAGTCGGATATAACTTGCGCGCGCAATTGTGCTAAATCATGTTGCCGTTTCAGACCGACGTCGCTTGCGAAAGTGCTCTTACTTTTCTTTGACATTTTCCCACCAGTCGAGTCCTTTTGAGCCGCGGACAATAGTTCTTCAAAAATCTTTGTCTGTCTGTTGGATTTTCCCCCTGTATGCATGTCTGCAATTTGTACTATTTTATGACCACTCTGGGCGATTGGAACTTCTTTTTCACCCTTGCCACCGCTCTTGCGCTTCAAAGTAATCGTCGGCGGTGCTTCCACGGTTTCGCCAAATCGAACGCCGCCACCCGTGCCCCGCAAAAATGCCTCTTCTTCTTGCTTTTCCGCCCGCAGCGCAGCTCGATCCCGACGCTTGCGCTCTCGTAATGACATGTGCTTCTTCTTTTTCTTCCCCGCCTTTTCCTTTTCTAATCGTTCACGTTCAGTCTTCTCGTCGAGCGCGCGCAACTCTTCTGTGCCTTGGTCAGGCTTGGCGCGCACCAATGGCTTGATGTCATCATCCTCTTCTGAAGTCGCCGTCGCTTCTATTTTCTGCTTCTTTGTGTCAGCATCGTCGTCGTCGTCAATTTCATTTTCACTCTTGTCCGCATCATCGCCCTCATCATCGTCGTCGTCGTCGCCAGCGGCGCCGCGCGCCGCCGCCAGCTCGTTGTCCGACGGCTGCGCGTCGTCGTCTTCAGCCTCAACCTTTGGCCCTCTACTTCTCTTCTCCCGCACTTCGATCGCACGCTTTGCCGCGAGAAATCTCTTGAACGATTTAGGTGCGCTCAGCATCGCCTCTTGGCTCACCTTGGCGCTCGGCATGACAACTTTCTCGTCATAAAACCGTCCAGAGATGCGGTCAAAAGTCTTCGTGTTCAGCGCCATCTTTGCCCGGCGTTTAGCCGATTTCCCTCGTATGCCACCCATGTTTACGAGACCCGAACGACGACAAGTATGCGATTGTATTCGATGCTCTCGCGAGCGTCCGCGTGGGCGATGTCGTCAGTGAGTGACGGGCGCGTCCCGCGTTCGACGGGCAAGCAGGCTATACCCTAGCAATCGTTCAAAATCCAAAACGCGGTTTTTCTTCACCCCACTTGGCGCCACGACATCGACGCGATCGCGTGGAAACGATCGTCATGGCATCAAATCTACTTGATTTGCCGCCTACGCCTCTCGGGCGAGGTCGCGGCGAGGTTGCCGCGCCTGCATTTGCGCTGCTGTTTAGCGAGATGGTGCAATATCACCAGAGTCGCTCTTTGGACATTAGCGCGCTCGAACGCGCACTCGAAGACGCTGGTGCGGATGTTGGCCGACGAAGCTATGAGAGCACTTCTTATCGCGAGAAGGCGAGCGGATCTAAGCGCGAGCATAGGCTATTGCCGCTGCTACAGTTTATTCAGAGCTCGTGTTGGCGTTCCATGTTTGGACGCGTCGCAGATTCGCTCGAGGTGTATGACGACGACGAATATTTATTGTCGGATAGAGATTGTTTAGTAAATAGATTTATTAGCGTACCGAAAGATTTGGGAGATTTGAATTGCGGAGCATTCACCGCCGGATTCGTGCGAGGAATATTACATGCCGCAGGATTTCCTGCCAAGGTGAGCGCATACTATTCCGAGCCGAACCCAGCTGCTGATATCAACGGAGTCCGGACGACGAATATATTGATGAAGTTCGAGCGTGAGGTTATCGAGCGCGAAGCACGCTTGGGGTAGTTTAGGCGAGCAAGTCATTAGTTTAGACAGACAGCTGTAACAAATATTAGGAAAGCGTTTCCATGCGCCAGTTCAGGTGCGCGCGCAGCTGCATCGCAGCCGGATAGGACATATCTCTTGGCACGCCCACTCTATCTCTAAGGTACGCCAAGCATTTGCGTAACGACTTGACATCGGAAGTGACGCCTGTACTTTGAGTGGTCGGCACAGTGGTGCCATCAATCAACGCTTGCACCACGACGCGTAAAGATTCGTCAACTTTACTCGAATAGTTCATGTTTGGTTGTGCATAAGGATCAGCAAGCGGGGCTTGAAATCGCTTGGCGCCTTCCTCTCCCATCCCTCTACACGCAAATTTAACAATATTTTCTGCATTTTTCGCTATTTTGTATGCAGCTTCGTGACGCGCGTCTTCTTCACCGCGATTCATCGCATCTGGCAATGGCTCCAAACCATCCGCCGATAACTTGACTGGCAATCGCCAGCTCGTTTCACCGCCGATAACGCCCACGGCTTCGTCTACGGTGGCGTTTTTGTCCGGATACCCTGGACCGTATTGCGGTGGAATATCCATGATGTGGGTGTAATAATCTGACTTGGTTGCTTGGTAGGACGGACGAGCTTCAAACGCAAGCAACCATTTTTCAAGGTTTGCCCAACGCGTCGTACCACGCATTTGTAAGCCTTTCCAGTACAGCACGCTCGCATTCATGCGCTCGACGTGCGAGACGTATTGAAAATCTACGATCCCCGGATTCTCACTTCCTAAAAACCAAGGTCCAGGTGTCGCTCCGAGAGCTTTATCGACTTCATCCAAAGTCTTTTCGAACCCTGCCCGTGCACCAAGCGGTCCCGGAAGCGAAGGACGAAAGACCAAACCACACCAATCAGAAAATAATTGTCGTTCAAGCTTCAACAGCTTATTCGCCAAATCAAACTTATCTTCTGGAAGTGTCACTCGCTCCGGGAACTCGCGTTCAAGGATTTGCATAATCACTAATGATTCCGTTATCATTTGTCCATCTATTTCAACGACTGGGAGCAAGCCGCTTGGGATTTTCGCCAGAAACTCTTTCGGCTTGTCTCCGTACGATCGCATATTTATTTTCTCCACTCTATAAGGAATCTGCTTTTCTTCCAACATAATCCAAAGCTTTTGACAGTACGGGCACCAACCGGCGTGATCTCTGTAAAACGTCACGCGCACGTCCTCCTCGCGCGCACCGAACAATCGCAAACGATTATCTTGGTGCGCTGGTCCTCTTCCCGCGGCACGTTCCTCGGCTTCAGCTTTTATGCGTTGCGTCGTCGGCGATTTCTCGAGCGTCGCGCGCAGTTCTTCCCACGTCGGGACGACCGCAGTCGCGCGCACGCTCGTGCGCATCGCTCGAGCGCTCGGAGACGCACGTTGACTGCGCGTGTGCGAGGATGTATTCGTACGTCGTACGGATGCCGCGACGGGCGCGTTGGTGAGCATGAACGACGATGGTGACGCCGATGGGTTTCGTCGTCCACTGACGTCACTTTCACAACCAAGCTCGTAGTGACGCCGCGACGTTGTGGGATGGCGACAGTATTGCGAGTTTGTGACAGTTAAGTACACTGAAGTCTCTAATATTCAATTAATTAACAGGGCATCAAGAAAAAATGACGGCTCCAGTGCTTAGGCGATAAGAGAAGGTTCCATTTCCGCGGGCGCGGCGTATCCCATGAGGTTCATGTACGTCGCGGTGACGTTTGCGAGGCCAGCCTTGGGGAGATCGTCACGGAATTTCACGCCAGCGGGCAACGCGGGCCCACCAATTGCAACTGGTACCGGTGCAAGGGTGTGAGACGTAAGTGGCAAGAACGTACCGTCGTCAGCCTTCAATGGCTCACCCTTTTTGCTACGTTGGACCATGTCGTCGGCGTTACCGTGGTCAGCGGTGACGAGGTACATACCGCCCATTTCTTCAACGAGATCGAGAAGTTCCTTGACGCACGCATCGCACTCTTCGCAAGCCGCAACAGTAGCAGCCATGTTGCCAGTGTGACCCACCATATCAGGGTTGGCATAGTTGACACGAACGACGTCATACTTGCCAGAGAGCAAGGCTTCCTTGCCGGCGGCGGTGATTTCCCGCGCCTTCATCAGCGGTGCTTCGTTGAACGGCACATTGTCGCTCGGGATCTCAACATACGTCTCGAGCTCTTCGTTGAAGTAGCCAGAACGGTTACCGTTCCAGAAGAAAGTCACGTGACCGAACTTTTGAGTCTCAGAGCACGCAAAAGTCTTCAATCCGTTCTTTGCAAGCCACTCCCCGGAAGTGCGTTCAATGAGCGGCGGGGGCACGAGAAAGTTCGACGGAAGCTTCAAGTCACCATCGTACTGCATCAAACCAACAAATTTGGTCTTCGGGAAGCGCACGCGGTCGAAGGCATCGAAACCGGTTTCGTATTCGAACGCCTTGGAAATTTCCACGACGCGGTCGGCGCGAAAGTTGGCGATGACGACGGCGTCGTCATCCTCAATGGTACCGACCGCCTTGCCATCCGCATCGACGATCACGAATGGTGCAATGTATTGATCAGTGATGCCATCCTTTTTAAGCTCAACCAACGCCTCCTTCGGGCACGTAAACTTGTTCGGCGCCTCGCCCAACACGTGCGCCTTCCAACCGCGCTCAACCATGCCCCAGTCGGCTTCGTAGCGGTCCATAGTCACCGCCATGCGTCCACCACCCGAAGCAATCTTTGCGTCACATCCTTGAGCGACATATGAGTCCAGTTCATCCACGAGCTTGGCCATGTACTCGTGGCACGTGCCATCGGCAACGTCACGACCATCCGTCAAGACGTGCAACCGAAGTCGCTTGCACCCATCCTCGAGCGCCCCGCGCATCATGCCAAAGATTTGATCCGTTCTCGAGTGCACACCACCATCAGACAACAATCCAATAATATGCAACGTGTTTGTCTCAAATGCAGGCTTGATGTACGTCCAACCAGGATCAGAGAACATGTTCTTCTCCCTCAACGCAATGTCCACGAGCGCCGCGCCTTGCGCGATGACCTTGCCCGCCCCGAGCGCGTTATGCCCCACCTCGGAGTTCCCCATGTCGTCATCCGTGGGTAAACCCACCGCGGTACCGTGCGCTTGCACAGTTCGGTAGTAATCTTTCCCTTTCGCTTTCAACCCATCCATCGTGGGCGTCTTCGCCACGTGCACGGCGTTGTGTTCATCCTCGATCGGGTTCTCGCCCCAACCGTCCAAGATGCACACCAGCACTGGTTTCTTTTGTGGGATCGTCGCGTGCGGCTTGAGTTCCATCGCGAATGTCCTCGTCGTCGTTTCTCGGTGTTGTCGTCAAGTGCCGTCGTCAAGTGCCGTCGTCGTCGTCGTCGTCGTCGTCGTCGTCGCACGTCCGAGAGAGGCACGCCGCCGGGTTTTTTTTTCCCTTTTCCCTCGAGGCTGATTTCGTTTCGTTTCGGGGCAGGACAGGGGGTGGTTGCCTAGTCATGATTCGCCAAATGGTTTTAGAAAGTAAAACCCGTCATCGTGGTGTGTGTAGCCGTGTCGTGACGGTACGTGGACACCATCGCCAGTGCGAGCCGCGGGGCGTTTCGGTCGTCCCGCATCGCTCGACGACGATGAATGGCGATGACAGTCGCGATGGGTGCGAGGATGATGACGTCGAGTTAAACGCATGGGGGATACCAGTGCTGAAATACACCCCCGATGACGTCGTGAAGCAAAAGTTTCTCGAAACGATTCACGCGATTGAGTATCGCGACCGGTCGAGTTTTGGGTTTCGAAACCCCGATGAAGTGGAGGCGCTGAGACTGAATGACGCCGATGATAACAAGAGTGGAGCGTTGGGGGAGTTTGCAGCCATGGTGCGAGAAATTGAGCACGCGGTGGAGGTTGAGGATGCGGAGAAGGTGGTGAAGCCGCGCGACGAGGACGCATTGGTCGTCGTAGACGTGCACAGAAACGACAAAGGTGACGGCGACAACGACGACGAGGATGACGACGACGATGCGTCGTCGGGTGTTGGAAACTATTTTGATTTGTTATTTGACGGCCGTGTAGTTGGCGCCGAAGCTACGAGTGAGCAGAGAGTGGCGATGTTAGAGACGCGGCTAAAAACCATGAGAGGGGTACCGCCGCACTTGCACGCATTCGTGAAACCGATTGCGTTGGACCTTCCTTTCGGGTCGCGCGTGAAAAAGATTTCAGGTGGGGACGATCATGCGATTATTTTATTAGAGTCTGATCCGGCTAAACTCGAAACTATCGATCCCACGTACGTCGAGCACGAGGGTCGCGTGCTCGTCCTCGGCTCCGACAAGCACGGACAACTCGGATTGAACACGACTGGCTCGCAGAGCATACCAGTAGCGCTTGATTCTATTGGCGACGTCAAAGCCTTGGACGTTGCCGCTGGTGCGCGTCATTCTGTGTTAATCACGGTTGCGAACGAATGCTTGACATGGGGAACGGATTGCGATGGATGTAGCGGACAAGGAGAAAGCGGTGCAAATCGTGTACACGACATGCCGCGTTGGATGTACTGGATAACGAACGCTACGACGAAAGTCATCGCGTGTGCGGCTGGGGATAAACACACAGCGATATTGACGACAACTGCGCAAGTATATACGTTTGGTTCGGGTAAGCTTGGACAACTTGGACACGGGGACGGTACCAACTACGCAAAGCCAAAACTTGTCGAAGCGTTGAGCAAGCTCCACGTCGTGTCCATTGCGTGTGGCAGCAATCACACTCTGGTCGTTACTGATGATGGCTATGGTTATGGTTTTGGGTCCAACAAACATGGACAGCTAGGTAGTTCTGACACGTCAAACGTATTCATTCCACGTCGTTTGTTCCATGACGACCTCATCGGGGGAATTCCCGATAAAATCAACGTTAACATGACTGCATTGGAGACTCTTGAAGCCGAACGAAATCAGCTTGAGTCTGGTATTGTCGTGTCCAACAGAGGTACTGTGGGTGCACTAACGAAGGTTCGACATCGTATTATGCAAATCGCTGCCGGTAAATCTCATACAGTCATACTTTCGGAAGCTGGTCGCGTGTATGTGTGTGGCGCCGGAGCGAGCGGGCAGCTTGGCTTGCAGTCTACTGAAGATTGCCAGTCTGTGACACTACTGGCAACAATGATTGCGGTATGTGTGGTTCAAGTCGCCGCAGGTGACTTGCACACTGTCATGCTTACGACTCTTGGGGATGTGTATGTATGTGGTTCGAACGACTATGGACAACTGGGCAACGGGTCGCTCAAGGCGACGGCGCAACCCAGTGTCATACAGCCAATCATCACTCCGATGGATCGTCTCCAAAAGAAAAAGTCAGAAATAGACGAACTTAAACGCCATCCGATGTTTAAAGTCAAAGGAGAGCAAGTATATGCATCGAAATCTTCAACGTACATAGTCGCGCGTGGCGGCGATCTGTTGTACATTTGCGGCAGCGGAGCGTTCGGGCATCCCATGAATGAGCATCCGACGGATTTATCCAAACTGATGGCGCAGCCCCTTGACAAGCGGCATAGTAATCAATTGCTTGTCATGGCGTCAACGTTTTCAAATCTCAAGCTAGATGAGCACGTGTTTCAAAACCTCGTCAAGCAAATGGTGATGTACGGCGTGTACGCGCAACATGTCCTAGCTCACATTTTCAAATCCGCACTCGAAGAGTTGTTGATGAGGTCTCAGCTATGCAGTGTGTATGTGAACATGATTAAACTCATAGGTGAGTACAGTGCTGGGTGTAGTGCTCTATCATTTCGCCGAGTACTCATGTTTGCTATCGAAGACTTGGGCGTACGACTTCTCGATGCCCGCAATGAGGCACAACGCCGCAGACTTCTCAAGCAGCTTGGACCAGTGACGTTTCAAAAGTTACTGAAAAAAGACGGTGCAATGGACTTGCAAAATAAATTCTCGCGGACAATCATAGATCGAGCTGGTTATGCAGAGTATAATCGATTCAAAGCGGATTGTTTATGCTTGAAGCGGTTCGTCCGCGAGCTTTTCGAGGCGAAAGTGTTGCTGGAGGAAGATATCATAGATATGCGTATCGGTTTTCCTGGCTCATCTCACAGCGTGTCATTGATTAATAGCGTCGATGCGGAACAAAAGCTTGTGCTTTTTGAGGGAATTGCCACTTTGAAACGTCCGATACAAGTCACGAGTTCGGTTTCGAATACCATCAGCCTTGGAGAGACAGAATCAAAAACCAAACTGCCTCCGCTCCTGACGCAAGCGCACGAAGATGCCGCATGGAATGGTGGTTTTGGTGCTCTGAAAGGAAACGAAAACACGTGGAAGAAATACATGGAAAATGTCAAGCGAGAAAAGAATATTCGAAGTGTGACCCATGCAATTCCCACAAACAATAAAAAACCGATTTGCGAGTCGATGCTCGCGCCGAGCACACGAAACGTCTTTAGTCTCGATTGCAAGTCAGGGCGCAAGGCACAGGAGGCCAGGCCAACAACAAAACAGTGAGCATCATTCAACAATTGATTGTATTTATACTAGTCATATAGCAATTCTACTGTAGTGAAATGTATTCTAGTCAAAGTACAAGACCGAGCGCAAGAGCGTACGCTGCTCTAACGCCTGATTTGAATAGCTATGCACCCATGTACAACGTGAGGAGCATGAGTGCACTACCGACGACGATTCCCCGATACATACTATCATTATGACCACACTTTTTAGCCTCTGGCCAAAGTTCTAACGCACAAACAGCGACCATGATTCCACCAGTAGCTGCCAAAAGGTGTTCTAAGCGCTTTGGCGTCAAATACGGTTTCATAAATTTCAATGCAATAAGTGCACCAACGGGTTCAGATAGCCCACTCACCGTGGCCAGCATCACTGCGCGTGTCCTACTTCCTGTGGCAGCATAAACCGGGGCAGCAGTAATGATACCTTCCGGAATGTTGTGCATGCCTATGGCGAAAGCCATCGTCGGACCAACGTCTGTAAACGACGCGCACGCGACAGCGAAACCTTCTGGTAAGTTATGTAACGTCATAGCAATCGACATCAATATCCCAAGCCTTAACAGTCGTGGCTTACTCAATCCTCCAACTAGAGCATCACTTTCTTTATCGCCATTCTTCTTATCTTGCGCGGCGTTGACGTGCGCGTCTGGACTAGGCAAAAACGGCGTCAAGCACGCGTACACCGCACCACCACACGCCGTGGCTATCGTGACGCTCACCACCCCATGTTCAAGGACATTTCGCACGTACAACTCCACGAACGACAGCGTCGTCATCACCCCGATCGCTACTCCGAGTAACAGCGCCAAGCTCCGCGCGTCTGGTTTCTTGCTCACCGCCACGAGCCCGCCCACGGTGGTGGCCAAACCCGCGAGCGTCGACAGCGTCAGCGCCCGTCGCTCGTCGTCGTCAAACATCTCGAGATGCTCGTATTCGTCCTCGCACGTGCGTGCGTCACTCACGAACTCGTTCGCGTCCTCGCGCGACGAGGAGAGGAGCGAATGGCGCCGCGCGCACGAACGAGAATGAGCATGTGTTTGGTTTTTGGACATCATCAACATTGACCAATCGTGACCAGGACGTCGATGGTTGTCCGACCGACCACATCCACCACCGCGGTGCTTCGAGAAGGTTGACGACAAGGTGCGCGCGCGCGACGTGGACGCCACACGAGGGCGCGCCTTGTCGAGCACACACCTCTACACACCTCTACACACCTCTACACACACGAACGAGATTAAGCACCACCAACATGTCTGCGTTTACGATTTCACGCGCGGCGTCGAACGCGGTGGCGACCGTGGGTGGCGCGGCGCGACGACGCTCGAGCGCGGGGACGAGACGCGGGGGGTCGAAAAGCCACGCACGGGTGACGATGACGGTCGCGAGAGCGAGCGAAGAAGAGGTAAGATGATGCGCGCGCGTGGGTTGAGTGCTGTGGATGGGCTTAGGACCGTTCATGTCGCGCACGGCGGTGTGAGTGCGGACGTTTGTCGAACACGATGGCTGAGGGTGTAGGGTAACAAGCGCGTTTTCGCGACGTAAACGACTCGGAAGTGTACGCAAGAGACTGACGAGAGTGCCCATGTGCGCGCGTAAACAATAGGGCGAAACCGCTGAAGAAGCGCCAGAGGTTGAAATCGTCGAGGACGAGGTCGAAGAGGTGGTTGCTGAAGAGGCTGAGGAAGGCGCGTTGGCGGCGCTCTTGAGCGAGCTGGCGTTGGTCATCGGCGACAACGCCGAGGCTGCGGAACTCTTGACTACGCTCAAGACTGAAGTCGGAAACGCGGATGCCAAGGTTGTTGGTATGGAGGATCAAGTTGGCGCGATGAAGGACCAATACTTGCGTCTTAATGCCGATTTCGATAACTTTCGCAAGCGCACGCTCAAAGAAAAGGAGACCCTCGCGAGTTCTGTCAAGGGTAAGTTTGTCGAGTCCATGTTGCCTGTCCTCGATAACTTTGATTTGGCGGAAAAGAACATTAAGGGTGAGACCGATGGCGAGAAAAAGATTTTGACTGGCTACCAAAACATGCACAAGCAGCTTGTTGAAATCCTCTCTTCTCAAGGCCTTGAAGTCGTCGCCGGCGTTGGTTCTCCTTTCGACCCAAATGAACACGAAGCCATCATGCGTGAGGAAGATGATTCGGTGGAAGAGGATACTATCATTGAAGAATTCAGAAAGGGTTACAAAATTGGTGACCAGCTCATTCGAGCCTCCATGGTGAAGGTGGCTGCCAAGCCGTAGGAATCGCGCGCGTGTTGACTCGCAGCAACTTAGTATTTCAATTATAAAGCATTCTTTCAAATCGAAAAGGTACACTATCATGGTTTCGTTCTATTACATCTACTTATTGTTTTTACCTAAAACCGACTCCGCGGCACTGACACCCGCCAATCGCCCGCTCGTCCACGCCCACAAAAAGTTGAAACCTCCTATGCGCCCAAAGACATCGCAGACCTCGCCACACATGAAAATGCCAGGCGCCTTGAGAGATTCCATCTTTGCCGTGTCCAACTCATCTAAACTCACACCACCGCCAGTGACTTCCGCCTTGCGGTAGCCTTGATGTCCTTTCACCGGAATTTGATACTCGGTCAGAATGACCAACAGCCTCTGGCGTTCATCCTTTTTGAGTTCGGCAATTTTGCATCTTGAGTCAACGCCAGCCTCAGCTACCAAAGCATCAGCAAGTCGCGTAGGTAGCGCTTCACGTAATCTACTAACAACTAATGCTTTGCCAGGAGGTGCCGTTAGGCGTTCTTGCCACTCTTCTCGCTTTATTCCGCTCCAATTGATTACCATTGTCGGCGAATCCGCCGTCGTCGTTTCAAAGTCTTGATCCGCGTCGCTCCCACCCTTATTATCATTAGCGCGCACGAGTGGCCTAACGAGATGATGACTAAGATCTAAAATTGACGGACCTGAATATCCACGGTGAGTAAAGAGAAATCCTTTTCGATTCGCCTGCGCTGTCTTCTTCTTGGATGAGCCGTCGGCGACCTTCAATTCCACCTGTGCGCTCACGCCAGGCATGGGTTCTCCTCCTGGATGTGCGCCAGTGAGCGGCACTAAAGCAGGATAAGGCTCCGATAACACATGGCCTAAGTCGCGCTTGGCGATAGCATAACCCGTTCCATCGGTGCCAACAGCAGGAAAGCTCATGCCACCCATGGCGAGGACGATGGCGCTCGCGTGTTCCTCGGCGGCGCCTCGCAGTCGCAAATTCCACCCTCTTTCCCCATCGCGTGCTTGTACTATGCCATCAATCGAACTTTCGTAGCGAAATTGCACACCCTCTCGCTGACACGCTTCTAATAACTTATCCCTCACCTCTCTCGACGAATTCGACAAGGGAAAATACTTGTTTGTTTCGTGCTCGACGCCGAGCGCCAACCGCAAGTCATCTTCAATCCACGTTTTACACCGATCTACCGACCAAGATGCCAACACCGACTTCAATCCACGCGGTTTGCTTTCCGTCACAAAGTCTGCAGTCGTAGCACTCACGGGTAACACATTACATCGCGCACCACCAGACATTAAAATCTTCTTGCCGCATTCGCTCGTGCGCTCGTACACCGTCACGCGCGCGCCAGCCTTGGCGGCGAAATACGCCGCCGTGAGCCCCGCCGCGCCACCACCGAGCACGGCTACATCATTTATCATCTTCCCATCGCCATCGCTCGACACCGAGACCGCGGTGGTGAACACCAACGCCCTACGACCGACGCCGCGCCGCGCCACCAACGACCGCGCCGCGGCGGCGTGGTGCGGTGCCCGCACCGCCATCGCCACGCGCGCGCACATCGACCCTGCTCGACGCGGCGCGCGCGAACACACGCTCGACGTTATGCGTGACGACGCGCACGCGTTTCACGTCCCGATGCGCGTGCCGTCTCGACCGACAACCCGTGCCGTGCCGTGCCGTGCGGTCTCGTCCCGTGCGGTCGCGCGCGCGCGTGCGCCATCGCGCGATGACGATGGTGATGATCGACGTTCGATCGCGATCCCATCCGGGTTCCATCGATGTTCGACATCGATCGATCGGTGCGCGCGTCGCTTTCGCGACCACGCGCATCGCGAGCATTCGACAGAGTTTATTAGGGAAATAGGCTTAAAAATTCGACGGACAGACATTCGACTCTGTCTAGGGTTGTGAAATCCACCAATCACGACCACGACCGTGCACGAGGGACTGGATGGACCGCACGCGATGACGTCACCCACGTGCATGGATGGACCCCGATCGGCGCCGATCGATGCACCCACGTAAAGGGTGGTCTTTAGTGCGGTGGTGGGCAGTCAGTCTGGCAGTCTGGCAGTCCCCCGCAGTGGTGTGGATAGACGCGTGCGCTGGCGGCCCGTGGCGCGGGGCGACGGACGGCATACCACGACTGGGCGGGAACCACCCAAAAGCGGTGTCAGTTGACGCTGAGGCTTTGCATAGCAACCTCCTCACGCACGCACGGACGTTCGCACACGTTCGCACGCACGGCACGCACACACACCTCGCGATCGATCTTTCGTCGCGCGCGGAACGCTCACTGCGCCGCAACTAATCTTAATCGCGCCCGAAAGGTTTATCCCGGGGCAAACCAAACATGGCTGAACGCGTGATGAGCGCTATGGAAGACAAGAAGGTTCAACTCATCGTCGGTGGGGTGACGTTGTCTTCGGGCGTGTACGTCGCCATCAAGTACTCGTGGTTCCGCAAGAACCCGCTTCGGTCTTTCAGTGGTAAGACTGGAGCCATGGCGAAGAGCATGGTTGATCGAGGGATCCAGTCGTACAACGAGTTCTTCGATCAAGAGGACGGCAAGGGCGTGGGATCGAAGATTTTGTCCACGCCGGACTTTGTGAACAAGTTCTACTCCTTGATTACGGACTTTTACGAATACGGCTGGGGCGAAAGCTTCCACTTTGCCGCGCGTGAAAAAGGGGAAAGTTTTGAAGATTCCATCATCCGCCAGGAAGTCGGTACGTATTTGTGCGTCGTTCGCGTGTAATTTCTCTCGAGACGGGTTAAAAAGAATTGCTTCGTGTTTGTATCAAGTCACTGACCTCGCGCGCTCGTTTTATCGCCGACAGCGATTGCGGAAAATATTGGTTTGAAGGAGGGCATGAACGTTATCGACCTCGGGTGCGGCGTCGGTGGCCCGATGCGTAACATCGTCAAGGCGACTGGCGGTAAGGTGACCGGTATTACGATCAACGAATATCAAGTTGGCCGCTGCCAAACGTTGAACAAGGAGGCGGGCGTCGAGCACTTGACGGAGATTGTCCAAGGTAACTTTATGGACCTCTCCAAGGTGTTCAAGGGACGCAAGTTTGACGGCGCGTACGCGATTGAAGCTGCGTGCCACGCGTCTAACACCACTGCCCTCTACAAGGAAGTGTTCGAAGTGTTGAAGCCGGGTGCGCTCTTCGCTTCGTACGAGTGGCTTCGTACTGACAAGTACGACAAGACAAACAAGATTCACGTTGATATCGTTGATGGCATCGCCGAAGGTAACGCGTTGCCGGAGGTGCGCACGATCGAAGACTGCATCGAAGCCGCCAAGGCTGCCGGTTTTGAAGTGCAATTCACCTTTGACCGCGCCACGATCGGTGCCGTGCCGTGGCAACAGGCTATGAAGTCTGCGCGCCGCGCTGCGTACTTGACGCACATCCTCACTGGCGTCCTCGAGTTCATCGGGTTCGCGCCGAAGGGTACGCAAGCCGTGCACACGATGCTTCTCAAGGCTGCTGTGAACCTCGAAAAGGGTGGTGATCTTGAGATCTTCTCCCCGATGTATCTCATCGTGATGAAGAAGCCCGTGAACTAGGCGTGTTGTCTGTTTTGTGTTTGCTAATGTTATACGTCGACGTGTAGACTCATCCTGGGATGTTGCTAAATTAGTTAAATATTCATCTCCACTCAAAATATTGAGCGAACCTCTTCCACGCGCGACGTTTTCAACGTCTAAACGCCCGAACTTGCGCTAGTCGGCCGCGTGCGTGCGGTCTCCAATCATCACTCGCGTTCTCGAAAGAACATTTTAGGAATATTTCTCGCGCACAATTAATTTATTCAAATATCGTTGAGATGTGGTCATTCCGTCTTAAAATGGTCTCAGAAATTAAATATTCATCCTTACATTATACACGCATCGCAGAGATGCACTGTTGAGAATTAATTCATCCTAGTTGGGAGAACAAATTGATTCCGATGCGCCGCAAAAAGATTCGTCTAAATAATTCGCATCCACGCGGACGGTAAATGTGCGGCGAACTCCGATACTCACGCTTTGAAGAGCTTGCAATGAAACAATCACACCATACGTGTGGTGTAAACCTTCTTTGCGTAGCGTCAAAGCCGCGTCGGCCGTAAATCGTTGCTATGATTGTAATTTTAGTACATTAATGACAATTAATTAATTCAATTCAGCAAAGAGTGAATCAACTCATACGAAGTGTCGCAACAAACATGAAAGGCATCCATTCGATCATTACTGCCGAATCAAAGAACATTTTCAAGTTATATTGCATCCACATGGATTTTATCGAATTTCGAATTAATTTCCTAACCACGTCGCAGACAATTAATTGTAAAGAATAGCATTCCTAGAG